>Ga0310690_10004709_pt1 | contig 19133 bp, 14 predicted proteins | sample AusTroGonzalo_MG_2_FD_207661 | JGI IMG/M metagenome (GOLD analysis project Ga0310690, IMG submission 207661) | Bovine rumen microbial communities from tropical cattle in Woodstock, Queensland, Australia - Gonzalo_04 (v2) (version 2) | ecosystem: Host-associated > Mammals > Digestive system >...
TACTCATTATCGACAGCAAAACGTCAGTAATGAAACGATTACGAATGAACGGACGGAGTGGGGGTTATACAGAGTACACCTTCAAATGAGTCATTTGAGACACATTTAATCCTTTTTCTGCGGTGCGGTGTAGACACCGCCGTTCGTGTAGACGTATGTAGAGTTAGACTGATCAGGCTTTACACTCTTGACAGTGGTCTCGGTGTTGTTTCTTACCTGCTTGTCATCGTTCTTGTCGATGGTAGCGAATGCGAAGAAAACTGAGAGGAGGAAACTCATGGAAACCATCTCTACGAAAAGAATCTGCTTAATCATAATTGTAATGTTTTAAAATGTTTATACTTTGTTATTATTATCTCATTATGTGTCATTAAGACTGTTGTTCTGTCTTGTTGACACTGCAAAATTACGTCGATTATCAGCAGGTTGTTCTCTTTTTTGTGTTTTTCTTCTCAGAATGTTCGGCCACTAAGTCGATTCTTGGCCAAAACTCAAAAAGCAGCATCCAGTTTTGGCCAAAACAGTGTCACACTGGGTTCAGATTTTGTGACTGTCACAGATTCTCCTGACCCCGGTGTGTCATTAACTTTACACAGAAGGGGCGGTTCTTACTGTGTAATTTTACCCCGACACTAGAGGGGCTTTAGTATGATAGTAAAGGGGGTTTAGTGTCATAGTAAAGGACACCGACCTTCAAGGGGGGCAGCATCGAGATTTTTCTTGGTGATGGCCGTCCACTCACAGGAAGAACCGTTGGAACTCGGATTCGAAGTTGGGGGTGAGGACGGACTGGCCGATGGCGGCGCGGATCTCATCGAGGGTCCAGAAACGGCCCCCGTCGAGTTCATCGGCAGAGGGGGTGACAGGGCCGTCGTAGACGGTGCGGTTGACATAGACCAGCTCCCGCTCTCGACGACTGTCGAAGACATACTGTCCCACCCGCTCCGGCTGGAAATCGGTGATGCCGAGCTCTTCGCGCACCTCACGCAACAAGGCCTGTTCAGGCGTCTCACCATAGTCGATATGCCCGCCCACACTGGTGTCCCACTTGCCCGGCTGGATATCCTTCCACTCAGGACGGCGCTGCAGATAGACCTCGCCACGGGAATTGAACACATGGAGGTGGACCACCGGATGGAGCAGACGGGAACCGTTATGACACTCGCCACGGGTGGCAGAGCCCACCACCGTGCCGTTCTCATCGACCAGAGGGAAACGTTCCTCGCTATTGTCTTTCATACCTTACTCTTATTATTTGACCGTGCAAAGATAGGGAGTTTTTGCGAAAGCGCCAAACATTCGGCAGAGGTTTGTTTGGAGATAACGGGAAAAATAACTATCTTTGCAGCAGATTTTTAACACAACACATAATGAATAAGCTAACAATGATGTGAATAGATCGGGGGGACAGGTCTTTGATCTCTTGATTGTACAAATGTACGAAAAGAAAAGCTAACACCCCATAAACTCATGTTTCTGATTCTAAACGTGTCACATGAGGGTCAGGACATATTGTGACTGTCACAGATTCTCCTGACCCCATCGTGTCCACGAATTCTAAGCCCATCGTGTCACTGGGTTAGAGACAAGAAAGGGACAAATGCTGACACTGCATATAAGCAAAATGGCGCACATATATGAAGATGCGCCATTTTGAGAAAATAGATTATTATCCTTTCAGACTCTCTGGAACCACAGGCATGGCACCGTTTTGGGTGCAGACGAAGGCACTGACGGCGACGGCTGTCTTGTGAGCATCCTGAACGGGCTTGCCATTGATGATACAGGCACAGAATGAACCCGTGAAAGAGTCACCAGCTCCAACAGTATCAGCTACCTCAACCTTCGGCGTGTCTTGGAACGATGTCAGGCCGTCGTCTGTAAAGACATACGAACCATTGGTGCCACAGGTCAGTACGAGCATCTTCAGGCCGTAGTCCTGTACCATCTTCTCGCAGGTCTGACGCATATCCAGACCGTCGTAGCCGAACATCCGGTTGACAACGACCAGTTCCTCATCATTAATCTTTAGGATGTTGCAGAGTTTGAAGGAATCCTCTAAAACTTCCTTGGAATAGAACTGCTGACGCAGGTTGATGTCGCAGATCTTCAGACAGTCGGCAGGCGTATCAGCCAGGAACTTGCGGATATTCTCACGTGACACGCTGTTACGCTGGGCCAGAGAGCCGAAGCATACGGCACGGGCTGACTTGGCGATATCTGCCATCTCGTTGGTATAAGGGATATTGTCCCATGCCACACCTTCTTTGATTTCATACGTGGGGATGCCACCCTCAGCAAGTGTTACCTGAACCGTACCGGTGGGATAGGGCACACGCGGCATCAGGTAGTTCAATTGATGTTCTTTCAGAGCCTCAATGGTCTCTTCGGCGAGGGCATCCTCACCCAAGGCGCTGATAGCGATGGTATCAAGACCGAACTGTCCTGCATGATAAGCAAAGTTAGCAGGTGCGCCACCTAATTTTTTTCCTTCGGGAAGTACATCCCATAATGCCTCTCCGAGGCCTACGATATATCTTTTCATATTATTGAATATTAGTGTTTGACTTGGGGAATATAAGTAAAGAGATAAATCACGCCGACGGCCATCACGGCGACCGCACCAGCCTGTCCCATCGCATCGCTCATGAAACCCATGATCAGTGGGAAGACGGTTCCGCCAAACAGACCCATGATCATCAGACCCGATACCTCGTTCTGCTTGTCAGGTACAGAGAGCAGTGCCTCCGAGAATGCCATCGAGAAGATGTTGGAATTGCCGTAGCCCACGAGGGCGATAGCGGTGTAGAGCACCATCTTCGACTCGCCGCTGAACATCAGCACCATTGAAGCTGCCATCAAACAGACACTGATGATAAAGAACCAGCGCGTCTTCAGCACACGAAGGAAGAAACTACCCGTTAGTGCGCCGATGGTACGGAAGATGAAGTAGAGACTGGTGGCGAAGGCTGCCTCGTTGAGGGTCATGCCAACACGTTCCATCAATAGTTTGGGCGCTGTGGTGTTCGTACCAACGTCGATGCCCACATGACACATGATGCCGAAGAACGACAGCAGGACGATGGGTTTGCCCAAGAGTCGCAGACAATCCATAAACGAGGAAGATTTGCCTTCTGCCATTTCCTCCTGAATGGGGGTTACCCAAAGGAGAGCCGATGCCAACACGCCAACGATGAAGTAGATCAGGAACAGCACGCGCCAGTCAAGTCCGAATGATGGTAGCACCTGAGTAGCACCCCACATGGCGAGATAAGGAGCTAAGAACGAAGCAATGGCCTTGACGAACTGTCCGAATGTCAATGTCGATGCAAGATTCTTGTCGCCGATAATCAGCATTGCCAGTGGATTGATGCTGGTCTGCATCAGTGCATTGCCGATACCTAAGAGCGAGAAAGCGATAAGCATCACGGCAAACGAATTGCCAAACAGCGGGATAAACAGCGACACCACGGTCACGATCAGAGAGAGAAGCACCGTTTTCTTACGACCGATCTTGTTCATCAGCATACCTGTCGGAACACTGAAGATCAGGAACCAGAAGAACACGAGCGAAGGGAACACATTGGCTACAGAGTCTGTAAGCCCCAGATCTTCCTTCACATAGTTGGAAGCAATACCTACCAGATCCACGAAGCCCATGCAGAAGAAGCAGAGCATCACGGGGATGAGGTAAATGGATTTGTTTTGATTACCCATAGATATATATATTATTTTACTTTATCTCATAGATTGTTGCTTTTCCGCCCTTCACCTTTATCATATTATAAGGCTCTGAGGGGAACACAAGATTTGTCATTGCCATCTTGCCATCGGCATCGAAAGCTTCGATAGAACAGCGGTCAATAAAAAGACGCAGTTGCTTAATCTGTCCGTATGTAGGAGCTTCTGTCACACAGGGGAAGGCATCGCTGAAACTGATATCACCGCTCTTCGTGCGATCCATGCTGAAGGTCTGCTTCCCACCGTCGTAGGTCATCACCACCTGCTCGCCTTTGGCATTCGACAGCACAATCTCCGCCTGATTCTTTACATCGATTAAGATCTCACAAGCTTCCGTTGGTTTCTTGACCTTCTGACCACGCAAGGCAGACATTTCTTTCGAAGGCACCACACTTACGTATGTTTCCTCACCACAAGTAAACAATCCCAAGTCACGAGGGATGGAGTTGCCCGAGCGATACTGTTTCGTGGGCACCTGATTGGCATACTGCCAGTTCGACATCCATGCCAGCACCACGTGACGATTCTCTGGCGCGTTATAGAAAGAAACGGTAGCATAGTGATCCTTACCGTAGTCGAGCCACTTCGTAACCTTCGGCATCGACTCACAAGTGAACATACGTCCGTCGAACTGACCCACGAAATACTGTGTTGCACTTCCGCCAAACGGACCGCCTGGATTGATGTTGCAGATCAGCACCCACTTATTGTCAATCTTAAACAAATCAGGGCATTCCCACACACCACCATGATTACCATATTCCTTGCCAAACGAACTCTCGTATTTCCACTCCTTCAGGTCTTTCGACGAATAGATACGCATCTCCTGACCGGCAGCCAAGATGAGGTTCCACATTTTGATATCCTCATTCCAGAAAGGTCGTGGGTCGCGGAAGTCGGGCACATCGCTGGTAATCAGTACGGGGTTACCACTGTATTTCTGGAAGGTGCGTCCGCCATCCTTCGAGGTGGCTATCGATTGTGTCTGATGATGTCCAGCTGATGTGTACATCGCCACCACCTCATCGCCATTCGTCACACACGAGCCACTGAAAATACTTCCTAACCAGTCTGGTTCAAGCGCCATCGGCTGAGCCTCCCAATGTATTAAGTCCTTCGAAATGGAATGTCCCCAATGCATATTCTCCCACTGCGAACCGTAAGGGTTCCACTGGTAATAGAGGTGCCACACACCATCCTTATAAAACATACCGTTAGGATCGTTCATCCACCCGTATACAGGCGTATGATGATAGAGAGGACGGAAGTGTTCGCGGTTGGTCGTGTCAAACATATTGGAATACTTGATGTCTTTCCAACAGACGAACCCGCCTACTGCACCTTTCTGACGACGGTCGCCACGAAACTCAATATCCAGCAGACTGGCACCCTTCAGTTCGTAAGGTACATAATAGTCCACACGATCAATGGCCAGCTTCACATTCAGCCGCTGCACCATCTCGTTCTTGTTGTTCAATACTGCAATGGCTGCAATGTCCTCCGACTCTTGCACGGGTAGGAGTACGTACTTCTTACCTTGTTCCATTTTCACCATGGCGTGACTGTCGCCCAATACCATTGGCTTCACTTGCGCCTGAGCCGAGACTGTCATCAGCAGGGCTGCCATCATCGAGATCATTGTTCTTTTCATTCCGTTATTCATTTTGTTGTTAAAAATCTGCTGCAAAGGTACTGAAATTGTGCATGATAAGCTATAACTTATGTTTCATTTGCTAATAAAAATCGTTCATTGCAACAAAATTACAAACAATGAACGATATTTCCAAATATTTTTGTATCTTTGCAGCATCATAGTGAACGAATCATGCAAAATAGAATGGAAAAGAGGTTATTGATCAACTATGTTATCGGCATTATATGTGCAGTGCTGTTATTCTCTTGTGCAGAGAAGAAACCGAAGTATATCATCGGCGTGTCCCAATGTTCAGAAGATATCTGGCGCAACTGGCAGAACTCGGAAATGAAGATGGAGGCCAACTTCCACGATAATGTGGAGTTGCGCTTTGCCTCTGCCTTGGACAACTCAGAACGCCAGATCCAGCAGATTGACAGTCTTGTTGACAGCGGCATCCAGTTGCTGATTGTTGCCCCCAACCAGTTGTCATCTGTCTCACCAGCCATCGACCGTGCCTACGATAAGGGCATTCCTGTCATCGTGTTTGAACGCAAGACCGATTCCCAGAAATACACGGCTTTTGTCAGTGCCGACAATTATGAGATGGGGCGACTGATGGGTGAATACATCGTTTCTCGCCTCGGAGGAAAAGGAAAGGTGATGGAGGTATTGGGGCTGAAAGGCTCTTCGCCAGCAGACGAGCGACATAAGGGATTCCATGATGCCATTGCTACATTCCCGCAGATAGAGGTGGTTGCAGAACTGCAAGGTGACTGGACGGAAGAAAGTGGTTTCGAATCCGTGAAGACATGGCTCAATCAACATCCGTCGCCTCAAATCGATTGCGTCTTCGGCCACAACGACCGTATGGCCATCGGTGCCCGCAAGGCCTTCTCACCTCTTACCGCTCACCTCTCACCTCTTTTTTGTGGCATCGACGGCCTCCCTGGTAAAGACGGTGGTATCCAGCAGGTCCGTGACTCACTGCTGAGTGCATCTTACATTTATCCGACACGTGGCGATCAGCTATTACAACTGGCCCTTGACATCCTTGATGGGAAACCATATCCGAAGGAGACAATGCTCACCTCAGCTCTTGTCACCCCAGAGAACGCGAAAGTGTTGTCGATGGAGACGGATGAAATTGTCCGTCAGACAGAAAAGCTCGATCTGTTGCATGAAAAGGCCAGCGGTTATCTGCAACAACTCGATACCCAGCGCACCATCACCTATCTGGCTATTGGTGTCATTGGCCTGCTCTTGGTAACGTTGGTGTTGTTCTACCTCTATCACCTTGGCAAAGAGTCGATACGTCGTGAGCGCGTGGTCAACAATCTGTGGAATATGGATGTCACGCCAACGCCGCCTGTCGTTGAAGAGCATCCAGAAGAACCAGAAGCACCAGCAGAAGAAACCGCCCAGAAGGAGGAAGAGAAGATTAAAGACGAGGAACCGCTCTTTATTGTCCAATTCAAAAAGGTAGTAGAAGCGAACCTGGCCAATAGCGACATCAGTGTTGATGACCTGGCAGCTGGTATGAATCTCTCGCGCGTACAATTATATAGAAAGGTGAAGGCTATTACTGGCTCAACGCCTGTAGAATTGCTCCGCACAGCCCGTTTGAACAGAGGCTATCAGCTATTGCTCAAATCCGACAAGACTGTCTCAGAGGTTGCCTACGAGATAGGTTTCTCAGCTCCAAGTTACTTTACCAAATGCTTTAAGGACGAATTCGGCATCAGTCCGTCAAACTTATAAATAGGCAGAAACTAACAAAAATCGTTCATTTCATCGCAAATATGTTACATTGAAACAATTTTGGGGTGTAATGAACGATATTTTATATCCTTACACATATATTGATAGTACTTTTGCAGCAGATTTAATTAACAAGAGTACTAATCAATTTAAAAGATCAACAATGGAACAACTAAAGAAAATTCTTCTGAGTTTGTTGGCTCTCCTGACGAGTACTATAATGTACGCGCAGACAGAGATCAGTGGTACCGTCGTCGATGCTACAGGCGAGACGGTAATCGGTGCCACAGTGATGGTGAAAGGTACGTCGAATGGTACAATTACTGATTTCGACGGTAACTTTAAGATTAAGGTAGAAGCAGGCACTACGCTTGTATTCTCCTATATCGGTTTCGAAACACAAGAACTGCCAGCTCAAAATGGTATGCAGGTCGTGCTGAAAGACAATGCCAAGGAACTGGCCGAAGTGGTGGTGACTGGTTATCAGACCCAGCGTAAGGCTGACTTGACAGGTTCTGTATCAGTCGTACAGACAAAAGAACTGAAAACCTCTTCCGACACAGACCCCATGCGTGCACTGCAAGGTAAGGTGCCTGGCATGACTATTACCAGTAATGGCTCACCCGTAGGCGCAGGTACCGTTCGTATTCGTGGTGGTGGCTCGTTCAACTCGTCGCAGGATCCTCTCTTCGTGATTGACGGTGTGCCCACAACGACAAACTTGAACACACTGAACATGAACGATATTGAGTCGATGCAGGTGTTGAAGGATGCGGCTTCTGCTTCTATCTACGGAAGCCGTGCTGCTAACGGTGTGATCATTATCACCACCCGTTCAGGTAAGAAGGGCGACAAGGTGAAGGTGGACTTCTCTGCCAATCTCACCGCCCAGTTCTACAACAAGCAGACCATGATGGATCTGGCCAATACCTCTGAGTATGCTACTGCTATGGCTCAGGCTGCGATGAATGATGGTCTGGATCCAGAACAGTATGCTAATAACTATGGTCTGACCTTGAATGCCGCTGCCGGTACGCCCATCCAAGCATACGATCCCGCTACAGGTCAGATGCGTCAGTTTACAGTGAATGGTCTCTACGACGGCTATATGAATTCGAAGAGGACCATGCGCTACAGCGACACCGACTGGCTTGACGAAATCTCACGTACAGGCTTCTCGCAGAGCTATGACCTCTCTATTTCGAATGCCACCGACAAGTCGTCGGCCTTGCTATCCTTCGGCTACAAGAAGAATAACGGTATCCTGAAATATACAGATTTCGAGAGCTTCTCAGGTCGCATCAATACCAGCTACAAGGTGAACAAGCTCATTACAATTGGTGAAAATGCCACAATCACCTATTCTGACCAGGTTGACTGTCAGCCATTGGAGAACGCTCTGAAGATGGCGCCCACGCTGCCTGTCTATGAAGAGGACGGTGAGACATTCTCTGGTCCCGTTGGTGGCATGAGCGACCGCCAGAACCCACTCCGCGAACTCTACCATAACCGCGACAACCGCTTGAAGATGTGGCGTATCTTTGGCAATGCTTACATCAATCTACAGCCTATCAAGGGATTGACACTACGCTCCAACTTCGGTCTTGACTACTGGTCAGAGTTTATTCATAGCGTGACCTACACATGGCATTCCGATGTAGTGAACAACTCCACCCCGTCTGCCAATCTTGGTGCTAAAACATCTGTTAAATGGACTTGGTCAAACACTGCTAACTATACCTTCAATATCGCTACTGACCACACCTTCATCTTGCTGGGTGGTATCGAACTCCATCGCGACATAGATGAGCATTCGAATGCCTACGCTCAGATGTATGCATTAGAAGACTACAATTATATGTGGCCCGATGCTGCAACAGGCACTCAGCGAGCCAGTGGTATTCGTGAGGGTTACAACCTCGTATCGTTCTTCGGCAAAGTTGACTATAACTGGAAAGACTTGGTGCTCGCTTCGTTCACTATCCGTCACGATGGTTCGTCGCGATTTGGTGAGAACAATCGCTACGGTACTTTCCCTGCTTTCACGTTGGGCTACCGTCTCTCGGAGAATTTGCACCAAGACTGGATTAACGATCTGAAAGTCCGTGCTTCATGGGGTGAGACCGGTAATCAGGCCATTTCTAATTATGCCCGCTATGGTCTCTATGCAGCCACATACGGCGGCGGTCGCAACGAGTCTACCGCTTACGACCTCGCACTGCAGGGCTCGGGTATCTTCCCCTCTGGCTTCCGTGCCACACAATCGCAGAACAACAACCTGAAGTGGGAGACCACCGAACAGTATAACTTCGGTCTTGACTTTACGCTCTTAGGTAGCAGTATCTATGGTACTTTCGATACCTATATTAAGAATGTGAAAGATATGCTTATCAATCCCGCATACCTCGGCTCAATGGGTGAAGGCGGTGCCTCGTGGCTTAACGGACCAAGCCTGCGCAACTGGGGTATGGAGTTCGCACTCGGCTATCGCGGTACTACTGACTTCGGCCTGAAGTACAACGTAAACGGCAACCTCGACTTCTTCCGTCAAAAAGTGACCTACCTGCCCGAGACGACCACTGGTTCATACGTTCACACCGCTAAGGAAAACCTTGTAGAAGCCGAGAAGCCCTACGGTAGCATCGTTGGTTACGTGGTCGATGGCCTCTTCCAGAACCGTGAAGAAGTGCTGGCCAGTGGACAGGAGAATGCCCGTATCGGCGGTCTGAAGTACGCCGACCTTGATGGTAACGGTATCATCAATGAGCAGGACCAGACCTGGATTTTTAATCCCATTCCCAATTTCTCATGGGGTTTGAACTTCGAACTTGGCTATAAGGACTTCGACTTCTCGATGTTCTGGCAGGGTGTCGCTGGACAGGATGTCTACAACGACCAGAAATTCCAGACCGATTTCTATAGCATCACAGATGCCGGTTCGAACAAAGGTAACCGTATGCTTGGGGCATGGACCACTGCCAACACAGGCAGTGACATCCCCGCACTGACCACTAACAACGTGGGCAACGAAAACCGTGCTTCTACCTACTTTGTGGAGAATGGCTCTTATGCCAAACTGCGCCAGGTGCAGATTGGCTACAACCTGCCAGAGAACCTGTTGAAGAAAGTCCACATGTCAAGCGCCCGTGTCTACATCTCTGGTCACAACCTGCTGACCATCAAGAGCAGTAGCCTGACATGTAGCGATCCTGAGAATCCCCGTTGGATGTATCCTAACAGCACCAGCTTCTCGTTCGGTATCCAGACTTCATTTTAAAGGTAAAAAGTAAAAAGGTAAAATAGTAAAAACTGAAAGTTATGAAAACAATATATCAAGCAATCTGCACAATCTGCGTTATCTGTGGTTTGGCTTCTTGCAACGATTTCATCGATGTTGAACCGCAGGGCGTCATCAGCGAAGACCTCGCTATGAGCCAGCCAGACGAAATGGTCACCGCAGCATACGCCAAGCTCGGCGACGACTGGTACACCTATCCCTTCAACCTCTGGCCTTACGGCGATGTCAGCAGCGACGATGCCATGAAGGGCGGCTCAGGTACTACCGACACCAACTACCACCCTGTGGAGGTGTGGAGCACGTTGACAGCCTCTACTCCCGACCACATGGATGAACAATGGTATCACTTCTACTGCAGCATCTCTCGCTGCAACCGTGCGCTTGTCTCTCTCGCCGAGTACGGCAATGACAAACTGGGTGAAGAAACAACTAAGATTCGTGAAGGCGAAGTTCGCTTCCTCCGCGCTCACTTCTATTTCAAGCTCGTACAGATGTGGTATCAGGTACCCTGGGTCGACGAGGAGGTTTATAAGAACCACACAGAAGAGCAGACACCCAACAACCAGTTCACACACGAGGAACTGATGGATAAGATTGTGGCTGACTTCAAGTTTGCATACGATGTACTGCCTACGACACAGGCTGAGGGCGGACGTGCCAACAAGATTGCCGCAGCTGCCTATCTGGCCAAGTGCTATCTGACGATGGCGTGGGGCAATGGCTACGAAGAGGCCACAGGTGTCTCTCATATCAACGCTAACTACATGCAGGAGGTGCTGAAGTACACTAACGAAGTGAAGAACTCTCAGTATGGTTATCTCGAGGATTATGGCGACATCTTCCTCCCGGAATATAAGAACTCGAAGGAAAGTGTCTTCGCTGTACAGCATAGCGACTATCAGGATGACAATACTCTCTACGGACGTGCTAACTGGAGCAATATGCTCAACGGCTGCTGGCAGATCTGGTCATGCGGATGGGACTTCCACAAGCCTACACAGAACCTTGTCAATGCCTTCAAGACCAAGGACGGACTGCCCATGTTCGATACCTACAACAACGAGATAGCATACCCCATCAACGGCGTACCTACTGCACAAAAATGGGATCCGCGTCTCTTCCACACCGTTGGTATGCCCACCTTCCCTTACAAGTATGAGGTAGAATTCACGATGACGAAGGATAACTCCCGTACGCCTAACACCTACGGTTACTACGCTTCGCTGAAGGAAGTGCCACAGCGCTCTAAGGGTGAGACCTTCGACAATCCCTGGCAGGCATTTGCCATGAACGACTACGTGTTCCGCTATGCCGATGTGATGCTGATGCGTGCTGAGGCTCTGATTGAAACAAATGCTCTCGAAGAGGCCCGCACCATCATCAACGACATCCGTCAGCGTGCCAAGAACTCTGTTTACAAGCACATTGCATACGCTGCCGACCAGTGCGAGATTGCTCTCTATCCTGCTTCATATTTCAGTACGAAGGAACAGGCTCGTCAATGTCTGCAGTGGGAGCGCCGTCTGGAACTTGCTATGGAGAACGGCCGCTACTTTGATCTGCGTCGTTGGGGCATTGCCTCGAAGACCCTCAATGCTTTCTTTGAGAAAGAAAAGGATGTCGTGTACGACGGACAGACATACGCCCAGTACTATCGTGATGCCCACTATACCACGGGTAAGAACGAATACTTCCCTCTGCCGTACATCCAGCTCTACTATGTGCCTGGTCTCTATACCCAGAACAAGGGATACAATTAAGTGAATAGTGAAAAGTGAATAGTGAAAAAAGTAAGAATTATGAAAAAGATATCATTCATTATAATGGCGATGTTTGCCTTAGTCCTGACCGCTTGTCAGGACAAGGACATCGACCGCGAGGCTATGAAGCTCAGCGCCCCCGATGCATCACAAATAACAGGTCAGCTTTCTGGCGATGACTATATCCTCAATTGGCCAGCACAGAACGGTCAGATGATAGTTACCATCTATCGCAATGGTACGCTGTCTTCCAGCGAGACCGTCAGCGGCAACAGCTATACGCAGAAGAATGTGCCTACCAATGTTCCTTTCGAGTACGTTTTCAAGGTTACTGACGGTACCAATATCTCTTCAGGTGTTGTTAAGACTTTCATGCGTGAGGGTGCTACTAGCATCAGCGGTGTACAGATGAGTCAGGTGGATAAGGCCGGAGGTTACGATGCACTTGTGGAGTGGAACAAGGCTGCCGATGCCTCAAGCATTAAGTTTACTGCCACTAATGGCAAACGCACCATTAACGAGACGCTTTCTGGCTCTGCAACAACCTATCTTATCAATGATGTTGAAACGGGCGACACATGGAACGTAACCTTAGTTGCCGTCAATGAGAAGGGTACTTCGCTCTCTACTTCATCATCACTACGTATCGGTAAGACGGCTATTGGTTTCCTGAGCGTATATGCTACACCTGAGGAACTGATTGCAAATGGTGACGACGATGAGGCATCTGCATGGCTGTGGTTACATGAGATTTATCCTACAGCTCAGTATCTGTACTTCGGCGATATCAAGAGTGCCGATGATGTTGAGCCGTTCCGTGTGCTCTTCTGGCTCCGTGACCTTGAGGGCGTTGGTGAGGATGCTGTATGGAACATTCCCGAGGTGGTTGAGGCTGCCACACCAATCATTAAGGAGTGGTATAAGCAAGGTGGCAGTATGTTGCTTTGGAGTCACGCAACAACATACGCAGGACATCTGGGCCGTCTGAATCTTGACGATATGAAGAATAACGACCACGCTATCGGAACTGGTTTTGGTGGTATCAATAATGACGTATGGCGCATGGCAGTAGCTTTGAATCCAGGCAGTCGTTTCTCCAAAGACCACTCTACACATCCAATCTATAAGGGACTCGAAGTAGAGAGCACTGACCGTACAAAACTCATCGCCTTTAAGGGTCCGGGTTGGACAGAGGATCATAACTGTCTGTTCTTCAATCTTCCTTCACTCATCACTGGTATCGGCAATCAGGAAGAAGCCTGCTATACGCAGATCACTCAGACCTATGGAATCTATCCGCTTGGTACATGGGACAGCCAGATTGATTGGGTAAGCCAGATGAACGTCTGGGAGGCTCAGCAAGGCAATACCGAGTTCCAGGGAACCCTCCTCTGCATCGGTAATGGTGGCTGCGAGTTCTCTATGAAGAATGCTGACGGAACTCCCGACAAGAGCGCACATCCGAAGAACAATATCTATCAGGACAATGTGCTTACACTGGCAAAGAACTCTTTGGAATATCTGAAGACGCGATAAGCATTTTTTAATTAGTTAGTTGTTAGTATGAAGAAATGGAGATGTTTCTTTAATGTAGTTATGGTAGCTGCCGCTTTGGCGGCTACCGTTTCTGCCTGTAGCAAGGACGAACCGAAACAGGACTACAATCCGTTGATCGATGACCCGAAGACAGAAGAGCCGAATACACCTTCTGAGACCGACACCAAAAACAGCTACAATGAGCAGTATCGCCCTCAGATTCATTTCACCCCGGCCAAGAACTGGATGAACGATCCCAATGGTATGGTGTATGTCGATGGTGTCTGGCATCTCTTTTATCAGTATAACCCTCAGTCGAATGATTGGGGTAATATGTCGTGGGGACACGCTACTTCTACTGACCTTATCCATTGGCAAGAGCAGCCTGTGGCCCTCACTCGTGACGAATTAGGTGATGTGTTCTCCGGTTCTGCTGTCATTGATAAAGATAATACAGCGGGTTTCGGTGCTAATGCGATGGTGGCCATCTATACCTCGGCCAGCAATGTGCAGCAACAGTCGATAGCCTATTCTACAGATGGCGGTAAGAATTTCACTCGCTATAATGGCAATCCTGTTATCCGCAACAACGATGATAACCTGCGTGATCCTAAAGTGTTCTGGCATGAAGCCAGCAAACAGTGGGTAATGGCCTTGGCTAAAGGTTGGCTGAGAGGTGTGGAGTTCTATGGCTCTGCCAATCTGAAAACATGGAACCATCTGAGCACATTTGTTGTTGACCTGCCCGGACGTCCCAGCCTGCAATGGGAATGCCCCGACCTTATACAACTGGGTAATAAATGGGTGTTGCTTGTCAGTGTGAATCCCGGAGGCCCGATTCTTGGTTCTGGAACCATGTATTTCGTGGGCGATTTCGACGGCAAGGAGTTTAAGGCCGATGCCCTTGATTACCCACTCTGGCTCGACTACGGCATGGATAACTATGCAGGTGTCACCTGGAGTAATACCAGCTCACGGAAGGTGATGATAGGTTGGATGAACAACTGGCAATATGCTGGTAACGTGCCTTGCTCACCTTGGCGCTCTGCTATGACGCTGCCTCGCGAATTGAAACTGACGGAACTAAACGGAAAGCCATTACTCTGCTGTCCCGTGGTGAGTGAAATCGATAAGATTGCTGGCTCGTGGGAGAATGTTGGCGCAACGATGGATGCGAAAGACGCCTATCAGCTGCGCTTGACCCTCAATCTCGATAAGAACTCGACTATCACACTCAGCAATAGCCAAGATGAGAAATACGTCATCGACATTAATGCTTCTACCCGTACGCTTACCGCTCATCGTACAGCGGCTTCCGGCAAGACCAGTTTCAACGGCAGTTTCTCCATCCCTTCGATGCAGGCTCCATTGAACGTAGGGGGCAATACAGTTACGATAGATATGTTTGTCGATCAATCATCAGTGGAAATTATTACCAAGGATGGCACGATGTCGATGACAAACCTCGTATTCCCACAGTCTATATACAACCAAATCTCTGTTATAGGTGCCGATTATGAGATGCAAGTGCGGCAACTAAGTCGGATCTGGTAAATAATAATCGTTCATTGCTAACAATTATGTTACAATGAACGATTTTTGTTAGCCTTTGAAACAAATCTTATCGCCAGTAGCGAGAAATTGCCGTACCTTTGCATCAGTGATTAAAAATCATGCGTAACATTGGTAATTAGTTAGTTAATAGTTAGAAAGATTGTTTTCAAGATGACAGGCGTGGCTCGTGAGAGTCGCGCCTTTTTACCGGTCCGGCACGCTTTGCGAGGCTTGGCCGACCATCCTTGTGGTGGCGGCACAAGCCAAGACAAAGCAATATGAAAAAGAATTTAAACAAAGGTTGCCGGGCTCAAGGAGTCAGGCAACTGGAGGTCATGCTAATTGACCTCCACATCCGCCAGTTACAGGCAGTGATTAACCAATTAAAGGCTCAGCGTCGTGACTTGATAGACGCCCATCGAAAGAAACGACGACGAATCCTCTGGAATGAGCAGACACCACTAAGGAATCTCATCTATCTGGAATACGAAAGTGGATTTAAGGCCTTGATGACAGAATGGGGAAAGCATACGACTGGGATCATCAATCCATATAAAACATATCGATTCACTTTTTCTTCTGAAGAAAGCCACCGATTAATATATCTGGCACTTGCACGGTTCCTGTCGAAAGACGGCAGGCAAATCCGTGTCAAACCGATGGATTTCTATCGTTATTTGTCCACGCACACTACGTTAGGCAGTGTGGCCAATATCAAGACGGGACTGTGCCGCGCAAGAAAGTGGTTACAAGAAAATGAAGGTCATAAGAAATAGTCTGTAGCAAAGGGAATGATAGCAGTTTCAGATGTCAAAGTGGTTACACGTACCCGCAATCTGTGCATGGTGCTATCATTCCTTTTATGTATCTTTGCCGCCGAGATATAATCTTTATCGTTATGGAAGAAGAAAAACCTAAGAAGAAACGAAAGAAGAAGGCGGGTGAAGAGAGCGAACACAAGCCCAACTGGCGGGAGGTGAATGCCACTGTGGAGGATATTAAGAACTTCCTTGGAGGAAGACTTTACCTGAGGTATAACGTCATCACGGGTAGGGTGGAGTGCAGGCTGCCCTCGAACTATGAGACCGACGGCACGGACTGGCAGCCCGTCAGTGACAGAATCGTGAACTCGTTGTGGGCTGAGCTGTCGAAAGAGAAATCCGCGAGGGCACAGGATATCTATCGCGTGATAGAGTCGGACTTCGCGCCGGAGTATCATCCGTTCCGATATTACCTCGACCACCTGCCGCCGTGGGATGGAAAGGAAGATCATATTCTCGGCCTGTCACTGTCGGTGAGCGTCAAAGGCGATGCTGACGAGCAGCTTCTGTTTGCAGAGTACCTGAAAAAATGGCTGGTAGGCATGGTGGCGGGGTGGATTGATAGTGACGCCGTGAATAATGTCGTCTTGGTGCTCCTTGGTGAACAGGGCTCGTATAAGACGACCTGGCTCAAATGTCTTATGCCGCCGGAGCTGAAAGCCTATGCCTATCTGAAAGCCGATGCCAGCCGCATGGGGCGCGACGACCTCCTGAAACTGGCACAGTATGGCCTCGTCTGCTGTGAGGAACTGGATGCGATGCGCCCCTCGGAACTGAACCAGCTGAAAGCCGCCATTACTATGCCGAGCATCGACGAGCGTGCGGCCTATGCCCATTTTCATGAGCATCGTAAGCATATCGCCTCGTTCTGCGCTACGGGTAATAACGTGCAGTTCCTATCAGACCCGACGGGTAACCGTCGCTGGCTGCCGTTCGAGGTGGAGAGCGTTGACCCGCCTCAGGAGCATCCATTCGATTACGAGGGCATCTATAGCCAGGCGTATGCGCTCTATCAGCAAGGCTTCCATTACTGGTTCTCGCGCGAGGAGATCCTGAGGCTGGCGCGTCATAACCAGCAGTTCGAGACACCCCGTTTAGAATACGAGCTGGCCAGTCTCTATTTCCGTCAGCCGAGGGGTACGGAGCCGGGGGTGTTCATGTCGGTGGCGCGTGCCATGCAGATGGTCTCGGCGAATATCTCGCAGAAGCTGTCGGCGGTCTATCTGGGCCGTGCCATGGGAGAACTGGGCTTCCGTCGCGTGAAGCACAACGGTGTGCGGGGCTATATCGTGGTGTGCCGCAGCGGCGACGAGATGCATGCTGCCCAACAGTCGATGGCCATACAGGCAGCCGCCGAGGAAGGGTCAGTGGACAGTAGCGGACAGTGCTTCTGACAGACTTCTCACGCGTACCGCGCACACACGCAGTACGCGTGAGAAGTTTTTATTATCTACTGTCTTGTACTGTCCAGTGTCCAATAACCAACCCTTATTTTCCAATAACCCTGCCTTATCGCACAATAACCTGCCATTATTGTATCTTTTTCCCCTCCTAAGTTCTTGCGTCCCTCCGGTAGCAAGAACTTAGGGGGAGAAATAATTACACGGTACTGTGTAATTTTCAGGGGTGGCCGAGGGTGTCGAAGATGAGGGAGACCTCGATAGGGAGGAAAGAACGGCGCTTGCTGACGAGCAGGTGGGCAAGACGGGGATCGTCGGACATGTAGAGGCGCAGCTTTGCCCAGGCTGCGCGGGGACAGATGGCCGGAAAATAGAGCTGGGCCAGCTCCGTACGGCCGTAGGTTTTGACTTCGTACATGAATAATTAAGAATTATGAATTAAGAATTAATAATTATGATTACCTTGCTATGATGATACAAAGATACGAAAAATAATTGGAATATGCAAGGCTTTGGATAAGTAAAAATACGTACAATTCACAATAACTCATATCAAGCATATATTATACATTTCGAATGATGGAAATACTTGGATTTTGCTTGAATTTTTTGTAATTTTGCAGTAGCTCCGGAGGCTAAGTAAACAGTAGGTTAAACCCTTTTAAAAATTTTACAAAGATGATTGAATTGTATCTTTCAAAGGTGACCGAGACCTCAGAATCGGAACAGGCGGGTAAGCTCTATGCCCGCGTGAGTTACAAGGAGACGCTGACCGTGCAGGACATGGCGCATCACATGAGTGAACACAATACGCTGTTCTCGGAAGGATCTATTACTGGTATCCTGATTGACTTCGTGAAGTGTGTGCGTGAGCAGGTGCTCATGGGTAACACGGTGAAGATCGACAATCTGGCCATCTTCAAGGCCACCGTCGAGGCCAACGGTCTCGAAACGATGTATGACCCCGATACCGACAAGGTGGCTTCTGCTACGATCGGTACGCTGGCCGAGGGTGCCAAGACCGGCCCTGCCGTGAAGGTGATCAAGCTGTTAGCGCAGAGTACAGGTGAGTTCACCCGCGACGAGCTGAAGAAGGATGTGAAGTTGGGCTGGACCGACAAGACCAAGGCAGAGATCGCTGCTGCCAAGGGCGATTCGAGTGCGGCTAACGGTGCTTCGTCAGGCTCAGGATCCGAGGGTGGTGGCACTGGCACCAACACTGGCGGCAATGGTGGCTCCCAGCAGGGTAGTAACAGCCAGCAGGGCGGCTCGCAGAATGGCGGTCAGAGTCAGCAGAGCGGTTTCGCACTGACGATCTCAACCAGCGGTAGCGGTTCATCGACAGTGACGCTCAATGGCAGTGCTGTGAGTTCGGGTGCCAGTCTGAACGAGGATGATGAGGTGGAGATTAGCATCACGCCGGCCGAGGGTCAGGTGCCGACGGCGAGTGTCAATGGATCGGAGATCGAACTGACGGAGAACGATGGTGTCTACACTGGTAGTTTCGCCATGCCTGGCCAGGCAAGTACGCTGGTGATTAATACCGGTACGATCAGCGGCGGTGACAACCACAACCCGATTGATACAGGTAACTAATTCTCCCCCTGAGTTAGGGGGAGCCAGAGGGGG
>Ga0310690_10004711_pt1 | contig 19133 bp, 11 predicted proteins | sample AusTroGonzalo_MG_2_FD_207661 | JGI IMG/M metagenome (GOLD analysis project Ga0310690, IMG submission 207661) | Bovine rumen microbial communities from tropical cattle in Woodstock, Queensland, Australia - Gonzalo_04 (v2) (version 2) | ecosystem: Host-associated > Mammals > Digestive system >...
TCTATCCCATCGTTCATTTGCAGGGTGATGACATTGAGATTGCCTTCACCCACGCCAACCAGTATGGTGAGGAATACTATTCGTTCGTCAACGGACAGCATACCATTCAGGGCGGTACGCATCAGAGTGCCTTCAAGGAGCACATTGCCAAAACCATCAAGGAGTATTTCGGCAAATACGAGCCAGGCGACATCCGCGCAGGTCTTGTTGCCGCCATTGCCATCAATGTCGAGGAACCTGTCTTCGAGAGTCAGACCAAGATCAAGCTGGGTTCTACGCAGATGGCTCCCGATGGCGAGTCGATTAATAAATATGTGGGTGACTTCATCAAGCAGCAGGTCGACAACTATCTGCACATTCACCAGGATGTAGCTGATGTCATCGAGAATAAGATTAAGGAGAGCGAACGTGAGCGTAAGGCGATGGCCGGTGTGACGAAGTTGGCCCGTGAACGTGCCAAGAAAGCCAATCTGCATAACCGTAAGCTGCGCGACTGCCGCATTCATTTCTCCGACGTGAAGAACGACCGCAAGGAGGATTCGTGTATCTTTATCACCGAGGGTGACTCGGCCAGCGGAAGCATTACCAAGAGCCGCGACGTAAATACCCAAGCGGTATTCTCGTTGCGTGGCAAACCCCTGAATTCCTTTGGACTTACCAAGAAGGTGGTCTACGAGAACGAGGAGTTCAACCTGTTGCAGGCTGCTCTCGATATTGAGGAAGGTCTCGACACTTTGCGATATAATAAGGTCATTGTGGCCACTGATGCTGATGTCGACGGCATGCACATCCGTCTGCTCATCATCACCTTCTTCCTGCAGTTCTTCCCGGAACTTATCAAGAAGGGGCACGTCTACGTGTTGCAGACACCGTTGTTCCGCGTTCGTAACAAACGCACGAAAATCCGTAAGAAGGAGATGCGCGAGGACGGCAAGAAGGGCGACTTCGTGGTGCGCTACTGTTATAGCGAAGAGGAGCGTGTCAAGGCCATTCAGGACTTGGGACCAGACCCCGAAATCACCCGATTCAAGGGCCTTGGCGAGATTTCTCCCGAGGAGTTTGCAGGTTTTATCGGTCCGGATATGCGTCTGGAACAGGTGACCCTTCAGAAGAACGACCAGGTACAGAAACTATTGGAATATTACATGGGTAAAAATACGATGGAGCGTCAGAACTTCATCATTGACAACCTCGTCATCGAGGAAGACAAGCCCGAAGACTACGACTATGAGTAAGATTTTTTTGTGTGCAGCGATTCTGTCGCTGCAAATCATATCTGCCTCTGCCCAGATGACCATCCGTATGGGCGAGGATTCTCCCCTGCGAAAACTGCAGATTGCTGAGATGGCCGTTTCCAATCTATATGTCGACTCTGTCAACGAGGATAAGCTCGTCGAAGACGGCATTCGTGGCATGATTGAGAAGCTGGACCCTCACTCCAGCTATCTGACGGCTAAGGAGGTCAAGGAGGCCAATGAACCCCTGCAGGGCAATTTCGAAGGCATCGGCGTGCAGTTCAATATGGTTGAGGACACATTGCTTGTCGTCCAGACCGTTTCCAATGGTCCTTCTGAACGGGTAGGCATCCTGGCTGGCGACCGTATCGTCAGTGTCAACGATACGGCCATTGCGGGTGTCAAGATGTCGAAGGAGGAGATTATGAGGCGTTTGCGTGGCCCCAAGGGTACTGTAGCCATGCTGGGCATTGTCCGTCGGGGCATACAGGAGAAGTTGACTTTCAAGGTGGTTCGCGACAAGATTCCTGTCCATTCTATCGACGCTGCCTATATGGTTCGTCCTCAGGTGGGTTATATCCGTATTGGCAACTTTGGTGCCACCACGCATGACGAGTTCTGCGAGAGTTTGAAGAAGTTGCAGAAGGAAGGCATGCAGTCGCTCATCCTCGACCTGCAGGAGAATGGAGGAGGCTATCTCCATGCTGCCGTGCAGGTGGCAGAGGAATTCCTGCAAGAGAACGACCTCATCGTCTATACCAGCGGACGACGCATCCAGCGTACCGAGTATAAGGCCAGGGGTGGGGGACTCTTCACCAAGGGCAAGGTCATTGTGCTCGTCGACAGCTATACGGCCTCTGCGGCAGAGATTGTCTCTGGTGCCATTCAGGACCACGATCGTGGCATCGTCGTCGGACGCCGTACCTTTGGCAAGGGACTCGTCCAGCGCCCCATCGACTTGCCCGACGGTTCTATGCTCCGTTTGACCGTTGCCCATTACTACACGCCCTCAGGACGCTGCATCCAGAAACCCTATGAGAAGGGTAACAAAAAGGACTATTCCGAAGACATGCTCCATCGCCTGAAGAGTGGTGAGCTGATGAGTGCCGACAGTGTCCATTTCGCCGACTCGCTGAAGTTCTATACGCTGAAGGAACATCGTGTCGTCTATGGCGGAGGAGGTATCATGCCCGACGAGTTCGTGCCCCTCGACACAACCAGATATACGTCATTCCATCGGGAACTTGCAGCCAAATCAGTCATCATTGATGCAAACCTGCGCTATGTCGACCAGCATAGGAAGTCGTTGCAGCGGGACTATAAGACCTTTGATGACTATTGTCAGCGTTTCGAGGTACCTCAGAGCGTTATTGAGGGTATCATGGCTGAGGCTGTGAAAAAGAATATCAAGCCAAAAGACGAGGCAGAGCGCCAGCGCACCCTGCCTTATCTGCGTCTTCAGTTAAAAGCGCTCATTGCCCGCGACTTGTGGGGCATGAACGAGTATTTCTATATCATGGGCGAAACCAACGATGCGCTGACGAAGGCGTTAAGCCTCCTTTAGCCGTTCGGCCATCGCACGTCCCAGAGCCTCGCATGCTGCCTTTGTCTCAGCGGTGAGGCTCTGTTTGATTTCCACAGGTTCACCCACTGCTTCGAAGTGCAGCTTCTCGTCGTTCCACTTCTGAATCTCTGCTACTGCTTTCGAGGCCCAGCCGTAGGATCCGAACCAGCCCAGCAGGTGGTTCTTGATGTCCTTGCCTGCCAATTCCGAGAGCAGCACGTCCATCTCATGATACAGGGCGGTATTATAGGTCGGTGCACCTACGATGAGACCCTTATAGCGGAACACGTCACGGATGATGTAAGAATGGTGGGTCTTCGAAACGTTGTATACCACGATGTTCTTGACGCCAGCCTCTGAGGCCGCACGGGCAATAACCTCTGCCGCACGTTCCGTATTGCCATACATGGTGCCATAGCAGATGACTAGTCCTGGTTCCGTCTCGTATTTCGACATGCGGTCGTATTCGCCTATCACCTTGTCGATATATTGGTGCCAGACAGGACCATGCGTGGCACAGATGTAGTCCAGCTTCACGTCGGCCAGCTTCTTCAGCGCGTTCTGCACGGGGGTGCCGTACTTGCCCACAATGTTCGAATAGTATCGAACCATCTCCAGCCAGAAGGTGTCGCAGTTGATCTGCTCGTCAATCACGCCACCGTTCAGGGCTCCGAAGCAGCCAAAGGCATCGCCCGAGAATAGCGTGGTGCCACACAGTGTCACCATTGTCTCAGGCCAGTGCACCATGGGGGTCAGCACGAAGTTCAGCGTCTGCTTGCCAAGTGCGATGTAATCGCCGTTTTTCACTTCTACCGTGTCTTTTGTGATGCCATAGAAGCCCTCCATCATCTGGAAGGTTTTCTTGTTGCCTATAATCTGGATCTCCGGGTAGAATTTCTTGACGAGGGCGATGCTTCCGCTGTGGTCGGGTTCCATGTGGTTGATGACCAGATAGTCCACCTTGCGGTCGCCAATGACCTCACGGATGTGTTCCAGATACTGTGTGAAGAAGTCGACTTCGACGGTGTCAATCAGACAAACCTTCTCGTCGTCGATGAGATACGAATTGTAACTCACGCCGTTAGGCAGAGGCCACAAGCCCTCGAACAGCGACTTGTTTCTGTCGTTGACGCCTACGTAATAGATGTTTTCGGTAATCTTTTGCATAGCTTTTATTCTTGATTAATGGATTGTTCCAGTTCCTTCTTTCGGGTTGCTCCGAATTCGGGCGACACGTAATTGTAGAGGCTGCGACAGACTTCAGCAGAGAACTTGCAGCCTTGCTCCACGATGCTGTCCCACTGTGCTTCGCTGAGTCCTTCTTCTAGCTGACTGCGTGTGATGCCGTTCAACAGCATTCCATAAAGGAATCCTGCATTGAAATTGTCGCCAGCACCTATCGTGCTTACCGTTTCCGTCCTCTCTATAGGATACTGCTTCTTCAGTCCGTTGTCGGCAAACAACTGGATGGGCGCTGCGGCGTTGGTATAGATGAATTTCTTCGTGTAGAACATAATCTCTGAGCGGTATACCTGCTCGGCATCGCTTTTCTTGAAAAGTATCTCGAAGTCTTCTGCTGATCCGCGCACGATGTCGGCCAGTTCGAAGTTTTCCAGCAGGTTGGGTGTCAGCTTCATCACCTCGTATTGGTGTGACGCACGGAAATTGACGTCGTAATACAGGATGGCACCATGTTCGCGGGCATAGTCCAGAAAGCCTTTCACCTGTGGACGGATGACGGGATTCACGGCGTAGTATGATCCAAAGAGCACGATGTCGTCCTCATTGATGTCAGGAAACGTAAAGTCCAGTCTGTCGTGGGGATGGTCCTTATAGAAGATGTATTCCGCATCGTTCTGGTCGTTCAGGAAAGCCAGTGACAGGGGCGACTTCGAGTCTGGATAGACATTGATACTGCTGGCCTCGCAACCGTTGTCCTTCAGGAACTGGATAATCATCCGTCCTACGCGGTCGTTGCCCGTCTCACTGATGAAACTGGTTTTGACGCCTGCTCTGCTGAGCGAGATGATGGCATTGAACGTCGACCCTCCCGGCACAGCCTGAATGGGCTGCTCGTTGCGGAAGATGATGTCAAGCACGGTCTCGCCGATTCCTATAATTTTTCGCATATCATTAGAATTTTCTGCAAAGATACGAATAAATTAAGAATTAAGAATTATGAATTAAGAATTATTTCGTACTTTTGCACCCGAAATGGCAAATTATCATGTTACAACGCTCGCCAATGGCCTTCGCGTCATTCATCTGCCGTCCGTCTCGCCGGTGGTCTACTGTGGCATCGGCATTAATGCCGGAGCCCGTCACGAGGCACCTGGTGAGGAGGGTTTGGCACACTTCTGCGAGCATACGACCTTCAAGGGTACCCGCCGACGTTCGGCCCTGCAGATTCTGAACTGTTTGGAGAGTGTCGGAGGCGACCTCAATGCTTTTACCAATAAGGAGGACACCGTGTTCTATGCAGCCATCCAGCGCGAACACTTTTCGCGGGCTGTCGACCTGCTATGCGACATTGTCTTCTGCAGCGAATATCCCCAGCATGAGATAGAACGTGAAATCGATGTCATCTGTGACGAGATAGAGAGCTATAACGACTCTCCTGCGGAACTGATCTACGACGAGTTCGAGAACCTCATCTTTCAGGGCCATCCCTTAGGACATAACATTCTGGGCACGCGCCAGCAGGTACAGCAGTTCACTTCCCTCGACGCCCGTCGCTTTACCCAGCGCTACTACCGTCCTGACAATGCCATCTTCTTCGTCTATGGCGACATCGACTTCGACCGTATGGTGAAAAATTTAGAGGTGAGAAGTGAGAGGTTAGTGGAGAGAGAATACCCTCAGCCATCCGACGTCATCCCTCAGCCCTCTGACATCAAACCTCATCCCTCTCACCATCAATCACATGTCATGCTGGGTGTCCAGACTTTCAGCTATGACGACCCGCGACGCATGCCTTTGTACTTGTTGAACAATATGCTGGGGGGACCAGGCATGAATGCCCGCCTGAATCTGGCGCTGCGCGAACGTAACGGATTGGTTTATACTGTCGAAAGTTCGCAGGTTAGCTATAGTGATACGGGCTGTTGGAGTGTCTATTTCGGGTGTGACCATCACGACGTGAAACGCTGTCTGCGACTGGTGCACCGTGAACTGGATCGACTCATGCAGCACCCCCTGTCCGAGCGTCAGTTGCAAGCCGCCAAACGACAGTTGAAAGGACAGCTGGCCATTGCCTGCGACAACCGCGAACAGTTTGCCCTCGATTTCGCCAAACACTTCCTGCATTATGGTCAGGAGCGTAGCATCGCCGAGTTGTTGTTGCGCATTGACGCCATTACGTCGACACAGATTCAGGATGTCGCCCAACAGCTCTTTACCCCTGAGAAATTGCAGTTTCTCATGCTCTGATTTCATAAAAAATAATAATATTTCAGCAAAAATTCGTTTCTTTATATAATAATGTGTACCTTCGTGCCCGATTTTTGCGCGCAAGGCGCATATTTTTTTATTTTTAGATGTTTTATAAAACAAGATGAACGTAATTACAAAGACCATTCAATTGCCTGATGGAAGAACCATCACAATTGAGACCGGGAAAGTGGCAAAGCAGGCCGATGGCAGTGTGATGCTCCGCATGAACAACACTGTGCTGCTGGCTACTGTTTGTGCCGCAAAAGATGCAGTTCCCGGAACAGATTTCATGCCTCTGCAGGTAGACTACAGAGAGCAGTATGCCGCTGCAGGACGTTTCCCCGGTGGTTTCACCAAGCGCGAGGGTAAAGCCTCGGACAACGAGATTCTGACCAGTCGTCTGGTCGACCGTGTGCTCCGTCCCCTGTTCCCCTCCAACTATCACGCAGAAGTTTTTGTCAACGTAATGCTGTTCAGCGCCGATGGTGTTGACCAGCCCGATGCTTTGGCAGGTTTTGCTGCATCGGCCGCGCTGGCATGTTCAGATATCCCCTTCGAGTGCCCCATCTCTGAGGTGCGCGTAGCCCGTATCAATGGCGAGTATGTCATCGATCCTACCTTCGAGCAGATGAAGGAGGCCGACATGGACATCATGGTTGGTGCCTCTGCTGAGAACATCATGATGGTTGAGGGTGAGATGAAGGAGGTTTCAGAGCAGGATTTGCTCGGTGCCCTGAAGGCTGCTATGGACGCTATCAAACCCATGTGCGAATTGCAGGTTGAGTTGAGCAAGGAGCTTGGCAAGGATGTGAAGCGCGAGTACGACCACGAGATCAACGACGAGGTCCTTCGCGAGCGCATGAACAAGGAGCTCTACCAGCCCGCCTACGACATCACCAAGCAGGCCCTTGAGAAGCACGCACGTGCTGAGGCCTTCGAGAAGATTCTGGCCGACTTCAAGGAGAAATTCCTGGCTGAGGTTCCTGAGGATTCAGAAATCTCTAAGGAGGACTACGAGGCTATGATGGACCGCTACTACCACGACGTAGAGCGCGACGCCATGCGCCGTTGCATCCTCGACGAGGGTATTCGTCTCGATGGTCGTAAGACCACCGACATCCGCCCCATTTGGTGCGAGGTTTCTCCGCTGCCCATGCCTCACGGAAGCTCTATCTTCACCCGTGGTGAGACTCAGTCGCTGACCACCGTGACCCTGGGTACCAAGCTCGACGAGAAGCTCGTCGACGATGTGCTCGACAAGAGCTATCAGCGCTTCCTGCTGCACTACAACTTCCCTCCCTTCTGTACAGGTGAAGCTAAGGCACAGCGTGGCGTAGGTCGTCGTGAGATTGGTCACGGACACTTGGCATGGCGTGGTCTGAAGGAGATGATTCCTGCCGACTTCCCCTACACCGTTCGTGTAGTGAGCCAGATTATGGAGTCTAACGGTTCTTCATCAATGGCTACTGTTTGTGCTGGTACGCTGGCTCTGATGGATGCCGGTGTTCCCATGAAGAAGCCCGTATCTGGTATTGCCATGGGTCTGATTAAGAATCCCGGTGAAGACAAGTATGCCGTTCTGAGCGATATCCTTGGTGACGAGGACCACCTGGGCGATATGGACTTCAAGACCACTGGTACTAAGGATGGTCTGACCGCTACCCAGATGGATATCAAGTGCGACGGTCTGTCGTTCGACATCCTCGAGAAGGCTCTCATGCAGGCTAAGGCTGGTCGTGAGCACATCCTGAAGTGCATCACCGATACCATCGCTGAGCCACGTCCTGAGCTGAAGCCCCACGTTCCTCGCATCGAGGCCTTCGAGATTCCGAAGGAGTTCATCGGTGCTGTTATTGGCCCGGGCGGAAAGATTATCCAGCAGATGCAGGAGGATACTGGTGCTACTATCACCATCGATGAGGAAGACGGCGTTGGCAAGATTCAGGTCAGCGGTCCTAACAAAGAGGCTATCGATGCCGCTATTGCTAAGATCAAGGCTATCGTCGCTATCCCTGAGGTTGGCGAGGTTTACGAGGGTACCGTTCGCAGCATTATGCCTTACGGATGCTTCGTAGAGTTCATGCCGGGCAAGGATGGTCTGCTGCACATCTCTGAGATTGACTGGAAGCGCCTCGAGACCGTCGAAGAGGCTGGCATCAAGGAGGGTGACAAGATTACCGTCAAGCTGCTCGAAATCGATCCGAAGACTGGTAAGTTCAAGCTCTCTCACCGTGTGCTCATCGAGAAGCCCGAGGGCTATCAGGAGCGTCCTGCCCGTGAACGTGGCGAGCGCCGTGAGCGTCCCGAGCGTGGTGATCGTCGCGACCGTCGTGATCGTGGTGATCGTGGCGAGCGTCGTCCCCGCCCTGAGCGTGGCGAGCGCCGTGAGCGTAACGACGAGTATCAGGCTCCCACAGAGAACAAGGAGCCCAAGGACTTCACCGACGAACTCGACAAGATGGACTTCTAATCCACGTCCGTCTTACGTCATAAACGATAAAAGGTTCTGGCCTTCATGGGCTGGAACCTTTTTCTTATATTATCATGGATGTGTGGTTATACGTTTCCCAGATACACGTACTTTATGCCTGCGTCGAGGGCGATTTGACGGGCGGTGCGAAGGGTTTGGAGAGGTGTAGGCGACAGGTCGAGCATGCGGTAACGGGGGAAGAATCGGCTGAAATGCAGGGGTTGGTCGGCAAGGCCGTTGTCGACCAGCCAGTGACACATGCTGCGAATCATCTGCATGTCGTCGTTGACGGTGGGGATGACAAGGTTGGTGAGTTCTATCCACACGCCAGCATCGTGCATGGCGAGGATGGTGTCGAGGACGGGTTGCAGGTGGCCCCTGCTGATGCGCTGGTAGATGTCGTCGCTGAATGATTTCAGGTCGACATTGGCGGCATCGAGATAGGGTAGGAGGTCAGAGAGGGGTTGCTGGCAGACGTAGCCCGCCGTGACGAGGATGTTCCACAGTCCTGCCTCACGGGCCAGACGGGCACAGTCGGCGACATATTCCAGATAGGTGAGGGGCTCGGTATAGGTATAGGCAATGCCCGGACAATGGTGCTGTAGGCAAAGGTCGACGACCTGTTCTGGGTTGAGGTCGTAGTGACCCACATCGGAGGGTTCGACCTGTGAGATGTCGTGGTTCTGACAGTTCAGACAACGGAAATTACAGCCCGTACAGGCTATTGACAGACACGTGGTACCAGAATGGAAATGATAGAGCGGTTTCTTTTCAATGGGGTCAACGGCCAACGAACAGGGACGCCCATAGACCTCGCTAACGAGCATGCCGCCGTGATTGCGGCGACTGCGACAGAGACCCGTCATGCCGTTGGCAATATGGCAATGGTGCGGACAGAGATTACACTGAACCACACCGTCGTTCAACTGCTGATAATACCTACACTCCATTTTTCTGAACCACGGATTGAACGGATTACACAGATCTAAAATACGATGGCTTCGTAGACGTATAGTTCTGCGTCGCGCCAGCCGTCCCAACCCAGTCCGGCCTTGTCCTGCGAACAATGGCCCACGAACTCCTCTTTCGTCCAATTGACTTCATCGGCAACCTGTGGCAGGAAGGTGCCACTGCGGTAGCCTTTACGGATGTAAATGCCGTGACGGTGTAGTTGGAACTCGTCGAGACTCTGGATGCGACGCATGGGGGTGAGCACGGAAATCTCGATGTCGAGTTCGTCGAGTTCGTCACGCGTCACAGGCAGAAAGCGTGGGTCTTCAAAGGCTGCAGCACGAGCCATCTCAGCCACAATCTCGTACAGGGGAACGTCCTCGCCAAAGTGTCCGATACAGCCACGCAGTCGACCCTGCTTGTGAAGGGAAACAAAAGCTCCGCATTTTTCTTTGAACTTTGAACTTTGAACTTTGAAATTTATGATTGGCTTGCCGTCCAGACTGTCGCGGATGCTTTCGTAAGCAATCTTTTTCAGGAGGGTCTTTTCTTCGTCCGTCAGCGAGAAACCTTTCTCTTCCCCACGCAGGATGACGAAGGAGTGGTAGCCCACTACTCGGGTGTGGTCGTGGTCGTCAATGTCGCCCGAGTTCTGGTATAGCAGGTGCTTCACTTGGTACTGGCTGTCCATCATCAGCATCAGCGTGACGATAGCCAGTTCGCCACAGGCACTCGTCGCCAGGTTGCGGATGCCACTGCGGGCGTTGGCCTGAATGGTGGAAATGAACTGCTCTACATCGCCGCTCTCGATGGCCTTGCCCGTCTTGGCGTCTACCGCACAGGCATCGCCATACGACGGATAGTGCGAGAAGTCGCTGCTGACGATAAAGAGGTTCTCGTCGGTGAAATACGGCTTCAGCGCCTCGGCAATCTGTTGCAGTTTTTGGAAGTCGTTGGTAGATATAATAATAGGTACGATGGGTGGCACCTCCTTGAACCGCCTTTGCAGGAAAGGCAGTTGCACCTCCAGGCAATGTTCGCGGTCGTGTGCCTTCGGCTCATAAAAGAGAATCTTATTCGTGTTCGAGGCAGAATCCGTTAAATCCGTGCAATCTATGGTTAGTTTCAAAGCTGTTTCGTGATCCACCTTCACCTGTCCTAACGGCGTGGCATAATAGTCTGCCTCGGTATTTACCGATGCCCCGTCGAGCCATTCGTGATGACTGGGCCCCAGGAGAAAAATGCGCTTGTAGTGTTTCGTGGTGTCTAACGACATATAGGCCGATGCTGCCACGTTGCCCGAGAAATAATACCCTGCATGAGGCACAATCAGCGCCGCCACGTTATCGTAAGTCCCGTCGTTGGCATGTCGCGCCAACAGACTGTCCACCTCGTGGCTCAGCATTTGAGGATTGCCCTCGTAGAATCGTCCCGCCTGCGTAGCCGGCCTTACTGTCGGCACCGCCATCTGTCCCTTACAGTTCATCATCATCGTTGTTGTTAAGATGAGTAATAGTGTCCTCATTCTTACAGCCTGCAGGTCAGTCCGATCTTCGTCTCAAAGGTGTTCGCATGTACCTTGGGATGGGATTTGTAGTAGGTACGTCGCGAGAAGTAGGAAGCCGACAGAGAGAGGGACCACTGCTTGGAGAAATGTTTCTCCAGGACGGGGTTGATGACCAGTAGGGCCGCATTGCTGTGGTCGCCCTGTACGTTCAGGTAGTGCAAATCTTCTGTACCGTCGATAAAGGGTTGCAAATCGATGTCCTCGTAACCTTTCCAGCTATAGATACGTAAGTATTTGACGTTGAGCATGATGCGTCCGAATTGTCCGAAGTCGAGCTGTGTTCTCGACTTGAGGCTGAATCCGCTACCCATATTGTAGTCACGCTCGATGACGTTGAAGTAGTCGCTCTTGGTACCACCCAACAGGATGCCGCTCAGGAATATACGCTGCTCCAACTTCGACAGCGCGCCTGTTTTGGGCAGCGAGAAGATGAAGCCAGGACCAAAACCGGCAGCCTCGCTGAAACGGTATGGTGTCAGTTCGGAACCGTCTTCGATGGGCTTTGAGTCATAGTAGTTGAAGTGCTGGTAAATACCAAACTCGCCTGCCATGCCTTTCTTGTCAAGGATAGGCGTGCTCCACAGACGTCCCAGAATCGAAAGCTGGTTGATGGGAGGTTGTCCGCCGCCGAAAGCCATATTCATCTCGATGTCGAAGAAGTCGTAGGGTGTTGTGTGACGCTCACCGTCTACGGGTATGCCATACATCAGAGTCAGATTGACGGTCGGGGCATGGATGCCTCGGAACAGGGCACCGTCGTCAGCCAGATAGCGCCATCCCAGCGACACCGACCCTTCGATGGGTATTTTGCTGTAGTCGTGATAGCGATAATGGTTGTGACGTACTCGCCAGGCATCGCCGCTGGTGATGCGGTGCAGTCCCTGGATGGGATTGATGATGGCTGCAGCAGCCTCGCGTAGGAAACGGCTAAAACCGCGGTCGCGGTCGTTGAGCAAGGTAAGACTTAGGCGGTGGGTCATTTCACCGATGGCCATACCACCACAACTGGTGGCTATAATGTCATTGATGGCTGGTGGCTCCGTCTCGCCGAACAGTTCCCACATCAGTGAACCGCCAAGGGCGTAGGGTGCCGACTCCCAGAATGTCAGGCCGTTCGTGCGTGCGGCATTGAAGTAGAGGTTGCCATGATAAGGATGCAGAAACAGGTTGGTGATGAAGAAGTCGTTGTCCCACACGAACCCTGTTTCGAAGTTATGCCAGATGCTGTTCAACGTGGTCTGGGCGAAGTCCGAACTGATGACGTAGCGGTCGAACAGCTGTACGCCCACATTGATGCCGGTCACCTCGGCTGCAGCCCTCCAATAGCGTTTCTCCATGGGCAGCACCATGGTGGAGTCGTTGGCTATGTACGACTTCCGCTTCTCTTCCCAGGTGCCTTTCCATGAGTTGTCCTGATCGCGTAGTGCCCGGTAGGTCAGACCCAGTTCGAACAAGGGACGGTTGCGGTAGGTCTCGTTACGGTTGTAATACCGCGTCAAACCCCACCCCACCGATGCAAAGGCTCCCAGCTTTTTGTTGATCTGGTAGTCGGCATTGATGCGGGCCTGCAGGGAGTATAGTCGCTCGGGACCTTCGTCGCTGTTTTTTTGGAAGGTTTCCACATGGTAGTAGCCGAGGTCGCCGCTCACACTCCATTTGGGCGACAGTTGGAGGTATTGTCCGAGACGGTAGAACACAGCACCGGAGAATTTCGAGTCGAGTCCCATGAAGTGCGTTCCCACACCGATGACGTTGTATGTACTTTTGTTGCGGTAGCGCAGGGCGATATTTCCCTTGGTCGACGTTCCGCCATACATCATGAGGTCTACGCGGGTTGTCGGATTGATGTTCACCAGACCGATCTTATGGCCGATGCTGTCGAACGACATGTTGATCAGTCCCACCTGCCAACCCTTCTGACGCTTGCGGGCCACATTAATCAAACCGATCTGTGCACCGTCCAGCGAGTCGGTATAGTTGATGGCCGCCATCTGCCAACCGCGCATCATGGCCGACGATACGTTCAGAATACCAGAAAACTGCAGACCGCGGTCCATGCCGTTGGTGATGTTGTTGACAGTACTCAGCTGCAAGCCGTTGAAACGGTTTGCCGATGCGTTTGATGCGCCCGACAGCTGCACACCGTGACCTCCGTCAGTTGCTACCGACGATATCAAACCGAGCTGGACACTCTTCACCGAATCCTGCACACTGACAATGCCCACAGGACTGCGTTGTGCATATACACTGTTACTTACGGCAACCAATATGGCGGTTGCAACCATCATTAAAAATTTCTGCACGTCCGTTTCTAAAGCTCAAACTTCAAATTTCAAACGTCAAACATTATATGCTCAGCTCGTCGCACACGGTCAGCAACCGCTTGTCGAAGCGTTTGTCGGTACGGATGCACTCCGAGAAGGGCACGTAGACGATGTCGTTGTTGCGAACACCTACCATGATGTTGCGCTGTCCCTGCATGATGGCCTCAATGGCTCCCACACCCGTACAACTGGCCAGAATGCGGTCACGAGCCGACGGGCTTCCACCACGCTGCAGGTGACCGAGGATGGACACGCGCACGTCGAAATTCGGGAACTCCTTTTTCACGCGCTCGGCATAATAGAGGGCACCACATTTGGGACTTTCCGACACGATGACGATACACGACTTTTTCGACTTGCGAATGCCGCGGCCCATGAATGCTGCCAGCTGGTCCACGTCGGTGGTTTCCTCAGGCACGATGGCGGCCTCTGCACCACAGGCTATGGCGCAGTTCTGTGCCAGGAAACCGGCGTCGCGCCCCATCACCTCGACAAAGAAGATGCGCTCGTGCGAGTTCGCCGTGTCGCGGATACGGTCCACACACTCCATGATGGTATTCATCGTCGTGTCGTAACCAATGGTGGCATCCGTGCCATACAGGTCGTTGTCGATGGTGCCGGGCAGTCCGATGCAGGGGAAGTCGAACTCCATGCCGAAGTCGCGGGCTCCCGTCAGCGATCCGTTACCGCCAATCACCACCAGGGCGTCAATCTCCTCCTTCTGGCAGGTCTCGTAAGCCTTCTGCTTGCCTTCAGGGGTCATGAATTCCATGCTGCGGGCAGTTTTCAGAATGGTACCGCCACGCGTGATGATGCCGCTGACATCCTCGGTGGTGAATTCCTTCACCTCGTCGTGGATAAGTCCGTCGTAGCCCCTATAGATGCCTTTGATTTTAAAACCGTTGTAAATACCTGAACGCGTCAAAGCGCGGATAGCTGCATTCATGCCGGGAGCATCGCCGCCCGACGTCAGAATACCGATAGTCTTAATCTTGCTCATAGTTCTTGATTGCTAATTTCGCCGACTAAGGTACGAAAAAATATCGGACTGACAAAAAACTTTTGCCAAATATTTGTTTTTTGCTCACTTATTCGTATCTTTGCAGCAGGAATTTAGGCGTTGTGTCCGACACGGATAAGGGTTTATGGAATGAAAAAGATATTAATAGTTGTAGGTGCATTGATTCTATTGTCAATCGTGTTCTATCTTGGTTTTGCCGTCGGTTCAGGTACAGAGCAGGAAAACCAAGAAGAGACGTTCGAGTATGTGGAGAACGATAGTAGTAATATTATAAGCAGCCATGACTTGCATGAACTGAAAGCAATGCCCGACGTGACCCTCCTGGCAAAGATGATGATAGAAGAAAAGAAAGCGAATCGATTGAATGATGCCCCTTATATGGCCTATATCGTGGATTCGTTAGGGTTTGCTTTGGAGACCAATAATGATGATGAAGAGTGGTGGAAAGAAGGAATCAAAGAGTTTCTTGGGTGGTGTACTTTTGATGGATTCCAAGAAGGAGGAATGCACCTGTTCCTGGAGTCCACTCATCATGATGGAAAACCTTTACGTCGTATTCGGATTGAAACCCGTGACAGTGAATTGCTTTGGTCTCTCTTTCTAAGCCTGAAGGAGTTCGGCATTCAAGGTCCTGACAACATTGCCGAAGGAAAAGGTCTGGCAGCCAGGGCAGAGTCCGACTGCCTATGGATGAGCTATGAAAAATCGGATTTGTTTACCAAATAAAAAAGACTGCACACAGGCTATTTCCTGTATGCAGTTTTTTTAAGTTTTCAGTGTTACATCATTAGACTCTTGACGTTGCGAACGTGGCGGATGGGGGCAGCATATTCGCGTGAGATGGTGTCATCAGCCTTTTCAATAACGAAAATCATATCGGCATTCATGAGTTCCTGACGGGCATCGAGGGCGATGCCGTTCAGTCGGATATTGCTTGTCCAATCGCGGAAAAGCAAGGCGGTATCACCACCGTCATTTCGTGCCGCCGCCAAGGGCAATGTAGAGAGCGATGATGGCCTGGGCACCCTTGTACATGTTTGTAGCCTCGCTGAGCTGGGCACTGAGCAGGTTCTCCTGGGCGGTGAGCACCTCGATGTAGTTGGCCTTGCCGTTGTCCATCAGTTCGTGGGTGCCGGCATAGGCGTCGTAGAGCACCTCCACCTGACGGCGGTAGTAGGCATACTTCTCGCGGGCAGCCTGACAGTCGGCTATAGCCTCGTTCACCTGATTGCCGGCATCGATGACGGTCTGCACATACTTCTGCTGCAAGTCTTTCTCCGTCAACTGGTTGATCTTCAGGTTGGCCTTCAGTTTGCCGCGGGCAAAGATGGGCTGCGTCAGTTGGCCGACGGCGCTGAGCAGCAGCTTGCCGGGATTGATCACTGCACTGCCTGCCGAGTTTGTCCACCCTGCCGTTCCCGTCAGTGTGATGCTGGGGAAGAAAGCTGCGCGGGCGGCCTGCGTATTATAGAAGGCCTCCTCCATAGCGTGGTTGGCCATGCGGATGTCGGGACGCAACTCGAGCATCGAGGCGGGTATGCCGACTTTCAGATACTGTGGATCGAACATGCGCTGCCCGACGGTATTCTCTGGCTTGTTTTCCAAGGCTGATGTGCCCCACTTCTTACGTGCGATGTGTTGAGGCGTATCGGCCATCAGTCGGCTGATGGCATTCTCTGTGGCCACGATGTTGCGACGCACATCGACAATCTGCGTCTTCACATTCAGATACGACGACTCCATCTGGTTGACGGCGGTCGAGTATGCCTTGCCGTTCTCGTAGAGTGTCTTCTGCGTTTCCAACGAGGCGTTCCACAGGCTGTCGGTACGGGTCAGTATTTCGAGTTGACGGTCGAGCAACTGCAGCATGTAATACTGCTGGGCTACGGCACTGATAAGGTTGGTACGTACGGCTTCCTCACCCATTTGTGCCTGTAGGAGCACAGCCTTCGAGGCACGCTTCTTGCTGGTGATGGAGCCAAACACATCGACGTCCATCGACAGTTGCAGCGGCAGGTTATAGGTCTTCGACCACGGGTTGTCGTCGAACTTGGCCAGCGTACCCTGCGGCGAGAAGTAGAGCGACGGCAGGTAGGCCATCTTGGCGGCTTTCAGCGAGGCCTCGCTCTTCTCCACGGCAATACGTGCGGAGTTCAGGTCGGTGTTGTTGGCCAGCACCTGTTCGATGAGCTGTTGCAGCAACGGGTCGGTGAAGAACTCACGCCACGACATCTGGGCGAGAGACTCCCCCCCGGCAGTAGCATCCTGTATGGTGCCAAAAGCATCGACAGGAGCTTCAGCCTTCTGCTCATATTTGTTGTACAAGCCACAGCCCGTAAGCGTCAGCAGCAGAGCTGCCGCCACAATGTAAAAATTGAAATATTTAAAAATTAAAATATTATCGCGCTTCATACCATTATTACATTTTATAATTTTTACGTTATTACATTTTTACATTGTCATCCGTGACATCGTCACTTGTGATCACTTTCCCTTGGAATCGCTCATGCAGCTTCTGGAACACCATGAAGAAGGCAGGAACGACAAAGAGCAGGGCAATGGTACCGACAGCCATACCACCGATGACGCCGAGGGCAAGGGCACGGTTACCATTGGCACCGGCACCACCCTCGATGACGAGCGGTATCATACCGATAATCATCGTGGCAACGGTCATCAGAATTGGGCGCAGACGCTCCTGACAGGCAGCGAAGGCCGCATCGCGGATGCTCATGCCTTGGGCGCGACGCTCTGAGGCGAACTCCGTAATCAGGATGGCCGTCTTCGAGAGCAAACCGATCAGCATGATGACACCCGTCTGCAGGTAGATGTTGTTATCCATGCCCGGCAGGTGGAGCAGTGAGCCGAGGTAGGCGCAGACAAAGGCACCCATCAGTCCGAAAGGCACGGAGAACAGCACGGCTAATGGCGTGAACCACGAGTTGTAGAGCGAACCCAGGATCAGATAAATCAGAATCACACATATTACATAAATAAGGGCGGTGGTATTCGAGCCTGCTGCCTCCTCCAATTCGCGCGACATACCACTGTACTCATAACTATAGCCGTTAGGCATCGTCTCTTTGAACACCTCGGCGATGACTTTGTGCGCATCGCCCTCGGTATAGCCGCCAGCGGCCTGAACGAAGCAGGTGATGCTCTGGAACAGATTGAAATGATCAATGTTCGACGTTCCGACAATCTCCTTCAGCGAGACGAACTCAGAGATGGGGGCCATCTTGCCGCCCTTCACCTGCACGAAGATATTGTTCAGTGACGACGGGTCAAGGCGGTATTCTGGTGCAGCGCTAGCCATGATGCGGTAGACCTTACCAAACTGGTTGTAGTTGCCCACATAGCTTCCGCCACAGTAGGCACCCAGTGTCTGCAATACGGCAGCAGGCGATACGCCAGCGCGGTCACATTGTGCGGGATCGACATTGACTTGATACTTCGGGAAACGATCGGAGTACGACGTCATGGCCATACTGATTTCCGGTCGTTCGCCCAACTTCGTCAGGAAGTTTTTCACCAGATTTGCGAACTCCGCCAGGTCGCCGTCATTCAAATCCTGAACGACGAGGTTCACGCTGTTATTCGAGCCATAGCCTGGTACCTGAGGCAGCTGGAACGGCATCACTTGCACATTTTTAATATCCATACAAGCATAATAGAAACGCCCCAGTACAAGGTCTATCAGGTGATTCATGCCTGGACGCTCGTCCCAGTTTTTCAAACGGACGATAAGGGTGGCATAGTTCGAGCCCGAGCCCGACATCATACCATAGCCAACGGCTACGGCGAAACTCTCCATCTCGGGAATCTCTTTCACCTTCTCTTCCACCTTCTTGACGATCTCACGTGTCTGCTGCATGGTGGTACCTTCCGGAGCACGGATTTCAGCCAGGAACACGCCCTGGTCTTCTTGTGGAACGAGGCCCGACGGCAGATTCTTCATGAAGAATATGAGCAGAACACCGGCAATCGCCAACAGGCTCCAAGACAGCACGGGACGCTTGATGAACTTCTGGACGGCCTTGCTGTATTTGTTGAAGATGGCGTTATAACTTACGGTGTAGGCCTTCTTCGTGTAGTAGGTCAGACTCTTGCCTTCCTTCTTGCCGTTGGTCACCTTCAGCATGATGGCGCAGAGGGCAGGACAGAGCGTCAAGGCCGACACGCACGACAGACCGACCGCCGAGGCAATGGTCACACCGAACTGGGTGAAGAACGTGCCGGAGGTGCCGGGCATAAAGGTCACAGGGATGAACACCGCCATGAATACCAAGGTACATGATACCACAGCAACAGACACTTCGCTCATGGCCTGGCGGGTGGCTTCACGGGCGTCGTTGATGCCGTTCTCCATCTTTGCCATGACAGCCTCGACCACCACGATGGCATCATCCACCACCGTACCAATCGCCAGCACCAGTGCGAAGAGCGTCAGGATGTTCAGCGAGAAGCCTGCCAGCGAAACGATGGCGAAGGTGCCCAACAGCGAAACGATAATCGAGATAGAGGGGATGATGGTGGCCTTGAAGTTCTGCAGGAAGAAGAACACCACGA
>Ga0310690_10004714_pt1 | contig 19124 bp, 17 predicted proteins | sample AusTroGonzalo_MG_2_FD_207661 | JGI IMG/M metagenome (GOLD analysis project Ga0310690, IMG submission 207661) | Bovine rumen microbial communities from tropical cattle in Woodstock, Queensland, Australia - Gonzalo_04 (v2) (version 2) | ecosystem: Host-associated > Mammals > Digestive system >...
CATGTTGAAGTGGTTCACGTCGAGGACCATGGCATCCATCGGCATATCCGGATAGTGCTGATCATACATCCGGACGTAGCGGAGGAAGTAATCGAGGTTGAGAAGGTTCGTCAGACTGTCACGTTCCGTAGACTGGATGATATTGCGTTTCTCAGAAAGCTCGATACACCGGATAACGCGGGCCTGTATGATCTCAACTGAGGGATAAGGCTTGGGAATGAAGTCGATCGCTCCGATCTTAAGGCAGTCAACTTCTGCAGTCTGGTCAGCCGTCATCACGATGACCGGTATACTCCTGAGCTCTTCCTCTTCTTTCATGACCTTCAGCACTTCCATGCCGCTCATATGCGGCATCTGAAGATCCAGCAGTACTATAGCGATGTCGTCTTTATGTGTTTTGACCTGCTCCAATGCTTCGATACCATCAGAGGCGTACAGGACTTCATAGCTGTCACCGAGCATGTTGCCCAGGATCATCTGGTTGATATGCTCGTCCTCTACAATAAGGATGTGGCGCTTGAGATGCATGATCTCTGCGTCTTCATCCATTTGGAACATTGACTTGCCTTCGGTCTCCGCATCCTCACGCGAGATCGCACCCATGCCTTTCAGCAGTTTCTTTTCTTCATACATCAGCTCGTCCGCACGTTCAAACACATCATGGAAGCTGGTGTCCTCGCCAGGCTTGTAATCCGACAGTCCGCCCGATATGACGACTTCTTTTGTGCTGAGATGAGCTACTGAGCGATCATGCAGCGCCAGGACCAATTCCTTTCTGATGTGATAATCGCGCCCGGTCATAACCACAACGAACTCATCTCCACCGGTACGGTAAACCGGGCTGTGCTGGAAAATGTCGCAGATCATTTTACTTGCATTGATAATATACTCGTCGCCCGCCTTATGGCCAAGGGTATCATTGATTACCTTCAGACCATTTACATCACAGACAACAATGGCAAATTTCCCGGCTGCGCCCTCTTTAATGGAAGCGTTGATCTCCTTCTCGTTCAGGAGGAAAGCATGCTTGCTCTTGACCCCGGTCAGAGGATCAGTAAGAGCAGCTGTGCGGGCCTGATCGCGCTCGCTGGCAGCCTTCTTCTCCCACTTGTTTATGGTGCTGTAATTGATGAACATGACGAAGAGGGATAATCCGAACAGCCCTGCTATGATCAAAGAGCTGGCATTGTCTGCGTCCTTAAGCCGATCACTTTGAACAGCAAGAAATTCATCCTGATCCATTGCGAGGGTCTCGCTGTCAGCAGTACCATCAAAATAGGCGGCTGTTTCTGCCATTACTGTGTTTTCCCTCTCTTCATTCAGCCTGGATGCCCAGGTCATGCCATTCAGGACAACGAAGACAAGCAAAGCGATCCAGACGAAGAAAGCCCGTCCGAATTTTCTGTCATGATCCTTCCGGATCACAAAGTTGAAATAGACCAGGCCGAGGATCGACCAGACAGCCATGAGAACATAGGTCTGGGTCTCGATAGTGTAGTCGGAGAAAACACTCGGGAATAGCAGGAAGACCATGAAAGCGACCAGGATGAACAGACAGATACCGCTGATGAAGCGGTTCATTTTCGCTCCCTCCTTCCCGGAGACCTTGAAAACTGCAATGGATGCAAAGCCGTATATGATGGTCGCTCCGATCGTCGTAACGTCCACGATCCAGCTGGTCGCCGTTCTGCCGAGGAACGGGATGGGCAGGGAGACAATGAGCACAAGAAGTATCGCTTTGACAGGGATCTGTTTTTTGTTGAGCTTGGAAAATCGCTTCGGCAGGATGCCGTCCTGTGCAACAGCATAACACAGGCGGCTGACGGTGCGCAGCATACAGATCAGGCTTGTCAGTACCAGCGACAGCAGGCACGCCATCAGGATATAAACGCCTGTGTCTCCAAGATAATGGTGCGCGGCATAGAAAGCGGGAAGTCCCTCGATCCCCTGGAACTCGCCCAGCCGGCTGATGTAGTCCAGCCAGCTGCTGCATCCCTCCGGATAGGCGGAAACGCTCAGAAGGATGACAAAGATATATAATGCAGTCGTGACAGCAACGGAAACAAAAAGGATGCGGAACAGGCGGCTGTGTTTGAACCGGTATTCTTCGGCAGAATGAGATACGCTTTCAAAACCTATAAAGGCCCACGGTGATAAGAAGCCGATACGGATGACCTGCCGGATGGTACTGGTATCCGGCAGGAAGGCCGGGCTCATTGTCATCCCGGATTCTTTGTGACCGATCATGGCAATGACAAAGCAGACCGTGATCCCGACGGTAAAGATCAGCACCATCACTACCGTTACACGGGCTGTCGCTTTTTTGCTCTTCATACACAGCAGACCGATCAGCCACATCACGGCCAGCGTCACCAGCACTTCGCCCAGATAGACGTCATAGCCGAAGACCGTAAAGAGATAGCATTTTTGGAATACTCCCTGAAGGAAATACCGCGCAAACAGAGGAATGCTCGTGGCATTGCCCCAGAAAAGGGCAATATAGATCAGGAACATGAACCAGGCGATCAGGAAGGCAAAGTCATAACCGAAGATTTTTTTCACATAGTGATACAGACCGCCTGTACCGGGGTAGCGGTTCCCCAGGAAATGATAATGGCTTGACACCATCAGCATCATGACAAACCCGATCAGCAGACCGATAATGGAACCCGCCGGTCCGCCCTGGGAAAGATAAGAACTGCTGGTTACGACAAGCGATCCCCAACCAACGGCAGAGCCTACCGACAACGCCCAGACCGCAACCGGAGAAAGATAGGGTTTCATTCCGGACGTATTATTTGAGGAAGTATTCGATTCCTTCATAATATCTCCTCACTTTACACTGCATTTTTGTATAACAACCAGTTATAGGATAATTGTAGCAGTTTTCATATCAATTATCATTAACTTAATTTTGATAGTGGTATAATTGTGCTGCCAAAAAAACAATTGTATGATTGCTTATTGACCGGGATATCTGTACGATATACAGAGTTGGAGAAAATGACACTTGAAGGAGTATGAGCAATGAGTTATTTTACTTTAAGCAATGGTGAACAGATTTATTACGAGGATTCAGGCAGCGGGGAACATACGATAGTTATGATGCATGGCTGGACCAGTTCACATGAAATTTTCGCCCCCTGCATCCCGGAGATCAGTAATAAGGCGAGATGTATCACCTATGATCACAGGGGGCATAGCGGCAGTAAAGAGGCCAATCATGACCATGTGACAATGGATACGCTGGCAAGTGATCTGGATGAATTGATCCGGGGCCTCGGACTGAGCGATATTACCCTGCTCGGCTGGTCAATGGGAGCGGGAGTCGCGATGAATTATATGTCCGTTTACGGATGTGATGCGCTGCGACGCGTGATCTTATGCGACATGACGCCGAAGCAAATAAATGACGACACCTGGAGTCTCGGGTTATATCAGGGAAAATATACAAAAGAAGATATGGAAGCAGATTCTAATTCGGACAAGGACTTCTATTCCTTATACAAATCTTTTGCGGTCGGGGCAATTCCAAAACTGGCAAAAGTGCCTGGGTTCCTGCTGAAAAAGCCCCTGACTGAGAAGCTTTCCGCCTGCGATGAAAAAACGCTGAGAAGCCTGTCTGCATCGATGAAAGCGAAAGACTACCGTGAGAGTATAGAAAAGATCACAGTCCCTGTCTTTTATTTCTACGCAGTACCCGGCTCGCTGTTCTCACCGCAGCTGGCGGACTGGTACCGGGATCATGTGCAGACGGACTTTGAAGCAGTTGCGTTCGAGGACAGCACCCATATGCTGATTTCAGATCATCCGGACCAGTTTGCCAGGGAAGTCGTAAGGGTTCTTGACGAATGACCGTTTCTTTGAAAGACCCGGAACCCGTTATCAATTTTGAAGAGGAAGAAAGGTCAAATGAAACTGAAAAAAATAGAGCATGATCTGACTGTTTGCAAAGTACGGGATGGATCGTATATAGACATGACAGCGGAGTTTTATTTTATCGGTAAAACAGATGAAGAATTATCTTTGGTCTGCAAAACGGAAGATACTCCGGCTGAGACAATTGAGCGGGATGACGGCTGGAAAGGTTTTCGTATTCAGGAAACACTGGATTTTTCATTGATTGGCATTTTGTCCAGACTGTCAGGCATCCTTGCTGATAATAAAATAGGTATCTTCGCGGTCTCGACTTACAATACGGATTATGTTCTTGTTAAAGAAGAAAACTTTGAAAGGGCTCTGAAGGTCCTGACTTCTGAAGGATATACTATTATATAAATCCTCTTGTACAGCCTGCAAGTCTTCGGGATTACAAAGAGGGCGGTTCATATGATTTTTTCATTGAACATGGAGAGAAGAAGATAAACATAAATACAAAAACGTAAGAAACTGATAATTATTCAATAAGGAGAAAAAACATGAAAGCAGATCAGATCATTAAAAACGCAAAAATTTTCACATCGGACAAAGACAATCCGCAGGCGAGCGCCCTTGTGGTTAAAGACGGCAAATTTGTCTACGTGGGAGACGAGGCAGGTCTTTCGGGTTATGAGGGAGAGATCACGGACCTTTGCGGAAAGAAGATGAATTAATCTATACAATTTATTGGGGCCGTTCGGGGAACCAAGCGACCGTACTCTAAATGCGATGCGTCCTGGCACAAAAGCCTGTATTTTCGGACATGACACGAATCGTATCACGGCTGTGACAGGACGTTTCTTTCATTTTTCATTGCTTTTTGTTACTTTCAGACTGACAACAGGCAGTATTGTGCGAAAGGACGAAGAGAAGATGAAAGAAAAAAGAAATTTACAGACAGGCGCAGGGTTGATCGGCGCCTTTGTCCTTTGGACCGGATTGATCCAATGTGTTGATGTGCAGGCTGTGGGACAGAATGGAACGAAGGTCGGGCTGGCTTCTTTTAATGTATGGTTTCATCAGCTGACAGGTGTACACATGACGATCTATACGATCACGGACTGGTTGGGACTTGTTCCCATATTTATATGCCTGTGCTTTGGTGTGATGGGATTTGTGCAGTTGATAAAGAGGCGGAGCCTGCGCCGGGTTGATCCGGATATTCTGTTGTTGGGCGTATATTATGTGCTGGTCATAGCCTGTTATCTGTTTTTTGAGATGGTCCCGATCAATTACAGACCGGTGTTGATAGAAGGGAGGCTGGAAGCATCCTATCCGTCTTCAACAACGTTGCTGGTACTGAGTGTGATGCCGACATTGATGTTTCAGGTCTGCAGGAGAACAGCAGAACCTCTGATCAGAAAATCGGCAGCGGTATTCGTGATTGCCTTTTCAGCATTTATGGTAGCAGGAAGGCTGATTTCAGGGGTACATTGGGCGACGGATATTATCGCATCTGTATTATTGAGCGCAGGACTGTTCATGTTGTATCGGTCAGCTGTTCTTTATACAGACAGGATAAAGCAGTCCGACAGGAGCAGGGATGGAGTTTAATGAGAAACTGCAGGAATTAAGAAAAGCCAGATCATTGACGCAGGAAGAGTTGGCTGAGGCTCTGTTCGTTTCAAGAACAGCAATATCGAAGTGGGAATCCGGACGCGGTTATCCCAGTCTCGATTCGTTGAAGGAGATATCGAGATACTTTTCCGTGTCGATTGATGATCTGATCTGTTCAGAGGAAATCATTTCTGCAGCAGAAGACGAGAAGAAGAAGTGCATAAAAAGTTATGTTTCGCTGATCTGCAGCATATTGGATATCTTGCTGGCATTGCTGTTTTTTATTCCTGTTTTCGGAAACGGAACAGACAGCCCGGCTTCGGTATCGCTGTATGCGCTTACGGGATTAAGTACATGGATCAAAATTGTATATGCCGTTTTGATTGGCATAGCTGTTCTGAACGGTATCTGCGGCGTTATCATCAGTCATTTGGATAAGCCGGTCTGGAACCGGCACAGGCTTGTTACAGGGATGGCACTGTCTATAGCAGGCGCAGCTGTATTCATTCTGACAAGACAGCCATATGCAGGTATCGTTTGTCTGGCTATTATGGTCGTGAAGGGCTTATTGATCGGAAAAGGATTAAAAAATGATTAAACGGTTCAAACAGATGGGAAGCAGGGAAGTTGCGGAAGTATGAAAGCAGAAATAAAAAGTCCGACGGATAAAGAAGAAAAAAGAAAGCGTGCGGAAAAGAGCATACAGAAAAAGTATCACAAGCAGCTTTTTACACCGTTTGCCAAGGCTTGTAAGACTTATAAGCTTATTGAAGAAGGGGATCATATTGCTGTCTGCATATCCGGCGGTAAGGATTCCATGCTTATGGCAAAGCTGTTTCAGGAGATCAGGCGCCACAGACAGATGGAGTTTGAATTGACATTTCTGGTCATGGATCCCGGGTACCACAGGGACAACAGAGCACTGATAGAAAGCAATGCGGAAACACTTGGAATTCCGGTCACGATATTTGAAAGCACAATATTTGATGCGGTGGATACTATAGAAAAAAACCCTTGTTATCTGTGCGCCAGGATGCGGCGCGGGTATCTGTACAGCAAGGCGAAAGAGCTGGGGTGCAACAAGATAGCTCTGGGACACCACTATGACGATGTGATCGAGACGATACTGATGGGCATGATCCACGGAGCGCAGATCCAGACCATGATGCCTAAACTCCACAGTATCCACTTTGAAGGAATGGAACTCATCAGACCAATGTATCTGGTCAGGGAAGATGATATATGCGCCTGGAGGGACTATAATGACCTGCATTTTCTTCAGTGTGCCTGCCATTTCACTGAAACATGTGCCAACAGTCAGACAGACGGGACCGCATCAAGCAAACGACTTGAAACCAAGAGATTGATTGCGGAACTCAAGAAGACAAATCCGTTTATAGAGTCCAACATTTTCAGAAGTGTGGAAAATGTCAATTTGAATACTGTAATAGAATATAAGAAGGACGGGATAAGACATAATTTTCTGGACGAGTACTGAATTGTACCCGTCCTTTGTACCACTGTTACTCTATTAACTTTCTTATTACATGTTTTCCACCATGTATTGCACAATCCTTGCACAATTTTTAGAAGCCTCTTCCTTGAATGTCTCGTACTCCACACTTCGTGATCCGTCCGATTTGTCAGAGACTGCACGTATCACCACAAAAGGCGTATTATTCAGATAACAGACTTGCGCGACTGCAGCGCCCTCCATCTCACAGCACATTCCGCCAAAATCAGCGATGATTTTTTCCTTTTGCTCATCTTCTGATACGAACTGATCCCCCGAACAGATCCTTCCCTCATAGGCATGGATATCCGGGGCAACTTTTTTTTGCGCCTCCAGAGCCGCCTTACGCATCTCTTCATCCGCCGGGAAAGCATATCGCCCTGTGTAAGGTATCTCACCCTTTTCAAAGCCGATTGCCTCTACAGTAAAATCATGTTGGACCGCATCGATCGACACGACAAGATCGCCGATATCCAGCCTGTTGTCCAGAGAACCTGCGACGCCGGTGTTGATGATCTTTGTGCAGCCGAAATTATTGATCAGGGTATGTGCACAAATGCCAGCATTGACTTTGCCCATACCACACTGTACAACGACCACACTCTTGTCACCAAGCTTCCCCTCACAAAACTCCATTTCTGCGATCTTTGTGACCTTCATTCCTTCCAGTGCGTCTTTCAAAGTGACCACTTCTTCAGCCGTGGCTCCGATGATTCCTATCCTGTTGTCCGGCGTCTTTTCCGTACTGCCGCATCCCGTCAATATAGCCGGAAATGTAATAAGCACGGCAAGCATAATTGTCATAATCCTTGTTCTTGTTTTGATGCGTTTCATGTATTCTGACCTTTCGTTTCTTTGAATGTCTGAAAGAATAATAGCACCGTTCCTGTTGCCAGACAACCCAATATGTATGTGTCTTCATATTTTGGAGGTGTTGGGGTCGGCAGCATGAAGTGAAAAAAATGTGACATTCTGGAACCCCCTGTTGACTTCAGGGGGGTGGTAAAGGTTATGATTAACGATAAGAATGTTTTTCTGAAAAAATAATATTGGAGGTAAACATGAATCAAAAAACAGATTATTCTCAGAAGGCCAACTGGTACAAGATCCCGGACATTACCAAGGAAGTCGACACGTTCTACATTTATGCGACAGAGTATATTTTGACCAGTCTTGAAGAAGGTGCTCCCGATTATGCGACACTTGACAATCCTGAGATGCTGCAGGGTGTTGTGGATGAGTACATTGGGCATGCGACCACGTTCGAGGATTCCACTAACGTGTTTCTGCCGTACTACCGTCAGTCCGGCTTACGGTATGCAGGGGAAATCAGCAAGAAGACCGGGGATATCAACGCGGCGCTTTTAGGTATGCCCTATGATGATATCACTGCCGCGCTCGACTACTACTTTGAGAATTGCAACGGCGGCCGCCCGTTCATCCTCGCGGGGCACAGCCAGGGCTCGGCCATGGCTTTACTGCTTCTGAGTAAGTACTTTAAGGATCATCCCGAGTACTATGAGCGTATGGTCGCGGCCTACACCATCGGCTACTCCGTCACGGACGAGTATCTTGCGGCCAACCCGCACCTGAAGTTCGCCACCGGCGAGAGCGACACTGGCGTCATCATCGCCTGGAACACTGAGGGCCCGAAGAACGTGGAGACCAATGCCTACAACTGTGTGGTACTGCCTCACACGAGGAGCATCAACCCCCTTAACTGGACACTTGACGAAACCTATGCCCCGGCGAGCATGAACCTTGGCTCGCTTATTGAGAACGAGGAGACAGGTGAGGCTAAGATAGGCGATCTGGGTGCGGATGCACAGATCAACCTCGCCCGCGGCGTGGTCGTGACGAACGCCAAAAACACGTTGGACGAGGAAGCCGCAAAGGCCGCCGTCGAGTTCTTCGGACCGGATGGACGTCATAACGAAGATTACCTGTTTTATTACAACAACATCAAAGATAACGTGGCTAAGCGCGTCGCAGCTTATCTGAAAGGAAAATGATCATGAAGGCAGATCAGATCATTAAAAATGTAAAAATCTTTACTTTCGACACAGACAACCTGCAGGCGTCCTGAGCCGCTCCCTCCGGCCGAGGGGAAGATGAATTAACGTTATGCAATTACTTTGAATAACAGGGATTTCTGTGATTGGAATGATTTGCAGAAATCCCTGTTTTTGTTATAGTAATACGGAACGGTCGAACTTTTATTGAATTGAAATACAAAGGAGCCTTTATGAATACTGCAGAGCTTGACAGGGAAAACCATCTATATCTGTTATGGGCAAATGCTGATCCGGTCACATCGGAGAATATGGTATTGATGTATGCAACGAATTCATTGATTCGTGGCTGGTGGGAGAAAGTTACAGTCATTGTCTGGGGAGGAAGTCAAAAAACACTGCTGGACAATGAGAGTGTTCGTTTAAAATTCCAGCTTGCAAAGCAGGTCGGGGTAAAGTTTTCCGCATGCATTGCATGCGCTGTTAATCAGGGCCTGAAAGAAAGATTGGAACACGAGGGAATAGAAGTGATTCCCTGGGGTGAATTGTTAACGGAACTGATCAAAGAAGACTATCATTTCTTAAGTGTATAAACTAAGGTTTATTCATAAAACGCAGTGCAGGCGGCCTTTATGAAATGGTCTTTCGTTTTTGTACTGTTCCTGAATATAATCAATAATATCGAAATTTCACCCCATATTATCTGCCTTGGATTTCTATTGGATATCAATCATACTCAGGGACCAGGATTATGCATTTGCTCATATGGACAGCATACAGATGAGGCTGCCCGTCTGTGCATCGATTTCTCAGAAAGAGTCAATACAATTAATGTTGCAAACTATGGGTATATCAATATGACAGATAAAGAGATCCCCATTCCGGAAGATCTGCCGGGACCCGTCATGCAGCTGCGGAACCTGCTGGAAAATGAAAAGAAAAGCACAGCATATCCGTATGCTCTTTTGGAACAGGAAAATGCAGACGCATTCCGACTTTTTACAAAACGTTTTTTCGCAGGCGAATACAGTGTGGAAACATTCCTTAAGGAAGGCTGTAAAATTTTGAAGCCGGATAATTTTACGACAACAGTAATGAATCAATAATTGATGTGATTTCCGGAACCCCTATAGAACGAAGACGAAGGAGAGTAACACAGTGGAGCAAAACGTAAATAATAACTGGAATCTTATGAGTGTCATCATTGGCATCGCTGTCGCAGTGCTGGTTACCTGGGTATTGTTGAAAGTGAACAAATTCTTTTTCAGGAGAATGCAGGAAAAGAACAACGGACTGCACCTGCTGTTTTTTAAGCGTGTGATTGACGTGGTGATCGTTGTTGGCTGCGGCATCGTAACGATTTCTTCTTATATCGGTCTGGAATCCATCTGGCAGACCATTCTGGGAGGAACGGCCATCACCACGGCGGTGCTGACTTTCGTGGCACAGGATACTATTAAGGATGTACTGGGCGGACTGATGATCAGTCTGAATAAACCGTTTGAGGTCGGAAACAGGATCGAGCTGGAAGACGGAACCGTCGGGATCGTGGAGGATATGACACCGCGCCACGTTGTGCTTGTGGGGGTGGATACGCTGCGACATGTTGTGCCGAACAGCAAGCTGAATACCATGCGGGTCATCAACTACAGTTATCATCGGAAGGATCGGGCAATTTCTTTTAAATTTCCGGTGGGATATGACAGTGACATGGCCCTTGTCAAAAAGGTGATCGCGAAGGAGATCGAGGACAGTCCCTTTACGAAACCGAAAATACAGGGGGAAGACGGAACGGAGGCATACGCGCCGGTGTTGTTCATGGAATTCGCGGACAGCGCACTGATTATGGGCGTGACTGCTTACTATGACAGCAGCAATCCGACGGAACGCGTAAAGGATGATATCAATACCCGCGTGCGGGAAGCGCTGATTGCAAATAACATCGACATTCCGTATCAGCATATTACGGTGACCGAAGTAAGAAATAAATCTGATGATTTTCAAAAGACTTTTTGAAGCCTTGACTTTTATTTTCTGTGTCGATATAATTTAACTTTTAGAAAAAAACAACAGTAAGTTCGATAAAATGCGTCATGCATTGAACACTTGACTGAGTAAATGTTCGTTTACTTTGGACTATGGCAAATATGCAATCTACGAAAGAAGACAGGCGGATCCTGCGGACCAGGAGAATGATCGACGAGGCTATGATGACGCTCCTGGAGGAAAAACCGTTCAATGAGATCAACGTTACGGAGCTGTGCGAAAAGGCGGATATAAACCGCAATACCTTTTACGCTCATTATGAAAAGCCTCTGGACGTGCTGAAACATCTGGAAGATACAATGATGGATCAGATCACGGAGGCGCTTTCAGATTCAGACATATCAGAAAATGTAACGGAAAAAGCTTTGTCAGTCCTGGAAGGCAATAAACGCCTGACAAAGATTCTGCATTCCGATCATACGGGAAGTGACTTCAGCGAGAAGATCTTTCAGCTTGCCAACACCCGTGCGCTGAGTGTTGCAGAAACAAGAGCGAGCCGTCTCAGCCCTGCGTATGAGTCCATGCTGTCCCACTTTGCCATTGCCGGCGGGACGGCTGTAGTAAAATACTGGGCGGAAAATGATTTTCAGGAGAGCAGCAGGGACATTGCAGAATTTATCCATCATGTCACTTGTTATGGGATCTACAACATGCAGGATGATCCGGCACCGAAATATCAATAGTACCATCAAAGCAATCAGATATACTGCAGAAAAAACAGGTTATAGAATCAGGATGAAAAAAGGCACGGCCGGATAATCGTCGGATATCCAGTTCCGTGTCTTTGCTGAAAAAACGGAGAGGAGTTTTTAGAATGATAAAGAAAGCACATAATAGAGGAAGTAAGGTTGCCGGTCTGTACCTGGTTTTGGCCCTTATCATTCTAATGACTGCGGGCACGGTAAATGCCGATGCGAGTTCAGAGGAGGTGAAGACCGTTGATCCCGTCAACCAGCCTGATAATTATTCCGCAGTGCTGTACGACAATACCAATGGATTGCCCACAGCTGAGGCAAACGCGATCGTACAGACATCGGAAGGATTCATCTGGATCGGCAGCTATGGAGGACTGGTCCGCTACGACGGCAACACCTTCGAAAGAATGGATTCCACCACCGGTGTGGCCAGTGTTGTCAGCCTTTTCGTGGACAGCCGTGACCGTCTGTGGATCGGTACCAATGACAGCGGTCTTGCCCTGATGGAAAACGGAAAGTTCAGGATATGGGGAGAAGATGACGGGCTCGGATCATCCTTTGTCTGCGCTATCGAGGAGGACAGCGACGGGACGATCTATGCCGGTACTACAGAGGGCATCACCATGGTGTCTCCGGAAGACTTCAGTATTAAGACGGTGGACGATCCGAAGGTCACGGGTGCATATGTGGAAAATATCAGACGCGGAAGCGACGGCCTGCTCTATTGTCTCACCAATGCAGATGACTATTTTACGCTCAGGAACGGTGAGCTGATAGACTATATAGGCCACGATGAGTCAGGAAGTGCGGGAGTCACAAGCATTCTGCCGGATCCGGACAAGCCGGGCAATGTCTATATGTCCACGGGAGATGCCGGATTCTATTATGGGGATCCGAAAAATCTTTCAAAAATGACAAAGATGGATATCACGCCTCTTTCAGACGTGATGGAGATACAGAAATTCGGTGATCAGATCTGGTTGTGCGGCCGCAATGGTATCGGCGTGTTGGAGGATGGACAATTCCATTACATGGACGAGCTACCAATGGATAATTCCGTCAATCATGTGATGGCGGATTATGAAGGGAACCTCTGGTTCACCTCTGCACGCAGGGGCGTCATGAAGGTGGTGAACAACCAGTTCTCGGATGTGTTCACGCGGTACGGACTGGAACCGAATGTCGTCAACTCCACATGCATGTGTGAAGACAAATTGTTCATTGGGACGGATACGGGTCTGATCGTGATCGGTGATCAAGGCACAGAGGAATCAGTACCGCTGACGTCAGCAAAGACAGTTTCCGGAAATGACCTCGGATCATCCGATCTGCTGGAGCTTCTTGACGGAGTTCGCATTCGGTCCGTCATCAGGGACAGCAGCGGGCGGATCTGGATATCTACCTGGAGATCCGAGGGACTTCTGTGCTACGATAAGGGAAGTGTCACGGCATATACAGTGAACGACGGACTCCTCTCCGATCAGGTTCGTATGGTTTCTGAAGCGGCAGACGGCTCTATGATGGTGGCGTGCGCGGGCGGACTCAGCATAATCAAAGACGGCAGGGTCGTGAAGAACTATACCGAAGCCGACGGCATTGAGAATACTGCTACGCTTACGGTCACCAATGCTCCGAACGGTGATGTCCTGATCGGTTCCGATGGCGGCGGCATCTACATCGTCGGAAAGAACGGCGTCAGGAATATCGGAACACATGACGGGCTTAGTTCCGGTATTGTGATGCGTATCAAACACGATATCAACAAGGATCTGTTCTGGATCATCACCAGTAATTCGATTTCATATATGACCGAAGACTACAAGCTGACCATAGTGCAGAAATTCCCTTATTCCAACAATCTCGATCTGTATGAGAACAGCAAAGGGGATATGTGGATCCTGAGCAGCAACGGCATCTATGTGATAACCTCTGAGGAACTTGTGGCGAACGAAGAGATCAAGCCGGTCCATTACGGGATAGCCAACGGGCTTCCGTGCATCACCACCAGCAATTCCTACAGTGAACTGACGGAGGACGGAGACCTTTACCTCTCGGGTACCACCGGCGTGGCAAAGGTCAACATCGAATCCTCTCTGGAAGCCATCAGCAACCTGAAGCAGGCTGTTCCTTTTGTCGATGCAGACGGGGTGAGGATATATCCTGACGAATCCGGGGACTTTAAGATCCCTTCCGATGTTCAGAAACTGGTCGTGTATGGCTTTGTTTATAACTATTCGCTGACAGATCCGCAGGTGAGTTATCGCCTCGACGGCTTCGAGCACGAGGAAGTGACTGTGAGCCGGAACGACCTGGGGCCGGTCTCCTATACGAACCTGCCGGGCGGGACATACAGTTTTCAGATGGAACTGAAAGACGCCCTGGGACGGGGAAGCAATTCTCTGCAGATCCCGATCATCAAACAGAAGGCGTTCTATGAGCAGGTGTGGTTCTATATCCTTGCGGGAGTCGCAGCGGCAGCGGTGATCGCTGTGCTGGTGCATATGTATATCCGCAGGAGAATGCGCGCACTGGAGGTAAAGCATCGCGAGGAGGCTGAACGGGAGTGGATAGAAGGAGAACTGGCGATGGCGAGCCGGATCCAGAGCGGCATGCTGCCGCACGACTTTCCACCGTTCCCGGATAAAAAAGAGTTCGACATCTATGCATCGATGGAGCCGGCGAAGGAGATCGGCGGAGACTTCTACGATTATTTCTTAACGGACCATGACCATCTTTGCATAGTGATTGCGGATGTCAGCGGAAAGGGCGTGCCGGCAGCACTGTTCATGATGGTCTCCAAAGCTATTTTCCAAAGTATCGGGGGTATGTGCGGCTCTGCTGCCGAGATCCTGAACAAAGCCAACGAATCGATTTGTTCCAACAATCAGGAGGAAATGTTTGTGACGGTCTGGATCGGCATCCTTGAGATCTCGACCGGAAAACTGACTGCAGCAAACGCGGGACACGAATATCCTGTGATCAGACAGCCGGGAGGAAACTTTGAACTGCTGAAGGACAAACACGGCTTTGTTGTCGGTGGGGTAAGCGGCATAAAGTACAACGAATACGAAGTCCGGCTGGAACCCGGCGCGAAGATCTTCCTCTATACGGATGGCGTGCCGGAAGCAACCGATGCGGATCAGAATCTGTTTGGTACCGACCGCATGGTTGAGGCGCTCAACATCGAACCGGAAGCATCACCTGAGCAGGTGCTGAAGAATGTGAGGGATTCAGTGAGAGAATTTGTCAAAGATGCGGAACAGTTCGATGACCTGACAATGCTCTGCCTGGAGTACCATTCTCCAACGAATGGGGAAGAATGATCGGTATTCCTGCGTGAATGTCCAAAAAGAAATACGGATTGTTTCGGCATCAAGAGTCTGATATCATGGTTTCAGAACAGCAAGCCGGTTTCTCTATAACCGGAGCTTTAGTAAGGCCTGTACGAAGACAGTCAAGGCAGCAAATGTTAAGAATGCCGGCACTTACTACGTGAAGGCTGCCGTGGCAGCGGATAAGAATTATAAAAAAGCTGCAAGCAAGGCTGTCAGGCTGACGATCAGCAAAGCCGCCAACAAATTCGCGATCAAGTCCGCTGAACGAAGTGTCAAAGCCGGCAATACTACGGCCGGTGCCACGGTATCCAACAAAGGGACCGGGACCAAGACCTATAAGATCGCATCGCTCAGCAAGACAAATTATGCCGGATATTTCAAGATCAACTCGAAAAACGGAAAGATTACAGTGGACAAGAAGACTCCGAAAGGAAAGTATACAGTTACCGTAAAGGCTAAAGCAGCACAGACCACGAACTACAAAGCCAGTGGCTGGAAGACAGCCAAAGTAACGATCACTGTGAAATGACAAAATAAGAAGTGTCCAATACATGAATAAAGTATTTGCAGAAAACCTGAAGAAGCTGAGAGAAAAAAGAGGGCTTTCGCAGAAGCAGCTCGGAAACCTGATGTTTGTCAACCACTCCACGATTGCCCGCTGGGAAAACGGCAGCCGCCTGCCGGATGCCGTGATGATCCATCGTCTTTCCAGATGCCTCGGTGTGGATACCGATACGCTGTTCCGGCTTGCGGCCCAGAACGAAGAAAATCCCAATGTGATTGTGGTGGACGACAGCAAGATCATTCTCTCTGACGGAGTGACAGTCCTGGAGGAGGTCATGCCCGAAGCCACGATAACGGGCTTTATCTGGCCTCAGGAAGCGATCGAATATGCCGGAATGAACCGGGTGGATCTTGCCGTGCTGGATATCGAGATGGGAAACAGCAGCGGGCTTGAGCTCTGCCGCAAGCTGCATGAGATAAATCCCGCCACGAAAGTGGTGTTCCTGACAGCTTACGCTGATTATGCCCTTGATGCGTGGAAGACCGAGGCCAGCGGATTTATTCTCAAACCCCTGACTGTGGAGGGTATTAAAGAGCAGTTGAAAAGGCTGCACTATCCATTTTCGACGGGAGGCACGTACGAGTGAACACCTGGATCGAATTCTTTTATTTCTTCCTGACCGGCGGGGCGGTGATGTTAAGTGTGCTGGGACTGTGGTTCAGTGCCATCATACCCGGTATCGACAGTTGGAGCAGACGCTTCTTCCGGGGCTATTTTATCGTTCTTATGGCAATCTGCTTTTCCGGCTTCTTCGAATTGATTCCCCGGTATTTTACCATCCCGAACGCAGTAATCTATTTCCTGCTTTATCTGGAATCCCTGATCCTTTCATTGCCGCTTCTTATGCTGACGGTTTATCTGCTGCACTGCAGTGGAGAAAACATTCGAAAGAGCAGGCTCCTTCACGGCGTACTCGGGCTGTGGGTGGTCTTTCTGGTCACGCTTACGGCTGCCTTGTTCATTACCGATATAGCTTATATCATGCCGGACGGGCAGTATTACACCGGACCATGGTACCCGCTTCTGCTGCTGCCGCTGATCGTGATCATGGTGCTTAATCTTGTCGGCACGATATGGCGCCGAAAGAGGCTTTCCCGTAAAGTTTACTTCAGTTTACTCATCGCAATACTGCCGATGATGGCAGCGATGACTGTGCAGATGTTCGTCGATGTCTTCCCGATCGTCGCCTTTTGCATCGTCCTCTCTGCTCTGTCTATGTACGGACACATCCTGTCCGATCAGCTGGAGCAGGATCTGCGTCATCAGCGGGAAATTGCCGAACAGCAGCTGGAAATTGCCAATCAACGTGCCAGTATCATGGTGCTGCAAATGCGGCCTCATTTCATCTACAACACTATGACAAGTATCTATTGCCTCTGCAATCAGGATCCTCAGCTGGCCCGAAAAGTCGTCATGGATTTTACGACCTATCTGCGCCAGAACTTTACTGCCATTACCAGTTCCACGCCTATTCCTTTTTCAGCGGAATTGGAGCATACCCGGGCCTATCTTGCCGTAGAGCAGGCCCAGTATGAGGACAGCCTGTTTGTTGATTACGACACACCTCACACCCGGTTCCGCATTCCGCCGCTGACCCTGCAGCCCATCGTGGAAAATGCTGTCAAGCATGGCAGAGATCCGTATGCCGGCCCGTTTCACATCTCCATCCGGACGCGAAAGACGGAGCACGGCAGTGAAATCGTAGTTGCGGATAACGGAAGCGGTTATGACCCGGTCGACGACAGCGAGCCGCATATTGCTCTTAATAACATTCAGCAAAGGCTGGAAATCATGTGCGGAGGGTGCCTGAAGATCACGCCGGGTGACGGCTGCGGAACGGTAGTGACGGTGACGATTCCGGACAACAAAATTTAGGTTATCGGCATGAGGAGAATGATATGAAGCGGATGATTGTATTCATGACCGGCGCCGGAGGCGTCATGGGATATGAAAGCTTTAAAGCAATGCTGCCGGATCTGGGAAAGCTCTATGACCTGGTGATCCTGGTCCGTAACAACGAAAAAAACCGCAGGCTCTTTGAGCGCTATACAGACACTCCGGGAATTCTCATCCTGTTCGGCGACCTGCTGGATCGAAAAGTGGTGGATGAATGCGTCAGAAGAAGTGACATCTGTCTGCATATTGCAGCCCTTGTCTCCCCGAAAGCAGATTACTATCCGGAACAGGCCATGGAAACCAACTATGGGTCCACACGGAACATCATTGAAGCGATCCATGCTGCGGGAAAAGACGATACCTATAAATTTGTCTATATCGGAACCGTGGCGGAAACAGGGGACCGGATGCCCCCGATCCACTGGGGACGGGTGGGGGATCCCATCAAGCCAAGCGTTTTCGACTACTATGCGGTATCCAAAGTGGCGGCGGAACGCTTTGTCATTGAAAGCGGCCTTCGTTACTGGGTCAGCCTGCGTCAGACGGGAATCATAGGACCGGCCATGGCAGGGATCCGGGACGCTATCCAGTTCCATGACTGCATCGATACTGTGCTGGAATATGTTTCCGATCGTGACAGCGGGAGGGCTATGCGGAACCTCTGCGCCTTCTCTGCGGAGGGAACATTGGACGAGAACTTCTGGGGGCATATTTATAATATCGGCGGAGGAGAATCCTGCCGGATCAGTACCGGAGATATCTATGAAATCCTGTATGGCAGGCTGGGTTTCAAATCCCTTGATGAAGTCATTGACCCGAAAGTCTACGCGACCCGGAATTTCCACGGACAGTATTATCTGGACTCGGATAAGCTGGAGGATTACCTTCATTTTCGTTCGGACAGTATGGAATATTTTTATGACGCCTTCCTGAAGGTGCTGGGCCCTGCAGTGAAAGCCAGCCGGGTCATGACAAAACTCCCCGGAGGCGAGAAGCTGATGGGCGCCATCGTCAGAAAAACATTCCGGCCGTTATTGGAATCCGAACATGGGACGAAGCACTGGCTGGATGAAAATATCGAAGATCATATTGACGCTTACTGGGGAAGCAGGGGAGCATGGGAGGCTATTCCGGAAAAATACAGTGAGCTTTCGCGCTTTAAGGATTGGGAAACGGTGGTCCCTGTGGATCACGGCTACGATGAAAACAAACCCGAGAGTGAGCTTGCGTTGGAGGATGTGCAGGGCGCTGCAGAGTTTCGGGGAGGCCGGCTGATTTCGGAAGAAATGACCACCGGCGACTGGAAGACGAAGCTGCGTTTCCGGTGCGCTTTCGGCCATGAGTTTGATGCCAGTCCGCGTCTGGTACTGGAAGGCGGGCACTGGTGCCCGATGTGTGAGAGGAAGAGTTGGAATTATGGTCAAAGGGCAAAGGTGGATCCTTTCTTTGCCCAGGTCTGGAATCCGCTGCATTCTGACGACGAACTCAGGGAATACCCGAAAGTGGTATCTGAGCCGGAGGTGAAATAACACTGTAGATGAGAAATCAATGAAGGTGGGATGCTTATTATGAAAAGGATATTATGTT
>Ga0310690_10004715_pt1 | contig 19119 bp, 9 predicted proteins | sample AusTroGonzalo_MG_2_FD_207661 | JGI IMG/M metagenome (GOLD analysis project Ga0310690, IMG submission 207661) | Bovine rumen microbial communities from tropical cattle in Woodstock, Queensland, Australia - Gonzalo_04 (v2) (version 2) | ecosystem: Host-associated > Mammals > Digestive system >...
TATATATATTCCTGTACAGAAACTTGTTAAATTCCGCCTGCGAGTATCAATTACACCAATGTCTGCTGATTGTCCAACACTCCTTTTCCTGTTCTCTATCACTTCCGCACACCTTATAAAAAAAATAAATAAAAAAAATAAAAGAAAAAGGAAGTTCGATTTTTTTATTCCTTCCGGACTTGCACAAATCGGTTTAATGCCGTATCTTTGCATCCCCGTTGCCGAAGAACCAACGGCCCAACAGACCAAGAGTTCATGACACCTCCTCCCCATACGACGAAGCAACCGCCAGCCGGAACGACGACCACGCCGGAGGAACGGACAATAGAAGCCATCGCCCACGCGCGAAACGGCTTCCGCGACAAGTTCGGCATCCCGCGCCAGCCGGACGAGGCCTCCGCCGCCGAGACACGGATTGTGTTCACCCCAAAATACCGCGTGCGGGAGGCCCTGCGAGGCATGGAGGGCTTCAGCCACCTGTGGCTCATCTGGGGCTTTCATGAGCTGAACAACCAACGGCCTGACGGAGAATCGGACCAGAAACGCTGGCACGCGACCGTCAGACCGCCGCGCCTGGGCGGGAACCGCCGGATGGGTGTGTTCGCCACACGCTCGCCATACCGGCCCAACGCCCTCGGCCTGAGCAGCGTCAGGCTGCTCCGCATCGAAGAAAGCGACGAAGGCCCCGTGCTTGTAGTAAGCGGCGCCGACCTGATGGACGGCACGCCCGTCTATGACATCAAGCCTTACCTCGCCTATTCGGACAGCCATCCCGACGCAACAGAAGGGTTCGCGACGGAAGGGAAAAAACACCGCCTGCACGTGGTCTGGACGGACGAAACCGCCGATACTCCCCCCGACCTGAAGGCCGCCTTCGGGGAACTGGCTGCCCACGACCCGCGACCGGGCTACCAGCACGACGAGACCCGCGTTTACCACCTCGACTACGGCGAACACGGCATTGATTTCCGCGTGGAGGGAGACACGGCTTTCGTGCTGAAAATACGCAAGAACGGCTGATTTTTTCATTTTTTATCCCAAAAAATTTGCTTTGTCGGGGTTTTATTTGTATCTTTGCAGGCTAATTATGCTTTATCACGCCTGCAAAAGGCACTCAAAACCCATGACATGATGAAAAAACACGTACTTCTTCTCGGCGCATTCTTCCTGCTGGCAGGTGCGCACGCCAAAACCATTTACCTGAATACCGGCGGCAGCAATCTGTGGGAAGCCGACGGCTCCGACAAATTCGTTGTCTGGCACTGGCAGGGCAGCGGCGAAGGACAATGGTCGGAATGGATGACCCGCGTGGCCGGCACGGTATGGCAGGCCGAAATCAGCGATGCGAGCGACCATGTGCTGTTCTGCCGCTTCAACAACGCCTCCACCACGCCGCGCTGGAATGACGACGACCACCACGACATGTGGAACCAGACAGGGGACCAGCTGCTGGACGCGGAAAAGAACCTATTCCACATCACGGCCTGGAAAGAGGAGTCGTGCGAAGGCAACTGCAACAGTCTTGGGACATGGGAGAGCTACACCCCGAAGGAAGTGACCTACCATATCGCGGGCAACGGCACAGCGGGCAACCCGTGGTGCTGCGAGGCGGAATGGAAAGCCGACGGCTGCCCGCTGGACAAGGAAAGCCAATCGGTGACATTCGAGGCCGTACCGCAGGGTACCTATGAATTCAAAATCACCGACGGCACCTGGGATGCCAGCTGGGGCGCCGCAAACATGAACAAGGCTGAAAGCACGACGGGCTGGAAGAGCGACAAAGACGGAAACATCGTCTTCCAGACCAAAGGGGAGGAGAACATCACCGTCACGTTCGACCCGAATAAAGGAAGCATCACCCTGCTGGTACCCGGCGGACTGGAGGAAATGTATTCCGGCGGCGTGCCGTCGCAATGCACAGACGTGCTGATGCAGGGGTTCTACTACAACTCTTACGAAGTGAACGACACCGCCAAGAACGGCACCGACCTCTACGGCGACACGAAATGGCGCACGCTACAGAAGCAGTCGAGCGAGATAGGAGCCTACTTCGACCTCATCTGGCTGCCGCCCAGCGCCCTGTCTTCGGGCACAGGCTACTATCCGCGCCAGTACAGCAACCAGAACTCCGACTGGGGGAGCCGCAACGAACTGGAGACGCTGATCGCCTCCTTCCACAACAGCGGGACGAAAGTGGTGGCGGACGTGGTACTTGACCACCTGATTGCCATGACCGGCTGGTGCGAGTTCGCGACAATGAACTTCGGCAAATACGGCACCTTCAAGCCCGACATGTCGTGGATATGCCAGACCGACGAAATCAACAGCGACACATCCAAGAAAGAGGAAATAGGCGACTGCTACGGCAAGGCCACCGGTCCGGACGACGAAGGCGACAACAACCAAGGCGCGCGCGACCTCGCACACAGCAAGAAAGAAGTGCAGGAATTCAGCAAAGCGTACCTGCAGTGGCTGAGAGCGGAGATGAAATACGACGGCTTCCGCTGGGACGAGGCAAAGGGCTTTGACCCGAAGCATATCGGCGAATACAATGATGCAGCAGAGCCATATATCTCCTTCATCGAGCGCTGGTCGGGTACAGACGACATCACCTGGGCCATCGATCGTTCAGGCAAGAACACCATGGCACTTGATTTCCAGACCAAATACAGCGCATTCGACGGCATCGCCGGCTTCGACTACTCGAAGTGCAAGGGCAGCGGTCTGCTCGGCGCAGGCTACTCGAAATATGCCGTGACCTTCATCGACAGCCACGACTGGTTCTACCGCGGCAACGGACAGGAGTTCGGCTGCTCGTCCGGCAACTGCTATGACGGTATTTCCCTGTCCGACGAAATAAAAGACCGTCTGCTTCAGGCAAACGCCTTCCTGCTGGGCATGCCGGGCGTGCCGTGCGTATTCTACCCGCACTGGTATAAATATAAAGAGGAGATAAAGGACATGATCAACGCCCGTCATCTGGCGGGTGTGCACTCGGAAAGCCAGATTTCCGACGAGAGCGCCGACCACGACGGTTATCAGTGTACCGTGCAGGGCAAGAACGGCTGGCTCATCCTCCAACTCGGCAACAAAACCAAGCATGAAGACCAGGCATGGGACGCCAACTACAAATTGATTGCCAAAGGTGCGGGCTACGCCATGTGGGTTCATGCGCTGGGCGATGCGGCTCCCGGCCTGATTGTGACTCCCGACGCCTCGTTCGAGGACAAGGAGAAGGGCATCGAAGTGACAATGAAAGCCGTTGGCGGCAGCGGCGAAGCCGTCATCCACTACACCACCGACGGCACCGAGCCGACCACCGAATCGGCTGTTTACAGCGGACCACTGACCTTCAAGGAGACAACCGTGCTGAAAGTGATGGCCGTATGCGGGACAGCCAATTCTAAAGTGCAGACCTACACCTACACCTACCGCGAGCCGCTGAAACGCGGTATCCGCGTGCGGTTCCAGAAGCCCGAAGAATGGGAAAAGGTGTATTACTACGCCTGGATTCCCGGCACCGACGGCGCGGGCAACGCCACCTCGGAGAACCTCATGGGCGCATACCCCGGTCAGCGCGTCTATCAGGACATGGACGGCTGGTACAGCTATGAGTTTGACCAATCGCTTGATTCGGTGAACTTCTGCATCTCGTCAGGCGTGGACTGCGGTGGCCTGAACGTGCGCTCAAACGACCTTGTGACCGACTATGACGCTGACTACGGCTGGGAAGAGGGCTTCGAGACGGAGAGCCAGTATGAGAAGAAACTGGCGGAAGGCACAGTGCTGACCCCCGACTTCGACCTGAGCATCAGCCCCGAATCTGGCAATTTCAACAACAAGACAGACGGCGTGCGCGTACACATCAACGCCGTCGGCAAGAAAGGCGCAACAGTCTATTATACCACTGACGGCAGCGACCCCTCCACCTGCGCCGAACCGGTTCAAGACAGCATCAGCCTTGTCATACACGAGACGACCACGGTGCGGGCATACGCCTACGATGCGGGAACGGAACAAAAGACCGCGGAACAGACCGCCGTTTACACTTACAAGGAGCCGCAGACAGGCCCCATCACCGTGAACTTCATCAAGCCGCGCGAGTGGGAGAAACTGTACCTCTACGCTTTCACGCGCATCAAGGCGGACAACAAGTACAAAGACACCCCCTACTCTCTTGACGGCAAGACCTCCAAGTGGCCCGGCATGGAATGGACAACCACCATCACCCTCAACGACTCGGTATGGCACACCTGGACAATGTCCGAGGAAATCAAGAAAGATCTGGCTGACAACAAGAAGGACTTCTATGTGATTTTCACAGAGGGAGAAAACAAACCGCAAACCCAGGACATCTACCTTACCGAAAGCACCTGCTTCGTATGGCGGGCAGACTGCGGCAAAGCGGTGGTAAGTCCGGACTGCGACGGCACAAGCGACCTCGAAGAGATACGAACCAGCACGAAAGAAAACCATGAGACCTACAAGATTATCGTGGGCGAACGTCTCGTCATTATTCGTGACGGCGTTATGTATGATGTGCTTGGGCGCAGGCTCTGACGCACAGGCAAGAAACATCTATCTGAACACCGGCGGCACCGAGCTTTGGAGCAAGGACGGTGCGACGTTCTTCGTCCACTCGTGGGGCGGAGTGGCGGAAGCAGACCTGAAGATGACACATAAGGACGGCGACATTTATGAGACCGCCGTACCTGACGACAACACAAAGATTATCTTCGTCCGCATGCCCGCAGACGCCACCACCCTGTCGTGGAACGACAAGTGGAACCAGACAAGCGACCTCATCATACCGGACGGCAAGAACCTTTATGCCATCACGGGATGGGGCGAACAGGACGGATTGTGGTCGGTTTACGGACAGGAGACACCAGGCGGAGATAATGAAAACGGCGGCGGAGAAAGCGGTCAGGAACAGGGAATCACCGACCCTGATGCCGACTTTGCAACGGCTGTTCCCGCAGAATGTGAGGATGTTATGCTGCAGGCGTTCTACTGGGACTCGCAGAGTGACAAGGGATTCGGGGACACGAAATGGCAGACCCTGTACGGGCAGACCGATGAGATAGGCAAGTACTTCACACTGGTGTGGCTGCCGCCTTCGTCAAGACCGTCCGGAATAAGCAGCGGACTCGGCTATATACCTGATGACTACACCAACCAGTCGTGCCATCTCGGACTGAAGGCCAACCTCAAGTATCTCCTCCAGTCGCTCCACGAACGCAAGGTGCGGGTGCTGGCGGACATCGTCATCAACCACTGCGGCAACTACAACAACAAGTGCAACTTCTTCGAGTTCGACTTTGGGGAATACGGCAAGTTCCAGCCCACAAAAGACTGGATTACAAGCGATGACGAGGGAGGATGCGGCTCGTCAGGACACCAAGATGACGGGCAGCATGAGGCCAACTACGGCTCGGCACGCGACTGGGACCACCAGAACACTCAGGTGCAAGACATGTGCAAGGCTTATCTGAAATGGATGCACAAGGAGATGCTGTACGACGGTTTCCGGTTCGACTATTGCGGCGGCTACCATGTCAGCCACCTCAAGGACTATGTCACCTCTGCCAAACCCTATTTCTCCGTCATGGAATACTGGTACGGCGATGCGGCGACACTGAAGACACGCATTGACGAAGCAGGCAAAGCTACTCTCGCCTTCGACTTCGCCAATATGTACACCGCCCTGCGCGTCGGCATCGCAAAGGGCAACTACAACAACTGTAAGAATTCGGGGCTGCGCGGTCAAGGATACAGCAAATATGCGGTCACTTTCGTGGACAACCACGACACTTTCAACCGCAGCGACAACAATGTGCCTGATGTCTGCGGCAAATACGACGGCGCGTCCATCCACAACGCCGCTGTCATGCTCCAGACCAACGCCTACATCCTCTCGCTGCCGGGAGTGCCGTGTGTATTCTGGCCGCACTGGGTGCAGTACAAGACGGAGATTCAGAAGATGATAACCGCTCGCCGCAAAGCAGGCATACACTCCGAAAGCCAGATGGAGGAGACTGCAGGCAGTGGCTATTACGAGGCTATAGTTCACGGCAAATACGGCGATGTCGTACTCTATCTCGGCACTTCCGCTGCAAAGGCTGCGCCGGAGAGCTTCACGGAGGCTGCACGCGGAGAGGGGTACGCGATGTTCTACACCACCTCCAAGACAGCGATTCCCGAGGTGCTTGCCGCGCAATCTGCTCCTGACTGGACTATGCCCGCTTACAATCTCACGGGGCAGCCCGTGTCAGCCGGTTATCAGGGCATTGTCATACAGAACGGCAGAAAATACCTATTAAAATAAACCATTAAAAAAACATAACCATCATGAAAAAATTTTATTTGTTTACCATCGCTCTTTTGAGCGTTCTTTCGCTCAACGCGCGCACCCTGTATCTCCAGCCCAACGAGAACTGGAAGAAAGACGGAGCCCGTTTCGCAGTTTACGGTTTCGTGGATGACAACGACAATAACTGGTACAGCATGGAATCCGCCGGTGAGAACGTGTATAAGGCAGATGTGGACGACAAGTACGGGAAAATCATCTTCGTGCGCATGAACGGCGGAACCACAGACAACAACTGGGACAACAAATGGAACCAGACCGATGACCTCGAAGTGCCTTCGGACGGCAAAAACATGTACTCCATCGCAGCGGACACATGGGACAAAGGCGGAGGAGAATGGTCGGTATATAACGCACAAGGCGGCGGTGACAACGGCAATGGTAACGGCAACGACGAGAACAACGGAGGCAACAACGGCGGCGGCATCGGCGGCGGCGATGACGAAAGTTCGTTAGAGGGCTGGTTCTACAAAGGCTACATTGACGGCAAGAATGTGGAGCCTGCCGCAGCAACCAAGTTCGTAAATGGCAAAGCGTCATTCGCATGCGAGCAGAAGAGTTATATCTTCGTCCTCTTCCAGGACGCCAACGGCGGCGTGCAGTACATGACACGTGGCTATCACGAAGGACTGAAGCATCAGACCGTGTGCAAGGGACTTGAAAACATGGCAGGAGAGGACAAGGGCGACTCAATGCCGTTTGAGCCGGGGATGTACACACTGTATCTGTATGACAACGAGGACGGGACATACGAACTCTCGTGCGAGGAGCTGCAAGGCAAGAAACTTGTCGGCGCAGAGACTAACGCACTCGAAGAGACACTTTACTCTCCGGACATGAACGCCCCCATGCACAATATTCTGGGGCAAAAGGTGGAAGCCGGATACCGCGGCATTGTCATCCAGAACAACCGCAAATACGTGATTCGATAGCATAAGAGCCATAACATTTTATGACTCTACGGTTTAACGTAGAGACGGTGTACACACCGCCTCTACAAGCGGAACAAACATCAAAACATTATTCATTATGAAACAGACAAGACTACTTCTAATTATTGCTCTGGCGGTGATGTTCGCAGGCGTCTCCACTGCACAGGTTACCCCGACTCCCTCCCCCATCCCCGTAGGTTACAAGGGCGAAATCACCCTGACCTTTGACCCGACCAAAGGCAACGGAGGTATGGCAGCTGCCGAGGAGTGCTACTCGCACATCGGACTGATTACCGAGAACTCGAAGGATATCCATGACTGGAAATACAAGAAGAACAAAGACGAGGACTGGGGTACTACCAAAGAGCCGAAGTGGACGAAGAACGGCAGCAACTGGGAGTTGAAAATCGACAACATGTACACCTATTTCAACTGCCCCGAGACCGAGAATATCACGGCTCTCGTCATGGTCTTCCACAACGGTAAGGGCGGTACCTCTTCCGTCTTAGAGGGCAAAACCGCCAACGGCAGCGACATCCTCGTCTTTATCGGCAAGAACGTCTCCAGCGACATCTGGGAGGGCTTCACTCCTGCCGCAGCGACGGAAAAGAAGCGTCCTGAGGGCATCGACATGGGCATCTACTACGACAAGAACGACCCGACCAAAGCGACGCTCTGCACCTTCGCGGCTGGTAATAAGACAGCCCTCAGCACCGCAGAACTTGTGCCTGCACAGCATGTGTTCCTCATTGGCGATATGACCGACTGGATGCTTAATAACAAGTATCAGATGCACCGCGACGGCAACTATTTCTGGATTGAACTGACCGGACTTGAGGATGGCAAGGAATACCGCTTCCAGTATGCTGTGGTCCGCGCGGACGGCGTGAAGAAGCAGATATGTGATGTGTATTCGGAGAAACTGATTCACCCGGACGACGCTTACGAGCCGCGTACTATTAACCCCGATTTGATTGAATATCCCTTGTCTGGCGCGGACGGCGGCTATGTCAGCGTTCTGCAGACCGGAAAGAAGGAGTATGCATGGTCTGACGCAACCAAGAACTTCCAGAAACCGGACAAGAACAACCTGATAATCTACGAGATGTGGGTTTATGACCACACTCCTGCCCGCTCGCTGAAAGGTCTGATGGAGCGCGTTGACTATCTGCGTGACCTCGGTGTGAACTGCGTGGAGCTGATGCCGGTGAACGAGTTCGACGGCAATATCAACTGGGGCTACTCGCCCAACCACTACTTCGCCCTTGACAAGGCTTACGGCAGCCCTGACGACCTGAAAGCCTTCGTCGATGCCTGCCACCAGCGCGGCATCGCCGTGGTGCTGGATATGGTGTTCAACCACGCCACTGACTACAACGCCATGGCAAAACTCTATCCGAGCGGCACCGACATGAAGTACAATCCGTGGCTCATGCCTAAAGAAGAGGCGGGCAAGATACATAAGAACGCGGACTTTTACTGTGACTGGGATCATGGTTTTGAGCCTGTGCGCAGCATGTTCACGCGCGTTTTGAAGTATTGGCAGGAGGAGTACAAGGTGGACGGTTATCGCCTCGACCTCTCTCACGGACTCTGCGGACGCACTGAATATGATGCAGTGGAGAATCTCACCTATTATTACAACAACGCCATAAAACCTTATGGCGGCTACCTAATGCTGGAACACTGGGGACCCGGTGAGGATCTGCCGAAACTGCGTAATGCCGGCATGATGTGCTGGGCGAACACGTCCTGGGCTTTCGAGCAAGTGGCGATGGGGCATTTGGAGAATGGTGACGGACTGGCGAAGGCCAACGACGACTACATGGTCAGCTACTCCGACAACCACGATGAGGAACGCTGTTTCTTCAAGGCGAAGCAGTGGGGTGCCGGCGCGATACCGACCGACGAAGCCGCACGTGCGAAGCGTGTCCCGCTGACACTCGGTTTCCAGTGCATGCTCAACGGCCCGCAGTTGTTCTACCACTTCGCGGAACTCGGCTTCGACTACTCCAAGTTCCAGAACGCACAAGGCAAATGGGGCAATGACAAGGAGAAGAACTACGACTTCAAAGCTGAAGTGAACGAGGAGGTGAAGATGCAGCCGAAAGCGCGTCCGGAGAACCTCGGCTGGTTCAGGAAAGGCGTGCGCATGGAGGGTTTCCAGAAGACCGCGCAGGCTCTGCAACTCCGCACCCGCATTATGCCTGAGGTCTTCAGCGGCAATCCCACTGCCACCAACATAGGCTCCGGCGTGAAGGTGCGCACTGTGCAGTGGGGCAGCGATGTGTATGTTGCCGCCAATTTCTCGGCGACCGATACAGAGAGCGTGCCCCTTCCTTCCGGCACATGGTATGACTACTACGCCGGCGGCAGCACGGCAAGCAGCACCTGCACCTTGCAGCCGAGCGAGATAAGAATATTCACCGGCAAGAAAGTCGATCTGCCCGAAATCCCCGACCACTACGACATGCAGACCGACATCGGCGACGTGGAAGCAGCACAACAAACGGGGCTGCAAGCCACCAAACACATTGAGAACGGGCGCGTAGTCATCGAACGCAACGGACGGGTGTACGACCTGCTCGGACGCAGCCTCCGATAAGAGAACGACGCCTTATTCCAGAAACTGCCTGACATTGCTGTCGGGCAGTTTTTTTCGAGTATATGAGGAGCTCGTTTTTTGGAGAGCCACCGCATGCACTGCTCTACAGGCGGGACCTGTTTTGAGAAAGGGCGTGCGGCCGTCTCTCAAAGCGGAAGCCAACGAACCACCCGCTAATCACCCGCTAATCACCCGAAGACACCCCTGTCTTACAAGCAGAAAGCCCCTGCAACAAACAGGACAAACAAACACAAAAAAAGCCCGCCGCTTTTATGCGGCAGGCAAGTCCCAATCTTTCCAGACACACCTCTCCTTGATGCTATTCTATCACAGTCGGCAGATCCGGCTCATAGAACATGCAGAGCAGTACGAAGACCACATACAACGCCAGGTACAACCAACGCAACCAACGCTGCCAGGGAGCAACCATCCAACTCATACGAGTCGGGAAATAGAAATACATCCCCATCAGAACCACCCCAACCAACAAGATGATAACCGGGATATAAAAAGCCTCCACTCCCAAGCCGTACAGCCCCATCAGCGTCATTGAGCAAGCCGCCAGACAAATGGCATTCAAGCCGATATCAGGATGCCCATCAAGCCACATATAGACAAAAGGGACCGTCTTGACCAACAGAGCAAAAGCCGCCAGCGCGAAGACCAACAGGACAAACGAAAGCATTGACCAGGTCTTGTCCCAGCAATGACCGGCGAAAACGAGCGTGTTCTCCATGTGACGCTCATACTCAACATAGACATATACCAGGCTGGCATCCTTTATTTCCTGCAATTCGGCAGCGTGTTCGTTGCTATCCCGCTGGAGTTGGCGGATGAAAGCATCGTTGCAACAAGCTGACAAAAGGACAACACAGAGCAACATGCAGGCGGTCCGCAGCATGCCAAACAGAGATTTATGGGAAGAAACAAGCATCTGTATTCCGGTTTAGAGACAAGAAGAGACCGACACACCCAGGTGCGGCCTCTTCCCTGTCCGTTATTTAATGTCTTCTATCCAAACGCGCACCGTCGTCGCTGAAATCGCGCGCACCGTCAGGACGCGGACCACGACGCTCCGGACGCGGACCACGGCCGCCGTGTGCGGGACGCCCGCTCTCTACAAAGCCTTCGGGCTTTTCTTTGAGGGCGCGTGCGCTGAGGCGGAACTTGCCGGTCTTTTCGTCGATTTCGAGAAGTTTGATGCGAATCTTGTCGCCTTCGTGGATACCGGTTTCCTCCATTGTCTCGTAGCGTTTCCAGTCGATTTCGGAGATGTGGAGCAGTCCTTCTTTGCCGGGCATGAACTCTACGAAGCAGCCGTAAGGCATAAGGCTCTTGACTGTCGCCTCGTAGGTCTCTCCCACTTCCGGAAGAGCGACGATGGCTTTGATTTTCGCCATCGCTGCAGCCATTGCTTCGCCGTTGCTGCTTGCTATCTCCACTTTGCCGCCGCGGTCGTCCTCGTCAATAGCGATTACGGTGCCTGTCTCGGCCTGGATGCCCTGTATGATCTTGCCGCCGGGGCCTATTACCGCACCAATCATGTCCTTCGGGATATAGAAGGTCACGATGCGCGGAGCATGAGGCTTGAGGTCAGGACGCGGAGCGGGCATGGTCTCGAGAATCTTGTCGAGGATATACATGCGCGCCTGATGCGCCTGTGCGAGGGCGTTCTCCAGTATTTCGTAACTCAGTCCGTCCACCTTGATATCCATCTGGCAGGCGGTGAGTCCGTCGCGTGTGCCGGTTGTCTTGAAGTCCATGTCGCCGAGGTGGTCCTCATCGCCGAGGATGTCGCTCAGTATAGCGTAGTTGGTGCCTTTGTTCTCGGAGATAAGTCCCATCGCAATACCGCTGACGGGTTTCTTGATAGGCACGCCTGCGTCCATCAGTGCCAGAGTGCCTGCGCACACTGTCGCCATCGAGCTGGAGCCGTTGGATTCCAGTATGTCGCTCACTACGCGGATGCAGTACGGGTAATCCTCCGGAATCATGTTCTTGAGCGCGCGGCAAGCGAGATTGCCGTGTCCCACTTCACGACGGCCCACGCCGCGCTGCGGCTTGGCTTCGCCTGTGGCGAATGGCGGGAAGTTGTAGTGCAACAGGAAGCGGTCGGTTCCCTGTACCAGCGCCTCGTCCACCAGTTTCTCGTCACGGCTGGTGCCGAGAGTAACTGTCGAGAGCGACTGTGTCTCGCCGCGTGTGAAGATGCTGGAGCCGTGAGGTCCGGGCAGCGGGCTTACTTCGCACCAGATGGGGCGAATGTCGGTTGTCTTGCGGCCGTCAAGGCGTTTGCCTTCATCCAGTACGGCGCGGCGCATGGCCTCTTTCTCCACATCGTGGTAGTAGCGGTCAACCATTGCTGCTATCTCCTCCACATCGATGCCGAGAGCCTCTGCACGCTGCTGCATGTAATCGGCGCGGTCGGTCTTGAAGTCCTCGCGTATCTGCGAGAACATGGCTTCGCGGTGGTGTTTGTCGGTGTCGGCGGAAGTGGCCTGTGCATAGGCGCGGTCGTAGCTGTAGTCATGCACCGCCTGACGTAGTTCGTCGTCGTTCACCTCATGGCAGTACTCGCGCTTGGTCTCTTTACCATAAGCCTTCATCATCTCCAGCTGTGCAGCGCACTGCGGCTTGATAGCCTCATGTGCGGCGCGGATGGCATCGAGCATCACGCTCTCGGGAACTTCCTTCATCTCGCCCTCCACCATCATGATGTTGTCCAATGTTGCAGCCACGACGAGTTCAAGGTCGGCGTGTTCGCACTGCTCGAAAGTGGGGTTGATGATGAACTGTCCGTTCACGCGCGCAACGCGCACTTCTGAAATAGGTCCTTCAAAAGGAATATCAGAACACATCAGCGCTGCCGATGCAGCCAGACCGGCTATTGATTCCGGCATGTCAATGTTGTCGGCTGAATAGAGCGTCACATTGACGAAAGTGTCTGCGTGATAATTTGCGGGGAAGAGAGGACGCAGGGCGCGGTCGATGAGTCGTGCGATAAGGATTTCGTAATCCGAGGCGCGTCCTTCGCGGCGTGTGAAGCCTCCGGGGAAGCGGCCCGCACTGGCGAACTTCTCTTTGTATTCAACTGTCAGGGGCATGAAATCCGTGCCCGGCATAGCGTCTTTCGCGCTACAAACGGTGGCAAGCACCATGGTGTTTCCGATAGTCGCCATTACCGCGCCGTCTGCCTGTTTGGCGAGTTTGCCGGTCTCGAGTGTAATCACACGACCATCAGGGAGAGCAATCTCCTTTCTTACAATGTTCATTGTAGTTAAAAATGTTGTTTTGTTCGTATTATGGGTGCCGTATTACACCCAAGTTAATTTTACTCCTTAAAAAGCGACTGCAAAGATACAAAAAAAACGTGATAATGCAAAAGTATAATGAAAAAAAGAGTTTAATTGTGTTTGTTTTGAAGTGCAAAAGCATTTTTTTCAAAAAAAAAGCGAAAATATTTGGTCGGTTCGAAAAAAAGCAGTACCTTTGCACCCGCTTTCGTGAGAAGGTAACCAATTGGTGCGGTAGTTCAGTTGGTTAGAATACCGGCCTGTCACGCCGTAGGTCGCGAGTTCGAGTCTCGTCCGCACCGCAAGAGAGTTTCAGCAATGAAACTCTCTCTTGTTCGTTACGATTGCGAGCATAGAGTCGGGTATAGGCAACGGAACCGCCGAGATGGCCGTGTTATCACAAAGCAGCAAAGGCAAGGCGAAAACAAAGAAAAACAGCAGCCGCGGCGACCAAAGGGCGCCACGGCTGTGTTCTCACTCAAAAAAACTCATTACGGATTGCCGCAGAGTATGGCGGCATCCAGGCCTTTCTTTCGACAGGAGAATCAGCCATTCACCTTTGCCATGTGGGCGATGAGGTCAAGCACCTTGTTGCTGTAACCAATCTCGTTGTCGTACCAGGAAACGACCTTCATGAACGTATCCGTGAGGGCGATACCGGCCTTAGCATCGAAGATGGAAGTAAGGGTGCAACCGAGGAAATCGCTGCTGACCACAGCATCTTCGGTATAGCCGAGGATTCCCTTGAGTTCGCCTTCGCTGGCAGCCTTCATAGCGGCGCAAACCTCTTCGTACTTGGCGGGCTTGGCGAGATTGACCGTAAGATCAACCACCGAAACATCAAGCGTGGGCACGCGGAACGACATACCGGTCAGACGTCCGTTGAGTTCGGGAATGACCTTGCCGACCGCCTTGGCAGCGCCCGTGGAGGAAGGAATGATATTGCCGGAAGCGGCACGGCCACCACGCCAGTCCTTGAGCGAAGGACCGTCCACAGTCTTCTGTGTGGCGGTAGTAGAGTGCACGGTGGTCATCAAGCCATTGACAATCCCCCACTTGTCGTTCAGCACCTTCGCAACAGGCGCCAGGCAGTTGGTGGTGCAAGAAGCATTGCTGACGAACTGCGTGCCCTTGACATACGACTTCTCGTTCACGCCGCAGACGAACATGGGAGTGTCGTCTTTCGAGGGAGCGGACATAACCACATACTTGGCACCCGCGTTGATATGAGCCTGCGCCTTCTCCTTGGTGAGGAAGAGACCGGTGGACTCCACCACGTATTCAGCACCAACCTCATTCCATGCCAGTTCATTGGGATCCTTGCAGGCGGTGACACGGATGGACTTGCCATTCACGATGAGACGGCTGTTCTCAACATCAGCCTCGATGGTTCCTTCAAAGATGCCGTGCATGGTGTCATACTTGAGCATATAGGCCAGGTAATCAACCGGGCAAAGGTCATTGATACCTACGATTTCAATGTCGTTGCGTTTCTGAGCGGCGCGGAAAACAAAGCGTCCGATACGGCCGAAGCCGTTAATACCTACTTTTGTCATAATAAATTTGTTTATTTGGTTTTTTTTATTGTTTGATTGTTTGCGGCGCAAAGGTACAGCGTTTTTCCGACTTATGCAAGAGAAAAACACATTTTGACAACTTCATCTGCCAAAAGACGCTCTCACTTTCTGCCGAAATCAGCCGGAATCTCCCCCCAGAGCGAAGTCTCCCACTTGAGGACAGGCGTTGTCCACGTGTTGGCCCGGAGCCATTCCTCGGCCTTCCGCACCATGAAGAAAAGTTCGGCGTTCTGCTGCGTCCACTCCAGTTTGCTTTTGCACTTCCGCTGCCTCACCCATGCGAGGGCCGTCACACTGTCGGTATAAAGCGCCCACGGGATGCGGTGCTTCTTGAGATAGGCGAGACCGAGGACAAGGGCGAGGAACTCACCGATATTATTGGTTCCCTGCAAGAAAGGACCACGACGGAAAACCTCAATGCCGCTGTCAGCCACGACTCCGCGGAATTCCAGAATACCCGGATTGCCGGAACAAGCGGCATCCACCGCGAGAGCAGGCAGCTGCGGACGGGGCAAATTTCCCGGCGCTTTCGCCGAGCCAGCAGGAATATGCAACGGAAGTTCCATCTACCAAATCTTTTCGGCCTGCAAAATTACGTTTTTTTTTCGAGACGAACAAAAAAAATCATCTTTTATTTGGAAAAACAGAAAAAAAGCATTATCTTTGCAGCCAGAATCTCTTTTGAGAAAAAGACCACCCCATGTGGCGAAAAGCCACAAATCTTGTCACCAGCATGAAAAAGACGGCAGTCATATTAGGTTTGATTTGCCTACCCCCCCCCCCGTGTCAGGTGCGGCTGCGAATGACATCCATACGGACACACAGAACATATTCGCGGTACGCAGGATAGCGGCGGAAGAGGAGACGCTCTGCACCGACGGCATGCTGCTCTTCCGCGAGGACTTCGGAGGCAACGACCCTGCCGACCCGCGCGTCTGTCAGGAGCCTGTCAGCACCATGAGCCGCCAATACCGCCAGCTGCTCACCGACCGCTTCGGGCAGATGGGCAGCGGCAGATACATCGTCACCAAGTCAGGCTACTGCAACGGCGACACCTCGGCGACATTCTCCGGCTACAGAGCCTCGCAGTGGTACCTGCAGGACGACCACACCTACCCGGGCGACTACACGCGCGGCTATTTCCTCGAAGTGGACGGCAAAGCGGACGGCGAAATCTTCTACTCCACCACTATCAGCGACCTCTGCCCCAACTCGACACTCTCTTTCTCCGCCTATTTCGCCAACGTGGAACTGGCGGCGTATTATTTAGGCGGCCGCTGGAACTACGCCTTCCCGCGCCTGAAGTTCGTGCTGAGGGCGGCTGGGACTGACAATGTGCTGGCCGAATACTCCACCGGCGACATCCCTTACGACCCTGTGTTGCAGTCAAATGCGGACTGGACGAAGTCCTCAACATGGTATCATCTCGGCCTGAACTTCACCGTGCCGGAGGGAGTGGATGCGGTCAGCATGTCCATCTATAATGAGGTGAATCAGGGCGGTGTGGGCAACGACTTCGCCATTGACGACATCGAGATACGCCTCTGCCTGCCGCCCGTAACCATCGAAGGGCCGGAAGAGGCGTGTTACGGCAGTCCCTTCACCATGACAGCCCTCTTCACTGACGACGGCTCACTCACCGCACCGCTTGAATACCGCTGGCTTTTCTCCGCCGACAGCATCACATGGACGGAGGGGGGCGCCACACAGTCGCTCACGCTGCCTGCCGTCACAGCCTCAGACGCGGGCTGGTACAAGGCACTGGTGTCCGGCGCAGGCAACATCAACCGCCCCAACTGCCGCACAGAGAGCCGTCCCTTCCGCCTCAACGCCGTCCATTGCAACACCGTGCCTATAGCCCCCGACGAACTATGCACCGAAGGTGTGCTCCTCTTCCGCGAGGACTTCGGCGGCAACCACCCTGCCGACCCGCGCGTCGGGACCACGCCCATACCAGGCATGACCTACACCCAGCTGACATCCGACAACTTCGGAGTCATGGGGTCGGGACGCTTCCTGCTCACCAAGAAAGGCTACCGCAATGGCTCCAACAACAACTACTCGCAGTGGCACATACAGGACGACCACACCTTTCCTGACGACTATGGACGAGGCTATTTCCTCGAGATAGACGGCGAGGGAAACAAGAACGCCGCTTTCTACACCACCACTATCAGCGACCTCTGTCCCAACTCTGTCCTCTCTTTCAGCGCATACGTCGCCAACGTGATGACAGCGGGGCAGTATGCGGCCTTCGTGAAAAGGCACACCGCATACACTTTTCCGCAACTGCGCTTCGTGCTTGTCAATCCCTCCAACGGAGAGACTCTCGCCTCGCAAAGCACAGACACCATATCCCACGACTGGAGTCTCTACAACGTGCCGTCTGCATGGAAGCTGTCGTCTGCGTGGAATAAAGTGGGCATCAACTTCGTGGTGCCGAAAGACGTGGAGAGCATCAAACTGCTCATTTACAACGACGCAAGCAGCTACAACGCGGGCAATGACTTCGCCATGGACGACATCGAGATACGCCTCTGCATGCCCTCCGCCGACATATCCTCGCCGCCTGTGGTCTGCAAGGACTCGCTCTACAGGTTCACTGTCGATTTCATCAACGACGGCACACTGGCGCAGCCGCTGGAGTACAAGTGGTTCTACTCGTCCGACCAACAGACCTGGACAGAGCGGTGGAACACCCAATCGCCTGTCATCGGTGCAGTTGCGCCCGAAGATGCAGGCTGGTACAGGGTCTATGTCTCCGGTGCGGGCAACATAGACCGCCCCAACTGCCGCACTTTCAGTCCCGACTTCCGCCTTGACATCGAAGAGTGCCTGCCTCCGCCTCCGCCGCCATGTCCTGACATACGTTTCACAGAGGCGGACACCACTGTCTGCGACACGCTGATGCCCTTCACTTGGCGCGGAGTGCTGTTCAGCGAAGAGCGCGAACACCGCGACACGCTGCGCAACGAATGGGGCTGTGACACTGAAATTTTCCGCTTCCGCCTCACCACCATGCACTGCGAGCCGCCGTGCGAAAGTTATTCCTACACAGCCGTCACCGTCTGCCGCGAGGACATGCCCTACTTCTGGCACGGACAGAGCATCAACCACGGCGGCTGGCTGCGGGACACACTGGTCAACACCCGCGGCTGCGACAGCATCATCACGCTGACCGTGAACATGAAGAACTGCCCGCCGGAGGAATGCGCCACCACCTACGGCGATACCTCGGCCACCGTCTGCGCGGACAAACTGCCGTATATCTGGCACGGACTGACCCTGCAAAACGCAGGACAAGCGACCTGCACACTGACCAACGCCGCAGGATGCGATAGCATCGTGACCCTGAAACTCAACGTGGAAGACTGCCCCGCCCCGCCGGAGCCGCCGATCAAGTGCATCCCCACAACCGGCGACACGGCCGCCACCATCTGCACCAACGAACTGCCGTACCTCTGGCACGGACTGACCCTGCAAAACGCGGGACAAGCGACCTGCACACTAACCAACGCCGCAGGATGCGACAGCATCGTGACCCTGACACTCAACGTGGAAGACTGCCCCGCCCCGCCGGAGCCGCCGATCGAGTGCATCCCCACAACCGGCGACACGGCCGCCACCATCTGCACCAACGAACTGCCTTACCTCTGGCACGGACAGACCCTGCAAAACGCGGGACAAGCGACCTGCACACTGACCAACGCCGCAGGATGCGACAGCATCGTGACTCTGACACTGCACACAGAGGAATGCGAGGAGATATGCCCCGCCCCAACCATGCACCTCCACGCCGACACCGTGTGTGCCGACCACGCCTTCCTTCCCGTCCATCTGCGCCTGACCTACGGAGAGGCCGTCCGCTATGCAGTATATTTCAATGACGCAGCCCACGAACAGGGATTCATGGATGTGCCGCCGACCGATTTCCACGAAAAAGACCTGAACCTGCCCATCCCGCACGGCATCCAACAGACAGACTACGTGCGCCCCGACACCTACCTCCTGACCATCGCCCTCGAAGACACGTGCGGACAATGGCACACATTCGAGAACACCTTCACCGTGCTGTATCCATCGTGGGTCATCCTGCAGAAATGGAATGACGTGCTGGCCCTGTACAACGAGCGCTACAACGGAGGCTACACATTCTCGTCCATCCGGTGGTTCCACGAAAAAGAGATTCACAAAGAAGAAAAACCGGAGGAAATCATCGGAATCCAAACCGTGGAAGAAGAGGGACGGGGCGAACACCACTCCTATATTTATATATTGCCGCACCTCGCATACGGCGAGGCGTACTACGCGGAACTGACACGCGAGGACGACGGAAAAACCC
>Ga0310690_10004716_pt1 | contig 19118 bp, 16 predicted proteins | sample AusTroGonzalo_MG_2_FD_207661 | JGI IMG/M metagenome (GOLD analysis project Ga0310690, IMG submission 207661) | Bovine rumen microbial communities from tropical cattle in Woodstock, Queensland, Australia - Gonzalo_04 (v2) (version 2) | ecosystem: Host-associated > Mammals > Digestive system >...
TCAGACCACCAGCCGAAGCGGTTTCTGCTGCGGCGGGTTGTTCGTCCATCTTGGGGCTTGCATTGTTGCAAGAGGCCAGCGCCAGTACGGCACCTGCGGCCATCATCATGTACTTGTTCATTTCTTTTGCTTTTTTTATTTCGTTATTACGTTATATCGTTATTCCGTTGTTTCCTTATTCCGACCGCTCGCTCACAGCTGTTCTTGCCGTTCGGCGCATTTCGCGGTCCTGATCCATCACGCAGTGGATGCCTCGTTCCTTCATCGCCTTGCTGTCGTGGATATGCTGCGACGAGAACGTGCCGTTACTGCGCAACAGCACTTTCACAAGCAACAGCACCATACCCGCTGCAATGATGACTATACTGACAACCAGTGTATTTACCATATATTTTTGCCTAAGCGACTGCAAAAGTACGCAAAAAAAGTGAACTGACCAAACCTCAGCCCACCTTTTAGCATTTATTAGTTTTATAGATGCTTACATCCCCAGCAGGCGGGTAGAAAGCTTTTCCTGCGTCGAAGATGTACCTTTGCGGTTGTTCGGACAATCCTTTTTAGTGCCGTCCTTAATCCTGTTCTAACGGTATTAGGCTTTTTGCTCGTTTATTCGTAACTTTGAAGGTACTCTCGCTCGATAGACCAAAGAAAAACGGGTTTTCCTTTGGTTCTTTGCTCGTTTATTCGTACCTTTGTCGGCATTATGATAGAAGTGAGAGTAAAGGACAGTGCTTTGCGCGAGGCGGCGGGCGAGGGAATGGACGCGTTCGTGGGCTGTTTCGTGCGGGCGACGAAGGAGGCCATCGGCGGCGAACTGACGGCGGCGACGATGGGCGAGCTGAACAGCGACCAGGTGACGCTGCTGGCGTGGGACGTGCTGCACGAGGAGGTGATGGACGGCGGTTTCGTCCAGCTGATTCACAACGGCTACGGGCCGTTCATCTTCAAGAACCCGCTGGCCAAGGCGCTGAAGCTGTGGGGGTTGCGCGAGTTGCCGAAAGTGATTTACGAGGCGCACTCGCTGTATATAAAGTATGGTGAGCGGATTGAGCGCGACTGTACGGACGAGGAGTTCATGGCGCTGTTCGAGCAGTTCCCGGAGTTCGACGACCTGGACGACAAGTTCGTCGAAGAGGAGGAGCACTGGACGGCAGACATCGCGCACTACATCGACGAGAATATTGAAAAGTTTGCATTAATTGAACAATGAACTTTTGGAGCAGCGAGAGCAAAATCGAACTCGTTCGAATTTTGCCGAGTCGTGACAAAAGTCATGGAATTATGAAATAATTACATGAATAAGGAAGAGGAACTGATCAGGAAGAAGAGTCCTGTGAACATCAAGAATAAGAAGGCGGGGTTCGAGTATTTCTTCATCGAGACGTACACGGCCGGCATCGTGCTGACGGGGACGGAGATTAAGAGCATCCGCCTGGGCAAGGCGTCGCTGGTGGACACGTACTGTACCATCATCAACGGCGAGCTGTGGGTGAAGGGCATGAACGTGTCGCCGTACTTCTACGGGTCGTACAACAACCACGAGATGAAGCGCGACCGGAAGCTGCTGCTGACGCGCCGCGAGATTCAGAAGCTGGCGTCGGCCACGAAGCAGACGGGGTATACCATCGTGCCGCTGCTGGTATTCATCGACGAGAAGGGCCGCGCGAAGATGGACATCGCGCTGTGCAAGGGTAAGAAGGAGTTCGATAAGCGCCAGACGCTGAAGGAAAAGGAGGACCGCCGCGAAATGGACCGCGCGATGAAGAAGTACAAGTAAGTAGTTAAGAAGTTAGAGAAGTTAAAGAAGTTAGGAAATATGCGACGAATATTGACGATAGGATTGTTGTTGTTGGCGCTGGTTTTGCCAGCGCAGCACAAGCGCGAGTTTCGTGGAGCCTGGATTCAGAGCGTGAACGGACAGTTCAAGGGCATGGGGACCGAGGCGATGAAACGGACGCTGACCCTCCAGCTGAACGAACTGCAGAAGGACGGCTGCAACGCCATCATCTTCCAGGTGCGGCCCGAGTGCGACGCCCTCTACGAGAGCAGCATCGAGCCGTGGAGCTACTACCTGACCGGCGAGCAGGGCGCACGGCCCAATCCCTATTGGGACCCGCTGGCGTGGATGGTCAGCGAGTGCCACAAGCGCGGCATGGAGCTCCACGCGTGGATTAATCCCTATCGCGCCAAGACGAAGACTGCGCACAAGAATGCCCGCAACCACGTCATCGTGCAGCATCCCGAGTGGACGTTCCAGTACGACGGACTGACGCTGTTGAATCCCGCCTTGCAATCGTGCCGCGACTATATTTGCGACGTCGTCCGCGACATTGTGACGCGCTACGACGTCGACGGACTCCATATCGACGACTACTTCTATCCCTATCCCGTCGTCGGGGTCGAGATTCCCGACGCCGCCCAGTTCCGCGCCAACAACAACGGCATCAGCGACCGTGGCGACTGGCGCCGCTATAACGTCAACCTGTTCATCGAGCAGCTCTACCATACCGTCCACGACGCCAAGCCGTGGGTGAAGGTGGGTATTTCGCCCTTCGGCATCTATCGTAACAAGAAGAGCGACCCCAACGGCAGTAGCACTAACGGTTTACAGAACTACGACGACCTCTATGCCGACGTGCTGTTGTGGGACGCCAAGGGTTGGATGGACTATTGCGTGCCGCAGATTTACTGGGAGATTGGCAATCGTGCGGCTGACTACGACGAGCTCATCCATTGGTGGAGCAAGCATATAACGAAGAGCGACCTGTACATCGGCGAGGACGTCGAGCGCACCGTGAAATTCTCCGACCCGAAGGATCCGAACTGCCACCAGTTAGGGGCGAAGATGTCGCTCCACCAGCAGCTGCCCCGCGTAAAGGGGACGGTGCTTTGGTACGCCAAGGCCGTCGTCGACAATGTCGGCAATTACGGCACGACGCTGCGCAACGTCTATTGGCGCACGCCGGCCCTGCAGCCCGTCATGGAGCATATCGACAAGAAGGCGCCGAAGAAAGTCCGCAAGCTGAAGCAATTCAATTTCGACGGTCAGCACGTGTTGATGTGGATGCCGCCGAAGAGCAAGAACTGGAAGGACGAGGCCACGCGCTATGCCGTCTACCGCTTCGACAAGAACGAGCCCGAGACGCTGGACGGCGCGCACCTGAGGGCCGTCACCGCCAATCCGTTCTACGAACTGCCCGCCACTGAACAGCTGCCGTGCGTCTACGTCGTCACTGCCCTCGATCGCCTGCAGAACGAGAGCAAGTCCGTGAAGGTGAAAGTGAAGAAATAGGAATAATCAACAACGGATTTCACGGATTTAACGGATTATTCAGCATCTGAGTACTGCTATATTTGAAATCCGTTAAATCCGTGAAATCCGTTGTTCTATAAAATATTTCTGATGTATTTCGGGGTGTAGCCCTTCTTGCTCTTGGCTACGGTCTCGGGCGTTCCCACGGTCAGGATTGTACCGCCGCCGCGTCCGCCCTCCGGTCCCATGTCGATAATCCAGTCGGCCAGCTTGATGACGTCCAGGTTGTGCTCGATGATAATCACCGTGTTCCCTTTGTCCACCAACGTCTGCAGCACGCCCATCAGGATGCGGATGTCCTCGAAGTGCAGTCCCGTCGTGGGCTCGTCGAGGATGTACAGCGTCTTGCCCGTGTCCTTTTTCGACAGTTCCGTGGCCAGTTTCACGCGCTGGCTCTCGCCGCCCGACAGCGTCGTCGACGGCTGTCCTAACTTGATATAGCCCAGTCCGACGTCCTGAATGGTCTTGATTTTCCGCAGGATGTCCGGCACGTTCTCGAAGAACTCGCAGGCCTGGTTGATGGTCATGTCCAGCACGTCGGCTATCGACTTGCCCTTGAACCTCACCTCCAGCGTCTCGCGGTTGTAGCGCTTGCCGTGACATTCCTCGCACGGCACCTGGATGTCGGGCAGGAAGTTCATCTCGATGGTTTTATAGCCGTTGCCGCCGCACGTCTCGCAGCGACCGCCCTTCACGTTGAACGAGAACCGTCCGGGTTTGTAGCCGCGAATCTGCGCCTCGGGAAGGTTCACAAACAGGCTGCGTATGTCCGAGAACACGCCCGTGTAGGTGGCCGGATTCGATCGCGGCGTGCGTCCGATAGGACTCTGGTCGACGTTCACCACCTTATCTATATATTCCAGTCCCTCAATGCTCTCGTAGGGCATCGGGGCCTGTAGCGAACGGTAGAAATGCTTCGATAGTATGGGGTAGAGCGTCTCGTTGACCAGCGTCGACTTGCCCGAGCCCGACACGCCCGTCACGACGATGAGCTTGCCTAACGGGAACTCTGCGGTGACGTTCTTCAAGTTGTTGCCCGTGCAGCCTTTCAATACGATGCTGTTGCCGTTGCCCTCGCGGCGGTAGGTCTTGGTAGGGTCGTCAGGTAGAGTAGGAAGGGGGATGCGCATGCTGCCATTCAAGTATTGCACCGTGATGGTGTCCGTCTTCAGCATGTCGTCGATGGTGCCTTGGAACACTACTTCGCCGCCCTTGCGTCCTGCCTTGGGACCGATGTCGACGATATAGTCTGACTGCCGCATCATATCCTCGTCGTGCTCTACGACTATCACCGTGTTGCCCAGGTCGCGCAGTTCCTTCAGCGACGTGATGAGCCGTTGGTTGTCGCGCTGGTGCAGTCCGATGCTGGGCTCGTCCAGGATGTAGAGCACGTTCACGAGTTGGCTTCCGATTTGCGTCGCCAGACGGATGCGCTGGCTCTCGCCGCCCGACAGCGATGCCGACTGGCGGTTCAGCGCCAGATAGTCCAGTCCCACGTCGAGCAAGAAGTCCAGACGCGTTCGTATCTCTTTCAATATCTCCGCTGCAATCTGCTGTTGCTGGTGGTCTAGGTACTTTTCGCACTCGTCCAACCATGCGCGCAACTCGTTCAGGTCCATCGTTGCCAGCTCGGAGATGTTCTTGTCCCAAATCTTATACGACAACGCCTCGCGGTTCAGCCGCAGTCCGTGACACCCGGGACACTCGCGTTCAGCCAGGAACTGGTCGGCCCATTTTTGTCCGCCCGTCGAATCGTCGTTCTCCATCACCGAGCGCAGGTATTTCACCACGCCGTCGAAGTCGACGAAGTAGTCGCTCGACGTGTGCACCAGATCCTTGTCGATGCGCACAGGGTTCAGCGTACCGTATAGAATCTCGTTCATGGCCTCGCCGGGGATGTCCTCAATCCGCGTCTTCAGCGTACAATCGTACTCATGCAGGATGGCGTCAATCTGCCAGAAAATCATCTGGCTCTTGTATTTCCCCAACGGCGCAATACCGCCTTCATAGATGGTGTGCTTGCGGTTGGGAATGACCTTGTCGATGTCTATCTCGTTGATAAATCCCAGTCCCTTGCAGCGCGGACAAGCTCCCTGAGGAGAATTGAACGAGAACGTGTTGGGTGCCGGTTCGCTGTAGGAAATGCCCGTCGTGGGACACATCAGCCGGCGTGAGAAATACCGCACCTTCCCCGTGTCGTAGTCCATCACCATGATGAGCCCCTCGCCCTGCTTCATGGCTATCTGCACGGTCTTCTTCAGGCGTTCGTCGACGTTTGCCTGAGCATGTTTCGCATTCTCAGCACTCTTGACGGCTATGCGGTCGATGACCACCTCGATGTCGTGATTCCTGTATCGGTCCACCTTCATGCCCTGCGTCAGTTCCAGCAGTTCGCCGTCGACGCGGATATGCAGATAGCCTTTTTTGCGCATGCTCTCAAATAGCTCGCGGTAGTGACCCTTACGACCTTGCACCAGCGGCGCCAGTATCAGTATCTTCCGACCCTGATAGTCGTTGGTAATCATCTCGATGACCTTCTCCTCCGTGTATTTCACCATCGGCTCGCCGGTCTCGTAGCTGTATGCCTTGCCGGCACGTGCAAAGAGCAAACGCAGGTAGTCGTACACCTCCGTCGTCGTACCCACCGTCGAGCGCGGGTTCTTGTTCGTCGTCTTCTGTTCAATGCTGATGACGGGAGATAGTCCCGTAATCTTATCCACATCGGGACGTTCCATACCTCCGAGGAAGTTACGCGCGTAGGCCGAGAACGTCTCGATATAGCGGCGCTGGCCTTCGGCAAAGATGGTGTCGAAAGCCAGACTCGACTTTCCGCTACCGCTCAGTCCGGTGATGACCGTCAGCGAGTTGCGCGGAATCTCGACGTCGATGTTCTTGAGGTTATGTACGCGTGCGCCCCAGACGTTGATTTTCGTGTCGCTCATTGATCGCTGTTGGTTACTTCGTCGTTATGGCGTCTTATCAGGTTCACGTCGCGGCGGATGTTATATTCCCGTCCGTCGGCACCCTTGGCTTTCACCAGTACGAAATACACGCCGTCCTTCACGGGCTTGCCGTTATACTTGCCATCCCAACCGCCGTCAATGTCTGTCCATTCGTACAGCTTCTGCCCCCAGCGGTTGAAGATGTAGGCGTGGAACTCGACAATGCTCTTGTATTCTCCCGTCGAACCTTTAGGCTTGGCCCGATAGATGTCATTGATCTCATCACCGTTGGGCGAGAAGGCGTTTGGCATCTCCAGATGGCTTTCATAGATGGTCACGTTGATGCTAGCGGAGTCCACTACCTCGTCCTGCTGTCTGACCATCAGCGTGACGACCGTCAGTCCAGACTCCAAGAACGTGTATTCGGTATTCTCCTCATAACGCACAAACGAGTCCGTGCCGTAGGCGCCTGTATGCACAAAGCGCCACTCCAGCGTCGAGCCGGCTTCAAGATTCGTTGCGTTAGCCTCGAAGCGTACGGGTAGCGGCGCCTCGCCCTGTACTGTCAATGAGTCCATCACTTCCGTTCCATGCTCGTCTGTGTAGTATGCCTTCGGGCTGATGTCGGCCCATGTTGCCGTTGCCGCCATCACCAATGCCATTGTCAATAGTGCTTTTATCTTTTTCATATTTCTTATGAGTGAGCTTGCAAAGTTACGAAAAGTTAAGCGCAAATCAAAAGAATTTATTCTTTTTTTTGTTTATTACGCAAGAATTCTCTACCTTTGCACGCATGATTCGTAGGAAAGTATGCTACGCACTACTGTTGGTGATGTTTTTTACCGCGTGCAACCAACAGCCTGACATGAACACGGAGCCCGGCAACTCCGTGTACTATTGGCGTACCGACCTGCGGCTTGATTCCACCGAGCGGGCCTTCCTGCACCTATATAATATTAATAAGGTGTACTGCCGATATTTCGACGTCGTGCAGAATGATACCGTTGCGGGGCCGATTCCCAATGCCACGCTGACGTTTAACGACACCATCCCCGAAGGCATAGAAGTCATTCCTACGGTTTACATTACTGAGGATTGCATGCACCGTTGGCATCGCGGACTGGCTGAAAAGTTGGTGCGCCGCATCCGCCAGATGAACGAGACCAACGACATTCCTAATATCCGCGAGATTCAGATTGACTGCGATTATACCGCCAAGAGCCGTCGCACATATTACGAATTCCTCGACTCCGTGCGTAGTGCCTGGGGTGGGCGAGTGTCGACCACCATCCGTCTGCACCAGCTGTCGATGCCAGCCCCGACAGTTGATTACGGTGTGCTGATGATTTACAATACTGGTAACCCCAACAAGTTCGACGAGCGCAACCCCATTCTCGATATGCGTGACGTGAAGCCCTATCTGCGTTACCTTAGTGACTATCCGTTGCCTCTGGCTGCAGCCTATCCCGTGTTCAGCTGGCTGCGCACCATCCATGCCGTCAACGTGCTGCATACCGTCGAAGCCGACGAAATCCTGCGGGTGAAACATGCCGTCGAGCAAGAACGTCCGTCGCTTTCTGCTGCCATCATTACTTATCATTTGGACAAAGAAAATATTAACAGATATAACCCCGAAACCTATGAAGAAATTTATCATCATTAGCTTGCTGACCGTTGTGTCGCTGCCCCTGCTGGCATGTGCCGGCATCGGGACATTCAACTATTACCTGTTTAACCTCTACGACAATGACGAATTCGCCTATCGCATGGAGCGCATCACCAGCAACAACTGGAAGGTGTATATGGGCTTGAACGAAGACGACTGGTTCTGGTTTAGTGAAGAGAAAGTAACTGAGGCCGCCAAACAGAAGAACGACGCCCTTATGCAGAGCTATGTCCACCAACTGGCACGTTACCTGAAGATCTGTGACGATGTTCAGGGAGATCAATGGGAATATCCCACCAAGGAGGAACTGGCCAAGCGCCGTACTACGTTGGAGGCCATCCGTGCCTATGCCAACACCAAGTTGCGCACCCGTCTGCGCAGTCAGCACGGCTTGCTCTACATGCGTGCCAACATGCTGCTGGGCAATCATGCCGATAATGTCAAGTTCTGGGAAGAGACCGCCAGCCAGTACATCAACAGCGTCTACAAGGACATGATGTATAACATCTATGCCGGCGCATTGTATAAGACGGGACGTACGGACGAAGGTGTCGACATCTTCGTCGAACAGGGCGACTACCGCAGTCTGATGACCATCTACTACAAGCGTCGTTCCTATGCCGCCATCAATGACGTCTATAATGCCAATCCCAAAGCCCGCGTGCTGCCGTTCTTGTTGCAGGACTTTGTCAACAACGCTCAGGAGGCCGACGATGCCGTCAAGTACGAGTCGTTCGGCGGCAAGCTGTTCATCCGCGACATCACGAAGGACGAAGCCAAACAGATGATAGCGTTATGTAAACGTGCCGTCAGCGAACAGAAGACCGATGCCCCCGCCATGTGGCAGACCGCCCAGGCGTGGCTCGAATACATGTTTGCCGACAAGAAACAGGCTCTCAGCGACATCCAGAAGGCCGTCACGATGGAAGGTAGCGAACGCATGCAGGACTGCGCCCGCGTCATCCGCCTTTACATCGAGGCCTCCATGCGCAAGCAAGACACCGACTTCGACAATTGGGCAGGTGCCGAGATGCAATGGCTCTACAACAAGGGCAACCGCGCCAATCCGAAGCCAAACACCAGCTATTTCGAGCGCAGCTCCTACTACGACAACGCTTTCGAGCGTATCGTCCAGCAGGTCATGGCCGACAAGTATCAGACCACGCGTCCTGAGGTCACCGTCGCCCTCTACAAGGTGCAGGGATTCTACGGCTGTCAGGAATACCTCGACACCACCACCATTGCCAACGTACAGCAGTACGAAGCCTACCTCACCGGTGCTGCTAAGACCGAGATGGACCGTTTTCTGAAGAATGCCATCCGTCAGCAGCCACAACAGGACGAAGCTGATGCTGACAACGAGTATAACGACCTCATCGGCACCAAATACCTGCGCCTGTGCCAATGGGATAAGGCCATCGAGTGGCTCTCGAAGGTGCCTATTGCTTTCTATCAGAACCGTGGTTATGCCCTCTATGCTGCCCTGCGCAGGACTAGTGTCGAGCCGTGGATTGAGCGTCAGTTCCTGCGTGATGCCGAGTACTATAGCGAGGGTGCCCGCAGACTCTACGAGAGTCCCAAGCTCGTCTTTGCCAAGCAGATGCAGCAGATGGAATACGGCATGAATATGCTGCAGGGCAAGTCGCGCTATCAGCGTTGCTACGACCTTGCTGTACGCTATGCTCAGGTGAACTTCAGCGGCGACTGCTGGTTTATCATGCGCGATGCCAAGAGTCCAGGCTGGGACGAGGTACGCCCCAATGAGGTCGATCTTGCCGCACGCGCCTTGGACTATCTCCGTGAGGCAGCCCAAACCACCGACCCGCAGCTGAAGGAGCGCGCACTATTTGCCCTGAGCTATGGTGAACTGCAACCCAAGGGACTGTGGGCTTCATTAGAGTGGAACAGCGAGAAGGCCGACTACGACCGCATTCCCCAGCGTAATTCCTCGCAATGGAAAGCCTTCGCCAGCCTCATTGATTTCGAACGTCAGAATCCTGCAGGTATCGCGCGCTACGTCAGCCGTTGTGACGAGTACGACACCTTCCTGAAGGCCTATCGTAAATAACGTAGATTATCCGCGCTTGGCTTTTTCCCAGGCGCCGGATGTCTTGTGGGTGGAGAGGTATTTCATGCCTCGGAAAACGTTGAGGTTCATGAAGAGGAAATAGTAGGGTACGTAGAGCAGTCGGCTCTTACGGCCCTGCTTTTCTAATAGCCAGGAGGCGAAGGCTGCGAGGTAGAAAAGTACCTGGAGCAGCCAGATGACGTTGTAGACGGTTCCTGCCTTGAGGAACACGAGTGCGACGTTCAGGGGAATGAGTGCGATAAGGGCAATGGGGGTGATGCTCCAGCGCAGCACGCGATGGCTGACAAACTGGAAGGCGACGATAGGACGACGGAAGGGGTTCATCATCTGGCGCAGCCACCAGATGCTCTGCAGTCCGCCAGCGGCAATGCGGCGCTTGCGCTTCGATTCCTCGGTGAGGTCGGCGGAGCCGTACTCCATCGCGTAGGCATCGGAGGTGTAGGCTATCTTGTAGCCTTGGTCGACCATGCGCATGGACATGACGAAATCGTCGAGCAGGGCAGTTTCGGGCATGGGCTGGTAGAATTTCGTGCGGATGGCATTCAGTTCGCCAGCGGCACCCATGGCGGAGTAGAGCTCGCTGTCCATACGCTTCAAAGCGCTTTCATATTTCCAATATAACCCTTCACCTTCAGCAGCAGCTTGCTCGTCGTTACGGGCCATAACGCGCTTTTCGCCGGCTACACAGGCCACGCGGGGATTCTGGAAACAACGCACGATTTCGCGGATAGCCTCAGGATTAACGATGGTGTTGGCATCGGTCATGACGGTAATTTCTGAATGTACCATGCTGATGCCGTGGTTGAGTGCGGCGGTCTTGCCTTTGCGCTCGGGACTGAACACTACCTCGACCTCAGGATATTGCGCCAGACGTTCGTTGGTCTGGTCGGTAGAGCCGTCAGTGACCCACATGATGTGGAGCTTGTCGTGCGGATAGTCCAATTGCAGGGTGTTTTCCATCTTCATGTCTACAATGTCCTGTTCGTTGTAGGCACATATCATGAAGGTGACGTCGGGTAAAACATTGTCAGCAGGCAGGTCGCGCTGTGCGGCCTTACCTCTGACGATGCGTTTGATTTGAACCAGCACCCATAACAGCATTCCATATCCGATGTACGTGTAAAATACAAGGAAGACGCATATCCAGAATATGATTTTCAATGCTGTCATAGTGTGCGAAAGGTTTGTTTTACGAATTGGTCTCAATTTCCTCCTGCATGTCGATGAACTGACGGTCCTTGTCGTAGAACTCGTACTGCAGGAAGGCTAACTTCTGAGACGGAATGATGCGAATGCCCATGCCGTACTTCATCTGCCAACGGCGCTTCAACGATAGGAAGCCCTGGTTGATGTAGGCAGCGACGTAGGGATGGACGTGCAATGAGAATTTGCGAATGCCTATCTTGTTGACTAAGCGGTCAATCTTGCTCTCCAACTGGTCCGTAAACAGGATAGACGACTTGATTTTGCCCTTGCCAAAGCACGTGGGGCATGTTTCTTCGACGTTGACATCCATAGCCGGACGGACACGCTGACGCGTAATCTGCATCAGTCCGAACTTCGACAGCGGTAGGATGTTGTGGCGGGCTCTGTCCTTCTGCATGTTCTGGCACATGCGTTCGTAGAGCATTTGTCGGTCCTCGGCCAAGTTCATATCGATGAAGTCGACAACGATGATGCCGCCCATGTCGCGCAGACGTAGCTGGCGAGCCAGTTCGTCGGCTGCACCGAGGTTGACTTCCAAAGCATTGGCCTCCTGACCGTTTTCGGCGCGAGTACGATTGCCCGAGTTGACATCGACGACGTGCATGGCCTCGGTCTGCTGAATGATGAGGTATGCGCCGCGTTTGTAGTTCACCGTCCGCCCGAAGCTCGACTTGAGCTGCTTGGTGACATTGAAATTGTCGAAGATTGGCACGTTGCCGTTGTACTTCTTGACAATCTCCTGCTTGTCGGGGGCGATGAGTGATACGTAGTCCTTCACCTGCTGGAAGATTTCCTCGTCGTTGACGTAAATGCCGTCGTAGGTGGGGTCGAACACGTCGCGTAGCAAAGCCACGGCACGACCGGTCTCTTCGAAACACAACTGGGGAACCTTGGTGGCTTTCTGGGCTTTGGTGATGGTGTCTTCCCAACGTTTGACGAGTGCCTTCATCTCCTTGTCGAGCTCTGCCACGCGCTTGCCTTCGGCCGATGTACGTACGATGATGCCGAAGTTCTTGGGGCGGATGCTCTGGACGAGTTGTTTCAGACGGGCTCGTTCTTCGCCTTTTTTGATTTTTGAAGAAACGGAAACTTTGTCTCCGAACGGCACGAGCACCATGAATCGGCCTGCAAAACTGAGGTCGCACGACAGGCGCGGACCCTTGGTATTGATGGGTTCCTTCACCACCTGTACCAATACTTCCTGCCCCACTTTCAATGTGGTGGCCACACTGCCTTCCTTGGGTAGGTCGGGCTGGTGGGTAGCCTTTGCGATGGGATAAAGTTTCTTCTTGTCGCTTTGTACCTGTTTAAGATACTTTTCGTAAGAGCTGAATTGAGTACCTAAGTCGAGATAATGCAGGAAAGCGTCGCGCTCTGATCCTACATCAACAAAACATGCATTGAGTCCCGGCATGAGCTTGCGCACACGCCCTAAGTAGATGTTGCCGACCGAGTAGCTTGCCTCCTCGCGCTTCTCGTTCTGGTATTCCACCAGATTCTTGTCTTCGAGCAGGGCAATGGATATCTCCTTCGGCTGAACATCAATGATGAGTTCGCTGGTCATGTCTCTCTCTTTGTTAATTACTCTATTCTTTTGTTACCTAAAAGAGCGTACCGTTGAAACCGGGTGGTCTCGCTGGTACACTCCTTTCATTCTTTTACTGTCGTCAGGGCTTACTTGCTCTTATGACGATTCTTGCGCAGTCTCTTTTTACGCTTGTGGGTAGCCATCTTGTGGCCCTTCTTTTTCTTTCCGTTTGGCATAATTTATAAATTATTAAAAATGTGAATTATTGCATTTTCTCTAAGAAACTCTTAGCAGGCTTGAAGGCGGGAATGTCGTGAGCCTCAATGACCATCGTGGTGTTCTTCGAAATGTTGCGTGCGGTCTTCTTGGCACGATGCTTGATGGTGAACGTACCAAATCCGCGCAGGTAAACACACTCCTTGTTCTCGGCCATACAATCACGTATTTCTTCCATAAATGCTTCCACAGAGATAGCAATGTCTTTCTTCGGAAGACCTGTCTTCGCTGCTATGTTAGCAATGATATCTGCTTTTGTCATTTTTGTATTAATTTTTTATTAAGTTCATATTTCGGACTGCAAAGTTACTAATTTTCAGTGTGATATGAAAATATTCTTGGCTTTTTTTTCTAAAAAAATATATTTTTCGTATCTTTGCACTCAAATTTTAAAGGTTATTAAGATGAAACTGACCGAAAAAGAGACTATAAATAATATAATGAACGCACGCGAGGACGACAAGCGGGTATGCATCTTTACTGGTGCAAGGCCGAACTTTGTGAAGGTCGCACCCATTATCCGTGCCATAGACAATACGGAGGGCATCACCTATCAGTTAATATATGCTGGACGACAGGATGACCCGACGCTGGAGCCGACGCTTTTTGCCGATTTGCAGATGCCCGCGCCAGATGTCTTTCTGGGTGTAGACTGTGAGAACCTGAACGAACTGACGGGTAGGGTAATGGCCGAATTTGAGCATTATCTGGAAACCCATGCCGTCGATACGGTTGTTGTGGTCGACGATCTGGCATCGACGATGGCAGCAGCGATAGTGACCAAGAAACGTGGCTTACGACTGGCTCATCTGGTTGCTGGCACGCGGTCGTTCGATGTCAATATGCCTAAGGAAATCAATAGGTTAGTCATCGATGGTTTAAGTGATTTACTGTTTACTGCAGGTATCGGTTCGAGCAGCATCGCCACGCGTGAGGGTGCCGAGATTCATAAGATTTTTATGGTGGGCAACATTCTGATGGATACCCTTCGCCAGAACCAGGGACGCTGGCAACGGCCTGCTTGTCTGGACGGCATCGACGACGGACGCTACCTGGTGTTTACCGTCAACCGCAAGGTGTTGATAGCCGATACCGAGAAGTTGCAGCAGATGATGGCTGTCGTCTGCGCAATGGCTGGCGACATCCCCGTCATTGCCCCCCTGCGCGGAAAAGCCTACGAACTGGCGTCGCAGAACGCTTCTCTGCGCGTCGTTCGCTCGTTGTCCTATCTGGAGTTCGGCTATCTGGCCGCTCATGCCATGGGCGTCATCACCGATTCCGGCAATGTGGCCGAGGAAGCGACGTTCAATCACGTGCCGTGCATCACGCTGAATTCCTATACGGAGCACATCGAGACCGTCAAGGTCGGCACCAACGTTCTCGTTGGCGAAGATGCCGACCGGTTGCGTGAGGAGTTGGCGCACATGGTCAATGGAGAATGGAAACATGGTTCGCTGCCCGACCGATGGGATGGGCGCACCGCAGATCGTATCGTACAAACATTACTCGCATGAAAATATTTCTCGTATTACTCGTAGGTTGGATTGCCGACCGTTTGCTGGGAGATCCGAAGTGGATGCCACATCCCATAGTGGCCTTTGGCAAGGTGATAGCGCTGTTCGAACGGCTACTCAATAGAGGCCGCTGGCGCAAGTTCAAGGGTGCCGTGACGGCAGTGGTGCTCATTGCGGTCACGTACTACGTCACGTTTCGCGTGTTGCGATGGGTAGACTGGCACAACGTCTATGCCGGCATGGCACTGAAAGCCGTCTGCGTGTTCTTCTGTCTGGCTGGCACGACGCTCATTCGCGAAGTCCGCGAGGTGTTCCGCGCCTTGGACCGTTCGCTCGAAGAAGGCCGTCGTCAGGTGGCACGCATCGTCGGGCGCGACACGTCGCAGCTCTCCGCTCAGGAGGTGCGCATGGCAGCCCTCGAAACGCTGGCCGAAAACCTGAGCGATGGGGTAGTGGCCCCGCTGTTCTGGTACGCCATTCTCGGCGTCCCGGGCATGATGGCCTATAAGATGATCAATACGCTCGACTCGATGATAGGCTACAAGACCACCCGCTATCGCGATTTCGGATGCTGGGCCGCACACATCGACGACATCGCCAACTACGTCCCTGCGCGACTCACCGCCCTGTTCATGCTCCTCGTTGCCGGCAAGCTGCGCGCACTGCCCTTCACCACTTGGTTCGGACGTCAGAGCACCAGCCCCAACAGCGGTTATCCAGAGGCAGCATTGGCTGGCATCCTCGACTGCCGTTTCGGAGGTCCCCACACCTATTTCGGCGAATATTTCGACAAACCCTACATCGGCACTAACCCCCGCGAACTGACCACCGCCGACATGGAGCGCGCCGTCCGCATCAACCGCCGCGTCGAAAACCTCTCTGTCATCATCGTCCTCCTTATCTATCTGGTCCGCTTCTCCATCCTTTACATCTTCTTCTGGCACCAGACGATATAACCCACAAAAAAGCCGGAAGCTTCGCGCCTCGGATATGAGGTTCATAATGAGGGGGCGACTTCTGGCTCGCAAAGCCATATAGCGGAAGGTTGAATCTGCGAATGTCGTCAGAGTCGCATTCAGGTTAAATAGGAATCGTACAAGGTGTAAAATTCGGTTACGGGCGGGCGGTCTCAATAATGCGGCCTCCCGCCCGAATTAATACGGCCCCTCGCCCGAATAAATGCGGGCGGTAGCCCGAATCCGCTTACCCTACGTCTCGCTCCCTTTTACACAGGCTCTCTCTCCCTGTTTGCATGGCACTCTTCCCCTTCTACTGCCTGCGTTGGGCTCAAAAAGCAATTTTACGTCTGATTTTTCGATAAATCCAAATTTTTAGCGTCCTTTTTGGACGTTTTCCAAGAATTTTCACTAACTTTGCTAAAAATACAGCTCACAATGCACGTCATTTAAGAAAAAATGCTTATCTTTGCGAAATAAAACTATAGAACAATGATTACACGGGCTGAATGTATAGATATTCTGAGTTCACATGCTGACGAACTACGTTCACGGTATGGTATCTCTTCTATGCGCCTTTTTGGCTCTGTAGCTCGTAATAGTCATAAGGAAGGTAGCGACGTTGACCTCTTTGTCACGATGCCTCCTAAATTCTTTAATTACATTGAAGCCTCACAATATTTGAAGGGCTTGCTTGGCTGTGACGTTGATCTTATTGCAAACCACCGTCACATTCGTCCTTTCTTTAAAAAGCAAATCGAACAAGATGGAATCGATATCTATACGTCAGCTGATGGTCGCTGAAGACCAACTGGAGCAGATTCGTGATGCCATACGTCAGCTTCAGCAATGGAACGCCTCCATAAAGAGTGCGGACGATTATGCTCTGTCACCAGATGGCATGAAGACGCTGGCTGCTACGTGTATGTTGATTGAGGCTATAGGGGAAGGTGTGAAGAAAATAGATAACCTTACCCAGCAGAAGATGTTGGAGCAACGTCCAGAAATTCCTTGGCGACAGATTAAGGACATGCGCAATCATATAGCTCATGGTTATTTCGACATCAACACCGATTTCGTGTGGGATGTTGTTCAGAACGACCTCCAGCCTTTACTTGAAGCTATTGAGTATTTCATTAAGAATATATACGATATTGTTCCTTTTGAAAAGGAATGACATAAATGTTGAACCCTAAAAACGATAATGCCTATGGGCTAAGAGAAATATAGGGACCCCATTAATCAGGTCGATTGAGGACTACTTTTACGCTCGTAATATGAAGCAAAAGGAAGGTGCCTAGTTTCTTGGTATCAACGAGTCTGTGTTCAGCCAAATACTTAGCGGAAAGAGACGTATCACTATGCCTATAGCAAAGCGACTGCACTCGAAATTAGGCATCAACGCAGATATGATACTTGAATATTCCTAAGAATCACTGGGATTTTCCAGCACTGAGGTGAGCTATCGGGTGTCGGTAGAGAGGCGGCGCACGAGGAAGAACTGACGGCAACGCAGGAAGAACAGCAAGACGCCCGTCAGATTGACTATCGCCACTGTCCAAAAGGCAGTGGCGTAGCCGTATAGTTCGGCTAAGATGCCACCGAGAAAAATGCCCAAGCCCATGCCGACGTCCCACGAGATGAGGATGGTGCTGTTGGCGGTGCCGCGCTCGTTGTGGTGAGCCATCGAAATCATCATATTCTGGAACGCCGGCCACATGTGACCGTTGCCCAAGCCGATAAGCAGGGCGGAACCGTAGTAGCCAACGAGATGTAAGATGTTAGATGGAAGATGGAAGATATAGGTGGAGAGCGTGGGCATTAATATAAATAAGGTGTAGCCGACGAGCGAGATGACCATGCCTTCGGCGGCGTTGTGGGTAAGAAGGCCCTTGCGCAAAGCACGTCCGCCCTGCAGACGCGAGAGAATGAGTCCGACGGAGCAGAGCATAAACCAAGTGCCAGTGCCTCCGGTGATGCCCATGACTTGTTTGCCGTAGATGGCGAGGTAGTTGCTGAGCACGCCGAAGCAGAAGCCGAAGAATTCCATGTTGATGCCCAGCAGCCAGCCGCGCTGGAGGAAGAAGCGGTCCAAAGAAAGCGCGCGCTTTGCTTGCACGGGAGCTTTTTGTGGCAATTTCACCGTTGCGTCAATAATGAGTCCGAAGGTGGCCACGATGAGTGCGAGCCAGAAGAGCAGTTGGAAGTTGTGCGTCTCGGCATAGATGAAGACGGCGAACGACGGAGCAATGGCCATCGCGAGATTGTTGCTGAGTCCATAGTAGCCAATGCCCTCGTTGCGACGGGAAGAGGGGAGCACGTCGATGGCCACGGTGGAATTGGCGACGGTGAGTGCGCCGAAAGGGCCTCCGTGAAGGGTTCTGACGATGGTAAACAGCAGTAGGGTTGATGCCGTGAGATAGCCGGCAAAGAAGATGGCGAAGGCCGTGAAACACACCATGAGCACCGTCTTTCGCGGAAAGGAATCGACGAAGAATCCGCTGAATGGGCGGAAGAGCAGTGCGGTGATGGTGTAGCCGGAAAGCACCAGTCCGATGACGTCCTTGGTGGCTCCGAACGTCTCGTGGAGATAGAGCGGCAACAGTGGCGTCAACAAATAAAAGGCGGTGAATAGCGAGAAATTCGCTATCATCACCTTGATATAGTTGCTATTCCACAGGCGTTCCATGGGGATTGATAAACTAGATATTCTAGAGACTCTAGATATTCTAGACAATCTAGAGATTCTAGTATTGTCTCAGGGCGCTGAGCAGTTCGTTGTTCTCGCTGCGATTGCCGATGGTGACGCGCAGACAGTTGTTGCAGAGCTGGATGCGAGTGCGGTTGCGGACAATGATGCCTTTGTCGACCAGGTAGTCATAGATGGCCTGCGCGTCGGTCATCTTTGCCAGGAAGAAGTTAGCGTCGGTCTTGTACACCTGTTCGCAGATGGGCAAATCCTGGAAGGCAGCCATCAGACGCGTACGTTCGGCAAGCAGGATTTTAACGTATTTGTCGATTTCGAAGGGGTCTTTCAACATCTCCAGTGCCTGTTGCTGAGTGAGCTGGTTGACGTTGTAGGGATATTTCACCTTATTATATATATTAATGATATCTTTAGAGGCGAAAGCCATGCCCAGACGGATAGCTGCCGAACCCCACGCCTTCGACATGGTCTGGAGGATGATGAGGTTGGGGTGGGTGGCGAGTTCCTGCCGCAGAGACAGTTGCTGGGCGAAGTCGATGTAAGCTTCGTCGACAATGACAATTCCCTCAAAACCATTAATGACCTTCAGGATTTCGTCGCGGTTGAGCGAGTTGCCTGTAGGATTGTTGGGCGAACAGATCCAGATAATCTTGGTGTGGTCGTCGCAGGCTGCTAACAGTTGGTCGGCATGCATCTCGTAGTTGTCGTCAAGCAACACCTGACGAAACTCGATGTCGTTGATGTCGGCACAGACCTGATACATGCCGTAGGTCGGAGCGATGGATACCACGTTGTCGCGACCGGGATTGCAGAATACGCGATAAGCGAGGTCGATGGCCTCATCGCTGCCGTTGCCCAGGAAGATATTTTCCTCGGGCACGCCCTTGACCTTCTTCAGGGCACTTTTCAGTTCGCGCTGCA
>Ga0310690_10004717_pt1 | contig 19116 bp, 11 predicted proteins | sample AusTroGonzalo_MG_2_FD_207661 | JGI IMG/M metagenome (GOLD analysis project Ga0310690, IMG submission 207661) | Bovine rumen microbial communities from tropical cattle in Woodstock, Queensland, Australia - Gonzalo_04 (v2) (version 2) | ecosystem: Host-associated > Mammals > Digestive system >...
CTTCGGATTTCGGTTTTATTCGGGTTGTTGCTGACGATTTTTTCTTCGATTATCGGACTTTTTGTTGGGGCTGTGCAGGGTTATTTCGGCGGCAAAGTTGATTTGTTTTTCCAACGCTTTTTGGAAATATGGGGCAGTCTGCCGCAACTGTTTATTCTTATCATTGTTTCCAGTTTGTTATTGCCCAGTTTTTGGACGCTGTTGATTGTTTTGTTGTTGTTCAGTTGGACAACGTTGGTCGGGGTTGTTCGCGCCGAGTTTTTGAGGACCCGAAATTTTGATTATGTTAAAGCGGCCAAAGTTTTGGGTATGTCCAATGTGCGCATTATCATTCGGCATATTTTGCCCAACGCGATGGTTTCGGCATTGACGTACATTCCCTTTATTTTGTCAGGGGCGATTGTGGCGCTGACCGCATTGGATTTCTTGGGTTTTGGTCTGCCGGCGGGTGAACCGTCTTTGGGTGATTTGGTGCGACAAGGCAAAGAAAACTTGCAGGCCCCGTGGATTGGGATAAGTACTTTTGTTTTGCTTTCTGTTTTGTTGTCTTGTCTGATTTTTGTGGGCGAAGGGGTACGGGACGCCTTTGATCCGTATCGAACGGAGCCCGTTTTTAAAAACAAATGGAAAGCCCAGCCGCAAAAGGTAAAACCGACGGCGCTTCTTTCCGTTAGGGATTTACATATTGCCTTTGGTTCCAATGAGATAACGCACGGGATTTCCTTTGATATTCCAAAGGGGCAAACGGTGGCCTTGGTCGGGCATTCCGGTTGCGGAAAGTCCGTGACAGCCCTGACAATCTTGGGGCTTTTACCCCAAACATCAGCAAAGGGAAGTATTTGTTTCGATGGGCAAGAATTGTTGGATTTGCCGGAAGAAAAGATGCGGGCTTTGCGCGGTCGCCGTATTGCCTTGATTTTCCAAGAGCCGATGACTTCCCTTAATCCGTTGCATAAAGTTTCGCATCAAATCGGTGAAGTGTTAAAACTTCATTTCGGTAAAGTGTCAAAAGAACGATTGAAAGAGCTTTTGGACTTGGTTGAATTGACCGAAACGAAGCGCATTTTGAATTCTTATCCGCATCAACTTTCGGGTGGAGAACGTCAACGTGTGATGATTGCAATGGCTTTGGCCGGTCAACCGGATTTGCTGATTGCCGACGAGCCGACAACGGCCTTGGATGTTGTAACGCAAAAGCAGATTTTGGACCTGTTGAAAAAAATCCAAAAGGAGTTGCCGCTTTCGATTTTGTTTATTTCGCATGATAAGTATGTTGTGTCGTATATGACAAAGCTGATTTATCGTATGCGGGCCGGATGGTTGAAATTTCAGGGCGAAAAGCAGGCTGTTTTCTCGCACCCCAATTATGCCAAGGTGCCTTTGGGCGAAGAAGTTTTAAACGTTCGTCACTTGAACGTATTTTATCATAAAAAGCAGGCGTTGAAGGACATTTCTTTTTCGTTGCGCCAAGGGGAAACGTTGGGCATTGTTGGTGAAAGCGGTTGCGGCAAGACGACTTTGGCGATGGCTTTGACACGGCTGGTTAAATCACAAGGGACAATCACGGCCAAGGGGGCCATACAGATTGTTTTCCAAGATCCGTTCTCGTCTTTAAATCCCCGTATGACCATCGGTCAGATTGTCGAAGAAGGCCTTCGTTATTGGCGTATTTCGGATACGGTCCGGCATAAGAAAGCCTTTAAAATTTTGCAGAAAGTGGGATTGGAAAAGATGATGAATTATTACCCGCACCAACTTTCGGGCGGGGAACGTCAGCGTGTGGCGTTAGCGCGTGCTATTGTCGTCAAACCGTCCGTTTTGGTATTGGATGAACCGACCAGCGCGTTGGATGAAAAAAAGCGTCAGGAAATGATTACTTTGTTGAAGCAGATACAGGCCGAAACCCGAATTTCATATATATTTATTTCGCATGATATGGCCTCTGTTCGTCAAATGGCAGATCGGATTATTGTGTTGAAAAACGGTCAAGCGATTGAAGAACGGGAAACGGAAAACCTGTTCCTTTTCCCCGAGAAAGCCTATACGCGCACGTTGATAAAGGACAGCTATTTGACGGATTGACCCGTCAATAAAAAAGCCTGCTTTGAGCAGGCCTTTTAAAATGGTTTATCGAATGCTTTATTCTTGACCGCGCCGGCGGATTGTTCCGCGAACCGTTTGGTTGGGTGTTTCGGCAACGGCTTCACCGCTTTCCAAGTCGAACTTTGAAATTTCGTTATAGGTTTGCGTAATTAAGTTCAGCGTTTCTTCGGATTTTTGGGCTGCGGTCAAAAGCATTTTCAAATCGTTGTTCTTTTCCGTGTATTCTTGGATTTGTTGCATTAATGTCATCAACCCGAAACCGCGTTTGTAGGCGGCATCCACACTATCAACGCCGGAGAGCCGTTGTTTGACGCGATGAATAGCCGTCATTTTTTCTTGCACCTGTTTATAGGTGGCGGAAATTTTTTCATGAAGGGCGGATACCGCGGCAATAGAAACTTCTCTTTCCACAGCATTGGCGCGTGAAACAGCCAAAGCACTTTGTTCTTGGGCCCGTTCCATATCCGCTTCGGTCGGGGAAGCTTTTAAGGAAAGTTCTTCCAACAACGCAAGGGCATCTTTGGCCCGAATCAAGTTCGGTTCGGCTGATGCCATCGGGGCTAATTTCATGGCGGCCGAAGCCTGCTCCAACGCCTCTCTGGCGGAACCCAACATAATCATAAGTTGTGCCTTACGATTTTTTGTTTCTTCTTTCATTTTTTGATAGGCTTCTTCTTTTTTCTGTTGGGCCATTTCATCCCGTGCCTGAGCCGAAGTTTTGTCCAAATGGCGCATAAAGGCGGACAAGTCAACTTCGCTTTGCGGGGCATCCGCTGCTCCCTTGACCAATACAGAAATGGCCGGGAAGCCGGGGAACGAATCCAGTGTAATTCCGGCCGATGACGAAACAAGCCATTCGGGGATGTTAAAGCTCATTTGCATCAAGGCGGTTGATTGTCCTGTGCGCATGATAAAGTCGGACGTTCTTAAAATACCGCCGTTGATGGCATATGTTCCCGAGATGTCATCAAAGTTCGTTTCGCCATAGGACAAATCGCGTTGCAATCTTTGGTCCAAATCTTGACGATCGTTTCCTTTCATAACAAAGGCCTGAACCGCCCGTTCAAATTGTCCCAAGTTCAAACCGGAAAGCGTGCCGTTCTTGATTTTATAATGTCCTGTCGCCGACAAAGTGGTCATCATATCTTTGAACGAATTACCTTTGGCGGTTCCTTCGGCGGTAAATTCACCTGTGCCGGATTTTACCCGATAAGTATCCAAAGCCAACGCGTTGGGGGACAGGGGAACGTCAGAAGCAATAATGTTGAATTTGACGGACGGTTCGGCCGATGTCGCATTCAACTGTCCGGATACGGACAAATTGCCTTCGCCCAACTTGCCGATTAATTTGTCAATGGTTAAGACCTTTTCTTTTACCGTAAAGTGGGTGTTAAACGCGTCGATATTCAACGTGCCGTAAGAGGCTTTGTTGGCGGTGATGCCCAAATCCATATCCAATCCGTCAAGAGCCGAAAGATTCAACAACTGTCCGGAAAATTTCACTTTTTTGACGGTCGGATTTTGGATGGCAAAAATCTTATCTTCCGGAATGATTTTGTCTATATAGAATTGCGAAGATGTCAGATGCCCGTTGATTTTTACGTCTGCGGTGGCATCGACATTCAAATCGCCTTTGAAAGTTTGATTACCAATCGAACCGCTGATTTGGCTCAATTTGAAAATCTTTGACGTGCCTTCGAATCCCAAATCAAAAGCAAATGTTCCGGTCATTTTGGGCAATTTGTTAAAGCTTTTATCAAACATCTTAACAAATTGGTTAAAGTCCGGATGTGTCAATGAAACACTTAAAGCGTAAACCGGATCTTTTCGGGTCAAGTCTTTGGCTTCACCCGCGACGTGCAACGATGTTTGTGAAAAAGAGGTTTTAAAGTCGATGTCCAAATTATCCAACGTTCCCGAGGCCACACCTTCCAACGAAAGTTTGGACATTTCTTCTTCCAGGGGTGATTTGATTTTCAATCTTTTGAAAAGCAGGCCGGGTTTTAATGCATTTAATGAATAAGAAAGGTCATTGAAATTGACTTTGTTCTCCGCCGTTCTTTCGATTTGTCCGGAAAAACGGAAATTGGCGCCGGCCGCGTCTTTGAAGTCAAGGTCGTTTGTTGTCCATAAACCGTTGACCAACTTTCCGACATAGGTCGCTTTGCGAATGGGAACGTCGCGGAAAGTGATGTCCGTTCCTTGGGCCTTTAAATCAAAGTTCAAATCCGTAAATAAAGAGGATGTTTCGACTGTCTTGGTGAAATCTTCCAATGTTTCATAAATGGAACGTTCTTCGTCCGGCTGTTTGTAGGGGAAATAAGAATCTAAATTGATGTTTTCGAAAGCCAAATCCATAACGCTTCTGGCCTTCTTTTCGTCCAATGCGATGGCGATGTCGCCCGTGACTTTTCCGCCCATCGAGGAGATGTCAATTTTGCTGAAAGTCAAATCCTGCGGACGTAAAGTCATAAACGTATTGGCTTTCATATCCGAAACGGATGAAATTTCAAAGTAGGGCAATTTTTTATCCAACCAAGTCATTGTTTTTGACAAGTTGGGTGTGTTTAGGGACAAATTGATTTTGGCAACCGGTTTGTTTTCCACAACCGCAATATCACCTTGCGCCGTCAAAGTCGTTTCACCCGGTAAAAGAGTTTTGAACGACTTAATTTCGATAAGGCCGTTGTTGTAGGCAACTTCCAACGTTGTGGATTTAACGGGTTGTTTTTTGAACATAATCGTTTTGGCATCGATGGTCAAATTGATGTCCGATTTCAAATTTCGGTTCCAAGAAGCAATCTTTGTCTTCCAATCTTCCAATGATGGGACGATGGGATAGAACGTGTCCAAATTGACCTGATCGGTCAGGAAAGTTCCGTTGATGCGCATATTCGAATAGGCCGCGTCCGGATAAAGCATTGAAAGTGTGCCGGTTACGGCATTTTCAATATCGTTGTTTCCATATCGGAAAGCTAAATCTTTGAAGTTTGCTTTTTCCTTTGAAAATTCAAAAGAAACGGTTCCGACCACCGAATTGTCGATAGAAGACGGCAGGCCGCGATAATCATATGCATCCAAAAGGAACAAAGCCAATTTTGGGATGTTGAATGTAGCGGTTCCGTCAAGAATCGTGTTTCTCATGATGTCTTTTAAAGTTCCGTCAACCTTTAAAAGGGCGTCGCTGCCGGTGTCTTTTAAGTTCAACGAAATTCGGCTTGTTAATGCGGCCGATATTTTTTCCATTAATAGGGTCATTTCGACATTCATCTTATCAAAAGAGCCTGTTCCTTGGAAATTAAAGGGGCCGCTGATGGATCGGGCTGACAATTCGCCGTTTAAATTCGAAAGCGTTTTTGAAAAGCCGGTTGCTTCGTTTGTGTAGGAGAATAAACCGTCTTTAATGATGATTTTTTCAAACTGCGGGGACCGACCGGAAATTTGAGTGCCGATTAGGATGTCTTTTTGTCCTTCTTTTGTTGATTCGGCTAAGAACGGAAAATCCCAGTTGTTTTCGCCTTTTTTGTTTCTTTCCAAAAAAAGATGTGGCCTTTCCAAAATGATGTTTTCGACAACAAGCGGGTTTTTAAACAACGATTCCCACTTCACAGAGGCGCGCACTTTCCCGACGGAAAGCAATTCTTTCGACGGCATACCGTTTTTGTTGGTGACGTGGACGTCATTCAAAGTAATAACCGGCGACGGGAACAAGCTGATGGATGTTTTTCCGGATACCACCATTTCACGTCCGAACAGGTCGCGGGTTGCCTGAACAACTTGCTTCCTGTAATTTTCTTCATCCAAAGATTGATAGAGGAAAAAACCAAGTCCCCCCAATCCCAACACAAGCAAAATCGAAAGAACGGTAAAAATTTTTCTCATGATAACACGACCCCTTTTAAAACAAAACATTCATTATGCTTTACTTTATAGCACGAAAAGAAAAACGTTGTAAATAGAAAAATTAGTCTTCCAGTTTGCAACGCAGGAAATCAAAAAAATCTTTTTTGGGCGGGTGCGTCGAATAACGGTCGATGGCGTCTTCCAAAGCTCTCCTGATTTCCGTATCGGTGGCTTGGTCGTACGTTTCCCGTAGTTGTTCAAACATGTTGTCTTGTTGTTCTTTTGTTTCCAAGTGCAGATAATCTCTTTCGTCGATTACTCTTGGATGTGCTTTCATAAAAGCTTCTGCGTCTTCCAAAAATCCCATTATTTTTTTCTCCATATTTTAGGTAATAACAAAACAATAACCGTCATAAATTCCAGACGTCCCAACATCATGGTAACGGCCAAAGTCCACTTCGATGAATCCGGTAAAGTCGCAAAGGTTTTGTCCGGCCCTACAACGGAACCGATGCCCGGTCCGACGTTTGAAATCGCTGTCAAAGAAGCCGAAAGACTTGTGACAATATCGGCACCGGATAAGGCAAGGATTAACGAACAAGCCATTGTGGTCAGGCAGTACAAAGATAAAAAGCTGATAACACTTTGAATAATATCGTCGGTGACGGGACGGTCATTGTATCGCGGGACAATCACCGCGTGGGGTGTTACCATCAAAGTCAGATGCTTTTTTAACATTTTAAACAGAATACTGAAACGAAAGATTTTAATACCACCCGCCGTTGACCCTGTGCAGGAACCGACGCAGGTCAGAAAGAAGAACAAGACGACGAAGAACGGTCCCCACGTGGTGTAATCGGACAGAACATAACCGGTTGTCGTCACAACGGAAACGGTGGCAAACGCCATTTGCCGCAAAGTTTCTTCAAACGTTGGGAAAATGGGATGAATACAGAACAAAATAACGCTGACCGGTATAATCAGACAGGCCAAGAAACATAAGAAAGTGCGGGCTTGATGTTCCGACTTTATTTTTTGCCAATTTCTTGTCAAGAAAGCCCATGTAAAGACCAACGGCAGACCGCCGATAAGCATAAAAATCGTCAACACCCAATGGATGGCTGGGGATGAAAAATGGGCGATGGAATTGTCATAGTTTGAAAAACCGCCTGTTGAAACGCACGTCATTGAATGAACAAAGGCATCAAAGACGTCCATACCCGCCAGGTAAAGGCAAACAAAGCAAAGGATGGATATGATAAGATAAACCCCGAAAATGGACTTCATCTTGGATGCCACAAAGGCTGAATCTTTTTCGGATCGATCCGAATTTTCGGTGGCAAAAAGTTGCATACCGCCGATGTGTAAGAACGGCAATAACATAATCGCCAAAATCACAATGCCGACGCCCCCCAACCATTGTGTCATTCCCCGCCAGACAAGAAGTCCTTTCGGAAATGCGGACAGATGACTAAAAACGGTCGAACCCGTCGTGGACAGGCCGGAAACACTTTCGAAAATCGAATCTGTCAGCGAAATTTTGAGTGAGGAAAAATAAAAGGGCAGGGCCGAGAAAAGAGCGGCCGAAAACCAGATAAAAGAGGTAATCACAAACATTTCCCGCAGGGACGGATGTTGTTCGGCGGCTTTGTGTGAAAAAGAGCTGAGAGCCATGCCGACGAAAATTGTTCCCAATCCGCACGCCAAAAAAATGTCGGCCGAGGCAACGTCGTGATTGATAAAATCAACGGTCATCGGGATAAACATCAAGCTTCCGAGAAGCATGTTGGTAATTCCGATAATAAAAAAGACAATCGACCAATGCATTTTTTATCCCTTTTTTGTTTAGTTTATTTTACTGCTTGAAAAAATCAATAAAAAAGTGTAAAATCTGTGCAAAAAGGGGGATTTATTGCAGAATTTATACAGAAAGGAAAAATTTATGTCGGAACAAACGGAACAATACTTTGATGCACACGCCCACCTTCAAATGATGCCGGATTATCGGGCGGCCTTGGAAAAAGCCAGACAAGCCGGTGTCAGCCACATTATTTGTAACGCGACCCACGAAGGGGATTGGAAAACCGTTTTACAAATCGCGCGTGAAAATGAAGGTGTTTATGCCGCTTTGGGCGTTCATCCCCACTATATGGACACACTGACCCAAGGTTGGGAAGGGCGATTGGAAAAGTTGTTGGCCGAAAATCCGAATGTGATGGTCGGTGAGATCGGTATGGACAAAATGAAACCGGACTTGGACTTGCAAGAGGCGGTTTTTTCGACGCAATTGACGATTGCGCATACTTATGGCCGGCCGGCGATTGTTCATTGTGTGCGTTGTTGGGACAGGCTTTTGCATACCTATAAAACGCAACGGGGCAAAATGCCTCCGAAGGTTTTGTCGCATTCGCATCACGGAAATGCCGACTTGATACCGGAGTTGGCCGAAAACTACAATATGTATTTTTCGTATTCGTCGATTTTTGTTCCCGATAATCATCCCAAAGTTCAAGCATGTCTGAAAGCGACGCCTTTGGATCGGTTGTTGATTGAATCCGATTGTCCGGACTTAGCGCCCGAACCGGCCTCTGTTGTTGATTTGGTCCAAAAGATGTCTGTGATTTCTGGACATAAGGAAGCGCTTTTGAAGAAAGTCCTTTTCGAAAATGCAAAGGCCTTTGTTCGGAATGGATAGCCAATTTTCGCGGACTTTGTTGTTACTGGGTGAAAAGGGCTTGTCGCGCCTTTCCGGTTCTCGTGTGGCGGTTGTCGGGTGTGGCGCTGTCGGTTCGTATGTGGCCGAAAGTTTGGTGCGCGGCGGTGTGGGGCATATCCGTTTGATTGACTTTGATACGGTGGCGCTCAGTAATATCAATCGCCAACTGTTTGCGCTTCATTCGACTATTGGGCAAAAGAAAGTCGATGTGGCGGCCGAACGATTAAAGGACATCAATCCGAATTGTCAGATTGAAGCGGTGGATGCTTTGTTGGATGAAAACAATGTCGAATCGTTGCTTTCCGGTGCCGATTTTGTGGCGGATGCGATTGACGATCGACAGGCTAAAATTGCTATTTACAAAGAATGCCAACGCAAGAATATCCCTTTTATTTCGTCAATGGGGGCGGCGCGTCGCACGGATATATCGCAAGTACGTGTTGATAAAATGAAGAACACGAAGGTTTGTCCTTTGGCGGCCGATTTGCGCCGGATGTGTAAGAAAAATAATCTGTCTATGGATTTTCCCGTTGTTTATTCCACGCAAAATCCGGTCGGTCAATGTGCCGAGAATCGTCAGATGGGCAGTCTGCCGACGGTGACGGGTGTGTTCGGTTTGACTGTGGCCAATTATATTCTTTTGATGCTGACACAAGATAATCGCTTGACATAAAAAAGAATCTTTTTATACTGGTCAAAAGAAGAACAAATGATGGATATTTTTGATTTGGATACAGGGATTGAAGACAGACCGAAAACGTTTGATCCACCCTATTTGAAATCGTTAAATCCCGAACAGAAAGAGGCCGTTACAACGACGGAAGGGCCACTTTTGGTTTTGTCGGGGGCAGGGACGGGGAAAACGCGTGTCTTGACGACTCGATTGGCCTATATCATTGACAAAGGTTTGGCAAAACCTTGGCAATGTTTGGCGGTGACCTTTACCAACAAAGCGGCCAAAGAGATGTCCGAACGGTTGGATAAGATGATTGGTCCTGATGCGTTGTCGGTTTGGTTGGGGACTTTCCACCGGTTGGGATTGCGTATTTTGCGTCAACATTGTTCGGTGCTGGATTACGGGAAGGACTTTGTCATTTTGGGCGAAGATGATCAGGAAAGAATTTGCAAACAGCTGATGCAATCGACGGGTGTTGACATCAAACAATGGACGCCGGCGGCGTTGCTTTCGGTGATTCAACGGTGGAAAGATCGCGGGCTTTCGCCTCAATCCGTTACCCCGCAGGAAGACAGCGGTTTTATGTATGGTCGGGCGCTTTCTTATTACAAAATGTATCAAAATCGATTGAAAGAATTAAACGCGGTGGATTTTGGGGACTTGCTTTTACAGCCGTTGGAAATTTTCAAGATGCGACCGGATATTGCGTCGTATTATCAAAAGCAATTTAAATACATTTTGGTTGATGAGTATCAGGACACCAACGTGGCGCAGTATTTGTGGCTTCGGCTTTTGGCGATGGGTTCGGGGAACCTTTGTTGCGTGGGGGATGATGATCAATCCATTTATTCTTGGCGTGGGGCAGAGGTGGAAAACATCTTGCGCTTTACAAAGGATTTTCCAAAGGCCAAGGTTATTCGCTTGGAAAGCAACTATCGTTCAACGGCCCATATTTTGGGAACGGCATCGGCTTTGATTGCCCATAACGAAACGCGCTTGGGAAAGACGTTGCACGTGGCACCGGGGCGAAACGGTGAAGGCGACTTGGTTGAAGTCAAAGGATATTGGAGCGGTTCGGAAGAGGCCGAACGAATCGTCGAACGGATAGATAACCTGATGCGTGATTTTTCGTTGACGCAAATGGCGATTTTGGTGCGTGCCGGCTTTCAAACGCGAGAGTTTGAAGAATCTTTGATTCGGGCGGGTATTCCTTATCAGGTGATTGGCGACTTTAAGTTCTATGAACGTGAAGAAATCAAGGACGCGGTGGCGTATCTGCGCTTGCTTGCGAATACATCGGATGATTTGGCTTTTCAACGGATTGTCAATAAGCCCCGTCGCGGTATCGGGGATGCCACCATTCAAGTGCTAACGGCCTATGCAAAGGCCAATCATTTATCACTTTTTGATTCAATTGACTTGGCGGATTTAAAGAAAGGCCCGCGTGCCACTTTGATGAATTTTAAAGAGCAGGTTTATCGTTGGCGGCAATTGTTGCAAGAAAAAAGTTTGGCCGATGTGACCAAGCAAATGTTGGAAGAATCCGGCTATCTGAATATCTGGCGGATGGATAAATCTGTCGAGGCAGAGGGGCGGCTTGAAAACTTGAAAGAACTTCAAAACGTGATGCACGGGGAATATGCGGATTTGAATTCTTTTATTGAACACGCCAGTTTGGTTATGGATTCGGACAAAGAATCCACCGGTGAAGTTTTGACGGTGATGACTTTGCATGCGTCAAAGGGGTTGGAATTTGATGTGGTTTTCCTACCCGGATGGGAAGAAGGGCTTTTTCCGCACGCAAAATCTTTGGATGAACGGGGCGGGGAAGCATTGGAAGAAGAACGGCGGTTGGCCTATGTCGGATTGACGCGCGCCCGCAAGAAAGCCTTTATTTCCTTTGCATCGAATCGAAAAGTTTATGGCAGCTGGCAAAATGCCTTGCCGTCGCGCTTTGTGGATGAATTGCCTGAGGAGCATATTTCTTTCCAATCCGCACGCGGGCTTTATGGGGGGCGTTCTTATGGTGAGGAAACGTCTTATCGCGGTTGGTCCACAAAACCGTCCTATCAGCGGTATGAAGAAGATTCGTCGGACACTTGGGGACGGACAAGCGGGATGTTTGACACCTATAAAAAACCGTCCAAAGACGTGGGTGTACGCGTTTATCACGAAAAGTTCGGCTATGGTACGATTGTGGCTTCCGAGGGCGAAAAAGTGACGGTTCGTTTCGATCGAGGGCGGGAAGCCAAAAAACTTTTGCGTCGATTTGTTGAAGAAATTTAATCTTTTTCTTGCGAAAAAAGCCAAAATCGCATACATTAATAAAAAATTAACAAAAAGGATGCCCTATGGCTTTATTTGAAAGAAAAATCGGTTTCAGATATTTGCGTTCTCGGAAGAAAACGGGATTTGTTTCCGTTATTGCTGGCTTTTCTTTTTTGGGCATTTTGTTGGGTGTGGCGACGCTGATTATCGTGATGAGTGTGATGAACGGCTTTCGTGAAGAGCTGATGGGTCGCATTTTGGGTATGAACGGGCATTTGGCGGTTTTTCCGTCATGGGGGGCGACGATGCCTTTGTCCGAGCAAATGTTGGCGGACATTCAAAAAACGCCCGGTGTTGTTTCCGTGATACCGATGGCCGAAGGGCAGATTATGGCGTCTTCCGACGAAGTGACACAAGGGGCGCTTCTTCGCGGGATAAGGCCGGCCGATTTTAAATCCCGTCCGCTATTGATAAATAAATTCAAAGGCAATATCGAAGATTTTAACGACGCCGCGATTGTTATCGGTTACCGAATGGCATCGAAAATGGGCGTGCGAATCGGGGATAAAATCAACTTAATTTCGCCGAACGGGAATGTGACAGCTTTCGGAACAATGCCGCGCACAAAGGCCTATCGCATTGTCGGGCTGTTTGATTCGGGGATGCACGAATACGATTCGAATTTGATTTTTATGCCGCTGGATCAGGCGCAAAAATACTTGATGATGGAAGGCAAGATTTCGCAAGCGGATATCTTTGTTGAGCCTTTGTCGGAGTTGGATTTTATCGCCTATAACCTGCGGGAAAAATTGCCGACGAATACTTTTTTGACTGACTGGAAGCAAAGCAATTCCGCTTTCTTTAACGCGATAGAGGTGGAACGCAACGTGATGTTCCTTATCTTGACGCTGATTATCATTGTGGCGGCGTTTAACATCATTTCCGGCTTGATTATGCTTGTCAAAGACAAAAACAAAGACATTGCGATTTTGCGGACAATGGGGGCTAGTCGTCGTTCGATTATGACGATTTTCTTGATTGACGGCTGTTTTGTCGGGATCGTCGGAACTTTGGGCGGCGTTTTGTTGGGTTTGGCTGTTTCATTAAACATCGAAAGCATTCGTCAATGGTTGGGATCATTGGCGGGACGCGATTTGTTTTCGGCGGAAATTTACTTTTTATCGCAACTGCCGAGCAAAACGTACGCATCTGATGTGATTTTGGTTGTGGGTTTGGCATTGGGCTTGTCGTTTTTGGCCACATTGTATCCGTCATGGAAAGCGTCCAAAACCGACCCCGTGGAAGCGTTGAGATATGAATAATACGATTTTGGAATTGCAGAATATCAAGCGGTGGTTTGGGAACGGCGAAAAGCGGTTGAACGTTTTAAACGGCGTTGACTTGAAAATAAACAAAGGCGAAATCGTGGCCTTGACGGGTCCCAGCGGTAGCGGTAAATCGACTCTTCTTTATGTGACGGGATTGCTTGATAAACCCAGTGCGGGAAAGATTTATTTGTCCGGCAAATCGTGTGCTGATATGAACGAAAAAGAAAGAACGTTAATGCGTCGGCAATATCTGGGCTTTGTGTATCAATCGCATTTGTTATTGCCGGATTTTACCGCATTGGAAAATGTAATGATGCCGCTTTTGATTAGCTCTGTTCCTTTACCGGAAGCGCGTGCAAGGGCGGAAAGTTTGCTTTTAAAAATGGGCCTCAAAAACCGTCAAAAACATCGGTCGGGGGAGCTTTCCGGCGGAGAACAACAACGCGTAGCGATTGCACGTGCTTTGGCCAACACGCCCACTTTGTTGTTGGCGGATGAGCCGACCGGCAATTTGGATCCGGTAACAAGTGAGAAAGTCTTTAACGAACTGTTGTCAATGGTGCGTGATACGGGATTATCAGCGTTGATTGCCACGCATAATCCGGACTTGGCCGCCAAGATGGACCGCCGTATTCATTTGGAAAACGGTGTGGTTGTAGAGGATTAGTATGGAACCGAAGTTTATCCATCTGCGTGTGCATACTCAATACTCCCTTTTGGAAGGGGCGATGAAAATCGGCAAGCTTATCAAGCGTGTCAAAGAATTGGATATGCCGGCGGTGGCGGTGACAGATACGGGCAACCTTTGTTGCGGATGCGATTTTTCCCACGAAGCGCAGGATAACGGTATTCAACCGATTTTGGGAACACAGCTTCTTTTAAAACAGCCAGTTGAAAAAGGGAAAATTTCGTCAGCGGAAGATTTAAACACTTTGACTTTGGATAAAATTATTTTGCTTGTCCAAAACGAACAGGGCTACAAAAGCATTTTAAAGATTTTCCAAAAATACTATATGGCCGAAGGCAAGCAGACAACGCCGCATTTGCTTCTGGATGAACTTTGTGAATTTAACGAAGGGTTGATACTTTTGTCCGGTGGGGTGAGTGGCCCTTTGGGTCGCCTTGTGGTGCAAGGGCATTTGGACAAAGCCAAAGAATTGGCCGCCCGTCTTAAAGATGTTTTCGGCGACCGTTTTTATATGGAAGTTTCACGCACGGGCGAACCGAACGAGCTTAAAGCCGAGCCCGAATTTATAAAATTGGCGTATGAATTGAATATCCCGTTGGTGGCGACGAACGAAGCTTTTTATGACAAGCCGGAAATGTACGAAGCGCATGACGCGTTGCTTTGTATCGGTCACAAGACGTATGTTGATGAAGTGAATCGCTTGCGCCTTTCCCCCGAGCATTATTTGAAAACACCCGAACAGATGATAGAGCTTTTTGCCGACTTGCCGGAAGCGATATCCAACACGGTTCAAATTGCCAAGCGGTGTGGTTATTTTGTGGAGTTTCATCAACCCGAATTTCCGCGCTATGATTGCCACGGCAAAACGGAAGATGAAGTTTTAAAAGAGCTTTCGGAAACGGGTTTGAAAAAGCGAATGAAGAACCGTCCGGACGAGTTTGAAAAATACAACGCGCGTATGCAATACGAATTAAGCGTTATTTCCCAGATGAAGTTCCCCGGCTACTTTTTGATTGTGGCGGACTTCATTCAATGGTCGAAAGCGCATGGCATTCCGGTCGGCCCCGGTCGTGGTTCGGGGGCAGGGTCCGTTGTGGCTTGGGCGTTGACGATTACGGATATTGACCCGTTGCGGTTTAACTTGCTTTTCGAACGTTTTTTGAATCCGGAACGCGTGAATATGCCGGACTTTGATATTGACTTTTGTCAGGAAAAACGCGAGCAGAGCATTAAATATGTGCAAGACCATTACGGCTTTGACCACGTAGCGCAGATTATTACTTTCGGTCAGCTGCAACCCAAGGCGGTTATCCGCGACGTCGGACGGGTTTTGCAGATTCCTTATCCGGTGGTGGATCGGCTTTCAAAAATGGTGCCGATGGGATTGAACGAAAAGGGGAAGCCTTTTACATTGACCGAGGCGATGCAGGTCGAACCGGCGATTGAAATTGAAGCCAATAACGACCCGAAGATTCGTCACTTGCTTGATATTGCTTTGCAGTTGGAAGGATTGTATCGCAACACATCCACGCACGCGGCGGGTGTGGTCATCGGTCGTTTCCCGTTGGATGAGATTTTGCCGATTTACAAAGATCCTTCGTCGGATATGCCGGTCACGCAATACAATATGAAATATGTTGAATCAACGGGATTGATAAAATTCGACTTTTTGGGGCTAAAAACGTTGACGGTCTTGGCCAAGACGATGGAGCTTTTAAAGCAGAGGAACATCGAATTTGATTTAAGCAACATCCCGTTGGATGACAAAGAAACTTACGAGCTTTTGGGGTCGGGCAATACCGCCGGTGTGTTCCAATTTGAAAGTTCCGGCATGCGTAAAATCTTAAAAGACATGCAGCCGGATAAGATTGAGGATTTGGTTGCGATTGTGGCTTTGTATCGTCCGGGGCCGATGGGCAACATTCCGTCTTACATCGCGCGCAAGCACGGCAAAGAACAACCCGATTATTTGCATCCTCTTTTGGAAGGCATTCTAAAAGAGACCTACGGCATTATGATTTATCAGGAACAAGTGATGCAGATTGCGCAGGTTTTGGCGGGGTTCAGTCTGGGCGGTGCGGACTTGTTGCGGCGGGCGATGGGTAAAAAGAAGTTTGAAGTGATGCAACAACAAAAGATTGTCTTTATTGACGGTGCCAAAAACAGGGGTGTTCCGGAAGAAAAGGCCAAAGAAATCTTTGAGTTGATGGAAAAATTCGCCAGCTACGGATTTAATAAATCCCACGCGGCGGCGTACGCTTTTGTTTCGTATCAGACGGCTTATTTGAAAGCGCATTATCCGGTCGAATTTATGGCGGCGACCATGACTTTGGATAAGATTGATACGGACAAGCTCGGCTTTTTCAAACGTGAAATCAACAAGATGGGCATAAAGATATTGCCGCCGGATATCAATGCGTCTTTGGTAAACTTTGGCGTTGAAAAAGGCTGTATTCGCTATGCCTTGTCGGCGTTGAAAAACGTTGGGGAAGGGGCGGTGGCCGAAGCGGTGGCCGAACGTGAAAAGAATGGCCCTTATCGTTCGATTCAAGATTTTGTCAGTCGTTCCGGTGTGGCTGTTTTGAACAAACGGTGTATGGAAAGTTTAATCAAAGCCGGTGCTTTTGACAGCTTGCATTCCAATCGGGCGGAACTGTTTGCCAATATCGAAAAGATGGTATCCTACGCCAATGATTTACAGGCGCAAAAGGAAAGCGGGCAGATTTCTTTGTTTGGCGGGGACGCTTCTTTTTCGGCGTTAAAGCTTTCTCACGTGCCGGATTGGCCGGCGATGGAACGTTTGGAAAAAGAGGCCGAAGGGGTTGGCTTTTACCTTTCGGCGCATCCGTTGGATGCGTATGTCGACAATTTTGATCGGTTGCGAATTGTGCCTTTTTCCGAAGTGGAAGAACGTGTCAATCGCGAAGGGACTGTCCGCATTCGTGTGGCGGGGATTGTCAACGATATGCGGGAAAGAATCAGCCAAAAATCCGGCAATAAGTTTGCCTTTTTGACGGTTTCAGATATGTCCGGTGCCTATGATATGCTATGCTTTTCGGACGTGTTGGCCAAAAGTCGGGAACTTTTAAAGTCCGAACAACCTTTGATTTTATCTGTGACGGCCGATAAAAAAGATGATGAGATTCGAATGTCGGTCAATGGCGTGGAATCTTTAAGCGAAGCTTTGTCGAAGGTCAGCGATACACTGATGATTTATTTTAATGCGCCGGATTGTATAGAGCCGATTCGTCGGGTTTTGTCGTTGGATAATGCGGGCAAGGGGCGTGTTTATCTTGTCCCGCGCGTCAATCAATGGGATGTAGAAATTCTTTTGGATAAAAGGTACGAGCTTTCCCCAACGACGATTTCGTCTTTGCGCGCTATCGCCGGCATCAACGAAATCAAACAATTGTAATTTTATTTTATACAGGGGCGGCGGATCCTACTGGCAAAGGGCATGGGGGCTGTAGGTGTAGTTGTTCCGAACGGTGAGATAGATGGCACTATTAGAGAAACCCACGAGGTACGCGTAGCAAGAATTTCCGTAATCTTCTAACCAATGCCAGCCAGTTTCTCCCCATGGTGTGTCTTGTATCGCCTTTAGAACGGTACCCGACTGGGTGCAATAAGTATAATCATTCAGGTTACCTTCACTCAGGCTATCTCCGCAACCAAGGTCAGCCCGGTTAACCGGCTTTTTCCCTTGTGCTTCACACCAATTCTGCGCACTCCACCAGTTCATAACATTGCTTCGTATCCAAGTCTTGCCGTTCACCGTCTGCGATATCGGATTATAGGCTGACACCTTTTTGCATTGTCCGACACCCTCTTCTTTACAATCCGAGTTATTCGGATACCAACAAAAATACTCTCCGCAACAATCGGCATTGGATAAACATTTTGTATAATCTTCCCCTTCGTCGGGTTTGTTGCAATAGGGCGATGTGTCGCCGAAATAAAGGACAACATCATTCGTATCGTTGCAAATGTCTTTATGGAATGAATCGTAAATCGTGCCGACGTTGGACATTTGCGAAACCGAATAGCGTTCTTCGCTTCCCGGCATAACACGGACTTTGTATTCTATTGATGCTTTACCGATTAAAGCTTCGCATACACCGCGCGGGACTTTTGTCACGACGATACCAAACTGTCCGGCATTCGCCATAAAGGCGTCAAGGTTGTATGTTCCTGTATATGTAACACTATCGATAAGCTTTTCATCTATAAAATCATTTGTTTGAAAAGCTTGATTGCTTTCTAACATCACAAACGCCAATCTGTTTGCATCGTCCAAAATCTGATTCGCTTGGTGGTTATTCACCGCACGACGGTAAAGGACTATCCCGCCAATCGAAAGCACCCCGATAATCGCTAAAACGCCGAGCATTTCTATCATCGACCGACCTTTTTGAAACATTTGCATTTTTCACACTCCTAAGCATTGGTTTTTATTATCTTTGACTATTACACAAACGTTCTTTTGTGTAACAATGCTTTTGGGAGATTCACCGCCAGCGCGAGTCAATGCCCTCTGTTCCTTATTTTTCAACAGATTGAGAGGATTTTTTAAAAAAATGCATTTTCTTTAAAATAGGTATTTACAAAAACCAACGTTTGTGTAATAGTCTAGGACTTTAAAATCTGCGGCGTTGCGGGGGATTTTTCTTCACGTCATTCTGAACCCCTTTATGGGGTAAAAAATCCATAGTTTCCGCTTTGATTCGGCTATTATGGACTCTTCGCGTGCGCTCTTAAGTGACGAAAAAAGAGAGTTCAGGATGACGAAAAAGGTTCGGAGGCGGCGGACCCTACTCACAAAGGGCATAGGGGTAATAGTCAGCCACTCGGCTGCCGTAGCTTATAGCCCCAGAGGAAAGGTTCACGCCGAGAGCATACTTTTCATCATATGCGAGAGAAGACCATACCCAAACATCTCCCTTACCTTGTAAATTAGGACAATCACCAGCTGTATTCGCCGGCGTCTGAGACACGCCAGGGCACATTGTCGCGAAATCCGCCAATTTACGCCCCTGCGATTCGCACCACGTAAAAGCACTCCACCAATTCATTTTTTGATTGCTTTTACAAAATGTTGTGCCGTCGTTCGCTGTAATCGGTGTTCCGCCGTTGCACGTTGGCTCGGCCGCCATTGCAGGGACCACCGCGCATAAACACAAAAACACAATTATCTTTTTCATATTCTAACTCCTTTTTTGTACATAAAACAAAACCCACTTCAACAGTGGGCGGATGTTAGAACACCATTTCTTATTAGATGGCTCAACTTATTCAGCCAAAGCCTTATTTAGTCGACATCCACCCGAATAGAGTAGAAATCGACATATTTATTTTAGGTCGCTATGTTAATCCGACCAATAAGAACAGGGTGTTCTATGCCCTATTATTCACGAACCGTTCGTAAATAACAGTTTTGTTATAACACAATAAAAGAAAGAAAGCAAATAAAAATCCCCCACTTCAAATGGGGGAT
>Ga0310690_10004718_pt1 | contig 19114 bp, 14 predicted proteins | sample AusTroGonzalo_MG_2_FD_207661 | JGI IMG/M metagenome (GOLD analysis project Ga0310690, IMG submission 207661) | Bovine rumen microbial communities from tropical cattle in Woodstock, Queensland, Australia - Gonzalo_04 (v2) (version 2) | ecosystem: Host-associated > Mammals > Digestive system >...
CCTGAGTTCTGCATGCCGACTTCTATACTGAGTGCCACGCTCTTGGCACGTTGCAGACGCAACAGACGACCTACCAAATAGCCGATGCCCAGCCCGAGCAGGTTGTGCAGCATCACTACGAGCACGACAAGCAACCCTGCGGTCATCAGCCGGTCGGCATTGTGCGCCACAACGATACCTACGGTCAGCGCTACCGCGATCGACGAGAACGCAGGCAGGTATGGCGTGACACTCTGTGTCAGTTTGGGGATGAACCGTTGGCATAGTAGTCCGCTGACGATGGGCAGGATGACAATATACACGATGCTCAGCAGCATACCTGTTGTATGCACATCGACCATCGTGCCGGCCAATAACCAGACGAGCAGCGGTGTCAGCAGCGGTGCCAGCACGGTGGATGCTGCCGTCATGCCCACGGATAGCGCCAGGTCGCCTTTTGCCAGATAGGTGATCACGTTCGACGCTGTCCCGCCCGGGCAGCAACCGACCAGAATGACTCCGATCGCCAATTCTTGCGGAAGCGCGAATGCCCGAGTCAGTCCCCATGCCAAGGATGGCATGACGGTGAACTGCGTGAGACAGCCGATAAGGATATCTTTCGGACGGCTCAGCACAACCCGGAAGTCCTGCGGCGAAAGTGTCAGCCCCATCCCGAACATGATAATGCCCAGCATCGGATTGATCACCCACGTGCCGATCCACGCAAGCGATGCCGGCACAATAAGGCTTAATGCTGCCACCATCAGCACCATCACGCCCATCCATTTAGCTATGAAATCACATATTCGTAGCATTTCTCTTTGTTTGCGTCATTTTCGGCGCAAAGTTACAAAAAATTTTTGATATACGCAAGAGATTGAGAAAAAAAAGAATACAAGCCAATTATTATCCGGCTGAAATAAATACAAGCCATGTGTTAGCATGTATTTATTTTATAGTGTAGTGTGCGGACGTAAGAAAAAGATACAAGCTAAAAGTGAATATACCTTAAAAATAACACAAGCCATGACGGTAATTTAATATTGTTATAAGGACAGGGCATGGTGGTTAGTGGGTTTGTCCAAAATGATCAACAATGATTCAAAAAAAGGGCGAGACTTGCGTCCCACCCTGATTGTTGTACGAAGCCGACCAATAGTTGCCGTTCGACCCGACATTGTTCACATTCGTACCGTTGCGGTTGCCCGCAGCAGGCAGGAACACAGCGACAACGCAATAAAGCAACCGCTGATTGAATATATAACGGCTCACCGCTATATAGACTTTGAATTACTTCGCTGTATATACCCTTTGCAGGGCGGGTTGCTGATTTTATCAGACACTCTGATGCAAAACCTTTCCTTTGCAGTACTCTGGCAGGAGCAAGTTCATGCTCTTTGCATCATTCTCGTCTGTATATGTGCCCTGCTTACCGACCGCAATTTTTCTCCCTGCCCGCCGCAATGCAAGCGGATCAGGGAGAAAATAGCTAATGGCTTATAAATCTTGGACAAGACGAACAGAGAAACCGAGATAACGATAGTCGATGCCCAAGTCCGCACCGTCGGAATCGAAGCGCATGCCCCCTGCGTAGTTCTGAAGGTCGCACGAAGCCGACCAATAGTCGCCGGCCGACCCGACATCGTACACACTCGAACCGTAGCGGTAGCCCGCAGCAGGCAGGAACACAGCACCGGTAGCCTCCATGGTGATCCAGGTTTGAGCATCGTAGGTATTAGTATCCCAGTTGTTAGTTTGATAACTCCAACTCAATCCGTCGGGCAACGTGAAGTCATCCGGCAGCAACACATAGCCATGCACGCCGCACACCGTAGCTTGTGAACGCAAATATTTCGCTAAGGGGCGAGAGTAGAAGATATAGTTCCACTCAGCATAAGTTAGCGTCCTCCACTGACCTTTTTCGTTGCCGCCATTGGAAATGGCGTTATATACACCCCAATCGTATTTTGCACTTGTGCTAGTTAGGCTCGGGTCTGTCATGCATGTAGATGGACCGTAACCATAATAGTTGACATCATCAGATTTATAGGTTCCGCCGCCCACCCATGTGGTATCACAATGACCTGTAATGGCTTGCATCTCACAATTGACGCTTTCTATCTCTGTGCCTTTAAAGGTGCTAAGTTGGTTAAGTTGACCAGTACTCGTAGACCACGGCTGATAATTGACAGCAAACGGGTCATTTACCGTATTATTATAGCCGCTTGTGCCCCATCCGAACAAGTCTATCCAGCCTTCGTAAGTACTATTGGTATTGGCATTGTCGTCACCAATCATATCATACTGGTTTTCTGCAAAACGCCAGTTTTTAGTGCTCGCTTGATATTGCAAATTACCCTGCGAGAAATAAACCTGCTTACCTTGACTATTCACCGTGAATGCCTTTGGTTGAAAATTCAAATTTTCAGGAGTCTCCGGTATAATAAAATCCACAAAAACGATACTATCAATGTCATCGTAGTTCTGTGCAACCACTACGTTCTCTCCTTTGTAAAGGTACACTTTCTTTATAGTCTCTTGCGCACTTGCACTTATTGCCATCAAAGCAGCAACTGCAATTAGTAAAATCTTTTTCATTATATAACGATTTAACAGTTTAACAATTTAACGTGACGTAGTCACCTTTCTCCCTTGTACGTTGTACACAGTCCCGTTGTACAGAATAAAGAGCTGACCGTCACGAAGCACCTTTGTACACCGAACTTGATCACTTTGTACTTGGTCAACCGCTGTTGGGGTAGCTTCCCCTTCTGTAAATTCTACTCGTACGATCTCTGCCAGAGGTACACTCAACAGCACGGAACCTTCGATGTTTACCACATCCACTGCTGTCTCTGCAAGTACGAGTTTGCGCACGTTGTCTGTCGCAAAATCTTTGCTTGAGCCTCCTGTGTCCACTACGCGCACTACCGGCTCTGCATTTACCGCAACCGCTATCAACAGCAGCGGTAGAAAAAGAATTTTCTTGATCATAATATCTATTGTTTGGTTACATATTGTTTCCAGTTATCCAAATGTTTCGTTGTTCCGCTAATCTTTTTGAGAAAAAATCTTCTATTGCGGATGGCTTTGTATTCCGCCAAGCGGGTTTTTCCTACTTCTCCTTCCATATTGCGGGATTAATGTTTAGCGTTCGTTTAGTATGATGCGGTATTTAGTTTTTTCTATATTTCGGATTGGTGAAATAGGACTGTCCGGGACTGTGGCGGGGTTTTGTAGGTAGCAAAATTCCATCAGCGACCATCTCTGTAATAAAGCGATTTCTTATATGCGTTACTGATTTGTGTAGTAATTCAGCTAATTCCTCGATAGAATGTTCTACAATACATATCTCTAATATCAAATCCTTTATTTGCTCCGGTTTCATTCTAGGAGAAATTTTGGATGCAACTATTTTATTAATGAGTAGTTTGTTTTGTTGTAAAGGTGAAGTAGCATCATTAGCAGTTGAAGTTGCATCATTAGTTGCCACATTTGCGGGTGAAGTTGCATCATTAGCAGTTGAAGTTGCCACATTACGCCAGATAGTGGTTACGAACTCTGCACTGAGGTCGATGTCCGGAGCGAGCAGATGCGCTTCTTGCATTTTGCGAATATCTCTACGTGATGTCTCCATGGAACACGACCAAAAACAGCAGGAAAATCTAAAAGGTCAGCGGGCTGCTGGCTTTTTTTTAATTGGCCACCAAGTTGGTGGCTTTTTTCATCTTCCTCAAATTGGCCACCAGGCTGGTGGCTTTTTATAACCCGCTCATTATAAAACGAGTACCACTGTTTCATATACTTCACATTGGAGTATGAGAAGCCTGTGGAATCGGGGAAGGTTTCGCGCATATCGAGGGCAAATTGCTTCACCACACCTGCACCCCAGCGTGACTCAGCACGGAGCGTTACAAGATCGCGTCCGATACTCCAATAGAACTCCAGCATTTCTGTGTTCACCTTTACGGTTGCACGTGCTTGACTCTCGCGAAAGCGTTTCTTGACATCGGATAACCATTGTAGGTAGTCAGCATCAGCAATAATGCCGTCGCGGGTCACAAATTCCGGTTTACTCTTTTCTATATTACCCATAACTCTTTGTTTAGCGATTGTTTTACCTTGCACACAAACTGCGTGCAAAGGTACAAAAAAAATCTGACATATGCAAATTTTTACACGAAAAAAGCGACCGTAGTCGCTCTTTTCGCTACTCGTGGATAAGCACTGCCCGTACGAAGTTATCAAATTGCGCGATGATCCGTTTGCCCGTAACGGGATCAGCATGACCGTTCGCTTGACGAAGCCATCGTTCTTGCAGTTCTGCGTACCGCGGATGCATGGCATCGTGCGTGATACGCGACGCTTCTTGGCAAGCCGCTTTCCATCTGTTGTTCTGTACTTGTTCTGCGGCGGTACGCGGAGAATATTTGTAATTCCGTTTGTCCCGTGCAAAAGCCTCTTTCGGCCCGTATTTGACAATCTTTCCGTTCGGTAAACGGAATTTCTTCTGTCGCATCACAATGCGATCTGCTCTACTTAATTTGCCGGTTAAATCATCTATCCCGGCGGCTGTTGTAAAAATTGCCATAATAAATAAGTTTTTAAAAAATTAAAAACGTTAAAGGGTTAAATAGTTAAAATGGTTTTAATTGCATCAAAACGTTAAGTTGTTCTTTCGTTAGTGTTCGGTTAGCTTTCAATAAGGTTAACGACTAACGAACGACTAAGGAAGAACCAACGAACAACTAACGGTAATAAGCATCAAAGATGCTATTCCATACTTCTTGATTGTCGTATTAAATACGACGACAATTGACAAAGTTTTTTGAGATGGCAAAGTGGCAAAGTTGACAAAGTTGCTGTAAATAAGCAAATTAGATCTTTAAAAACTTTGCCACTTTGTCACTTTGTCATCCAACTTTTCGATAAACGCCGTATTCTGCTTTGGTTATGAGACCCTCGTGAAGCCATTTCTCATTCCACCGGAAAGCCGTTCGAGGAGAAACGCCTTGAGTCTTGGCTTCCGCGATGAGTTCTTTGTGCGCGTACTCGGGTTTGAGTTGGGCAAAGAGGATGCGGCGCTGATCGAGAGGTTTGATGTCAGGAACGACATCTTGGGCATCACCATCGATGAGACGATAAGCGGCAGCCATGTGGAGGAGGAGACGGTTTCCGATGATTTCGGCGGTAGTGTAGTCATCGTCGGAACATTCAGAGAAGTTGCCGCGCATGGCCGAGAGAATGAGAGCTATACGCTCTATCTGTACTGCCATACGAATGACGGCTGAGTGGAAATTATCGCCGAGAAGCGATATGAGCGTGGTGTACTCCGATTCGAGATGTTCGCCAAGCCGGGTTTTCTGGGCATCGGTGAGAGACCATTCGCATTCTCCTGCGTTCATTAAGGATTCGTACGTGCGTAAGAGACGATTTCCGACGATCTTGGGTAGCGCGCTCTGTCCGCCTTTGGACGAGACATAGCGTTTGTCAAAGCCGTTTGTGCCGCGAATAACTACCGTTAACAAACGGGAGAAATAGCCGTTCTCCACGGAAGGAACAAGCGCGCGGTATTGGTTAAACGTGCCGGTTAGGAGCATGGAGAGACGCGGAGACTTGATTTCCGATGATTCTTTGCAGCGGTTGCGAGAGATGGGTTCGTGTTCGGCTGCTTTGCGGAGGGCAGTGTTATAGTTTGCCGCTCCGGACTTCCAGATGTCCGTGATGACACTTCCTTCGGACTCGTGCATATACCCTACTCCGCCTTGTTCCTCTAACGCCTTGTAGAAAGCAGCTAAGGTACTGTCTCCGGCGATAAGCAGCGGGTACTGCTCATCGATGACACGAGCCATCTCCAGCGCTTGGTTCGCAATACCTTTTCCGCTTGCAGCCGCAGCCAAGATGAAACATTGTAAGTTCGCGTAGTACTTCTTGCCCGTCGGACCATACGTAAAATACAGATTAGGTACGCACGCACTCGCAGCCGCGAGCGTAGCCATGAGGATGATGTCCTGCTCCTCGGGTGTAGATGCCAACGAGATCATCTGTTGTACACTCTCAGGAAGTTTTTGCATGTCGAGATGTTCCACGATGCGGAGGTCTTCCTGTACCTCTTGATTTAGGTTCTGAAATTCTTTCATAACGTTAAATGGTTAAATGGTTAAAATGGTCGCTTGCGCGACGTTAAATTGTTAAAATCGAGTGCAAAGTTACTACAAAAACCACCAATAAAAAATGACACATATAAAAAAAAGACGTCAATTGACGTCCATTTTTTCATTTAGGCAGATGGTCTTTGGGGGGATGCTTGAGTCGCCGTTTCAGACTCTTATACAAGGAGTTATATTCAACCGGCCAATCGAAGACAAATGTCAATTGTTGACAAAATTCTGTCAAATGATGCGATTTCTGATATTTTTTGAATTCGGTATCATACTTGCTCCGATCATGAATGTATTCGCGCACGGCAGAGTAATCGTTTGGCTGAGGTATCGGCGTTATGTTATCCGGGAATAGCTCTTGTCGTATATCTTTCTTTTTGGTTGAAACAGGCGGCTCTATCCGCTGTTCCACGAAGTCCTTCCACTGCCCCATCCATTTGCGGAAGAGGTTGATGTCAGAAGGTTGGAGTTTAGCTATCTCCGGTTTGAGGAAATCATAATTGGTTTCGTTCACAAGGATCGTTTGCTTGTATTGCGCCAAACGTTCCTTGGCGTCCGGATAGAGGTTCGCTTCCTGCTGCACGGTATTCCATAACCAATTCCAATAACCTTCAAGTACCTGTTCGGCACTGAGTCCGTCGAAGACAAACGTAGGCTGCGTCTCCTCTTTGGGTTTCCGTAAAAACTCCGACAAGGCATATACAATCGGCGGATCATCCCATCGGATGGCGAGCAGTTGTTGACGCCTCGTCTCGACGTAAGCGGCATTGTAGAGCCATTGTGCGAAAGGTTCGGACCAAGGCACAAGGTCATATATATGTTCGCGTATCTGCTCTTCTACCAGCATTTCCATATAGTCGATCATGAACCCGAAAGCCAGGTCATAGAGCCGTTCGTTACCGCATATTGCAAATAAAACGCTTGTTTCGCCGTCCATCTCTATATACGCCTCGCTGAGTGTGTGAACTTCGGTTGTAAAGAACCCTCCGTTTTCACGCAATGTCTCATCTTCATAGCGACCGAAGAACTCCTTGCGTCCGTCGCGTGTATTCAGCATAATCCCCCGCTCGCGCCCTTCTTCCTGCCCGTATAGCAAGGCTCCCAGCACCGCCGCAGCCAGAAAGCCGCCTAACACAATCGGTTCAGTCCCCTCCGGCGTATAGATCATCTTATGGTTCTCATATCGGAGGCTGTCAGAGAAAATATAATCGTCTAACAACTGTTTCATTCTATCTCCGGATGTTGGATGGTTAGTACTTGACCGGGTTCGGCGAAGTAGAACATATTGAGGATAACAGGCTTGGTGCCACGGTTCTCACCACGATGGATAGTGCCTACTACTTCCACCAACGCTTCGCCTTCATGGAAAGTGCGTTCGTTTCCGTCCTGACAGACGATGGTCAAGTCTCCTTGCTCAACGATACCGTAGTTCACAGCCGTATGATGATGCCAGCCCGTAACAGCTCCTACGGGGAATGTCATGCGTAATACGGTCAACTCCGGTTTGCCTTTGGGGAAATCCGGTAGGATGGCGCCATCCCAACTGAGCGACGTGCGGGTCAGTTCTGTTGTTTTGATTTCGTTATTCATATTTAGTACTATTGCAATAAATTTAGAAAAAACACAAAAAACATATTTGTTTGCAGATCATTGCTTCACCGCCCATAGCGACGGGACGTAGGGCGCTTTGGGTGCTCCTTTCTGCGCATCATTGACAAAAGAGAAACCATCCTGGTCGATGAAGATATTTTTGTACACCGCGCTGTAACAGTGCAGGCGGATCGGTTCCTCTTTGGAAGGTGCGCATATGTAGAGAAAGAAGTATCCCGTGAGGGAATCGGGTTTCGCCACGCCGAGGCACTCCTCTCCTGCAAAAGCAGCAAGAAGCGCCTCCCGGTCGTTGGCTATTTTGTCATACATCTCCTGGTTATTGAGTTTTTCCACTTTGACAACCGCCGTCATGGAGGCGGTCATGTCATAATCCGCTACGGCCGTCCATTCGGGTTTAGGCAGATTGCCTGCGATGGGTCCGTACTCAGCCGGGGCGTCCGGAGCATTCTGACCGTTTTGGCAAGCAACGCAAAGGGCTACCAATACGCCAAGGAAGCAAGCTATATTAGCGTGTTTTTTTACCTGTAACATCATATTTTTCATTGTTGCGAATAATTATTATGTGGTTATTTTCAATTACTTTGTAGGTATTGAGCCCGGCAGGTGTCAGTTTGATCGGAGCCTTGAGCGAACCCAGGTGTGCATCAGGCTCATAGGATAAAGTAGAAAGACCGCTTTCGCTCAAAGTAGAAAGCACAACGCCGTCTTCCGTTTCGAAGCGGAGGGGTTGACCTGCCGCATCGGAGAGGATGGTGAGGAAATAGAGGGAAGAAGACCCTGCCAACTCCCCTGAAGGGGAGAGAGGTTCGGCTACTGCGGCAAGCTCGTCTCGGACATAGACCTTGATGATGGGTAATTGGTCATTGGTCATCGGTGATTGTTCATTGACTATTGTCGCAATCATCGTCATGTTAGCGGCAGCGTTGGGATTTTCATATTTGGTTATTTCTTCATTTCCATATTTGGTCGTTTTCACGCGTGCGGGTTTGCTCATAGCCGAAGTCTGCGGGTCGTAGAAATGAACATCAACTGAACCGGCACCTATGCGTCGGAAGAGGTATCCTTCTCCGGGTTTGAGGGCAGTGAGGTCTCCTTCCCATCGTTTGTCGGATGAGAAATAGGCGAAATGACCACGGCTCTTGATGATATCTCCTGGCGAAGCGTAGTCGTAGTAGTCAGCCAAAGCATCGGTGAGAGCTGTGGATTGGTCGAAGAGACATGGCAACACGTTCCACTGACCGCCTCCGCGCAGCGTGATATGTCTATCCTCATCGGTGAGTTTCTCTCCGCTAAGCCGCAGGGTGTTGTCTTTGACCATCTGCGCCATGTAGATTTGCCGATAATCCCAATGGGCGAGCGGACCAACGAAAGCGTTCCTCTCCTCGGAATAGATACAGAATCGTCGATCCTTGGGGTTCTTGAATAAGTCGCCTTCACTCCACGGCAGTTGCGAGCTGATAGCGTAGAGAGGTGCGTTGATCTTCAGATTGGAGGATATCCACGACCATCCGGCGGAGAGTTTGATATTCTGTGTCTCGCTGCCTCCGGTAGTGAAGGTGACGGGATTGTCGTTCATGCAGCCATAGACAAATCCGTGTCCGAACAGTATTTTTTTGTCCGTCGTAAGGGTGAGTGTCTTGCCTGTTGAAGCCTGCCAGAGGAGGAACGTGACGGGTTTGTGTAGCATCGAATTGTCGCCATAGACAGTGAGGTGTACACGGCTCGTGTTCCGCTCCTCGTTCAGCTCGATGTTCGCCATGCCGACGCACTCGTTGTTATAGAGCGCAATGACTTTGTCCTCGGGATCGGTGTCGTAGCGTGTACTCTGGCCGTTGGAGTGCAGAACGACTTGTCCGCAGATAGACATATTCATGGAGAACTTGCTGTCCTCCGGCTGTGAATACGGGCATTCCGCCTTGAGTGTAAACTCGACATACAGCGGGTCGCTCAGACCGTTTTCGTCGGTGAGATAGACAATGTCCGTATATACGCCGGTATGCAGATTGATATCCGGGCACAACCTTATCTCCTTGCTTTCCATGGGTTGGATGGAGCCGGACGGCATGTCGACGGTCAGCCAGTCGGGCAGCGACTCGATGGTGTATTGATGCCGGCGGCCTGTTGCGTTGGTGATAACGGTGTAGTAACAGTAGTAGGATTCCGCGTATGTATCGTAGAACCGTAAATCATTCATCTTGTTATTCTCCCAATGGAGCGGGTTGCGATCTACGAACGCTGCCCATGTAACCGGTGAAGGCATGGGGTTTCCGTGCAGGTCTTCCACGTCTCGGACAGTGACATAGACCATCTGTTTGTTGATCTCATTGTCTTGCATTTTGATGTTGAGGAGCAACTCTTCCTGGTTGAAAGTCCAGCCGAAATTAAGTTTGGAGAGCATACTGTTGGTGCGCACCGGTGCATAGTTCGCTTTGTCCGCCAGATTGTCGGCTTTGGTGATCACCAGCGGCACGACTTTCTCGACCTCATTTCCGTTCGGGTCCCGGAAGACGCGCTGGTCGTTGGGCGAATAGACGAGTTCCATCACACCGCTGGAGTTAACTCTCTGTTCTTGGAACGGGAGATAGGCCATGAGACCCATCTCATCGCCTACAGGTGTAGCGGAGTAATATTCCTGGATAAGGGTAGCGGGTAGCATCTGCTCGAAGACCGCCAGTTCGTCGAAGTTACCCTTGAATCCATCACCGCCGAGGTACATCGCGCCGTTGACTGCGCCGAACCCGGAAGCGGAGAGCGAGTTCGTTAATTCGCCGTCCAGATAGACTGCCACGGTGTTATACGTGCGGCTGACGGCGAGAACGAAGTGATGCCACTCGTTCTGCACGATCGGGCTGCTGACGACGTACGACTGGCTGCCGTTATGGAGCACCAGGGTGCCGTCTTCGATAGCGAGGAGCGTACCGGTCGTGCGGCTGTCATTCTTCACCCATCCGGCGCGGAAAAGCGTCGCATTGGGGGAGGCGGTCTTGAACCAGAACATGAGGGTCTCGTCGTAACTCTGCGTGCGGCCGAGCAGATCGCCTGCCAGTTCGACCGCCTGGTTATCGAGCGCGAGGGAGATACCCTTCTGCAGTTTCCAGGCAGCGTTATAGAGGTAGAGCGTAGCGCCGTTCGCTTTGTCGTTCATCACCTCGCCCTTGCCTTCGTTCATGCGGTAGTACGCCAACAGTTCGCGCTCGTAGCCCGTGAGGTAGTGTCCGTTCGTGGCGGCTATCTCGTCCTTGCTCAGCGCTTTGGTCCAGAGACGCGCTTCGAGCATGTCTCCGTCGAAGCCTTTTCCGAAGAGCAGCGGCGCGGCGTTGTCAAAGACCGCAACATCGATCTGCTCCGTATTGGAAGGATCGGTCACTTCGCTTGTGCCGGCAAAGAACCGGATGAGTTTAGTCGTTTTATCGTACGTGAGAATGACGCGGGTAAAGGCGAGCATCGGAGACTCCAAGGGTTTGGAGGAAACACGCACATCGCCTGCCTCCGCAAAGAGTCGGTTTTCTTCCGATTTACCGAAGGAGAACGACACCCCGTCTTCCGAAGAATAGGTGAAGAAGTACTCCTCCTTATTGGGATTGGTAGGCCGCACGAGCATATCTACGGAGAACGACTTGCCGCGCAGCGAGCGGGTCGTCTTGGTTATCGCAAAGGACTCAGCCGTACCGTCGAAATGGACGGATGTGCCGGCAGTGATACCCGTCTCGTTGGTCACACCGCGGAGCTGGAAGTTATTGTCTTCATCGAGATAGTTGCCGGCTATCGGCTCCGAGAATCGCAGTTTGAGGTCATCGCCGATGCCGAGAATGGCGTTAGCGGGTTGCGGCTCACCGAAGAGGACAGGCGGACGGGTGTCTTTCACACCGCTGATTACCGGCGATGCCTTGCTCACGAAGCTCGAACCGTAGCGGCAGAACGATACGGCGCGCAGGTCATACTCCTGCTCCATCGGGTCGCGCTCTCCGTAGAAACGGAAGGGAGCGATACGGCCGTTCTCGATCATCGCCTTATTGCCCGAGGCGAGGTTATACAGACTATCCTCGGCGTAGAACGAACATTGGTTTACCCACATCTCATCGCTCTCTTTGGAGAGTTTGTATTGGAACTCGATATGGTCGAAGTTCTTATGGTGGATATCAAATCCGCTGATATCAACAGGCAGGTAGTAACCCACCGAGTCATGCAGCGAGAGGGTGTTCATCACCCAGTTCTGTCTCGGCGAAGCTATCTCTACCGGACTGGACTCCGGCTGGAAGTGCACGCTGAAATTCAGGAACGCGTAGGTCTTCATACAGTCGCCTACGTTGAAGTACAGCGTCAAGTTTTCATAGTCATCCACTTCGCCGCGCTCTACCTCCATGACCTGTGTTGCCACCTGTCCGGGCAGGAGGAAGTAACTCAGACCTTGTACCAGCGGCGCGCCGTTGATATAAACCTTGGCGCCGTGCGGGTTGCTGTCTCCGACGAGGGAAAGCGAGAAGCCCGTACCGGTGGAGGGGAAGCCGTACTGCACCTGACCTTGGTTCTTGAGCTCGATGTGGAACACGGCACGCTGGTCGGAGGGCACATTGCTTATCTCGTAGCGGTCGATGCTGATCTCCGGCACGGCAATCGCCATCGTACCGTTATTGATGACCGTACCTTTGTTATAGAATTTGGTTCTCTCCTCCTCCTCATGGATACAATAGGTAGCTCCTGCTTGTGTGAAGAAGACGTACGAACCATACAGCTCCGTTTCATCCGTTTGTTCGACGTTGTCACGTATATCGGCAGTTAGATTTTTCCAAATCGAATCAATACTAGCGCGATAGACGGAAACCGTGATGTCTCCCTGCGCATCCGGAATAATGGTAAAACCGCACGATTTCTTCTCCGTCTTGTCAGCCGAGAGGCGATTATTGGAGTCAAAGCTCAGTACAGGTGTGAAAGAACATGACCATTTCGAATTATTGGTAGTCGTGCCTAACTCTGTACCGCTTTTTTTGCCGGTTCCGTTTGGGTTATCCTGTTCCTCGAACAATTTATCAATAGCCCCCGAAATGGTTGTACCGAAACGTTCCGCGCCTGCTTTACTGCCCCAGAATTTGCTGAAGTTACTAATCGCGTTAGACAAGACACTGGCGGCAGCATCAGCAGCAGCTGTGCTTGCATCCGCCCCAACGAGTCCAATCCCCTGAGGTAATTCATTGTAATTGTAGTTAGCCGAATAGCTGTCGGAGTGAGAGAGCGTGTTGCCGAACGATACGCTGTAAGTACCGACATGCTGCCCTGATTGACGGGCTATCACTTTCTCCGCCTCGTTCTGGATAAGGATAGTACACCATTTCTGAATAATGTTGTCTATCGCGGCAATCCTGTCGGGGTATGCCTTGTTGCTGTTGGTGGGCGTAAAGATACGATACGAGCCCTTCGCCAAGGGATCATGGAGACTAACACTCGTCAGCGAATCGATATACCAGTACACCACATCATCCATAGCATCGGCAGCCGCCTGTGCTGCGGTAGAATCGGGGAAGGTCATCAGCAAGTTCTGTCGCTGAAGCGCTAACTGCGGTATTACCGTCTCCATGATGTAGTACTGCGAATAGGCGAAGGTATTCGATATCTCACTACCCAACACCACTTTCTCACCTGTGACGAGGTAGTAGGGCTTACCATTGTCCGCTTTGCCGCTTGCCAGCACATGCATCGTACCCGCTTTGATAGCCGGTTGCCGCGCCTGATAGAGCGAGTCGTCAATAATATCGATGGACTTGGCTTTGCCCGTCAACTGACTCGTCGTCGCGCCTAAAAACACATCGGCATTCGAACCGATGCCCGTTTTGTTCTTATTCGTCGAGGTGCTGATCCTCTCCGTCGTGGTGAACGAATAGGAGTATTTATATCCCCATGACCACTCATGCACGATAGGTACATCGAATGAAATCTGTTTGTTGGAGGTGAAATTGCCACCGATATACGAACCCTGCCCCGTAGGAGCTGCAACCATACCAATATCATTGGATATATTTAGTCCGTATTTGGGTGTGATCGTGAGACCACCTTCCCAATCGTAATTTTCCGTGTATCCGTAATTATAGGTGGTACCGCTTTCGAGCCATGCAGAAGAGCCGTTACCGCCCGGGTCACGGACGATGTCCAGGAGGGTAATGTCGGCTTCGGTGGCGGTCAGTTCGTTACCTTGTATGATATCGCCTATCACGAAGGCGCGGAAGGCATCGGTTTCTACGGTGTTGCCTTCCTGCTCCAATGCGATAGAGACGGTGCTGAGCGCATTTTCGCCGTAGGTCTGCGTCTGGATATGATCCACCGTCAGCCATACATTGCGGTTCTTGCCCTGTTGGTTCAGCTCATACGTGCTGTGGTTGGTAGAGTTGTGCATACCGTTTCTCACCGTGACGAAGCCTCCTCGTTGCGGCACGCGGTCCAAGCGCTGTGTGGGGTCGTTATTGTAGTAGTAGTCCTCGTACGCCTGCGCCTCAAACTGGTACTTGCGGTTGTAGTAGAAAATGGGGTGACCCATTGTATAACTGATTGTGCCGTCGGGTAGTTTGGTATAGAGGCTGACCTTCTCTTTGAGTTTGGGATTGAGGTTGGAGGTTGTCAACGATATTTCACCATATCCGTCCTGCTCGATGCCATATAACAGTTGTCTAAGTTTTATTTTCACCGGCGAACGATAGATGCGGTCATAGACGGCATTGTAATGCACGCTGTCCGTTCCAATGATCGAATCGGTGCTCGTCAGCGGCGATGTAGTCAGATCGAATGTCTCGTTGCCCGTGCTGGCAGCGAACAGCGTTGCATAGCCTTGAGCCGACGCCTGTATCACCTTGTATTTGACAGGGAACAGGTCCACTACGTACTCACCTGTTTCCGGGTCGGGGTTGATGATGATGCGTTTTTTCTCGAACAAGACCTGTGTCGTACCTACCTGTTTCTCTTTTTGCGCACTCATCTTATCGGTTGAATAGACATACTGCGGCACGGTCATCATGAACGAGTCGCGTGTGAGGTCATCGGGGTCATGTACGAAGTGCGCGATGTTGTCCCCCTCGAGTTGGAGCACAAGCTGGATATTGTCACCGAGGTTGTTTGTACCCTGTCCGAATGCTTCGGGTAGGTCACGCTGGTCGATACCTCCGGCTACACGGCCGACGAGGCGCACCTTGGTCTGGTCGTAGAAGCGGACGCCGTCCAGCGGCTTGGTGATAGCGAAGGTATCTTTCCCCTCCTCCACATGCAGGATACCGTCTCCCTCAAACACATGTCCGGGCTTGAAGATGCGGAGGATATAGGGCTGGGAGTTGCACACCGTCAGCTCGAAGTTACCGTCCGTGCCGGTCGTCAAGGGTGCTCCGTTGCGAAGCACCGTGTCGCCGTTGAGGGTGAACATCGCCCCAGATACGGGGATGGTAGAGAGTTTGTATAACGCGCGTCCTGTCAGCCGGACGGTAGAGGTGTTGGCGAAATTGATTCCCGATGACACCGCATGGTCTGCCGACAGCGTCACGGCGGCGCTCTGGGCACTCGTATTATTATAACTGAAATGCGCGTACGTGTGCGTAGGTATGATGACGTACTGCGTTGCGCCGGAGATGTCGTAGGTCAGACTATCGAACAGGAACGAACCGTCCGCACCGGTGATCACCGATTTGACGGTAGTACCTGCCTCATCCTCCAGATCCACATTGACGCCAGCCAGGCCGCTATTATCGGGCATCAGAATCGTACCGCTTATCTCGCCGTAGGGCGAACGCCAGCCTTCTGCCGTAGCGCTGTTGGCGGATGATTTGCCATTGCAGTTATACAGCGCAGTAACCGCATATTCGTACCGCACGTCCGGTACTGCCGTTTCGTCGAAGAACGAGTTTTCCAGACCGCGGAAGAGTGTATCAACCGCCAGATCGCTGTTTTGAGCAACACGTGTGAGCACATACTCGTCCACCGCTGTAGAAGAAGGAATCCAGTTGAGGTTCACTCCGCGTTTCTGCACGCCCACAGCGGCACCCTGACTTGCGGTAAACGAAGTGATGGTTGCCGCTTCGTCGAAATAGAGACTCGGACCGTGAATAGCTACCGGTTGCAACTGAACAGAATCGAAAACACACAGGTCACTGCCCGACTGATCAATGCGCGCCGAATAGCGGATATGCGCACAAGCGGTGTTCGCTACATCAACATAGTGGGCTATCCATGAGCCGTCCGGCTGACGGACTATACTGTCCTGCGGAATAATGATCTCGCTGGTTTGGTCTGTTTCCTCAATGGTACGGTGCAGCACCAACCGCGCAGTACGATCCCACATGCTCCGGCCATAGTTCTCGACCGGATAGGTAGATTGCAGGATAGTGAACATGCTATCCATGACAGTCTCTCTGTATGACTCAAATACTTCATCCATACTTGGACCGGAGAAATAGCACTTGGTCATAGGCAAACCCATAGGAGGAACATTTTTAATGGTACAGGTAACAGTGCTCGGACCGACTAATCTGACAGTCTCTAATAGTTTCACCTGCGGATCCTCTTTAAGATACACGGTAACTTCTGTGCCAACCGGGAGTTTCCACGTCCCTTCCGTTATATCAGCGTAAGTTCTAAAGTCAGGATAATCTACCCGCACTACCAGCTTTTCTTTCAACTCGGGGTACTCAAACTTCAAAGTAAGGAGCGTACTGTCGTTGGAGAGGAACCTATTCACTTTGTATGTCAGATTACAGTCTTCTTTTTGGAACGCCAACTCTTTTATTGCCCGGTTATCAATATGGATATTGAAATGCACTTTGCGGTTCTTCTCGTACTCGGGATCAAGCGTATAATCCGCCTGTACGCTGTCGAGCGGCGCAAGGAAGTTATGTTTCTCCATTATGACTTGCTTGGCAAATTCATGTTCCCATCCCCATATGGAGGAAGAGGCACGCCGCACACGGTAGTACACCGGCACGGAGGGCATATTTCTCTTCTTGGTTGACAATTCTAACGCAAGGCTTGCATATGGATCACCTTCTTCATCAAGAATCGTGATATCGGAACTGACACTGTAGGGGGATGTTTTATCTTTTATTCCGGCGTTTCCGGTCCATGTATCGCGACTCTTATCCACATAACGATAGGTATGCGCCGTATCGTTTCTAACCATCGAAATAACGGATAATTGTCGGGCATCGGAGAAATCCGGTTTGGTTGCTCGTTGCAGCTCAAAATAGTCTCCGCTCAACAGATCCTTCAAGCCCGGATTCTTGATATGCCAGGTCAGGATGTTATTGCCCGTGAACGTACCCGTCCCGTCCACCTCTTCCGTCGCGGCGAAGTCATAGAGACGGTGGTAAGGATCAATCCTCACTTTATTCGTCGTCTGTGTGGAGAATTGATCAGGAGACTTGGTGCGATAGACTGTAAAATTAGCATAGACATCGGTCTGCACCGTATCGGAGGTAGGCACGATGATATTACCCGATCGTTCTTCGGTTCTGATAGGCTCATTCGGTTGTAAGGAGGTAGTGTATTGGTATGGGTCGTAGAAAACGGAGTATGGTATCGCCGCGCTTCCGTATCCGACAGAGCCATTCTCGTTCAAGGCGTAGAAATACGGATCGAAGAGTTGCGGCTGGATCATATTGTTGTTCCCCTGTACCCCTGTAAGCAAGGTAAATTGCTCTTCGTACTGTTTCGAAGTATCATGACGCCGAATGATATATACGTGCGTACTGACATCGAAGGTCTTTTGGTCTAACCATTCCGGCATGTACCAGTCCACCTCCAGCCATGTAACATAGTCATCATCGTTACTCGATTCCTGTTTTTTTGTCACATTGTAGGCTCTGTCGGCGCCATCAGCGGGTACCGTTCTGCGCTGTCCGTCGCTGCAGTTGGTGATCTCTATAATGCCGCGATCGGAATAACCCGTCACCCACGCGCGTCCGTAACTGGTTTTGTCATTGGCACTCGGACCATCGGAGTTATGCTCACTACCATAGGAGAACATACCATACGTACTTCCATTCACTGCAAAATAAACCGTTGACTTGTATTGCTCGTTATTGGCAACAAAGTAGTCGTTCGTACCACGGGAATAGACCGGCAACTTGAAGTGAATCTTGTCCGTACCGGTTATGGTAGCGGTGTAGTTGTACTCTTTCTCCAGGAAGTCGTTGCCGTAGCCGTATGCCGCCCGGGGAGATAATAGTAACAGGAGTAGAACCTGCAACAATACAATTTGCTTTTTCATATATTCATTATTTATTGATTAGGATCAGGGATATTCGTAAAATGGCTGAAATACTCGATCGAGAGCTGCTTGTAGTGAGCAATGGTAGCCTCGCTGCTGGTGTCGGCGCGGATGATCTCGTAATAGGTATGCGAGAGCCCGGGCTCGACGATGCCATAGTTGACGGCGGTATGGTGGTGCCAACCGGTAACTGCTCCTACGGGGAACGTCATGCGTAATACGGTCAACTCCGGCTTGCCTTTCGGGAAGTCCGGTAAAGCTACGCCATCCCAACTCTGCGACGTGCGGGTCAGTTCTGTTGTTTTGATTTCGTTATTCATTGTTCTATCGTTTTAATCACTCGTGCAGGATTACCGGCTGCCACCGAATTAGCAGGGATGTCGTGTGTCACGACCGAACCGGCTCCGATGGTACAATTATCGCCTATGGTCACGCCGGGCAGGATGGTTACGTTACCGCCGATCCATACACTATTACCTATCGTTACCGGTTTTGCCCACTCGCGGCGCGTGTTGCGCTCTGTCGGATTCGTACTATGACAGGCACAATAGATCTGCACGTGAGGTCCCATAAAACAATCATCGCCAATGGTCACGTACGCTTCGTCCAAGACCGTAAAGCCGAAGTTCGCGAAGAACCGCTTGCCGACTCGGATATGTTTGCCGTAGTCGCAATAGAAAGGCTGGTTGATGAACGTGTCTTCATCCGCCTGACCTAAGATCTCACGGATCATCTTGTTTCGTCCCGCAAAATCCGTTGGCAGCAGGTTGTTGTACTGCTGGCAAAGCACTTTCACGCGGTTGAGGTCTTCCAACAACTCCGCGTCACAGGCGTCATACACTTCGCCTGCTAACATTTTTTCTCGTTCAGTTTTCATCATATCCTATCGGTCTAAATTGTTCCTGTTCCTCGCTATAGACGTAACCGGCATCGCGGAGGATGGCTTTGATCTTCTCCGGCTCGGTGTTGAAGTTATAGCACAATGATTCGAGCGAGTCAAATTCCTCGTCTCGGAGCAACATATTGATGCTCGATACCAGTATGGCAGGATTCTGCGGTAAGTAATCCATTATTGTAACAATGTTTTTAGCAATTCAACAGATAATTCCGTTTGCTCCGTCAGGATGGG
>Ga0310690_10004719_pt1 | contig 19107 bp, 17 predicted proteins | sample AusTroGonzalo_MG_2_FD_207661 | JGI IMG/M metagenome (GOLD analysis project Ga0310690, IMG submission 207661) | Bovine rumen microbial communities from tropical cattle in Woodstock, Queensland, Australia - Gonzalo_04 (v2) (version 2) | ecosystem: Host-associated > Mammals > Digestive system >...
GATGTCAACTTTTTTAGGAAAGTGTAAACATTTTCCAGGAGAGTGTCAAGTCTTTTAGGTAAAATCATTAAAAAACTGTCAACGTTATATAGGAAAAGTCATCTATCTGTCAAATCTCGCATAGTAAATGCAGAAAAAATGCACTTTCTGTGCTTTTTTTGACTAAAATCAACGCTCTGCGGCTAAAAAATCAAAATAAACCGCAAAAAATGCGGCTTAAATTTGCATATATGCCGCAAAAGTTGTATCTTTGCACCCAAAACAAAAATCGTACATCGTAAATCGTCAAATCGTAAATGATTTTATGTTTATTCACGAATTAGACAATTGGACGCAATTCGCATGGGATCACGGCAAAGTAGATGCCAAGTTAGCCGAAGTATCGCAGGCCTTGGGATATATGCATGGTCGGCTGAGTATGATCGGCTTTGACGAACAACTCAAAGCAACAGCAGAAAGTGTGACCCAAGATATTGTATCGTCCTCGGAGATAGAAGGTGTAACTTTAAATACACGCTCTGTGCGCTCGTCTGTAGCGCGTCGCTTAGGTGTGCCGTATGAAGAGACGAATGACACGCTATCCCACTATGTAGAAGGAATGGTGAACGTGTCTCTTGATGCTACGCGTAATTACAAGCAACCACTTACAGCCGAGCGTTTATTCGCTTGGCACGGAGAACTCTTTCCTCCAGAGCATACAAGGCTTTACCGCATCGATGTAGGACAATATCGCAAAGTGGGTATGCAAGTCGTTTCCGGTAACATGGGACGTGAGCGCGTTTGTTATGAAGCTCCGACTCCCGAACGCGTACCGGCAGAAATGGAGCGGTTTCTTGCATGGTATAACGATCCGAACATCCCGGCTACACCCCTCAAAGCTGCAATCGCCCATTTCTGGTTTGTGTGTATCCACCCGTTTGATGATGGTAACGGTCGTCTCACGCGAGCGCTATCCGACATGTTGTTAGCACGCGCAGAAGATAGTAACCTGCGCTATTATAGTATGTCCAAGGCAATTTATGCCGACCGCAAAAACTACTATCTGGAACTTGAACGCGCACAACGTGGTACAGATATCACCAATTGGTTAATGTGGTTCCTAAATACGTTGCTCAGCGCTGTGAAAGACTCCGATACTGTCATCGGAAACGTACTGAACAAGACCTATTTTTGGCATATACACGAGGATATTGCCTGTTCGGAGCGACAGAAGAAGATCCTCAATATCTATCTTAGTGGATACGATGGCAAGTTAACAGCAAAGAATTGGGCAAAATTGGCTGAGGTATCCCTTGATACCGCGAATCGTGACATAGCGGACTTGGTGACAAAGAAGATGTTGCGACCTATACAAGGCAATGTGCGGAATATTGCTTATAATTTGTGCTATGATCCGCATAGTTCGTTGCCTTTTGAAGACGTACATATCGAGGAACATGATGGACAGAAATATATCTGCATGACCTACAAACAGCAAGCATATAGCGAACGTCTTACTGAAGGCGATCTGCAGAGTTTGACTCAAGCAGAACGTACAACAGAGGATCTTGCATACAAATATTTCGCTTATCTTACCTTGTTATAAAAACCCCTACCACTTCTTACGGAATAGGCCGCCGATAAGACAGATGAGGAGGTAGAGGGGATAGAGGATTTCCAATAGCAGGGCTATTGAAAATAATTGGAGATTGGAGATTGAAGATTGGAGATTTTTTTTCTGCCGCGAGCGGATGAGGCTATACTCTATCGGGAACTTGATGAGGATGATGAGCGGACAAAGGAGTTGAAGGATATTAGCGAGTGCCACAAGACGCCCGCAACGGATGATATCCCGATCAGTATATTTCGGAGCCTTTCCTGCCCAACGCATTCGCTGCTTAAAGAACGCGCGCCAAGAAGTAAGAGGGCGAACAGTCGCGGTATAGGCAGGTTCGTCGATGGCGGTAACGGTATAGCCATGTCGTTTGGCGGCTTCGAGGAGGAACATATCATCGCCGGAAGGGATCTCGGGGTGAAGTTCGCTTTCGCAAGCGAGCCATACCTCTCGTTTTACGATCAAGTTCGCCCCTGAACACATCACTGCTTTGCCGCGTTTTGCACTCCTCATCGTCAATTCCTGTATCGCCGCATATTCCGCCATTTGAAGTTTCTCCAATAATGTCGGTTTGTCGGATAGGCTCTCCATCTTCAGCGGCAGAATAATAAGATCTCCGTCTAACACCACCGCCTTTTCGCAAGCCGCAGGAAGCACTACATCATCATCGTGCAACCACACATACTCGCTTGCAGCCGCATGGATCAGTTTGGAGAGGGCATGTTTTTTGCCTAAATTGTCATCATTGACGCCCCGAATCGGGGTTATATGGGTAATCGTCGGAGTAGCGACCCATGGCATGACTGTCGTTCGACCGTCGTTCGACCGTCGTTCGACCGTCGTTATTGACAGCAGCGAATCTTTGAATCCGGGGTAGCTTTTTGCGATACACGCTTGATCCTCTATCGACACCGGATAGTCCGCACACATGAGACTCATCGCCATCCGGTGATCGTTACGGACTTCATGTTTCTGCACTGCTTCTATACGGTCGGATTCTTTGTGGCGAAGATTTGCTATGCCGGTTGCATTTAATTCTACTCCCAATTTTTCGCACGTCAATGCAACCGCAGGGTACAAATCCGGGCAATTCGAAAAATCAATCGGTGATAGCACTTGACCAGGTAATGACCCCGACTTGATCAGTACTTGACCCTTACTAAAAATTGTCTCCACGCCAAAATGTTCGGCGTATATTTCTGTGACGATTTTGTCGCCCTGCAAACTATCCTTTTTGAGGCCTTCTAATTTTAGTTCACCGCCATGTATCGCCACGTACTCGTACCAAAATGCCGCAGCTGACCAATCGGGTTCCAACGCAACATTCGGATATGCCTCAGCGATTTTGCGAGACATCGTGATATAAGGCGATTCGTCGAGAGCGACGGGAATCTTCTCACCATGCAATATCCGGGCTGAAATGGTCTGTGTGGTGGGTTTACCGTCACGCTCCATGAGACGCGGGTCACCGGTAAGGGTGATCGGTTCGCCCGGATAACATTTCTCCAAATGCACCTGCAAAAAGCGCAACGCCGTACCGCAGTTTTTGAGATAGAGCGTCAAAGGTGCTTGTTTGACGTCGTTTGATGTCGTTTGACGTTGTTTGAAGGTTTGAAGTTGCTCAAGGGCATCGTGGAGCACGATCACATCATCAGGCATATCCGAAGAGACCCGCATAAGCGGATCTCCATGGATAACCTGCAATAGTAAAAGCCTATTCGCTATACTTTTTGATATAGGAAGGCGCACTTTCACCTTTCACCTTTCAATTTTCAATTTACATCAGGCAGCGGACTATAGTCGCGGCTGTAACGCAGATGTTGGTCGATATAGCCTTCCGTGAAATCCAGTTTCACATCGGTGATCTCACCTGCCGCATTACGCTCTACGCGGTAAACAGGATTCACAAATCCCTTATATGGCGCCAGGTTCAGTTTAGCATAACGCTCACGAATCTCCTTGTGCAATTCGGGATCAACCTTCACGGCATATTTCTCCACGATCTCTTTGGCTGCCGCATAGTCACCTTCGGAGGTGATACGCTGAATCTCAGCCAGCATGTCGCCTACAATCCGACGCACACCTTCGTAGTCATTGATCTGCAGGTAGTGTTTGCCATCACGCTCGATAATCTCCATTTCACCATTCGCGTGGTCGTACACCCATTTGGCAATGAGTTGGCGGTTACGCATATGCGCCTCTTCGATGTCCTTACCCGGCTCGATACGCACGAGTTGGGTCATCAGACCATTCATCAACTGCTGATAGAAACCGGCCTTATACGCGTCTTTATTAGGCAGCAAACCGAGTTCCACAAGTTTCTCATCAGCCAGATAATAGAGCCCGAACAAGTCCGCGCGCGCCTCTTCGATAGTGGAAGCGTGCTCTTTGAGCGCATCTTTCGTCACACCAGGCATCAGTTTGCCCGAACCATGACCTACACACTCATGCAAGTCAGTATGCAGGTCACCGCACATCGCGCCGTACTGCTCATAGAGCGCACGGATCTCATCGTCGATCATGAACTCCTCGTTGAAACCGTTACCCTTAGCTGCCTCGTTGTAGGCGTGTATCAAGTTGTCGATCGTCACGGACTTGGAACCGTACTCTTTGCGAATCCAGTTGGCGTTCGGCAGGTTGATACCGATAGGCGTAGCGGGATAACAGTCACCGGCAAGCATTGCCGCCGTAATGACCTTGGCGGTTACACCTTTGACTTCCTCTTTCTTGTATTTAGGATCGGTCGTGGAGTGATCCTCGAACCACTGCGCATTGTCGGAAATCAACTGCGTGCGCTTGGTAGCCACAAGGTCTTTAAAATTGACCATCGACTCCCACGTACCGGTGATACCGAGCGGGTCGGAATAAGTCTCCGTGAAACCGTTGACGAAATCGACACGGCTGTCAAGGTCCTTCACCCACGCGATACAGTATTCGTTAAACAACTTCAAGTCACCCGTTTCGTTGAAGGCGATCAGTTTGTTGAGCACCTCGCGTTGTGCGTCGTTCTCGGCATAGTTGAGTGCTTCTTTGAGCCAGTACACCACATGTTCCAGCGCCTCACCGTACAGCCCGCCCACTTTATACACGCGCTCGATGATATCACCGTTAGCGTCCTTGACAAGTTGCGAGTTCAGACCAATCCACAGCGGTTCAGGCGAGTTATCTTTATGCGCCTCGTACCAAGCCTCAGCCTCTGCTTGCGTCACTCCTTCGCCGTAGTAGTTACCTGCAGACTCAGCCACCAGATCCACTCCGTCCTGAGCGGTCATTCGCTTGGACATAACAGCCGGATCGAACATAACGGGCAGAATCGCAGCATCATACTCCAGCCCTGCGGCATCACAAGCAGCCACAAACCATGCCTGGTCGAACTCAGGAAGGAACTTATCCTCCGAATAGTGGTGGTGAATACCATTACTGAACCACACGCGCTTGAGGTAACGCTCGAAAGCGGCGTATTCCTCGGTATCCTTCTCGTACGGGTAGTTAAGGTACAGCGCCTCGCATGTCCGACGGATACGCAGGTTATACCGACCGTTCTGATCGAACAAGATATCGCGTCCCCAGAGGGCAGCTTCACTCAGACAGTACAGCAGTTGTTTCTGCTGCAAACTCAAACTCTCAAACTCCGGTACATCATACCGAAGGATCTCCAAATCATAGAACTTATCCACGTTGTATTGGAAAGCAGTTTCTTTCTTTTGACAACCGCAGAGCAAGCCCGCGGCTGCCAAGATAATACATAATTTCTTCATAAGCTAATAGCTAAAAGCTAAGGGCTAAAGTTAAATACGTTCAAGTACTGTGCGTACCAACTCTTTGATACGCGGTTTATAATCGGTGTTAGCGGCTTCGATCTTACGTTGTGCAATCACACAACAAACGGTCATTGCTTTGTGCCCCATATGCAGTGCCAGACCTGCGATACAAGAACCCTCCATTTCGTAGTTCGTGATACGCTGACCCTCATAGCGGAAAGCGGAGATCTTCTCGTTGATATCCGGCACAGCCAGCCCGACACGTAACACGCGACCTTGCGGACCATAGAAGCCGTTCGCAGCGATCGTGCAACCGCGCATCATATCGTCCTTCGCGATACGATCCACCAGTTCAGGATTAGCCGCCACCACATAAGGCACAGCCGCTTTCTTCGGATAGCCGATGAAATCCACAAGAGCCTTCTCAAAGCCTACATCCGCGATCTTGTCGCGGTCCTCATAGAAAGCGAGTACACCATCAAAACCGATAGATTTCTGACTGACAAGGAAGGTACCAAGAGGGATATCCTCCTGCATACCGCCACACGTACCGATACGTACGATGTCGAGGCAACGTTTCTGAGCCTTCTCTGTACGGGTCTCGAAGTCGATATTCGCCAACGCATCAATCTCGTTCATCACGATGTCGCAGTTGTCGGTACCGATACCCGTCGAGATACAACTGATACGTTTGCCGTGGAACTTACCGGTGATGGTATGGAACTCACGACTCTGTACGTCGCACTCGATAGATCCTTCATCAAAGAACGATGCCACCATACTCACGCGGTCCTGGTCGCCCACAAGAATAATCTTGTCCGCCAAGAACTCGGGTTTCAAGTGCAAATGGAACGCAGAACCATCAGCATTGATGATTAACTGCGAAGCTGGGAAAGTCTTCATAGTATAACGATTTAACCATTTAACGATTTAACAAGTTAACGCGTAGCCTTACGCTTCGCCGCCGGTGAAGGTCAATGGAAGCGTACTGCCGGGCACGGGACCACCCACCGGTTGGATCGTACCGAACTTCTGCTCGTACTGACCGAGGTTGTTCTGCAGCGCACCTAAGATCTTCTTCGCCTGATCCGGCGTCACTACTACACGCGCAACAACATTAGCATTCGGAACACCCGGCATCAGTTGTGCGAAATCCAACACGAACTCCGTAGGAGTATGCGCGATAAGCGCTAAGTTTGCAAACACGCCCTGCTGTTTGTCCGGGGCAATATTAATACTCAATTGTTTTTGTTCTGCCATATTCTCTAAACTTTAAACATTAAACTTTCAACTTTTACTTACCATTTATATTTCTTCGGAACGATGAGCATGTAGAGGTTGATAAGCGGAAGGACTATATCGAACCACAACACGCTGAACATACTGAATCGTCTCAAACCCATCCTCCGTGCCGACACATTGATCATGATGGTCTGCATGATCCAACGGATCAGAAACGCGCCTACTGCGATAAGGCTGACTACTGATAGCTGATAACTGACAGCTATAAAAATCACGAGCGCATAAAATAGTCCTCTGGTCAGTGGCTCCAGTGCCAAGCGGAATTTCGTGCTCTCTTTATATGCCGGAGAAACGGATATATGACGCCGTTTCTGCTGCCACCACTCTTTGAATGTACGTTTGGGTACAGACCACATATACGATTTTCTACTCAGTACCACCGCCGTGTTCTGCTTGGTCGCTACATGATTGACAAACAGATCATCATCTCCGGCTTTGCTGGTCATCATATGCGTGAAACCGCCCGACTCAAAGAAGAGCGATTTGCGGTACGCCAAATTGCGTCCGACGCCCATATAGGGGTGCCCGCACAAAGCTGCACCTAAGTAATGCAGGCCGTTGAACAAAGTATCATACCTTACCAACCGATTCACATGACCTTCCGTCTCGAAATACGGGCTGAAACCGAGAACGATAGACGTTAGACCGCTTACGCTGTTAGATGTGAGACCGTCCTTCGGACTGTTAGAGAACCCCTCCATCATCTCGCGTATCCAATACTTCGATTCGGGAACGCAGTCGGCATCGGTCAGCAGCAGATAGTCGTACTGCGCTGCTTTCGCGCCAAGCGTCAAGGCCAACTTCTTGGTTGAACCCACACGCGCCTCGCCGGGCACAAACGTCATATGCAGACGCGGGTCCTGCGTGCAGTAACTCTCCACGATCTCGCGCGTGCTGTCTTCCGAACCATCGTCCACCACGATCACCTCGTACATCGGATAGTCCTGACACAACAACGCCTGTAAGTACTGCGACAGGTTATAACTCTCATTATGCGCACAGAGAATGACGGATACTCCCGGCCGCTCACCACTAACCACTAACCGCTCACCCTTTTTATCCTTCCGCATTTTGCGGGCAGGGGCACACATATACCGTGCGTACCAATACACCTGCGCGACAAAGAGCACTCCCAACGTGCCCAATAAAATCCAATCAACTATATGTAATTGTTCGAAAATCACGATACTATCTTAATTTTATAAACATGTGTTGACGAACCGTCTTCCGCTTTCACGGTAATTACCCATGGTTTGCCATTGATCTCTCCCGGCACAATTGTCATCTCCTGCGTATCCAACTTACGCCCGTTGAATCGCGCCTTGTCTCCCTTGATATTGGTGTATGAACCTATTCCGCGGAAACCGTTGATAACGATCGGTTCTTGACTGTTCGGCAGTTTGTACGTTTGTTCCTTCTCGCTGTCCGGATTGAACTCTCTCCATTCTTTACCATTGATGGTCAGTTTGTCTATGCGCGACGAATAGATCAACTCAACGTCATCCACATACAGCGCGTTACCGTCATACAACCCGTCGTTGGCACGGAAAGCTGGGTAGTTACCCGACGAGAATATCACATTACACATCGTCGGACGACCATCGTTCTTATATAGAATAGGCACTTTGATCTGCGTCCACTCATTATATCGAGCGCGCGTACGGTACCAACCTTCCGCTACTTGTTTCACCTGCTGGTCCGTACCGAACTCATTGCCGTCGGTAGCCAAACGGATATCCGACTCTTCGTTGATGCGCTCGGTCGTGGTGGCAGTGCCTTTCTTGTTCTTATACTGCGTACTCTTAGACGTTCCGATCCATGAGTAATACAACAAATGAAAATCCTCTTTCTCCGTGGCAGGTCCCACACGCTTGATCCACACACTCATCGTGTCCGGACGGTATTTCCAAGCTATACCGCCTTCCGTTCCGGCGGTGGCACTATTGATACTCAGACCCTTCAAGTACTGCCAAGGCTGACCTAAGGTAATATAACCCGGCCCTACTTCTGCCAAGTTTAACTTCGGAGCCCCGACTAACTTGTCTGCCACGTACGCACACTTACCCGTTCGACCGGGTTTGGCGTACATAAAAACGAACTTCAATCCTATCTGGCTTACGTTCGAACCATGCCAGTCTTTCAACTGCGGCTCATCTTTGAACATCGCCGACCAATCCTCAAAATGCGGGTCGGGCAACTGCTGTGCAGTAAGCACATAGGGACAAAGTACAAGGTACAATATCGAAAATAGTATCTTTTTCATCTGCTTGCTATTAAAAAACGCGGCAAAGTTACAAAAAAATTTGCATATATGCAAAATTTTATCAAAAATAATCGTTTTTACTTGTGTAAATAGAAATTTTTGATTAATTTTGTGCCCTGTTATGAATACTTTTGGCGAAAAATGGACGTTTACAAGCTTCGGTGAGTCACACGGAGCAGCAATAGGCGGTGTGTTGGACGGTGTTCCGGCAGGTTTGCATATCGACTTCAATATGATTCGCGAAGAACTCGAACGGCGTGCAGGCAAAGGCATCATTGGGGCCTCCCAACGTGCCCAACATGAACCCGACGAAATCGAGTGGCTTAGCGGCGTATTGGATGGTGTCACCTTAGGAACTCCTATTGCGTTCATCATTCGCAACAAAGACGCACGACCGGAGGACTATGAGTACCTCAAACACACCTATCGCGTTGGACATGCAGACAAGGTGTACGAGCAGAAATACGGTGTTCGCGACTGGCGGGGAGGCGGCAGAGCGTCCGCACGCGAGACGGCAGCACGCGTCGTGGCCGGTTGCATCGCCAAACAGGATCTCGCCAAACAAGGCATCTTTATCAAAGCCTTGCTCGTTCAAGTAGGCGCAGAGACCGACCCGGACAAGTTCACGGAGACGATTGCAGCCTACCAACGCGAAGGTGACTCGATAGGCGGTATCATTGAGTGCCGCATCAACGGCTTGCCGGTCGGAACAGGTGAACCGATCTTCGATAAGTTACAGGCGCATTTATCTTACGCCATCATGAGCATCAATGCCTGCAAAGGTTTCGAGTACGGAACAGGTTTTGGTGGGGTCACACAACCCGGTTCCGCCATCAATGCCATCAGCGGAGGTATAGCCGGTGGCATCTCGGATGGCACGGAAATAACGTTCCGCTGTGTCTTCAAGCCGACACCTTCTACAAAAAAGTCATTGAACAAACTGCTCAATGACTCTATAAATGACCAAATGGTAAATGCCAAAATGGTAAATCGTTCTGACGCCTGTGTTGCCACACGCGCCGTGCCTGTTGTCGAAGCCATGACAGCACTCGCTGTCATCAACTTACTGTGACTTTTTCTATTTGGCCTTTCTACCAAAGTTATAACCTACCCGGATAGCGGGTTCGAGCGTTGCGGTCTCGCCTGCCAGAGATATATGGTACGTCAATTCGCCCATGATATACCAACGGTCGGTGATAAACTTACCGAAACGCACTTCCATCGGTAGAACCATATCCATGTCGTATAGGCCAAAACCGGTACAGGGAGCTACACCCACCAGATACGGTTTGTTGTTCGGATCACCGATCTGCATCATCAGACCGGCCGTCAAACGGAAGACAGGATGGAAATGATCCACATCGCTGTATTTCTTGAACTCGCCCCAGAAACCACCGCCTCCGGTGAGGTAGAATCCCATCGCTAACTGATCATTCAGCGGATAGGCGCAGTCGTAGCCTATATTGAAGGTCATACCGGCTCCCGGCAGATCCCGCATTTCGATAGGCAGACCTACTCCGAAACTCAAACCTTTGAGCGTATTATAATCGCGTTCTGCAAATGTCATCACGCTGACCAGTAAAGTAACTGCTATAATGATATATCTTTTCATAACTCTAAACTTTAAACATTCAACATTACTTTACGATCTCTTTATGGTTAACTAAAATCTGTTTCGCCGTGCCCACTTTGTTCTCAAACTCGAACATCGACATCGGGTACCACTCGCCTTCGTAGTCCGGTGCCCAGTAACGGATACCGATCAGGCCGTGCGTCTTACCCCATGCAATGACATCCGCATAGATATCGGATTGTCCTTTCTGGTCTTTTTTATAGCCTTTCAGCGCTTTATTCCATCCGGCGAACGGTCCTACCATGTCTTGCGACGGATAGGAGAACTCACCGATGAAGACGGGTACATTGCATTTCTTGTTGATACGCGTCACGGTCTTGGTAAACAGTTTCCATTTATTGAAACTCATCGCCGGAGCAGAAGGGTAATAACTGATACCGGCTGTCTCCATCTTGTAACCATGATTAGCCATGTAGGTAAAGAACGAAGCGGAACTACGCGGGGTCGAAACGACGGTCGCGATATGCGTAGAGAATTTCACATTCGAGCGGTCTTTGCCGGCTTTGTCGTACGCTTTCTCGATACCGCGACGAACGGCAGCCAAGGTCTGGGCCTCGTATTTCCATACATGTTTCTTGAGCCACCACACGCTAAAGAGCGACGACATAAAGCGTTTCATCTGACCGGCCTTGGCAAGTTTCTTGTCAAACGAGTTAGGCGTACCGATACCGATGCCCGCAAAACCGAAGTTAGCCTCGTTACCGAGGTTCCAGTTATTTACCGTCACACCCGTGGCCAGAATCGAATCACCGATAAACTCACCGTAAATCTCCAGCACGGTCAGTATGTCTGCGAGACTCAATTCTTCCCATTTTGCCTCACCGTCTTTCATGATGCGTGCGAACTCGGGCTTGGCGTACAACTCCGGATAGTCGGACTTGTAGAACCGCGGCGCCTGCGTGCCGTCCATATCCATATAAATATACGCGCACATGACTTCGGGATTGATCGGGATATTCAACTCTTTGGCGATGCGGCAGGTCTGCATCACCTGATCAAACGTGTGTACATTCGCGTTCTCATCAGGTTTGCCGTCGGTCGTGTTATCCAATGTACCATCCGGGTTGTAGGTCTTATGACGCTTGGTCGCTAGACGAACATACATCTCCGTCGCACCCTGATTGATATAGATCTGTTGCAACTGTTTTGGGGTCGTTGCCGTTTCGTTGCCTACCTTAAACGAGTAGCCGTCTTCAAACTGATTGAGTGTAAACGGACTCAAGGACAACGCTACGCGGAAGGGCTCGTCCGTCGGAGCGGCATTTGCGGCACTCTTCACCGCCGAGTAACCGATGAAATCTTCTTCGCTGTCTTCATCCACCAACTCGGCAAAGATAGCGGGATCGATGGCCTCCACCAAACCGATATACTCGATTTTGTTCGTACTACCGCCTTCGCGACAGATCATCACGATCGACGATGCTTTATTGTTCTGATGGGCACCCATGACATAATTGCCGTTCGCCTTAAGGGTGATGCGGAATTGGTGTACACCGGATTCAAAAACACCCGTGTACAGGGCTTGCATATGACCGTACACATCAGCCACAGCCAGCGTCACCTCTTGCGGATCCATCACAGCCAGATACACATCGGTTGTACCGCTAAACGAGTTGGGATTATTCTGCGAAAGCAGAAAACCCTTGCTGGCAACGAGCTTGTCCATGTCAAACACATGCTCCAAGTTCTGCGCGCTCATGGTAATACACGCACTCGCCAGCAACAAAAGAGTGAGAATTTTTTTCATAAAAAACAGATTTGTTTGTCGGTTAATTAAATGACGCTGCAAAAGTACTGCTTTTTTTTGACATACACAATAGATTTATTCACTAAAATTGTTCTCTTTTTCACATTTTGACTTGCACATGTCAAAAAATTGTTGTACCTTTGCATCGCCAAATAAAAAAATGCGAAAATGAGTAAATGAGAAAATGCGAAAATACCATGCAACATTCGACCCATATACCGGAGATACCGAAGCTGGAGAACTTCCATCATTTTGCATGGCATTGTGCCCTGCAAGAGGAGGGACATGAACTGCTGACCTTAGCGAAGATCGAAGGCGAATTGCCGGATATTCCTGAGAATTTTATGCCGCCTACCTATGCGTTGGAATTTGTAGAGCGCGGGACTATCAAAGGAGTAGTGAATCACCAGCCGGTCGGACTGACGGCCAATTCCTGCGCATTCTACATGGCTGATGCCCTACTTCAAAGGCCCGAAGTGAGTGCCGATTGCGTATTCTATATTTTGGGATTCACCTCCCAATTTGCAGAGAAACTGAATTCGCTAATAACACAGAATCAACTATCTCAGGTACTGATACGACCGGTATGGCAAATCTCCGAACAACAGATGCAGACGGTGAAGCAATATATTGCGCTCTTGCGTACTTTGATAGAGCAGAACTACACGCAAGCGGTCTATCAACTGATGCGTTCATTGCTGCATTTTTTAGCGCAAGATTACCACGTAGATGTGCAATCCACGCATACAATTTCCCGCGCAGAACAGATATGCGGTCAGTATTTCTCGTTAGTCGAATTGCATTGCCGAGAGCAACATTCCGTTGAATGGTACGCCTCGCAGATGTGCTTGGCGCCGAAATACTTATCGAACGTGGTGAAGCAGACCTTAGGTTCTTCTCCAAACAAGTACATTGACGAGGCCTTAACGCGTCAAGCCAAGGACCTTTTGTCCTCTACTTCACTTTCTATCCAACAGATCTCCGACCGGCTCGGCTTCCAAAATCAATCCCATTTCGGTACCTTCTTTAAACGCCAAACAGGCCTAAGTCCGAAAGCTTTCAAAGAACAGATATAGAAAAACACATGACAGAGTTAGGTTTGGTATAGTTTTTGTAGGGAACCATATAACGTTTTGATGCAATCAAAACCATTTTAACCATTTAACACTTTAACGTTTTTAATAATTAAAAACTTATATATATGGCACAAAAGAAATTAACTCGCTCGACCAACAAAGTGTTGGGAGGCGTTTGCGGCGGCATCGCCAATTATTTTGATGTAGATCCTACATTGGTGCGTATCTTGTATGTTGCACTGAGCTTTTTCTCTGCAGCTTTCCCGGGTATACTGCTATACATCATTATGTTACTCTTGATGCCGGAAGCCAACAAGAACGATAAATACGAAGACGCACAGGTGGTAGAATGAAAAAAGCGGACCGTTCAGTCCGCTTTTTTCATGTCCGTATAGGTGTATTACTTAACCACTACAGGGCTATATTTCGGAACCAAAGTCTTCATTACGCTCCAGCCAATCAGATAAGCCACGGCACAAATACAGAAGATGATCATGTATCCTGCGGGTTTGCCACTAAAGCCCATGAACTGGAAGGCTTCGCCTAAACCTGCTGCATGGTCAAAGAGCATACCTGAACCTTTGTTGATCAGGAACGATCCTACACCTCCGGCCATGGCACCGATACCGGTGATGGTAGCCACCGCCGATTTCGGGAACATATCACCCGTGGTGGAGAAGATGTTCGCTGACCAGCTTTGGTGAGCCGCTCCTACGATACCGATGATGATCGCTACTGCCCAAGGACCGTACACTCCGCCCAACGGCTGTGCGAACAATGCCAACAGCGGGAAGAACGCGAAGATCAACATAGCGCGCATACGACCGGCGTACGGCTCCATGCCTTTTTTCTCCACGAAGATCTTCGGCAGATATCCACCGAACAGCGAGATGACGGTCACGATCGCATAAAGCGTGAAGATCAACGCGATACCTTGCGGGTCGGAAGCCTTGATACCGTATTGGTCTTGGAAATAAGCCGGAGCCCAGAAGAGGAAGAACCACCAAACACCGTCCGTCATAAACTTACCAAACGCAAACGACCAGGTCTGTTTATGCTTGAACGCCTCACCAAACGACATCTGTTTCTCGGTTCCTTCATTCTTTAATTCTTTCACTCCTTCATTCTTTTCATCCTGATGGATATACTCGAGTTCTGCCTCGTTCACATGCTTGCTCTCGGTCGGTTTGTCATATACAAAAATCCAGATACCTGCCCAGATGAAGCCCAGCGCACCGATGATGATGAACGCCCACTCCCATCCGAGGCTCTTTGCCAACAAAGGAATAGTAGCCGGAGCCGCCAACGCACCTACCGATGCACCTGCATTGAACAGAGCCGTTGCAAACGCACGGTCTTTCTTCGGGAAATACTCAGCCGTAACCTTGATAGCAGCAGGGAAGTTACCTGCCTCACCAAGTCCGAGGATCAGACGGCAAGCGAGGAAAAGCCATACACTCACCATCGAAATACTGCTCACTATCGCACCGGACGCTTCCAACAAAGCCTGCTTGTCCGCTACACCTACGATATGCTCGGTTACCCAACCGCAGCCTGCGTGCATAACGGCGCCCAACGACCAGATGATGATCGCCCAGAGGTAACCTTTCTTCGTGCCCATCCAGTCGATGAACTTTCCGGCAAAGAGGCAGAAGATAGCGTACGCAATAGAGAACACACCCGTGATTGTTCCGTAGTCGGAGTCGGTCCAGTGGAACTCGGGTTGAATAAACTCTTTGAAGGTCAGGGACAGCACTTGGCGATCCATATAATTGACCGTAGTGGCGAAGAAGAGCATCGCACACATGACCCAACGCCAGTTGGTCATGACAGCTTTCTTAACGTCATTCATAATTTTTCAATTTATTTGCGGCAAGCCGCGATGATTTCAAAACATTCTTTGCACTTGTCGGTCACGTACTTCCAGTCGCCGGCTTTTACTTTGTCGGACGGGAAGAGTTTGGAGCCCATACCTACGCAGTACACGCCTGCTGCGAACCATTTCTCGAGGTTCTCTTTCTCCGGAGCGACACCACCGGTAACCATGATCTTCGACCACGGCATCGGAGCCATCAGACCCTTCACGAGGTTCGGACCAACCACGTCACCCGGGAAGACCTTTGTGAAGTCACAACCTACCTCTTGTGCCGCACCGATCTCACTCGGTGTGAGGCAACCAGGACAATAGGTCACGCAACGACGGTTGCAGACAACTGCGATGTCTTTGTTGAACAACGGACCTACTACGAAGTTAGCGCCCAACTGCAAGTACAGCGCTGCTGTCGGAGCGTCAACAACACTACCGATACCGAGTGCCAGTTCGGGACACTCTTTAGCCACCCACTTGCTCAGTTCACCGAACACCTCGTGTGCAAAATCGCCACGGTTGGTGAACTCGAAAGCACGCACGCCGCCTTCGTAACAAGCCTTAATCACGTTCTTGCAAACCTCCACGTCTTTGTGGTAGAACACAGGAACCATCGGTGCGGCAGCAATCTTCGCCATCACCTGAAATTTATCGAACTTTGCCATAATAATTGTCAATTATCAATTATCAACTATCAATTATCTCTGAACTCGTCCGTTTGCGTTACCGCCAGCGAGGCTCAGTACTTCGTCTTCGCTGACGAGGTTGAAATCGCCGTTGATGGTGTGCTTCAATGCGCTCGCTGCAACGGCGAACTCAAGGGCTGCACCCTGGTTATCCGGATACTTGAGCATACCGTGAATGAGACCGCCGGAGAACGAGTCACCACCACCTACGCGGTCAATGATCGGGTTGATCTCATAGCGTTTGCTCTGATAGAACTCCTTGCCGTTGTAGATCATCGCCTTCCAGCCGTTGAACGTAGCGCTGAAGCTCTCACGGAGCGTCGAAACAACGTACTTGAAACCGAACTCTTTCATCATCTGCTCGAAGATACCCTTGTAACCTTCGGCATTCGTCTCACCGCCTTCTACATCGGCATCGGGTTTGAAGCCGAGGCAAAGTTCAGCGTCTTCCTCGTTACCGATACAAACATCAACGTACTTCATCAGCGGACGCATGATCGAGATCGCTTTCTCGCTTGTCCACAGTTTCTTGCGGAAGTTAAGGTCAACCGATACCGTTACACCGTGACGTTTTGCCGCCTCGCAAGCCAACTTGGTGATCTCAGCAGCCTTGTCCGAGATAGCCGGTGTGATACCGCTCCAGTGGAACCAAGCTGCACCTTCCATGATCTTGTCGAAGTCAAAATCCTTCGGATCAGCCTCTGCGATCGCCGAGTGCGCACGGTCATAGATGACCTTGGATGGACGCATCGAAGCGCCTGTCTCGCAGTAGTACAGACCTACGCGGTCACCGCCACGAACGATATAATCGTCCTTCACACCGTAACGACGAAGCGAGTTAACAGCGATCTGACCGATCTCATGTTTCGGCAGTTTGGTAACCAGATACGCCTCGTGACCGTAGTTAGCGCACGAGATAGCTACGTTTGCCTCACCACCACCGGGGATGATACGGAAATGATCAGACTGAATGAAACGATCTTGTCCTTCCGGACTCAGGCGAAGCATGATCTCGCCCAACGTAATAATTTTAGCCATAGTATTTAAAATTTAAAATAGTTCTTTGCATTATTGTAGCAGATGTCTTCTACCATCTGTTGAACGCGGGCTTTCTCGTAGCCGGTGTACGGGATCATGCCATTCTCGATGTCGTTACCGAGGATGTTACACAGCGTACGACGGAAGTACTCGTGACGAGGATAGCTGAGGAACGAACGGCTGTCGGTAAGCATTCCGACGAGGCGGCTGAGGAGACCGAGGTTGGACAAAGCCATCATCTGCTTCTCCATACCATCTTTCTGATCGAGGAACCACCAACCTGAACCGAACTGAATCTTACCAGGAACAGAACCATCTTGGAAGTTACCGAGCATAGTAGCGATCACTTCGTTGGCGCAGGGGTTGAGGTTATAGAGAATGGTCTTGGCCAGATGTCCTTCGCTGTTCATCTCATCGAGGAAATGACTCATGGCTTTTGCGGTTGTGAACTCGCCGATGGAGTCAAAGCCGGTGTCTGCGCCGAGGGCTGCGAACATCTTGCTGTTGTTGTTACGGATTGCACCGTAGTGGTATTGCTGTGTCCAACCGGAAGCGTAGTCCATCTCAGCTTGTGCGTGGAGGTAAGCGTGCTTGTACTGACGGATCTCGTACGCGGAGAGCGGCTTGCCGGCCAGCGCTTTCTCAAAGATGGCATTGATCTCTGCGTCGGTGTAGGGTTCATCGTAGAACTCTTCGATTCCGTGATCAGACAGACGGCAACCCATCGACTCAAAGAAGTCATGGCGTTTCTGCAAGGCGGTTACCAAATCGCCAAAATTAGCGATTGCAATGCCGGAGACGGCGGAGAGTTTCTCGATGTATGCTTTCCATGTAGCAGCCTCAATGTTCATACCTGCGTCCGGACGCCAAGTAGGCAACATGCGCACTTCGGCTTTCGGGTCGTTCTTGAGCATCTTATGCCACTCAAGCGAATCGGCGGGATCGTCGGTCGTGCAAACGAGTTCAACACCGTAGTGCTTCATGAGACCCTGCGGGCAGAATTTCGGATCGTTGGCAATCAGGTCGTTGCATTTATCATAGATAGCACGAGCGGTTTCGGGATTCAGACGCTCCTCGATACCGAAAGCGGTCTTCAGTTCCAGATGGGTCCAGTGGTATAGCGGGTTCCTAAATGTATAAGGCACGGTCTCTGCCCATTTCTCGAATTTTTGCCAGTCGGTGGTATCCTTACCGGTGCAGTATTTCTCATCCACGCCATTCGAACGCATAGCGCGCCATTTGTAATGGTCACCCATCAACCAGATCTGAGCAATCGACTCAAATCGTTTGTTCTCGGCAACCATCTGCGGGATGAGGTGACAATGGTAGTCAATGATCGGCATGTGCTCTGCATGCTCGTGATACAACTCCTGCGCGGTCTCGGTTTGCAGCAGGAAATCTTTGTCCATGAAAGGCTTCATAATGTATTATTTTTTAGTGTTAAATGATTTGCGCGTTTTATCACGGTGCAAAGATACAACAATTTTTGCAAACGAAGGTGGAAAAATTGACATAAAAAGTCCACATTATGCAGTTTTTTTTGTTTAATCCAAAAAAAAGTTGTACCTTTGCACTCGATTTTGTGATTATGGCTAATTTAGCAGACATACAGCAACCGATAGAGACCGCTTGGAAACAATACGAGCGGATGATGGAGCAGAGTCTTCGGGCAGATAATAAACTGCAGCAAGAGGTGCTTCGTTATGTTGGTTCACGTCGCGGTAAACAACTGCGACCGTTACTGACTTTGTTAGCCGCGCAGATATGCAATCCGGTGACGGACAAGACACTACGTTCGGCGGTGGCATTGGAGTTACTTCATACGGCGAGTCTTGTGCATGACGATGTGGTTGATAGTTCGGATACGCGAAGAGGGGCTGCGGCGGTGCATGTCAAATGGACCAATAAAGTGGCAGTACTCATCGGCGATTATATGTTGGCAAAGGTCATCGGCCTAACTGCCGAGGTGCGGAATATACGGATCTTGGAGATCGTGGCGAACTTAGGCAAGAGTCTTTCGAGCGGTGAAATGGTACAGTTGCATGTCGGACAAAGTATGTGGATCGATGAGGCGCAGTACTACCAAGTGATCGAACAAAAGACTGCGCAACTGTTTCAGGCATGTGCCGAAGCGGGTGCA
>Ga0310690_10004720_pt1 | contig 19099 bp, 4 predicted proteins | sample AusTroGonzalo_MG_2_FD_207661 | JGI IMG/M metagenome (GOLD analysis project Ga0310690, IMG submission 207661) | Bovine rumen microbial communities from tropical cattle in Woodstock, Queensland, Australia - Gonzalo_04 (v2) (version 2) | ecosystem: Host-associated > Mammals > Digestive system >...
AAGTCATTCCGCGGATGCAAAAGACCCTCCTATCCGATACAATGTGATTTGGAACGCACTAGCCAAGGTGGCTGTGCAAAAACACCAACAGACAGGAGGGTCAGAATGGACAAGGCGTATTATACCAAACATCACTTTCACTTTCAATAGCGCAATAAAATAAACATTATCGCCCGCGCTGGCGTATTTTTATCATTATGTATGTCATAGTGAGAAGGGCAGTATAATAACAGAATGTCAAAAGCCGCAAGGAAAATGACAGAACCGAGCCTTTTCCCTTGCGGCAATCGTGCGACAACTGGCACGATTTATCTACTGCTATCTACAGGCTTTCGCGCCTTGCGGATTGCATCCACGACCGCCTGTTGCTGCAACTGAAACTTGCGCAAGAGATCGTCGTTCGGAGTCTTGCCAGACTTCTCGATTCCGTCAATCCACTTCTTTGTGAAGCCTACGGTTTTCATCAGCTGGTCGATACGCTTCTTCTGGCCAAGAACCGGGTTCTCTGCCTTCATGCGCTTCGCATCATCCCAACGACCTTCCTTCACGGCCTGGTCATAGTCTCTGACGATCGCCTTGTACGGATTCACGGCGCGGTCGTACTCGTTCAGCTCATACGTGTTTTTCAACGCACCCGTGACGGCGAACGGCGTAATCATCAGCGCATTCGCCATTGAGTTCTTCTTCCACACGTCGATGGTGTCGTTGATCGACAACGGAACGCCGAGCGATTCGGCAACATGCCACCAACCGCTCTTCTCCTTGTCGCCTTTTGCGGTGCCATCCCATTTGAGATTTTCGCCAATGAAAGTCTTTTGCGAGAGAAGGTCCCAGCCGAGGCCGAAAAGAGGAGACGATTTGCTGCGAAGGAAATTCCACGCAACGCGCCCACGATCTGCCTTCTTCACCGTCCCGTCAATCCCGCGCGTCTCGCCGAACGCAAGACGCGCCATGAATGTGAGCCATTGTCTCGCCGCCCCAAGGAAGCTCACGTTGCTGTTTCCGATGCGAGCAGCCATGAAGTGCGTGGAGCGAGGGTCGAAGAATTCGCTCAACCATTCCGGGTCCTTGCGCCCCAGGAGGAGCGTGACGAGAAGGTTGAAGGCAAGCATGCCCGTCATCTGACGCGCCCACTCCTTCGCGGCATTCTTCGCGGCCACCCTGCGCTCTGGCATCGTAAACTCCACCGTGTCGCCGCTGACAAGCGGACGCCACACGTTCCAGCCAATCGCCATCTTCACCCCGGAAATCCAGAACCTCGGCGCCCAGAACGCAAAGGATGATGCGGTGTCCCAAAAGCCTTTCGCGCCCTTGCTCTCATAACCGCGACCAAGCGCAACGTTTATCGAGAGAGCAAGGTCTTTCAACTGCGATTTCGTCGGCCCGGTCGGCCCCCAGCCGCCACTATTCTTTATGGCCTTGAACACGGAGAACCCCATGCTGTTCAAGAACGTGCCGAACGAACGCTCGCTTCCCTTCACCACATACGCCCAGTCTGGCGTCGTTCCGTCCTTCGTGAAGATCGACATGAACGGAATGTGCGCATCCTCAAGCGAGAACTCCTTGCCGAACGCATGCAGTTTCTGGCTCACACCACGGAACTCTTCGGGCACGCCTTTCTCCGTGATATCGGAGACGTAGTAAACATGTCCGCCGGCGTCGAGATAGGCCTGGAAGTCCGGGTCTGCGACCATCGCCGCCATGATCTCGTCCGTGTTCTTCTCGCTGTAGAGCGTGCGAATGGAATCCTTTAGAGCCTGTAGCCCAAGCTTCGGATGCCCCGTGAACAGCGCCGCACCCTGCGTGAACGTGGCGGAAAGGTCGAGCATCGTCCTAAAGATGCGCGGAGACGCGGCCAGAACCTCGATCCAGTCGCGTGCTTTCGCGAACGGACGCATCGAACGACGGTATTTCTCACGCTCCCGCATGAGCCGTTTCGCCGCAGCGTTGCGCGTCTTGGTTAGCTCCATGATTTCCGGGTCTGCCGCAACGCGCTTTGCAATCGCGGACGGCTCACGCTTCTGCGGCGCGAAGTCGCGATTGAGGAGCAATGCCTGTATGCGCTGGATGTTTTTGTTGAGGGCTTTCTTCCGCGTGGCAATCGCCGCGACAAGCTCTTCCGTCGTCCCCGCCGGAAAGTGCAGGTCGTGAAGGTCCTGAATCTCTTCTTGCACGCTGGCGATCTTTTTCTTCAACTCCTTTATCTGCGGATCCTTCAACTCCTCCTTCTTGCGTTTCGCCAAGACGGCTTCGCGCTCGGCGTCCGTCGATGCTCCTTCAAGCGCGTTGCGCTTCTCTTCCAGCTTCGCAAGCTGTCCCTGCAAGGCGCGCAGCATCCTCGCCACCTTCTGCTCATGCGTCAACGGCTCCGGAGGGAATGCCTCACGATAGCGCTGCCGCCATTCTTCCAACTGGCGCCGGCGTTCCACCATTTCAGGCGTGTAGGTCATCGTGTTCTTCTGGCGAATGATGCGCTCGTCGTTCGCGACGGCTCTCTGCAAGTCCTCGATCTCGTTCTGCCACCGCTTCATCAGCGAGTCTTGGATGGTTTTCAGCCGCTTGGAGGCGTCCATCTGGAGAAGCTCGGGATGAGCCTGCATGAACTCCCGCATCAGTTCGCGAGTTGTGCGCTGCACTTCGCGCTCCTTCTGCGTCGGCTCGTCTCGAATCATGCCCGTCTTGTCGGGAAGATGCCCCTCTACGAGCATATCTTCCCACTTCTGGTATTCGTTCATCAGACGCCGTTGTTCGCGCAAAGCCTTTTCAAGCTCCGAGTTGTCGGCCTCGTAGGTGTTGCCATGGCCCGTGATCATCTGCATGATGTCGTGGTCATCGGCCCTTACCATGCCGTCGATGTCGGCGTGAATCTTCTCCAACATCTCGTTCACGTCGAGGTGCCGCCCGGTCTCGATGGCCGCAGCCATGTGGTATCGGCGGATTGCGTCGATCCACTTGCGGCCGTCGGGAAGTCCCATCAGAACGCCGCCGGCCCTGTTCGCGTGAACGAGGATATGGTCGAGCGCCTGCTGGTATTCCTTCTCGATCTCCGACAAAGACTTGCCGCGCCCGGTCCTGTGGCTTTCTTCCTCTCTGGCAAGATGCTTCCTTACGATGTCTTTCAGGATTTCCGCCGTCTTTGCGACGGTCTCCTCGTCGAGCTTCCCCTGCGCCTCTCGGTATGCGTTCCAAAGCGTCTGCGCACCCTGTTCCTCCGCTTCGGTGAGCTTGCGCCCGACAATGGATTGCAGCTCGCCGGAGAAGCGCGCGAAGGTGCCGTCACGGTTGAGCATGAAGCGACGCGCAAGGCCGGAAAGTCCCCATTCGCGCTTTGCCTTGTTGATCGCCCTATCCATCACGTCGATCTGCTCCTGGACAAGATCGCGCGCTTCACGGATGCGCTGCGCCTCTTCGTGGTTGCCGTTCATCTCGGCCACGTTGATGAGCCGCGTCTTTTCGTCGTAGTCCTGTTCGAGGATAAGGCGCCGTTGCGCGACGGCGGACACCTCAACTGCCGTCCAGTTGTGCGGCGTCTCGGCCGAAACGTTGATAAAGCGTTCCATTTCGTCGGCGTTCGACGCCATGTATTTGCCGGCTCTCACGATGTCGTCAACCGTGGTCTTTGCGTGCTTCGGCATTTGCGGAAGGCCGCGCGCAGCCCGCCATGCGTTCACTTCGTGAATCGCGACAGATGAAAGCTCATCGTCGAACGCCTCCTCAAGGTCGCGAGAGAACCACAGCCCGAGATCGGCAATCTGCGAATCGTTGATTGCTCCGCGATTCTGCAATTCCCTGCGAACCATCGTCCGCATGAAGTGGATCGGGCTTGTGCGCGAGGAATCATACTGCTGATAGTCCTCTGCGATGCGCAACAGCTCTTCGGTCGGCATCGCCGCGATGATGCCGTCAAGCGCATTCGCCGCGTCCGAGATAGACTGCCTGGAGTCGTTCCGTGTATTGGCGTCGATGTACTTCTGCAAGAGATCGGTAAACGCGCGCTGCCTGTCCTCGTATGAAAGCGAGGAATAGTCCACGCCCGTGCTGGCGACAGTCCCAATTCCGCCGTCCTCCGGCATGGCGGGATAGGCGTCAAGAAACTTCGTCAGGCCGTCTACCGTGCGAGGGATGAAGAATCTCGGGACATAGCTGATCTTCTCGTATGTGCCGAGTCCGTCGAGCGCCAGGCGTTCCAAGGTCTTTCTGTCCTCCGGCCCCGTAAGCTCGATGCGGTAGTCTCCGTTCACGCGCGCACGCTTCAATTCCCATCCAGTTTGGATAAGAGGAACCTTCTTGCCTTCCTTCACGATGCGGTTCAGCACGGCTTCTGGCGTCAGTTCGACGCTCTGTGCGGCCTTGCCGAAGCGACGCAGCAGGTCGTTCACGTTCTCCGCTTTCACCTCCATGCCGAGGAACGAGCCCTTGCCCTCCGGCGAAATACGGAATATACGTGGGTTCTGGACGCCCAGCCTATCCCAGACGGGCAGGAGTGTTCCCGTCACAAAAAAGCGCTTGGCCGTTTCGAGATCGGGGATTTCGTCAAGCGCCTTTTGCCACTCTGACTCCGCAGACTCTACGGAAAGACGTTCAGAGTTCTGCCGTTCTCCCGTGAAGCGCACATCGTCGGCGTTCAGCGTCGCCGTCGTGCCGTCCGGGAAGAAGCACCGTATCTGGTCGTGGACAACGCCACTTGCGTCCGTTTTTGTGCGGGCAAGCGACATAACGCCGAATACCTTACCAGAGCGAACGTTGCGGGCAAACGTCCAGTCTCGACCTTCCGCCTGGCGTTCCATCCGCAACCGCACAGAGTCGAATGGCACCTTTCGGGACTTCTTGGAAACGCCAATCTCTACAATATCCGTAGAACCAGTACCTTGTCCCGCGTTCCAAAGCTCTGTACGGTTCAGTTCCTCAATCTTGTGGCCCTGTAGCTTTTCCAATCCGGGGTCGAAAGTCCCATTCTCCTTGGCAAGCTCGATATTCTCCCGCATAATTTCCATGAAGTCGTCGAACAGGCGGTTCTGGTCGGCAACTTTCAGGTTTAGTATGCGATTCAGGAACGTCGGAACGTCAAGCCCATCAAGTTTGAGCGAGTTGTCCTCTTGGTCGATGAGTGTGTTGACGTATGTAACATCGCCCGTCTCCTTGTCCATCTTTGGCTTGATAAAGCCGAGCTGGCGGCAAACATCGTCAAAACGCGCCCTGTCGGTCATATACAGACCTTCGATTAGGTCGTGGACGGAATTAAGCGCATAGCGATTTTCGAGATTGTCCTCCTCTGAAAATACGCCGCCACCTGCTGTCGTGCGATCCCCAGCCGTAAGCGATCCAAGTTGCGCAAGTCGCCGCGCTACTGTCGTAATGAACCGCTGATGTCCGCGAAGGTCCGTTGATGCAAGCACGTACTCCGGCGGCTGCGCCTCGTTAGAGCGATGTGTGCGTCCAAATCCTTGCAACGCGGCATCTGCCTTCCATCCGGCCTGAACAAGATAGTGGATTCTTTTTTGCTGGTTTTCGAAACGCCTGTCTGCATGGAACGAACGCCCCGTACCACCCGCTTGCGAGAAAACGAGAACGCGGCGTTTTCCGGCATTAAACTCGTCTGTTTCAGCAAGTCCTTTCTGCTTAGAACGGTTGACGAATCGCATGACGGTTTCGCCATTCTCATTCTGTACGGCTTCACGGCGACGACCACGGCCTGTGATTTCAGCCACGTTATCTGCGCCAAATTCTTCAATGATGGTATCAAGAGGGTTGCCCTCCATGGTCATCATACGTAGCTTGTCAAGCAGTTCTTCTTTTGCCTCTACCGCCACCGGGTTTTCTATTGGGTTGCCCTGATCGTCTGTCAACATGACATACTGGATGTTCCCATTCTCATCCTCTTTCGGCTCAAACTGCTCCGTTGGAAAAGAGTGCTCGACATAATCAATGAGGATGTCGCGCGGCGAAAGGTCTAGGTCTTCTGCGTTCACCTCGCCGTTGTTTTCTTTTCTCTGCTTCTCTGCCGCACGTTCCTGTGCCGCCTCGTTAGTGTTGACAAGCTGGAACACAACGGAATTGCCGGCGGCAAGTTGCCTCTTCGCGTCGGCGATAACAGTCGGCATCTGCATCGCCGTAAGCACCTGATTATAGAAGCGCTGCTCGGCTCCATAGAGTGCTGACATGACAGTTGACGCCTTTTTCCCGTTAGCCGCTCTGTTTGTTGCCACAAGTGCGTCATTTACGCGAGAGAACACCATCTGCCACGCATCAGCAAATTCGTTGTACTTGCGTATCTGATCCGGCGACAGCTTATGTTCAAGCCGCCTGTTCCCAACACCTTCATACGAGAGTGACCGAGCCATGTACACACCCATGGATTTCATGTCGCGCGCGACGATCTCCATTACAGACAAACCGCCAGACGAAACCTGACTTACAAACGAAGCCTTGTCCCGGAATGCCGTTCCTTTTCCCCAAAGCCCAAGGCGTTCCGCAAAGGCAAGGTTGTGAACTTCAGTCGCCATTGTCGCAGAGACATACACAATCCTTGCGTTTGGCATGGCATTTTGGAGGGCCACGACGGCAAGCGCCTTTGCGGATGGCGTGCTTTTGCCACGCTTTTTCTTGACCGACATCGTATTGGCCGCGTTGTGCGCTTCGTCGAATACGATAACACCGTCGAAGTCTTTGCCAAGCCACCTGATTATCTCCTGTAGCCGGTTTGTCTGTCCACGTTTAGCGGACTGTACGTTACCATTGGAGTCATACACAACATCCTGACGAAGGCCGTCATACGTGACAAATCCGATTCCTTGCGAACGTTCGGTTGCGCCTTTCTTTCGCGGATTGAAGTCAAACAACTCTCCGTCAAGACCAAATGTCGCCAGGTCGCGCTTTGCATCGTTAGAGAGTGCGGCTTTCTCTGTTATCCAAATCGCCTTTCTGCGTCCATGATTCCAGTTGTCGCTGATGATTGCGGATATTTCCGTGCCTTTGCCGACGCCCGTGCCATCGCCGATGGCATACCCCTTGCGCCTCCCGTCGGCCAACTTCTGTTCGTGTGCCTGTCCCGCATAAACAACCGTTTCAAGCTGCGCAGCAGACGGCATTCCTGCGTCAATGGACTTTTGAGACAAGATTGGCTTGTATGTAGGATCGGGAGGAAGAACCGCAGCCATTGCCGAGGATTCGACAAGCGGCGTCGGATGCGGCTTTGCTCCAGCTATGCGGACTTTTGCAGGACGGTATTCGGAGAATGTTCCATCCCCGACTTCACGGGCGGCTACGTCTGCGGTGTCTGCCGACTGGACGTTGATTGACTCTGCTCGTTGTGCAGAATCTCGTCCAGTTCCTGTGCCTCCCAGCCCTGTGTCTGCGTCTGGAGCGACAGTCCCGCGTTCCGTCCTACCTGATTGAGGACGTCCATCGCGTACTCCTCTGGTGCCACGTCCTCGTCCGGCATCCCTGACTCCAGATCCAATCCCTCCGTTATCTGCCGCGCCGCTTCCGGAGTCATTGACCGTTGCAGAAGGCGTAGATCGTCCATTATCTCCAGATTGAACGTCCAGGCGTCCCCCTCGGCCATCAGATCGAGGGCCTTGTTCACCACTTTCTGTGCGAGCGTTGTTGATTGCAGGTCGGTCATTTCTCACTCCTTCCAGCATCGCCGGGAGTTCGTCGATGCTTTCTATTCTACCAAAAATTGGCGTGACTGACGAGTCGGGTGCCACCTTGTCGATCACGATGATGTCGTTGTCGTAGGTCGTGCCGTACTTCGCGTACTCGTTGCCGTTAACCGTCACGTCTGCGCGAATGCTGTACTTCTTCCCGATCTTGTCCCACCAAGCCTTGACTTTCGGGCTTTCGGCATCGTGTGCCATGCCATGTCCGACGATTGCAACGAGACGCCCGCCGGGAGCAAGCATTTCCAACGCCTGTTCAATATGCCGCCCTCCGATGCCGATGGTGTCTTTCTTGCTCGTCAGCGCCGAATTGCTGAATGGCGGGTTCATCACAACAACGGTTGGACGCTTCACTTCGCCGCGCTTGTACGGCGCGTAGAATTGCGCCCACAGCTGTTCGGCGTTAAATCCGTACACCTTAGGCGAAAGACCAAGTTGCTCCAGGATATCCCGGCGCCCAGAGTCAAGCTCGTTCAAGATCACCTCTGCACCAGCGTTCCTTGCGAACACTGCAATGCCGCCAATGCCAGCGGACGGCTCTAACATCACATCTTTGTCTGTGATGTTCGCCACCCATGCCGCAACAAAAGCCTCATGCGGGACCGTGGAGAACTGCTGCATCTTCTCCTGCTTCGCCGAGCGCGTGGTCTGCGTCGGGATGACGGAGAGGATGTTGTCGCGTATGCGCTGGATCACGCGCACGGCGGCATCCGCGCTCACGTTCGCAGACGGCGAGTAGAGCGACTTGCCCTTCATGAAGCGGTTGACGGCAAGCTCAAGAAGGTCTGTCACGTCCTTCATCTCAAACGTGCCTTCCGCTACCGAACCGCCAAGGTGCTTGCCGACAATCTTCTCGACATCCTGCCGCGTGAACTTCTCGCCCTTGCCGATGAGTCCTGCAATCTCGTCCGCCGCGGCGGAAATCGCATCTCCGCGCGTCTTGTGCTTCGGCGCTTCCGGCTCTGCCGCAGCCGGCTTTTCCGCCTCCGGCTCGGCGGTAGGTTTTGTCATGCTCCCCGTCTTGCGGTCGTAGGTGTATCCTTGATCCACAAGGTCAAGCGCCGCTTGATACTGCGCCTCCGTGCGCTCTTGCAGGTCTTTCAACCCGCCCAGCCGCGCGTTGAGCCACATGCCCGGCATGAACGACTTGATGCGCTCGTACACCGCCGGACGGTACGCCTTGACGGTCGCCGCGAAGTCGCCGAACGCCTTGCCGCCGCTCTTGGCGAACGCGCGAATGGCCTTGACGCCCATCAGAAGGTTGTGCGCCTCCCGCTCCTCATCGGTGTGTTCCTCCAGTTTGCGGCTGAACCACATCGCGTCCAGCGCGTCTGTGAACGCCTTTTCATCGTCCTTGTTGTCCCCGAAGATGCTGTTCTCCGGCGCCGCCGGCTTTTCAGTTGTTCGGCTTTCCCGAACAGGTGCCGTATCGCTTGATTTCCGCCCCTCCACGGGCTTCGCGGGTTTCGTGGGCGTCGTTGCCTCTGCTTTCTGCGGCGCGCTCGCAGGGGCGGTTTTGGCCGGTTCTGGCGCGGGCTTCCAACCGAGCTTCTTCAAGTTCTCGATTTCGGCCACTATTTCATCCGCGCCGTCAACCCTGCGGGACGGCACGCCAGTTCTGTACGTGCCGTCATTGGCCTGCTCGTAATGAATCACGTAAGACTGGTCGGGAACCTTCTTATTCGTTCCGGGGTATGACCGATGGTCTATGTGCATCTTGTCGCCGTCCTCGTCGCGAACGAGCGTGATTCGCTCCCCGGCGTCAAGCCTCTCGACAACGGACGGGGACCTCGCCCCCGAACCATCGGTCTTTGGAGCTGGGGATTCTGCGATTGGCGAGAAAAGGTCTTGCTGGCCCGTCTGCCCGAGGTCCATCTCGGGCTGCACGTTCACCGGGCCGCTCCCCTTGATCGGCTCCTCCTGCCCGTTCTTGATCGCCTCCTTCTCCCTGCGCTTCCGCTCCTCTTCCGTCAGCTGTTCGGCGGTAGGGCTTTCAAGCGCGAAATCTTCCGTGTTGCCGGCTTCCCCAATCTCTGACATCATCTTATCGAAGTCAGCCTTGTCGAGCGCCGGGGCGTTCTCCCAATAGTTTGCGCGCTCCACGGCCTTTTCACGCGCCGCCGCAAGTTGCTTGCGGTCGTTCGGGTCGGTGATGCCAAGTTCTTTCGCCGCCTCCGGCTTCATGTCGAACGAGCCCCGTACCTTGCGCGACATCGCAAGGCGCAGCTTTTCGGCAACGTCCTTGTACTCCTTCGCCTTTTCGGTACGGTATTGCGCCGTCTTTTCTGCCGTGCGCCGCCAGTTCTCGAACTCCTCGCCGCCGAACAGATCGCCCTGCGTGGCTTCGCCAGACTGCGCCTTGATGCCGCCGCCCGTGCGTTCCATCATCTGCGCCATCTGCCGCGCGAAAAGCTCAAATGTCTTGCCACGCTTCCCGTTCCGGGCTTCTGCGACAAGCGCTTTCTGGAGCGTGTCCGCCCACTTGGACGAACCCTTCGGCGCGGCATTGGCTACGATCTCCGCCTGTTCTGGCGTTATCTTTCCGTCTGTGCCCGAGCCGTCCCAGTCGATTGCGCGGAGCGTATCTTCTGTCGCATTTTTGACAATGCCAAACGCCACGCGGCCTTTTGCTCTTGCAAGGACTCCGCTTGCCTTGGCGTCCTCTTCGCTGAATCCAGATTCTCTGAAGAACTTTGCATAGTCTTTCACCGATCCTTTCTCGTCGAGTATGTTTGAAACAGCATCGTAGAGCCTCATGTCCGCAGGCGTGTAGCCATCAACCTCCCTGAAAACGCGCGCGAGAATGTCCTTCTTGCCAGAGCGCTTCGCAAGGTCGAGACGGTGCCGCCCTGTCACGACTTCCAGCGTGCCGTCCTTGTGCTCGTAAACCGCAATCGCGTTTTCCGCGTTGTCGTAGTACGAGCCACCAAGCTCCTGTCCTTTTACGACGCCAGTTTCCGGATCCGCACCTTCCTTGAACTGCGTGTCGGGCAGCTTCAATTTTGCGATTTCCACCCTGCGCGGCTCCTGGCGGTCGTTCATCACGCGCAGAAAATCGCTTTCGCTGCGTGGCGCCTCGGATGCAGGAGCCTCCGCAGACGGCGTTTCCGTGGCCATAGGCGCGTTCTGCCTCTTTGGCGTCTCTTTGTCCGTCTTTGGCGCTGCCTTCGCTCCTGGGGCTTCCACGGTGGCTTTCGTGGAGGTCTGCGGGGCAGGGACGGACGGCATGTCTGGATGGGTGATGTGCCGCCACTTTCCGTTCTTCTGCTTGCGGTAGCCGTAATCCGCATAGAGAATCGCGCCTGTAAAGCCGTGTTCCTCCAGAATTTCGATGTCCGCAGGCGTCAAATCCTCGCCGTTTTCCAGCTTTGCCGCGACTTCCAGCGCGTGCATGCCATGCTCGGCCTCGCCGGCCACGCCACGCCGTCCTTCTTCCTCCAGGGCGTTAGCGACGAATTCGGCAGCCGCCTCCTCGTCACCGTCGTTCACGCGCATCGCATATTCCCACATCCGGGGATGATTCTTCTTGATGCGGTCTATGCGCTCGATCTGGCGGACAGCCTTCTTCTCCTCCGTTTCTTCCGCCGGCGCGCTTATGTCCGCAACGTCGCCCGAGAAGTCGCGCTGCGCCTCGTTGTACGGAACGCTGTTGGCGTGCACTGTCGTGTCAAAAGCGGACGGCGTGACCGTTCCGCGACCTTTCCGCCCAACTCCGCGTTGAAGCGAATCGACCATTACTTCAAGGTCGGATGTGTTGTATGAGATCGGAAGGCCAACGGCGCGTCCCATTTCTCGCAGGGCATGGCTAACCTTCTGTGTCAAAAGTGGGCTTGTACGCCGCCTGTCCCATGCGTGCGCAAACGCCTCTTCAATGTCTTTGTCACTCAACTTATCCCACGAATCCACGCCGCGAATCCGCATAAGCCTGTTCTTAAAGGCGTTCACCTTCGGGTCGTCGATGCTCTTCAAGAACTTCCGCTTCTGTTCCGTGGTGAACTTTTCCTTCAAGCCCGAATGGATTGCCGCTTCGTGAAGGATCATGCGATTCGCTTCTTGCGCGGTTCTCAGGTTGTCAAGGACGATAACGACATTCCCATCTGGAGCCGTAAAAGCCGGATTCTGCGGATTGTAGTCCTCGGTTTTCTCGATTCCCGGATACTTCGCCAGCAGGTCGGCATTGTTGGCGAGTATCTTGAAATTCCCCTTGGGGAACAGGGCTTCAATCCGGCTTTCGACATAAGCCTTCTTCATCGGCCGCTTTGCGTCAAGCAGCTGGTTATTGATGCTCATTTCATCAGCAACCTTCATCGCTTTCTGAAAAGCGTCGCCACTCTCGTCTGCGGCAACCTCAATCCTCATGCCGTCTCTGTTGGTGACAACCAGATGGTTGCTGCGACCGCCCATCTGGTCTACTGAAATCCCCGTGTTCGGATCGTAGACGCGCAAGGTGCGCCGTCCGTCTTTCCATGTGTACGGCTGCCAATCGACCTCTTGCCCGCCGCTGACTTCGCGCGTCGGTGGAACGAACTGCGACTTGATCTGCCCAGACTCAATAGCCTGATTCAATGCGTCCTTGTTCGTCTCGAAGAACGGCGTGTTCGCCTCCTTCAACTGGAGAACCGCATTCGCCAGCTCGGTATGCTTCTGCACATGGTTGAGGAACCGCTCAACCTTGTCTTTCGTGAAGTTCGGCGACGAAACTAGTCTGTAAAGGTGATAGACCTCCTCGTCCGACAACGCATCCACCTTGTCGGGGTCGATCACCGTCTTTAGAAAACCCGCCTTGTCATTCCGCCACTTTGCGATCTCATGGTGCGCCCTTGTGCCGGCATACATGCCTTGAACGGCCATCGTACCGACAAGCCCGAGGAATATGTCGCGGTTCGACTCGTAGTTCCAGAACTTCTTATCCCACCATTCTGACGCTTCCGCGGCAAGCCCATCATAGTCTCTACCCTTCGTGCCAAAGCCGATAACATCGTCTGCGAACGACTGGACGTGTTCTTCCAGCATTTCCATCGGGACGCCGTGCACGCCTGTTATTTTCGAATACTTGCCGAATCCTTCGGCAGCGCCGACAAGCCATTTCCCGGCCGGGTTCTTCGACATGACCCTGCCGAGCTTCTGCATCGGCCTTTTCACCACTTCGCCAACGGCATCCGTAGCTTTGCCGAGCCACGGGGCAAGCACCTTGCTCTTGCCCTTGCCGATCGGAACCTTGAAGCCGCCGAAAATCCACCCTAGGCCCTTGTCGAGCACAACTTCAACTGCAACTTCCGCAGCGCCGCCAAGAAGTCCTTTGAGCATCGCCGTGCCTTCGTCTTCCTCGTTATGAATCACGACGAGATCACCATCTGGAGTCACGTCATAATCCGCCTGGCGCAGCTCCATTTTTCTCTGCTCTGCAAAATCCTGAATTTCATGGGCATACCCGGCAGGCCCCAGCACAGACGCAAGAATAAACTGGCCCGTGTAGCCCGTGTTGGTGATGAGCCCGTTCAATATGCTATCGGTCGTTGACGCCTTGAACTTCTGCAACCGCTCGGACGCGCCTTTCCTGTTCTGAGCCATTGAGGACAGGGATTTGACGGCTTCGTCGCGCAATCCGTCCGCAAAGCCCTCTACCGTCTTTGAAGATTTCCTCAATTCGCTTATGCGCTTTTCGTCAATCCCCGCGTTCTTGGCAACGGATTCGATCTGATCGAAATATGAAGCCTCGCGCTCGGCTTCTGTCGGCTCCTTTGGCTTTTCGCCGCCAAAAATCTCTTTGACGCCCCGCTTAAAGCCTTCCCATGCGCTGCCGTCACCGGCCTCGCGGAGCATGTCAAGGCCTTCTTGCGTCTCGGCGATTCCGCCTGCACCGATGTCGGAGATTTCTCCGGCAACGCCGTGACGGAGCCGTCCTTCGTTCCTGTGCTTTTCCTTTATGCCGACCCTGCCATCCTTACGCTTTTGGGCAATCTCCTCTTTTGCGGCACCGGAGCGCAGTCGTTCAAGGTTTGAAATCTTGAAGTCGCGTTCCTTCTTCGCCTCGTTCATCGCGCCGGGAAGGACGTTTTGCAGAAAAGCCGTGCCGGCGTCTGTGTCCGCTTCGCCAGTCTCCGCCACAACGGTATCGCGCTGGCGCCGCATGACGCCGTAATCCTCCGCTTTCTGCGGTTCCTCAACCTCGTCCTCGAACTGAACTCCGCCGCCGTCAGGCTCTACCTCGTCCTCAAACGGAATGCCAGCACCCTTATCTTCCGTCCCGCCCGTGGGCTTGTCCTCTATCTCGTCCTCAAACGGAATCGCGTCGAACTTCATTTCGTACCTCCGGCATTCTTGTTCTTGTCCTTCAGCAGCCACATCGGTTTTCCGTCCTTGTAGCCGAGAACGTAGGTCTTGCCCTTATGCTCAACCTCGTCGCCCTCCTTCATCCCTTCCGGGAGAGAGGTGTCTGTTTCAGCCTGTCCGTTCGCCTGTTCGCCTGTAGCTTTCTGTGGAGAGAACCAAGAGGCAAGTCCGGCGAAACCGGCCTTGATCGCCTGCTGCATCTGCTGCCTTTCCTCTTCGGACATGCCGGCGCCGTTCTCGTTGAGATGTGTCTGCATCTTTGAAAGCGCATCCACGATCTCCTTCATCGAGTTGCCGCCGCTTGTCTTTCCGCCAGAGTTTCTGAACAGCATTCTGCTCGCAGCGTTGATTTCCGCAACATCCTTCTGCGCCTTGATCTTGGCAGCGTCCCTTTCGCTCTGCGACTTCGCGTTGATTTGCGCAACGCGCGTCTTGTCGTTCTGCTCCCAAGGCGCAAGCTCTCCGTCACGCACCGTGACAACATGCCCCGTCTTGCTGTTCTCGTAGCGTTTTCCGTCCGGCCCGGACGAAAGAAGTTTCCAGCGGCCATTGTCATTCTGATCGCGCGTACCGAAATCCTCACGCGCAGTCACGCCGTCCGGCCCAGTCTGGGTGCGGGAGAACCCACCCTTGCCGTCTGCGCTGAACGAGCTGATGCCGCGACGCTCCGGGCCGCCCATGCCGAACACGCGCCTTGCCGTGCTGCCGCTTATCGTCGTGCTGCCGACGGTCTGCGGCGCATCTGGATCCATGAAACCGCGCTTGGCAAGCTGCTCGGGCGTGAGACGGCGCGACATGTTGCCGTAGATTTCGCGCTGGTACTCCAACCCCATCTTCGCGCGGCTCAACGTCTGGAACTGCATCTCGGGCGACGCAATCGCCACAGGAACCATGTTGCCGTTCTGGTCGTGCGAATAGACGATGAAGTTGCCTTTCTTGTCGAAGTTGCCGCCGGCCACGTCGAATCCCATGTTGGCGGAAGCGGCTTCGAGAACGGCGCGCGGCACGAATCCGTCTCCGTTGCGCGCCTGGAGCATCATCGTGGAGAGCGTGGCGTCCTTCATGCGCCGAATCTCTGCGCGTTTCTGCTGGTCTTGCATGACGAGATTTCCAAAGTCGGCCATCATCTTTTCGCCATACTGCCGCGTCTCTTCGTCGTCACGAGCCTGTAGCTCGCGTTGCTGCTCCATCTCGGCCGCATTCCATCCGTTCGTCTGGAAGTCCTGCCCGCCGCCGGGCTCGGCCCCCTGCGGCGTCACCGTCACAGGCTCGTTCCAACCAGCATCTCTCATGTCACCTCTTGCCATGTTTCACCTCCTTACGCCGCCGCGCCGTTGTTCGCAAGCGTCCAATAGTCAGGGTTGTTGTTCTTGTTCCAAGTCTCGGAATGGCCGGTTCCCTTCCAGTTCATCCAGTCATCCGCAGGGGCGTTCGTCACGGTCACGCCGCCGCTCCCGCGTGCGCCGCTGCCATTGTTCGCGCTTACTTCCGTTGCCGCCGCGTCGAGATAGTATTTCGCGGCAGACGTGTATGCGCTAGACAGGTCCTTGTACGCGCCCTCCAGAGTGTTCAGGTAGTTGTTCTCGATGCCGGCCGCAGAACCGAAGATGCTGGCCGCGTTTGAGAAGAGCGTTCCGGCGGTCGCGCGAAGCGAACCTGCGTCCTTGATGAGTCCGCCCTGTGTCGCGATGACATTCGCCGCGCCTTTTTGCATATCGCCGGCCTGCCCCATGGCGGAGATGGCCTGCGACGTGCCTTGAGAACCCATGTCGTAGAACGTCTTGGCGGCGCCGGTCATCGTGCTGAGGAACGCGCCCTGCGCCTTGTTGCCCTCGTCCCACGCCTTTGTCTTGGCCGAGGAGGTAAGCTCCGCGAGCATACGGGCGTACTGCTGGCGCATCCCAAGCCCAGCGCCGCTCCCGACACTTACGCCACGACGCGCAAGGGCACGCTGGTTCTGCGCCAATGCGTTTTCGGCAGAAGCCTGCGCATCCGATCCAGCGCGAGACACGTACCGTTCCGGCGAAAGCGAGGCGTAATGCTTCAGGTACTCTCCGGCAAGCCCGCTGGCGTTCGGGTCCATGTTCACAAGCGCATCTGCCTGTCCGAACTTGTCGTTCGCCTGTTCCGTCAGCGATGTGGCAAGTGCGCTCAACTCGTCGCCGTACCCTCCGAGCTTGTTTGCGTATGGCGTCAGCGTGGTCGCAAGCGCCGCCAGCTCGTCAGCGGTCATGTTGACGGAGTTGGCCTGCGTGTTTACGAGCTGCGCCTGTCCGCGCATCGAATTCGTGTCGGCGCGAATCTGTCCGCCTCCGGCAATGACGGCATTCAGGCCGTTGTTCATCGTGGTCACGGCAGAGTTAGCCTTGCCCGCCCCGATATTTAGGGCGTTTTCAAGGGACGAGTTCATCGTGTCGCCAAATGCTGATGCCATGTTTTACCTCCTTACTTTTTGCGCTGTAGTTCCCGAACCGCCTCTTGCGTGTCCGCAAGCTGCTTTTGCAGAGACGTGAAGTTTTCCATGAACTGCATCACGACCGTTTTCAGCTCTCCGCTGGCGATCTGTGCGTTCCCGACCTTGTGGGGGAGCGGCTTTGTGACTACCGTTGTCATTGCGCGAGTCCTCCCATTGATGTGCCGACAAGAAGCGTGTCAACCTCGACGTTCGCCTTGACCTGTATCTGCATGTACCGCTCCATCCGCCTTACCGGCAGCCGGCGCGCGTTCTGCGAAGCGATGTTCGTCAGCGTGGCGGACGCCGTAGGCGCGGAATCCGGAGCCGAGAACATGTCAACCGTGAGATCGAGGAACGTGCCCTTGCCGTCCCCGTCGTAGCCGAGCGCGTCAACGCGGCACGCGGACGGATTGAACGGCTTGGACGATTCGTAAGTCTTGGAGCGCCACGTCATCACCTTCGGCGTATCGTCCCCCTCCCATTCGCACACGGCGTGCATGTTCTTCACGAACTTGGCGTACACCGTCCGCGCATACATGACCGTTGGCTCCCACGTGGAATCCGTGGAAAGCGGCATAGCACCAGTAAATGTACTGTTATACCACCCCTTGAACTCGTAGCCGTTCTTCGGCGTAGCCGTCACAGTCGCCTTGTAGCCCTGCGTAATGCTTGCCGAAAGCCCGTTCGCCGCGATTGTCGCGTTCGGGTCGGTCGATCCGATCACCGCGACGCTTCCATGCGTTGAGCCATCGGCGTCGGCATGTGCGACATTGAGGGTCACTGGCGCCGTCGAACCGTAGTACGCCCAGATCGTGCGGCTTGCGGCGAGAAGCAACACGGCGGACGGCTCTGTGGTCAGAAGGTTGTTGTTTTCGTCATAGAACCCACGGAACACGCTTGGCTCATCTGCGGAATCGCCTTCAAGCTGCGCCGTCTCGGCTGCCGTGAGCTTCACATACTGCACACTGTAGAAGTTGAACCTGAACTGTCCCGGCGGAGGCGTGTTCAGAAGCTGCGTTCCGGTATGTGCTGGCGCGTAGTCCCCGATCACATCGTAAGGAGTGCCGGTGACGCCGATGTTCCCGGATTCGCCAAACTTGCCCGTGTTGATCGTAAGCACCCGCTCCGTGTTGGCCTTCGGCTTCACATAGGCGGTATAGGAGATCGCCGCCGTAGGCGTAAGCGTGCCTGAAAGCGGCATGAGACATGTGTTGCCGCTGCCGTCCTTCCACGCGTCGAGATACCACCGCTCTTCCTCCGTGCGGGGGGCGAGCGTCAGCGCATACGTGAACGATTCGCCGAGTATCACGCCGAACGTCTCTTCGTATTCCTCGCCGTCGATCGTGAGAACGCATGTCTCGTTTCCGTCCGCCCCCGTGTAGTTGATCGCGAACGAAACGGCAACCATCGCCTTTGCAGTCAGGTTTATGTCACCCGAGACCGTCGGGGTGTAGGTCGCATCTGCGGATTGCAAGTTGCCGTCGGAGTCATACCACCCCGCGAACATGAATCCTTCTTCTACCGTCGCGGTGAATGTCGCAACGTCGCCGTAGTGCGCGGAATCGGCGGCGCTTCCGCCGACCTCTACGGACACGGCGGAAATCGCGCTTGCGCTGGGCGTGTCGATGGACGCGGAAAGCTCGTAGTCTATCTGCGAGTAATAGATCACGACGCGAGAATTGAATTTGATGCCATCCAGAACAACAACCCCGTTGTTGATCAAAAGCGGCTCGACATCGTTGTTGTCGATGTCGACGAGCGTTGCCTGTGATGCCGAATACCCGGCATCTGGCGTGATCGTCAACGTGATCACGCGCCCGTCAGCATACATGCCGCCTGTTGCGTCCTCGGCGGGGGAGACGGCAACTGTTCCGTGTGCGGTCGTGACCTCAAACAAATAGAGCGGCTTCGTCGCGAAGTAGTATGTTCCTTCCACGTCCGAGCCTGTGAACGTAAACTGGTAAGGCTCGACGTAGGAGCCGTTGACGTACATTCCGCGACCTTCGTACAGGTCGTTGACGATCGCGACATCAAGCCGATAGTAGTGGGTGTTGACGCCGCTATGTTTCACATATCCGTCTACCTCGTTGGCAACCTTACGCTTCAAGGTCACATCGAAAAGCGAGAGCGTCCCAACAGACGTATTGTCGTTGCGGATGGATATGTTCGTCCATTGCGCGACGGCTGTAGCGTCAGCCGTGAGAGGATACGTCTCTTCTGCCGACCAGATTTTCGACCCGATCTTCCATCCGAGGAACGTGCGCCCCGTGAAGGTGATTGCCGAGGCAAGTGTCACGTTGCCGTATGAGCTCTGCGAAGCCGGAGTGGACGAGCCGCCGTTTGCGTCATAGGTGAGAACAGGAATAGGGACAAAGCGTGCAACCAAGCCCGTAGAATCATTCGCACCAGGGTCGTAAGTCGCATTTTTGGAAATCAGGGTGTCGCCACGATACCAACCCAAAAAAACGGCCCCAGTGTTCGCCGTCGCCACAAAACTAGCACTGTTTTGAATAAGTATCACGCCACTTGGACAGCACGCGCTCGGTGTAAGACCCGTGCAATACTTAAAACTAATCGTATCCTTCTCAAGTGTAGTGCGTATAGAGCTATTTCCTGCGCAACGTATATAGCCTAATGTCGTATTGTTTAC
>Ga0310690_10004722_pt1 | contig 19094 bp, 15 predicted proteins | sample AusTroGonzalo_MG_2_FD_207661 | JGI IMG/M metagenome (GOLD analysis project Ga0310690, IMG submission 207661) | Bovine rumen microbial communities from tropical cattle in Woodstock, Queensland, Australia - Gonzalo_04 (v2) (version 2) | ecosystem: Host-associated > Mammals > Digestive system >...
ATAATCTCAGTCTTGCCGGTGTTCGGCGGGCAGAGCATGAGGCCCCGCTGACCGAAACCGAGGGGGGCGATCAGATCGATCAAGCGCATATCCGGGAAGGACCGGCCGTCCTTGCTTTCAAGCGAGATCCTGCGGCTCGGATAAGTCGGGGTCAGCTCATCAAAAGAAGGCCGGGAGAAAGCTTCCTCCTCCGGTATGTCATTGATACTGGAGATATAGAGCAGGGCGGCATATTTATCCCCCTCCCGCTGGGGGCGGATCTTGCCGCGGACCATATCCCCGGTACGAAGACCGAAGCGGCGGATCTGCGCCATAGAGACGTAGACGTCCCTGGAAGAGGGCTGGAAAGTAGAGGTGCGGAGGAAACCGTACCCGTCCGGATGCAGCTCCAGGATGCCGCCGCCTTCCTCATAATCACCGGAGGCGAGCAGCTCCTCAAGGGTGGGCGCCTGAATCCCGGTGTCCTGAACCTGAATGGGGGAAAACTGATCCGCAGGGCGGGAAGGGGCGGACTGAGGACCGAAAGCATGGGAAATATAGACCGGCTCCCCCCCATGGCCAACGCGCTTTTCGGGAAGAGGGGAGACGACCGGCGCCTGGACCGAAGGCTCTTTCGCCGGAACGGGGGCGGGAGGCGCGACCGAAACGGCCGGGCCGAAGCGCGGCGTAAATCCGCCGGGACGAAGGGGCTGGACATGCTGCTGCTCCGGGGACAGATGCTGGCCGGAAGGGGTCGTATTCTGCCAGGCAGGACGGGAGCCGGAGGCCTGCGGCGCCTGATAGGCGGGACGGGCGTTGAACCTCGGCCCGTCAGAATTATGCCAGGCAGCCTGATACTTCGGCTCGGCCAGGCGTTCCTGCTCCGCCGGGCGTTCAGGTTCCGCCGGACGAGCCTGCTCCGCCGAAGGCTTCTGCTCCGCCGGGAGCTCCCGCTCCGCAGCAGAATCCGCCTGATCGCAAAGAACAGCGGAAAGCTTATCAACAATCCCGGCTTTATCAATCCCAGCGCCTAAAACGATCCGGTTTTCCTTGGCCAGCTTTCTCAGCTGCAGAACGGTCATATCGTTCAGTTCATTTTTTGTCATGATTTCAGTTCCTCCTCATTATTACAGGCAAAGACGACATCGCGGACAACCGCCTGTTCGACTTCATGCTTCAGGGTAAGATAAGGATCGGTTTCAAGCGGCCGGAGACCGGCCCTGCCGAGGGCTTCACGCACGGCGGAAGACGGGAGCGTCAGGGTATTGAAACTGAGCGCGAGGGCAGCGCCGGGCGCCATCAGCGACTTCCATACGGGAAGCACCCGATCCAGGAACCCTCTGAGCGATTCCGGCTTTCCGCCGTCCCGCGGCGCATGCTGGATGCCGTAGGGCAGATCAGCGACGATCAGGTGAACCGGCCTGCGCCGGAACAGAACCGGGGAAAGGGCCGTATCCGCCGCGGCGAAGGAAAGATGCCGCTGATCCCCAGCCTGGAAATGCTCCCGCGAATCGGAAAAGGCGAAGCTTGTGACAGGCACGGAGCGCTTTCCCGAAGTAACCGAATGATCACGCTTCTCATGTTTCAGCTTATGATACTGAAGATAGCGGGAGAAAAACGCGGAGGCTTCCCTCAGGGCTTTCGCATCCTGATCCATCCCGGTTGCGTTCATCCCGAGCAGCAGAGCGCAGAAGCACCCGGTGCCCTTCCCGCAGACCGGATCGAAAAACGACAAGGGCTCTTCCTGAAAAACATAAGGGGTCAGCGCGGCGGCGGTATTGATCATCATCCGCGTAAACGGGACGCTCGTTTTCCCTTTATACTTCAGAATCTCCGGAAGATCTTCCGGCAGGTAGGGAACATAGCCGGAAGAAAGGGGACGAAGCAGGGAGCCGGACTCCTTCACCGCCATGAAAGACACGGAACTGTGGGAAGAAAGATACCGGAGCTCCCCGGGGCTTAACTCACGGCAGTCAAAAGAGAGGAAGACCGCGCCGCCAAGGGTTTCGACAGAAACCTCACAGTCAAGCGAAAGGGCGCGGAGCATGGCAAGAAGTTCGCAACGAGACAGGCTGACAGCCCCTTCACGATAACGGATATTACTGTGTTTGATCAACTCAAACGTATAGACCATGACATCCTCATTTCTTCAGAGATTATATGTATTATATCAGAAAGACCCTGCAATATCAAGGTTGAAAGGAGAAAACAAAAGAAAAAACCCTTCTCACGAATGAGAAGGGAGTTTTGCAAAAATTACCACTTGCGCTTACGGGCGGCTTCAGCCTTTTTCTTACGCTTGACGCTGGGCTTCTCATAATGCTCGCGCTTGCGCACTTCCTGGAGAACGCCGCTACGGGCGCACTGCCGCTTAAACCGTTTGAGCGCACTTTCCAGGGACTCATTTTCGCGGATACGTACCTCGGACACTGTTATCCCTCCCCTCGCTCAAGACAATGGCCCGTGACGGAGCGAAACCCGATCAGCAGAACCACAGCGCAATTATACAGCCAAAGAGACGATGAGTCAACTTTTTTTCTCAAATTCCGTCCGAAGCCCGGAAATCCCCCGGGAATCAGGCCATGCGGTCAGGCAGCTGCGCTCCGCCGAGAATATGAAAATGAAGATGCGGAACGGACTGACAGGCATCGGGCCCGCAGTTGGAGATCACACGATAACCGCCGGTCAGGCCTTCCTGCGCGGCGATCACCGGAATTGCCCGAAGGCATTCCGCCAGAAGCCGGTCCGATACGCCGGCAGTATCATCCAGGGAAGCGATATGCTCCTTCGGGACCACAAGGACGTGAACCGGCGCCTGGGGATTGATATCCCGGAAGGCGAAGACGAATTCATTTTCGAAGACCTTTGAGGAGGGAATTTCCCCTTTGATGATTTTACAGAAGAGACAGGTTTCCATGACAAAACATCCTTTCTTATTGTATTTCTCCGCGCATGCCGCGGGAATCAACAGCCGTCAGAACAACCGGGACGGGAACACCGGACGAACAGGGGGAACCCGGAACCATCCGGACACGGATATACTCCGGCGTGTAGCCTTCCCAGCAGCCGTCAACCTGCTTTTCGGGAAGCAGCACCGAAGACCGGCCGACCCACGAGCGCAGATAATCACGAGCGACGGTCCGGCCGAGGGAAATCAGATTGCGGGCACGCTCTTCCTTCACGGCGGCGGACAGCTGGCCCGGCATTCCGGCCGCCGGCGTACCGGGACGCGCCGAATAGGGAAACACATGGATCCGGGAGAAGCCGACCTTCCGGATCATCGCTTCCGTTTCCCGGTATTCAGCCTCGGTTTCGCCGGGAAAGCCCGTCAGGATATCCGTGGTGAAAGCCGCATGCGGAAAGACCCGGCGCAGGTTGTCCACCGCCCGAAGATACTGGGCCGAATTATACTGCCGTTTCATCCGCGCGAGGACCGAATCACTGCCCGACTGAAGCGCGAGATGAAACTGCGGGCAAAGCTTGTCCGCTTCCTTCAGCCCGGCGGCAAAGGCTTCCGTCGCGATCATCGGCTCCAGGGAGCCGAGGCGGATCCGGAGGATTCCGTCCGTTTCCTGAACGACACGAATCGCCTCCAGCAGGGAAACGGCGGGGGAGAAGTCCTTTCCGTAGGAACTGAGATGGATCCCGGTGAGCACGATCTCACGGAAGCCCGCGGCGGCAAGGCGGCAGACCTCGGCACGGATATCCCCGAGGGGACGGGAACGAATCGGCCCGCGGACAGAGGGAATAATACAGTAAGTACAGCGATTCCGGCAGCCTTCCTGGATTTTCAGAACGGCACGGGTATGATCCTCCTGGGTCGAAATGTTCAGGGGTTCAAAGGCCGAACCGTCCGAAAGGGGCAGGACGGCACAAAGCGGAACCCCGGTGGTTTCCACCTGACGAAGGAGTTCCACAACGCGGCTCCTGTTCTGCGTTCCGAGGACCAGATCCGCCCCGACGGAAAGCATTTCCTCTCCGCGGAGCTGGGCCATGCAGCCGCAGACGATCAGCTTCGACCGCGGATGCTCGCGCCTGCATTTCCGGATCAGCTGAAGCGATTTCTTATCCCCGACGCCGGTGACGGTACAGGTGTTGATCAGATAGACGTCCGCGTCCGCGTCCACGGGGACAACGGACCAGCCGTCCTGACGGAAGAGCTCCAGCATGGCCTGGGTGTCATACTGATTCACCTTGCAGCCGAAGGTATGGGCGCCAATCGTTTTCAATCGTGATCACTCCATCTCTCCGTAGAGGCTCAGCAGGGCAGCGGCAGCCGCGAGGCCGGCGGTTTCGGTACGGAGGATTCTTCTGCCCAGCGTCATGGGAAGAAAACCCCTCTGTTTCAGGAGACTGATTTCATCGGCGGTGATCCCGCCTTCGGGACCGATCAGAATCCCCAGGGAAGCGGGGTCCGGAAAGGTTTCACGCAGGGCCAGGGGGCCGAAGCCGTCCGCCTCCTCCCAGGGGACCGCGTTAACCGCCGGCAGGTCCTCACGGCAGACCAGCTGCGGAATCGTCACAGGCAGGAGAATCTCAGGGAGGACACACCGGCCGGACTGTTTTCCGGCTTCCCGGACGATTTTTTTCCACCGGTCCAGCTTCCGCCGGGCGTCGTCGGCGGAAAGCCTGACGACACAACGATCCATGACCACGGGGATGACGCGGCTGACCCCGATTTCCGTCGCTTTCTGGACGATCCAGTCCATTTTATCCGCCTTGGGAAGGCCCTGGAACAGGGTCAGGGCAAGGTTCGGCTCCGTCGAAGGGAGGGAAGAGAGCTTCCTGACACAGACAATCCGGTTTTCCTCCCCGACGATTTCAGCAAGCCAGGGGTGCCCGAGGCTGATCACTTCGACCTGATCGCCCGGTTTCAGGCGGAGGACGGTCAGCGCGTGGCGGGAATCCTCAGGCGTCAGCCATTCAAGATCGTCCCGTCCCGGATCAGGCGTGCTGTAAAATCTGTGCATCAGGCGTTCCTCCTGGCCAGAAAAGCGGTCCATTCGCCCTTGCGTTCAGAGCGGAGAATCTCATAAGGAGCTTCCTCCAGCGCTTTGCGGACCTCCTCCGCCCGGGAGGAAACGATCCCGCTGCAGATAAACAGGCCGCCGGGCCGGATATGATCCCTCAGCGGGGCGGCGAAGGCAATGATTACGTCAGAGATAATATTGGCGACACAGATATCGCAGACCGCGTCCACATGGTCCAGCAGGTTTCCCTGCCGGACAGAAACAACCCGGTCAACACGATTGTGCTTCACGTTTTCCGCCGCGACGCGAACCGCGTCCGGATCGATATCAATCGCCAGGACGCTCCCGGCGCCGAACAGGGCGGCCCCGATGGCCAGGATTCCGCTTCCGGTCCCCACGTCAATGACAGACTCCGAACCGGCGATGACTTCTTCCAGGAGAGAAAGACACATGGACGTCGTTTCGTGGGTTCCGCTTCCGAAGGCCATCCCGGGATCAATCTCTATGATCTTATCCTCCGGGCCGGGCGAGAAAGCCTCCCAGGTCGGCTTGACCACCAGATGTTTGCCGACATAGAAGGGTTTATAATACTTTTTCCAGACGTCCTTCCACTGTTCGTCACTGACGGAGGCGGTTTCCAGACGCAGGGAACCGTACCTGTCCCCCCCGGCAGAGAGCAGGGAAAGCGCACTGCGGACCTCTTCCAGCAGGCGATGGAAATGCTCATCCGGTTCAAACCACGCGTGGACAAGCACATCCTCGGGCATGGAGTCGAGCAGCTTCGGATCGACAATCTCCCAGATGCCGTGAGGGCTGCCGGGATCGGGGATATCCGCCCGGTCTTCGATCATGGTTCCGGCGGCCCCTGCTTCCATCAGAACCGAAGATACCTCATCGCTGCCTTCGGTCGTCGTATGAACGATCAGTTCAATCCAGTTCATCAAATCGCCCCTCCTTCTGTTTTTCCTCAGGGTGAAAAGCTTTCGATCCCGCGGAGAAGCTCATATTCACGGACATCTCTGCAGGTGGTATACATATAACGGGTGATGACGTTCCCCGTCCTGTAATAGAGGCACATGAAAGGACAATCCTGCGCAAAGAGCGACTGGATCTCCATGAGCTTCTGCCGGTAGCCTTCCTGGGTTGTTTCCTTGCGGAGCTCATGGCAAAGATCGGTCATCTTCTCGCTTTTGTAGCGATTATAGTTTCCTGTGTTCCCGCGGATCAGGAGAAAACCGGGATCCGGCGCCACGTCCATGGAAAAGGAGACCAGCGCAAGGTCAAAGGAACCGGCTTTGAGCTTCTCCTGGACGTTGGCAAGGGTCATGGCTTCCACGGAACAGGCAATTCCGACCTGCGCGAGCTGCTCGGAAATCATGGTCGCCGCTTCAAGACGCACGTCGTTATCCGGCTCCTCATAGACATAAAAGCGCAGGCGAAGATTCCGTATTTCGCCGTCGGCGTTCAGGCGGTCCAGGACGCCGTTTTCATCAGAATCCTCCCAGCCGGCCTGGGCCAGAAGGTTTCGGGCCTCGTCCAGATTAACGACGAACTGGGAATCGAGACTGTCGTTATACATCCAGGTTCCGGGATAAAAAGGAAAGTTCGTGGTAACGGCAAGCCCGGAATAGACATTGGTGATGATCTTCTGGCGGTCGATGACATAGCGGATGGCCTTCCGGACTTCAGGGGTCAGTTCACTGGCGGAGTTGTTCATGAAGAGACACTCGAGCTGACTGGTCCGGTAGGCCATCGAAACCGACAGGGTGCCGGTTTTATACTGCGCTCCGGCAATGGAACGCGTAAAGATCGCGTCGACCCGGTTGTATTCATAGCTGTCGATAACGGCGCGGGACGTATCGTGGAAGGAAAGCATGATCTGCCGGACATAGGGCTGGGTTTTCCACCAGTTCGCGTTCGCCTCCAGGGTCATGAAGTCACCGGCGATAAACTGCGTGACGACATAGGGACCGCTGCCAAGGGGCTGATCCGCGGCAACCTGGGACGCGGGGACAATCGGGAAAGTCATCTCATACAGGATCCCGTAATACTGCCGGGGATTCTTGTTGGTCGAGTTCGCCTGGACAACGACGGTGTGTTCATCCTTCGCGGTTATCTTTTTGACAAAATAAGCCAGGTTGCTGTAGAAGCCGTGATCGGTAATGTTCTCATCCCGGGCCTTATCCAGAATATAATTCGCAGAGGCAACGACGTCATCCGCCGTCAGGGGAGTCCCGTCCGAGAACCGGACATCGGTCCGAAGATGAAAAGTCCAGACTTTGCCGCCGTTGCTTTCCTCCCAGCTTTCCGCGACGCAGCCCTGGGGAATGTAATCGTCGTCAATCGTCAGGAGACTTTCATAGATGACGTTATAAACAGAAAGGATGTCCCTTTCCTGCGGTTCAAAGGGACGGATGGTAAGGGTTTTGGTACTCTGAATTCCGACGGTGATACTGGTCCCGACGTTTTCCGGCAGGGCCGAATCAAGGGGCAGCATCAGCAGAATCAACAGCGTCAGGCAAAACCGGCGAAAAATACTTGGCCTGATAGATCCCATAATCTCTTGTTACCCTCCCAGCATAGGTTTTGGTAGGCCCGTCCGGCAGGCGATCGACGGACATCGTCAGGCCGTCGCTGCTGACAGCGGGGTTCGACAGCCAGGATTTGATTTCTCCCTGACCGGCATGATAAGCGCAGACCACGCAAACCGGATCACCGTGAAAAAGCGTACTAAGATAGTTCAGATACCAGCAGCCGAAGAGGATGTTGGTTTCCGGATCATAAAGCTGTTCGAAGCTGTAATTATCCACTTTCAGCTTATGGGCAATCCACTCCGCCGTTTCCGGCATGAGCTGCATCAGCCCCCGGGCCCCGACGGAAGACTCCACCGTCGGCCTGAAAGAGCTTTCATTGCGGATGACGGAGGAAACCAGCGCAGGGGACAGATTATATTTCCGGGACGCCTGCAGTATTTCCTCCCGATACTCCAGCGGGTACTGCTGATCGACGGCCTGCTGTTCCTGCCTGTGAAGATCGGCCTGCCGCGTGAGCCAGGCGCGCATCAGGAGATAAGACGTCAGCGACAGGGCGAGCACGGCAGCCAGAGCGATCAGGGATGCGCTGAGCCAGCGCGGCATCGGCCAGGCGGCTTTCCTGGAAGAGGGTTTCCTGCGGGAGGACTCAGGCCGGCTGACCGGATCCTGCGCCAGCGGGTCCGGATCCGGTTCAGGCCGCGGGGCGGGAGGGGAAACGGACCTTCTTCTGCGGGCCGGATTCCCTCCGGCCCTCTGCAATTCCCTTTCAAGAAGAACGGAGACCTGCCTCAGGGTCTCCTCCACCGAGCCCGAATTATCAATGACAGCGGAGGAAAGATCCGCCTTCCGGTCCGAAGACATGACAACACGGATCCGGCTCAGCGCTTCTTCACGGGTATAACCGTCACGGGCCATCAGACGCTCCAGCTGCTGATCTTCCGGCAACCAGACGCACCAGACGGCGTCGCACAGGGAGTCGTATTCCTTTTCAAAAAGCAGGGGCATATCCAGGAAGCAGAGCTTCGCGCCGGCGGACCGGGCCTGCTCGATCTTCCTGCGGGTCAGGGAGCGCAGGAAGGGGTCCATCACCAGATCCAGCTGTTCCCGGGAACGGTCATCCGAAAAAACCAGCCTGGCCATCGCCTGCCTGTTCATGGAGCCGTCCCGGCTGATATACCGGTCACCGAAAACCGACCGGATCGCGGGAACGGCTTCGCCGCCGGGCCCGGTCAGCTCCCGGGAAAGAGCGTCACCGTCGACCACCGGAAAACCGCGCCTGAGCATCTCGCGGCTGACGGTGGACTTACCGCAGGCAATACTGCCGGTAATACCGATGACACGCATGACGGGGACTCCTTTCGCAAACAGTAAACCGACCCGGCAAGAGATCATCAGGCCGGGCCGTTACTAAAAATCCGGAATCAGATGTGGGTGTTCAGAAGCTTCTGCTTCAGCTCAGCTTCCATGGAGTAGAGCTGCTTTTCCGCCTCGATGCGTTTGGCATGACCCTGGGACTGGATCTCCATCACTTCGTTGATGGTATCGATCAGATCCTGATTGGTCTGGACCAGGGTTTCGATATCGATGATGCCGCGTTCGGCCTCCTTGGCCGTCTGGATGGTACCGATTTTCAGCGCTTCGGCGTTCTTCTTCAGCAGCTCGTTCGTCATATCCGTTACAGCGGTCTGGGCCTTCAGCGCCTCCTGGGAATGATGCATTCCGAGGGCCAGGACCATCTGACTCTTCCACAGCGGAAGGGTGTTGGAGAGGGTCGACTGAATCCTTTCCACGAGAAGGCTGTCATTGTTCTGGAGAAGACGAATCTGCGGCGCCATCTGGATGGCGACCTGACGGGTCAGCTTCAGATCGTAGAGCTTCTTTTCAAAACGGTCACACTGGGCGGCCAGATCGTTTGCTTTCTGCGCGTCCATCGCGTCACCGCTGGCAGCCGCTTTTTCCTGAAGCTCTTTCAGATCATGCTCCCGGATCTGGGCAAGCTTCTTGTCCCCGGCGATGATGTAGAGCGTCAGCTGATGGAAATAATCGTTGTTCTGATCGTAGAGCCTGTCAAACATGGCCACATCCTTGAGCAGCTGGGCCTGATAGCCTTCGAGGGAGCTGGCAATGTTTTCGACGTTGACGGAAACTTTATTGTACCTGGCCTGCATGCGGGTGACCTTATCCTCCGCCTTGGAGAAGAGCTTCGCGAGGCCTTTCGGCTCCTCAGAATCCTTCTGGAACCCTTTCAGCTCGGCCACAAGGTTTACCAGCATGTTGCCGACTTCACCGGTATCCTGCGTCTTGACCGCATCCAGCGCGGTCTGGGAGAAATCGGCGATCTTTTTCTGCGCGTCAGCACCGTAGAGCAGAACATGATCCGGATTCGTAATATCCACACGGGTGATAAAATCGTCGATCGCTTTTTTCTCCGCTTCCGTGAGCTGGCTGTCATCAAGCTTCGGGGCAGCCTCAGGCGCCGGGGCGGCAGTCTGCTGGATGCTTTCGACGGGAGCAGCAGGGGATTCCGGCACAGGCGCAGCGGGAGCGGGGGAGAGCTGGAGCATGGGATTGGTTTCAGACATGGTGGTTTACCTCCTTGAGATTAAATGGGTCGGGGTCAGAGTCAGTCAGCGTCCAGATGACCGGATGCGGGCGTTTCGGAAGGGAGGGGAGTTTCATGCTCGTCCGGAAAACTCATGACGGGAGCGGACGTGGCCCGCATCTGCGCTTCAGCGGCGGTCCGGGCGTTTTCGACGATTTCGTTATCCGTAAAGCCGTCCCGCTTGAGCATCTGCTCAAGCACGTCGATATCCGTCGAGATATCCAGCATATTATCGCGGTGGAGATTGTCGATCAGCTTCTGGCAGGCAGTCAGGATCAGGTTCATGCCGCGAACGGTCGTCTCCCGCGCTTCTTTCATCTCACCGTAGGAAACGCCGCGCTCCTGCATGGTGCGGTAGTTGGCCAGCATTTTCAGGGTGGTGGGCAGGTAGTAGTTCATGAACTTACGCACCTGAGGCGCTTTGGAAGGGCATTCGGAAACGGTGCGGAAGATCTGCTCGCATTTGATGCTCAGGTTGTTCATCTGATCGGTCAGCTCCCGATCGGGAATGGCGGCGTTCTCTCTCTTGATGGTGCGGAGCATCTCCTGCCCGGTGGTAATCACCTGGTCGGCAACCTTGTCCCCGGTCAGCGGGATCGAGGAGGCTTCCTCCCTCTTCCGCTGCTCCGCTTCCTGCTGCATACGAACGCGCGCGGCCTCTTCCTCACGGCGGGCCTGTTCAGCTTCTTCCTGCTGACGGGCCCGGTCCCGGCTGTTATGAGTCGTGGTATCCAGCCCGCTGCCCATAATGCTGGTGAGTTTACCGATGCCGAGCCCCAGCAGGACACCGGCAATGATCCCGGCGAAACTGAAATTGGTAAGGGCGGCAAAGATCAGCAGGGTAATGATAAAGCCGAGCCCGCCGGACTTTTTATTGCTGTTGGAATTCTTGCTGGCCACGATAAATACTCCTTGATCAAAAAATCATGAGTGATTATACCACATCTTACATGTAAAAGAAAGAAGAAACGGATTAAAATATGCTAAGAAAAACACAACGAAGGGAGGATGAAAGCATGCGCTCTCTCTTTCACAGGAAAGCAGAACAGAAAAAAAACGAATATGACGCGGAGACGATGACGCCGGTGATCAGGTGCAGCATCTGCACGGGAGAACAGGTCGCGGGATTTAAACGAAAGAAAGACGGGACGTTTGAAGAAGTCATGCTTCTCCGCGACGAGGGAGATCTCCGGCAGTTCAGGGAACAATACGGAATCAAAGGCGAGATTGAGAAAATCTACTGACACGGTACAGGGTTCAGGATCTTTCCGGCCGCCCGGCGGGTTACCGCCAGAGATCGTAGTGATCCTGCCGGAGGGCGTGGAGAAGGCGTTCGGGGGCATCCGGATAGACAGCGCGCAGCTTTCGGAGGAGTTCCTTCATCTCTTCCCGCTTGGTTTCACCGTTCACGGGGCAGGGAGAGGAGACCACCGGGAGGGAAAGCACTTTCTGCATATGCCTGACATGGGTTTCCGGCAGGTAGACCAGCGGCCGGATGACGGTAATGCCGGTGCGGCTCATCAGCGTTTTCGGATGAAAGGTGCGGAACCGTCCTTCATAAAAAAGGCTCATCAGAAGGGTTTCAAGCACGTCCTCGCGGTGATGCCCGAGGGCCAGCTTGCCGCATCCGAGCTCCTGGCAGGTCTTCGCCAGAACCGCCCTGCGCATTTTCGCACACAGGGCACAGGGATTCTTCTCGTGCCTGTAATCAAAGATGATCTCACCGATCTGCGTTTCTTTGATCACATAGGGAATCGACAGCTCTTCACATAAGGCGGAGACCCCCGAAAGATCAAAGGGTTCCAGGCCCATCGTCACGGTGACGGCGGAAAGGGCGAAATTCTTATGGCTGAATTTGCGATACAGGCCGAGGGCGTGCAGAAGCAGCAAAGAATCCTTGCCGCCTGAAACCCCGACGGCAATATGATCCCCGTCTTCAATCAGATTAAAATCAGTATCCGCCTTGCGAATGCAGCCGAGCGTTTTTTTCATCGGTGAAACCTCATTCTTCCAGAATTCGCAGACTGTCATGCTGGGTATGGCAAAGGAAAATGTTCCTCTCCGCCGCCGACAGGGCTTTATAAGCTTTTTCCGCCGCGGAAGCGTTCCGGAAAACACCGAAAACCGCGCTTCCGCTTCCTGTCATCCGGGCAGCGGAGGCGCCTTCCCGCAGCAAAGCCCCGCAGGCGTCCTCGATTTCCGGACGGAGACGGCAGGCAACCGGCTGAAGGACGTTGCCGATGCTTTCGCAGAGCTTTGGAAAGTCACCGGTTTGCAGCGCGGAAAGCGCTGCGTCCGTATCAGGACGGACGGGGGAGCTTTCGTTTTTCCAGAGACTGAAGACTTTTGCGGTGCTGAGACCGCCGCAGGGCTGGATCACGACAAGCCAGTAATTGTATCTGTTTTCATAGTTCTCCAGGATTTCGCCGATCCCGCGGGTGCGCGACAGTCCGCCCCGAAGCGCGAAGGGGACATCCGCCCCGAGGGTGAGGCCGATCCGCTCCAGCTCGTCAGCGGAAAAACCGGTATTCCACAGCTTATTGAGCCCGAAGAGGACCCCGGCCGCGTCCGAGCTTCCGCCGCCCATTCCGGCACCGATGGGGATGGATTTATGGACATGAATGGAAACGCCGCCCGGATAACCGGAAGCTTCCTTCAGGGCCTCTGCCGCGCGCCAGGCCAGATTGGTCCTGTCCGCACGGCAGGGAGGATAACCGCCTGTGGTGAGACCGATCGTTCCGGACGGCTCAAGAAAGATCTCATCCGCAAGGGACACAGGCTGCATCAGCATATCCATCAGATGATAACCATCTTCACGCAATCCGGTGATATCCAGGGACCAGTTGATCTTGGCAAAGGCTTGGATGAGCATGAAAACCTCCCGGCGAAGTCATTGGAGAAAATCATACTGCCGCGGCGGAGAAAACGCAAGCATTGCTTGCAAAGATGCCGCTGCAGATGTAAACTGAAAAAGGACCGACGGATTCCGGCACCCAAACCGCCGGGTTCTTCGATCGGCGCTCTTTTCGGCCGCAACGCATGTGGAGGAATCAACATGGAAAGCAAAAAGACACCGGTATTCATCAATCTGCTGGCCATTGCCAGGTACGAGCAGATGCCGGATTATCCGATTCAGTTTATGACAACCGGAAATCTTTATTACAAAAACGCCGGAGAGGCGTTGCTTCAGTATGTGGAATCCCAGGAAGACGAGCAGACGGGAGAGATTACCAGCTCCGATATTCTGCTTTCGCTGTCGGACGACAAGGTGACCATGCAGCGCAACGGCGATTTTTCCAACACCATGGTTTTCTCAAGCGGAAAGCGCTTCGAAGGAATCTATCATACGCCGTACGGAGAGATGGATATGGCCGTATTCACCAAAGAAGCCGCCTGCCGGATCGGTAACCGGGACGGGTCGCTGCACCTCCATTATCAGCTCCAGATCCAGGGGAACTATGCGTCGACAAATGAACTGCACCTTGAATACCACGCGGATCCGGCAGCGAACAAGCAACGAAGAAAGGGGACATGCGAGCATGAAGATCGGAATACTGGGAGCGGGCACCTGGGGAACGGCACTGGGAAGGTCGCTGGCCCTGAATCACCATGACGTCTGTATCTGGAGTTACTTCCCGGAAGAGACGGAACGGCTTGCATCAACCCGGAAACATCCGAATCTGCCCGGGGCGGAAATACCCGAATCCATCAGCTATACCAATGATCTTGCCGTCCTTTCGGAAAAGGCGGACTTTATTCTGGCGGTCGTTCCTTCCATATTTATCAGAAAGACAATCCACGAACTCGTTCCACACCTGGAACCGGAGACGATACTGGTCAGCGCCGCCAAGGGTATTGAAAGCGATACGCTGATGACATTGACGGAGGTCATCCGGGAGGAACTGCAAAAGGGCGGGAAAGAAAACCGCGTCTGCGCACTGAGCGGGCCGACCCACGCCGAAGAAGTCGCGCGCGATATGCCGACGCTGATCGTCAGCGCAAGCAGGGATCCGGAAGCCGCGACCAGGGTCCAGAAACTGTTCGAGGGCACCTGTATCCGTCCCTATGTCAACCAGGATGAAAAAGGGGTTCAGATCTGCGGCGCGCTGAAAAACGTCGAGGCGCTGGCAGTCGGTATCGCAAGGGGACTCGGCTACGGAGACAATACCTGTGCGGCCATGATGACCAGGGGCATGGAAGAAATCAGACGCCTCGGACTGGCCATGGGATGCACGGAGAAAACCTTTTTCGGCCTGGCGGGTATCGGAGACCTGATCGTTACCGCCACGAGCCAGCATTCCCGGAACAACCGGGCGGGTTACCTGATCGGGAAAGGCATGAAAGCGGAGGACGCAGTGAAGGAGATCGGCATGGTCGTTGAAGGGATGAACGCATTGCCGGCGGCAATCAGGCTTTGCGAGAAATTCGGCATGGATATGCCGCTGATCAACGCGGTGCGGGAGATTGTCCGCGACGGAGCAAAACCTGCCGACGTCGTTACAAAACTGATGAACAGAAGCCTGAAAACAGAATAAAATAAGCCGAAGGGAACAACAGAATGGAACAGCGACTGAACGACGGCTGGCTTTTTGCGAAACTTCCGAACGGAAGTACCCTTTCCGATGCCCGGAAAGCGGAGTTCCGGCAGGTGGACCTGCCGCACGACTGGCTGATCTGGCAGGCGGAAGATCTGTATGAATCCGCTGACGCATGGTATGTCAGAAAACTGAGTATTCCGGATACCGACGAAAAGGTATGCCGGTTCCTTTGCTTTGACGGCGTCTATATGGACTGCGACATCCTGCTGAACGGGGAAACGGTCTGCAGCCATCCGTACGGATATACCGCTTTCCGGGTTCCGCTGAACGGCAGGACGCTTCCCGGCGAGAATGAAGTGATGGTTCACATCCGTCATCGGAGTCCCAATTCACGCTGGTATTCCGGCAGCGGGATCTACCGCGACGTGACGCTGGTCACGGTGCCTGAGAATCATCTGGTTCCCGACGGGATCACGATCACGACAGAACAGGAAGGGGACCGGTCATGGCTTATCCGCCTTATCGCGGAAACCGCCGGGGCGAACGGCATTCCTTTCCGTCTCCTCGTAAAGGATCCGAAGGGGGCCGTCGTCGCGGAAGCGGAGGGCCAAAGCGAATCAGGACGGATTGAGAGCCTTTTCCGTATTCAGGACGGTCAGACCTGGGGACCGGACCATCCCAATCTTTATTCAATCCGGATTCAGTACGGAGAAGAGACTCGGGTCCAATCCTTCGGACTTCGGTCTGTTTTATTCAGTCCGGAACACGGTCTGATCCTGAACGGGCAGCAGATTAAGCTGCACGGCGTCTGTCTTCACCATGATCTCGGCGCGCTGGGGGCGGCTTTCCATGAAAAGGCGGCGAAAAGGCAGCTGGAACTGATGAAAGAAATGGGAGCCAATGCCGTAAGGACAAGCCATAATCCCCCCGCTTCCCGTTTTCTGGACCTGTGCGACGAAATGGGAATGCTCGTCGTCGACGAAGCCTTCGACATGTGGGAGAGAGAGAAGACCACCTATGATTATGCCCGTTTCTTCAGGGAATGGGCTGATCGGGATGTAGCTTCCTGGATCCGGAGGGACCGGTGTCATCCCTGCGTGATCATGTGGTCCATCGGCAACGAGATTTATGACATGCATGCGGATATGCGGGGAACGGAGGTTACGAAGCATCTCGCGGAACAGGTCCGGATTCATGACCCGTTTCATCACGCCGCAGTGACTTTCGGCTGCAACTATATGCCCTGGGAAGGCGGACAGCGCTGCGCGGAATATGTGGATGCAGCAGGATACAATTACGGTGAAAAATGCTATGAAGCGCATCACGCCGCTCATCCGGACTGGGTGATATACGGCAGTGAGACAGCCAGCGTTCTTTCGAGCCGGGGAATCTATCATTTCCCGCTCCGGCAGAGCATCATGTCCGAAGCTGACCGGCAGTGTTCCGCGCTCGGAAACAGCAATACAAGCTGGGGCGCGACAGATCTGAAACAGATGATTATCGACGACCTGGACAATCCTTTTACCCTCGGGCAGTTTATCTGGAGCGGCATAGACTATATCGGGGAGCCGACACCGTATCATACCCGTTCGTGCTATTTTGGCCAGGCGGACACCGCCTGTTTTCCGAAGGACTCCTACTATCTGTTCCGGAGCTTCTGGACAGAGGAGAAGATGGTCCACATCGGAGTCGCATGGGACTGGAATCCCGGGCAGATGATCGACGTCCCTGTGATGACCAATTGCCGGGAAGCCGAATTGTTCCTGAACGGGCGGTCTCTCGGAAAAAAGCGGCAGGAAAAGAATCACCGGAAGGGCTTTCAGCCCGTATGGACCGTTCCCTTCGAAGGCGGCGAACTGAGCGCGGTCGGCTACGACGAAGACGGAAACGGCATCTGCAGGGACTTCCGGTACACTCCCGGGGAAACGGAACATCTCCGTCTGAGCACGGAAAACGAGGAACTGACCGGAGACGGATGGGATATCGCGTTTGTAACGGTTTCCGCGGAAGACGGGCAGAACCATCCGGTTGAAAACGCCCGCGATTATGTTCGGATCTCGGTGGAGGGCGGCGGCTGCCTGATGGGCACGGACAACGGGGACTCAACAGATCCGGACGGTTATAAAAGCGCCTGCAGAAGGCTGTTCAGCGGAAAGCTCCTGCTGATTATCGGCTCGACGGGAAGCAGCGAGGACGTCCGAATCAGGGCAGAAGGTCATCATGGTCTGTACGCCGAACTTCGGATTCCTGTCCGGCCCGCGGTCCGTATGTCCGGCACAAGCCGCCTTCAGCGGATCGCAGAAACACCGCTGAAGGAGATGATTCCTGTCCGGAAGATCGAGATCATACCGGAGGGGGAAACCACCCTTTCGTCCGGAAAACCCGAATGCAGTTTCAGGTATCTGATTCATCCTCCGGAAGCCGCTGACGGCCGCATCTGCTGGCAGGTAAGCAACGAAGCGGGGATTGAGAGTCCCTTTGTTTCCATTGCCTCGGATGACAAAAAGGTGACCGTGCAGGCGGAAGCCGACGGCAGATATTATCTTCGGGCCCTTTGGGGAGAGAGGGACGGGGAGCCGGACCTGATCAGCCAGACCGAATTTTCCGCCGAAGGCATCGGGAACCCTGTGCTGAGTGCCTATGAATATATCTCTGCGGGTCTGTATGACCTTTCTTACGGAGAGATCGGAGCCGGCAACGAAAAAGGAATCGCTTTCAGCCGTGACGGCGAGAGCATGGTCGGATTCAGCCGGATCGATTTCGGACGGGCAGGTTCCGATCGGGTTACCGCGGATCTGTTCGCGCTGAACGGTGATCTGTATGAGATGGAACTGTATGACGGAGATCCCGCAAACGGCGGCCGGCTGATTCAGGTGCTTCAATACCAGAAGCCAAGCATCTGGAACGTCTATCAGCCGGAAACATGGAAACTGAAGGAACGCCTGACGGGTATCAGGACGATCTGCTTCCGGATGAAGGAAAAGGTTCATCTGCGGGGATTTGTTTTTGAGAAACAGGAGGAGGCATGGATCTACCACACGGCCTCGGACGCAGATTACATCTACGGCGACAGTTTCCGGACAGAAGGATCTTCCGTGTGCGGAATCGGCAATAACGTGACGCTCGGATGGGAGGAGATGGACTTCGGCGAGGACGGGGTCATTACCCTGGAGATCGAAGGAAAAACATCCCTGCCGGCCAATACGATCATGGTCCGCTTCAGAAAGAAAGACGGCACGGAAACAACGGAACATGCGGAATTCGCGGGAAACGGCGAGCATAAACAACGCTTTCGCGTGAAGGTTCCCGGGGGAAAGTGCTCCGTTTCCTTCGTGTTCCTGCCGGGCAGCAACTTTGATTTTGACGGGTTTGTTTTCCGCAGATCCATCACTGGACAGGATGAAGGAAATAAGATAAAATATTAACAGATTTCCGGTGTTGAAACAGCGAAAGGAGAGGATCATGAACCCGAAACTCAAGCAGGTCGTGAGTTTTCTCTTCATCGTTCTTTCCATTTCCGCTGTTTTTTTCATCGCTTTCAGCAATCAGGATCTGACCAATGCCTGGGACGCAATCAAAAAGATGAATATCGGCTGGCTCGGAGCGATACTGCTCTGCTGGCTGGCGTACACCTTTTTCGACGGAATGAACTACTGGTGCTATCTGAACCGGCAGGGGTTCAGGATCAGCATCGGCCGCGCAGTGAATGTCGCGCTGATCGGGTTCTATTACAGCAATATCACGCCCGGCGCCGCGGGAGGGCAGCCGATGCAGGTCAACTCCATGCGCAAGGCGGGCATTCCGGTCGGCTACGGAACGATGGCCGTAACCATCCGGTTTATCACAAACCAGACTGTTACTTCCGTTATTACCCTTGTGCTCTTTCTTCTGAACAGACAATTTGTCTACCGGCAGCTGGCCGGAGCGATCTGGTTTGTCCGCATCGGCTGGCTGATCAATTTCGCCGCCGTTCCGCTGGTACTGCTGGCGGCTTTCAAACGCAACTGGATCCAGAAGCTTTCTGAGCTCCTGATTAACTGGCTGGAGAAAATTCACCTGGTCCGCAACAAGGAAGTCACCATCTCCAGGGTCACGGGAGTACTTGATACTTTCCATACGGCGTTCCTGGACCTGATGCATTCCCCCGGGCAGATTCTGCTTCAGTTTGCCTGCTCCACGGCAAGCATGCTGGGATTGTTTTCCACGGTTATCTTCGTGTATCACGCCCTCGGGATGTCCGGAACACCGTGGTATCAGCTGCTGACGCTCAGCAGCCTGCTCTTCATCAGCGCGAGCTATACCCCGCTGCCGGGCGCCAGCGGCGCACAGGAAGGCGGCTTCCTGCTTTATTTTCAAGGCATTTTCAAGGAAGGAACGATCGGGCTGGCTTTGCTGATCTGGCGTTTTTTCACTTTCTATCTGTTCCTGATTGTCGGGGTCTTTACGATTCTGCTGGAAAAAATGATCCTCC
>Ga0310690_10004723_pt1 | contig 19092 bp, 5 predicted proteins | sample AusTroGonzalo_MG_2_FD_207661 | JGI IMG/M metagenome (GOLD analysis project Ga0310690, IMG submission 207661) | Bovine rumen microbial communities from tropical cattle in Woodstock, Queensland, Australia - Gonzalo_04 (v2) (version 2) | ecosystem: Host-associated > Mammals > Digestive system >...
CTCGAACTTTCCTGTGTAGGTGGCGTCGCCGGTCACCGGGACGATCTTCTCGTTCCATCCGATCCAGCTGTGGATGTATCCGAGGGGCTCGGCCTTGATGAGGGTAATACCGTCGTAGACGGGGGTCACCCCGTACTCCACATGGTCGACCATCATGACGGTGCCGTCGTAGTTCTTCCAGGTTATCTCGTACTTGTTGAGCTCCGATTCGAAGGTGGCGGTGTAGGTCACGTTGCCGGTGACGGGGGAGACCCCGGGGGACCATCCGCTGAAGGTGTACGAGTACTGCACGTCGGCGGGCCTTGTGGGGACACTGCTGTCGTATGTGGGTGTTGTTCCCGCATCGACTCCGGAGTCCACTTCCAGAACAGTTCCGTCGTAGTTCTTCCAGGTCACGGTGTACTTCAGGGTCGTGGCCTTGTAGACGGCAGTGTATGTGGCGGGACCCGTCACCGAGGTGACTGTCGGGTCCCATCCGATGAACTCGTAGCTGCTGTAGACGTCGGCAGTCCTCTTCGGATTCGCCAGCGGGTATGAGGGCACCTCGCCGTACTCGACACTGCTGGAGTAGAGATCGGCTCCGTTCCAATCCTTCCAGGTGATGGTGTATTCCCTGAGGGTCTCCTGGTAGGACGCAACGTAGACGGTGTCGCCGTATACGCGCTCGGAATTCATGTCGACGAGGTATCCGTCCCTGGTCCATCCGGCGAAGTCGTAATCGTACGCGGCGGTGGACTCCCTGGACATGGGGTCGTGCTGCGGCGCATCGCCGTAGTTCATCTCCTGGACGCCGAGGATGTTTCCATTGTAGTCCATCCAGGTCACGGTGTGGGTCAGGGCGGTGCTGGTGAACTGCGCCCTGTAGTAGGCGCAGCCTGTGACGGTACCGGGCGTCACCGGCTTCTTGGACGCATCGATCCAGCCGGCGAACTGGTAGGAATCGTGGGCGTTGCTGCCCTTGGTCACGGTTCCGAGGTCGAGGGCGGTTCCCGTCTGGACGTTCTTGATATACATGTTGGAGTAGGGGTCAAGGGTCCATCCGTGCGCCTCGTTGACCATGGTGGATTCTCCGCCGTTGAGGTCGACCGTTATGGTGTAGACGTCGCCGAGGGTCACGAAGGCCGCGGTGTAGGTGGCGTCGGAAGTGGCCGGTATTATCGCGGGAGTCCAGTGGTCGAACGAGTAGATGGTGCCGTTGACAGCGGTCTTCACGGGCCTCTTGCCGTAGTCGGGGGTGGATCCTCCGGAGACGGTGTCGATCCTCAGGATGTTGCCATCATCGTCCTTCCATGTGATCTCGTGGGTGATCAGGGTCTGCTCGTAGATCGCTCCGATGGACATGTCGCTTCCGACGATGTCCCCGGTGTTGACGGGCTCTCCGGTGAGGATGTACTCCCATCCGACGAACTCCATGGAGGCGTAGTCGGTGCTCCAGTCGTTGGCGGTCACAATCTGGTCGCCCAGCATGAGCGTCCTGCCGTCCATGGTGATCTTGGCGTTGAGGGGAAGGCCCTGGACGATCACAGCGGTGAGGTCGTCCTGACCGTTGTAGCTGAAGTTACCCATTCCCTCGGAACCATAGGTGGTGGAGACCAATGCACTGTAGTTGGTCGGGATGGTCAGGAACTTGGCCTCTATGACCAGGTTCCTGCCTTCCACATCCAGACCGGCCATGAGGTTGTCGTATCCGATGTACCATCCGATGAGGATGCTTATGGAGTCCTCATGGACATTTCCGCTGGCGGTGAAGATGGTGCTGGTTCCGTCCACCCACAGGCTGCTTCCGTCGACAACGATCCTCGAGTTGCTGTCGGCAGTGATGGTGCCTGCGTTGGTGACCGTTCCGTCTCCCATCCCCTCTTCGGTGGATACCCTCACAGTGATGTCGACATCGTAGACCACGGACTCGAACTTGGCGGTGTACATGGCGGCGCCGGTCACCGGGACGATGTTCTCGTTCCATCCGATCCAGCTGTGGATGTATCCGCGCGGCTCGGTCTTGACGGGGGTGATTCCGCTGTAGACCGGTGTCTGTCCGTATTCGACCTCCTCGACCATCAGGACGGTGTCGTCGTAGTTGGTCCAGTAGATCTTGTACTTCTTGACTGTCGACTCGTAGGTCGCGAAGTAGGTGACATCGCCGGCGACGGTGGACACTGTGGGGGTCCATCCGATGAACTCGTACGTGTACTGGGCAGTGGCCGTCCTGCTCGGTTCATCGCCGGTGTATTCCGGCATCACACCGTACTCGAGGGTCTCCTGCTGCAGCTGGGTTCCGTCGTAGTCCGCCCAGGTGACGCTGTAGTACCTGGTCTCGGAGGCGAAGACGGCGGTGTACGTGACATCGCAGGTAACGGGCGTATTGACGGTCACTCCGGGCACGTCGGACTCCCATCCTGTGAACTCATAGGTGGCCCAGGGGTCGTCGGCCCTGACAGGCTCACCGCCGTCGTATGAGGGCAGCGAACCGGTGGGGACCATGGAATCTGTCTCGAGGACGGCTCCGTTGTAGTTCTTCCAGGTAACCTTGAACACCTGCGGGATCGCGGCGAACTGCGCTGTATAGGACGCATCCGCTTCTACCGCGACAACGGCCGGGGACCATCCGCTGAACTCGTACTTGTTGTAGGCGTCATCCGGCCTGGCGGGCGTGTCCCCGCCGTAGACGGGGGTCTCGCCGTAAGCGACCGAACTGTTGGAGAGCACCGATCCGTTGTAGTTCCTCCATGTGATGTTGTATGTCCTCACGGACTCGGTGTAGACAGCAGTGTAGTTCACATCCTGGACGACAGGGGATCCGTACGGGATCGAATCCGTGTCCCAATGGTCGAAGACGTACACGATCGAGGCAGTCGGGTCCTTCGTGGGTATGACGGGGTAGGTGGACGCCAACCCGTGGACGATCTGGACGGATTCGATGAGCGATCCGTCGTCGTTGAGCCAATTGACGGTGTAGACGTTTATCGAGATGGTTCCCTTGACTCCGATCGAGGACTCTCCTAGGATATCGAACGTGTAGGTGAACCCGTCAGGGGTCGTGGGCGTCAGGTCGGCTCCGTTGAGGGTCAGCGTGGGGTGGGAGCGGTTGTAGGCCGCGGCCATGTTCAGCGTGATGACGAAGCTGGTGCCGTAGTCCGCATCCAGCACCCTCTCCTCGACAGGGACGAGGTCCTCCCCGGAGACGCGGTACAGGTCGATGCTGTACTGCGTGGTGTCGTTCGGGACGGACAGCTGATACTGGTTGATGGTCTTGTCCTCGTACAGTGCGGTGTAGGTGGCGTCCCCGGTCGCAGCTGTCAGTTCAGGGGACCAGCCGCTGAACGAGTACGTGTACTGGGCGTCCTTGTAGGTCTTGTTGAACGTGGTGAGCTTCGGCATCTGACCGGCGACAGCCGAGTTGACGGTGGTCTGGACGACCTGGTTGGCGTCAAGGTACTTCCACGTGATGTGATACTTGTTGATATCGAGGCCATCGGCGGAGATGGCGCAGTTGCCTGTGACGGTGAACGAGAACTCCTTGATTCCCGCATCCGCATCGATGACGACGCCGTCGGTCAGCTGGGTGACGGTCTCACCCTGGGTGATGATGGCGATCACATCGGCTATGGACTGGGTGAAGTTGTCGGACAGGTCGATACGGAATGTGAATACCGTTCCGTAATCGACGGTCGTCTCGGTCCCTCCGACCCTGTATATGGAAATCTCGTCGGACTGCTGGTATGTGACCGAGTACTTGTTCTTCACGGGAGTGTAGCTCGCTGTGAAGGACACGTCGCCGTGGACCTCGCTACCGACGGTCACTCCGGGCACGTCGGAGACCCATTCGTTGAACTGATAGGAGTATTCCACGTTCCCTGCCTTCGTAGGCAGCGAGGTTCCAGGGTATGCGATCGTGGACCCGTGGACGACAGTCTGCTCGTATAGCGGGGTCTCGGATCCCTCGTTGAACCAAAGCACGGTGTAGTGGTTCTTGGTAATCTGTCCGCCGAGTGTGATCTCGGTCTCGCCGTCGACGGTGAACTCCGTCACGAGCGAGGTTCCGGGGTTGATCACGACATTGTTCTTGAGGACGGAGGGGACGGACTGGCTGAAGGCCTCGGCCATGGTTATGGTCATGATGAACTCGGACCCGTATTCGGTCATGATGTTGACCCTGTCCGTGATGATCTCGGTGCCGGATCCGACCCTCTTCTCGAGCTGGATGGTCATAGGCATGGAGTCCACAGGAACAGTGAGCGGGTAGGTGTTGAGGGACGGATCGCTGTACACCGCCGTGTAGGTGGTGGCTCCCGTGGCAGGGACGACCTCCGGGCTCCAGGAGACGAACGTCTTGGTGTATTGGACGTTGCTGACAGATTCCGGGATCGAGGGTTCACTCGGCATGTTGCCGTGCCTGACCTCTGTATCCTTGGAGGTCACGTGGCCGTAGGTGTCCTCGTACGACCAGGTCACCGTGTACTTGTTGATGGTGAGCCCTTCCACGGTCAGGTTGGTGTCGCCGGTGATCGTCAGGGAATAGGTCTTGGTCAGGGTCGAGAGGTCCTCACTGGTGCTGGGCACGGGGGTCTTTTCGCCTCCGCCGACCGCGGCCGAGACGACCATGGTTCCGAACGAGTCCCCGTACATCTCGGTGAGGGTGACTGAGAACTCGAAGGTCCCGTTGTACGGGGCCGAGACCGGACCGCTGGGGTCGAACGTGAAGGTACCGACACCGTACTGGGTGGTCACGGTGTAGTTCCTTACCGATGCGGCGTAGGATGCGGTGTATGTCGTATCCTCGACGATCAGTCCGCCGTATTCGACTCCGCTGGATGCCCAGTGGTCGAACGTGTAGACATATTCCACAGAGGGTTCCTTGGCGGGCAGGGTCGATCCGGGATAGGCAGATTGGGTGTCATAGTTCACCGTCTGCGTGTAGAGCGTCGTACCGTCCTCGTTCTTCCAGGTGACCGTGTACTTGTCTCCGGTGTGGTCGAGAACGCTGACCACGGTGTCGGTCGTGACGTGCTCGATCGTGTACTCGAAGGCCTCGCCGACCGCGCTGACCTCGACCTCCGATCCGTTCACGTAGAACTCGAAGTAGATGATCTCCATCTCAGAGGTGAACACGAAGGTGAACGGCATGTTGTACACCGTGTTCACATCCGATCCCTCCTTGGGCGCGATGGTGAAGTCGTCTCCGGAAGGCAGGGACACGTGGTAGGTCCTGTCGTTCTCGGTGTACGTGGCGGTGAAGGTCGTGTTGCTGGTTATGGGCGCGTCGAGTCCTCCGGGACCATCCCTCACCCATCCCGCGAAGGTGTACGTCTTCGCGACGGTCATCTCCTTGGTCGGGTCTTCGGGCGCCATGGTGGCGGGGACGGCGTAGTGGGGAACGCTCTGCTGCCTGAGGATGGTGCCGTCATCATCCTTCCAGGTGAGGGTGTAACCGTTGATCTTGATCTGTCCCACGATATCTATGGTGGTGTCGTCGGTGAGGGTGAACTCGTAGGGGTTGGCCGGGGTACCGATCTGGGCATCGGTGCTGTCCTTACCTACGAGCAGCGGATGCGACTGGTTGAAGGCCTCGGACATGACGATGGTCACCCTGAACCTGGTCCCGTAGTCGGCGTCCAGGTTCTTCTCCGTGATGACGGTGGTGCTCTCGTCCCCGTTGATCCTCTCAAGGATGATCGAGAACTGGGCCACGTCATCGGGGACCAGCAGGTTGTACTGGTTGACGGTCTGGGAGTACTGGGCTATGTAGGTGACATCGCCCGTGGCCACACTGACGGGCTCTCCGGACTCGGTCTGCCACCCGGTAAGCGTCCAGGTGTATTGAGCATCGGAGTAGGTCTGGTTCACGGCGGGGGCGGTGGGCTTGATGCCGTGCTTCACCGTCGCGTCGACGGTGGATTCGGCTCCCGCGGTGTTGATGTACTTCCAGGTGACGGTGTAGTCGTTGTAGGTGAGTCCTACGACTGAGATGAACGTCTCGCCTGTGACGGTGAACGTGTAGACCTTGTTCTCGGGATCGGTGGCCACCAGGGCCGTGCTATCTTCGCCGACGGTCTTCATAACATGCATGACGGGCTCGGTCGTCCTCGTGTAGGACTGGTCGAATGCAGCCGAGAGCTCCAGCGTGACCGTGTACGACGATCCGTACTCGACCGGACCGGTGGACGATCCTGTGAGGGTGAACGCACCGGGGCTCTGCTGGAAGCTGATCTCGTACGTCCTGATGGAGGACGAATAGCTCGCAGTGAAGGTGGCGTTGCTCTTGAGCTCGTCATGGACATCGATGCCGCTGTCGTTGGTCCACTCATCGAACGTGTAGTCGTACATGACCGTGGACTCCTTCGTGGGGTCCGGGTACGGGTACGAGGGCACGGTCCCATGGATGATGTCGGTCTGGACCGCTAGTGTCGAACCATCGTCGTCCAGCCATGTGACCGTGTAGCTGTTGATCTTGATCTGTCCCAGGATACCTATCGTCGTGGCCCCGGTCACGGTGAAGGTGCAGTAGCCGTCGGATCCGACAGGCATCGGTATGCCGTTCTTGCTCAGCACGGGAGTGGATTGGCTGTAGGCTTCGGACATGGTGATCTTCGCCTTGAACTCGGTTCCGTACTCGGCGACGATCGGGCGGTCCTCAACCACGGTGGATCCGCGGCGTACCTCTATGACATACCAGTCTGTGTCGGCAGGGACGCTCAGCACGTAGCTGTTCACGGTGTGGTTGTCGTACTGGGCGGTGTAGGTGGCGCTCTGGGTGGCGGGCACGATTTCAGGGGACCAGCCGGTGAAGTTGTACGTGTACTGCGCGTCGAAGACGTACGACTCGTTGATGGCCGGAGCAGTGGGGGTGGTCCCGTGAGAGACCTGCTGTGAGACCTCCTGCGTCTCCTTGTTCGTGTCCGTGTACACCCATGTGATCGTGTAGGTGTTGAGGGAGAATCCCGACACCTCGACGAAGGCATTGGTGGTGACGATGAACGAGAACCTAGTGTGCTCCTCGTTGATCGGAGTAACCTCCGAGAGCACTCCGTCCTCGAGCTTGGTCACCACGGCGGTCTTCTGACTCTGGCTGTTCTTCTCGTTGAGGAACATGTCGAAGACGAACTCGGTGCCGTAGTCCACCACCATGCTGTCCCCTCCGACCCTTGTGAGGGTGTAGTCGTCCTGGATCTCGGGGAAGATGATGAGCCATTGGTTGACGGTGGTGCCGTAGGAGGCGATGAAGGTGGTATCCTTGGTCACCGGGGTGGTGACGGTGGTGCCGGGGTCGGTGGATGTCCACCCGTTGAAGGTGTAGGTGTACTGCTTGTCAGCCGGCTTGGTGGGGTCGTTCCCATCGAATGTCGGGAGGCTTCCATGCATGACGTTTGTGTCGGTCTCCAGCACGGTGCCGTCGTAGTTCTTCCATGTGACGGTGTACACCTTGGCGGACCATCTGGCGAAGATGGTGGTGTCCTCGGTGATCGTGTCGCTGGAGAAATCCCACAGGGTGTTGTACTGGGAGTCCCTGTACCATCCGACGAAGTTGTAGTACTCGTCCTCGGGGTCATCGGGCTGCGAGACGAGGGAGCCGTGCTCCACGGTGTCGTAGATGTCGCCGGGTCCGTGCTGCATCATCGAGAACGTGACGGTGTAGCTCTTCACGGCCTCGGTGTACTTCGCGGTGAAGCTCTTGGTCCCGGCGGAGCCTGCGGGGATCTCGGTCACAATGGTCTGCTGGGGATCGCCGGTGGCGAACCATCCGACGAACGTGACGGTGTACCCGGTCTTGTTGTAGGGTCTGACCTTGTCCTGTCCCGGCAGGGAGGTCTTGGTGCTGGCCTGATATGTGGTGGGTATCACGGCCATGGGCGCCCAGGTACCTCCCACGAGGTCGTAGACGATCGGGAACTGGGCATCGTTGATTATGAGGGCGACGTCCGTCTTGGTGGGTCCGGACACCGAATCCCATGTGCAGTTGTCGGGGTCCTTGAGCATCAATGTGGCGGAGTAGGATCCTATGGCCGTCCCTGTGGCGTCCGATACGACGGTGTAGTCCGCGGTCTCCAGGAGCCCTGCGCTTATGGGCGATCCGGTGTAGTCCCTCTCTACCGTGTTCGGCCATTCGATGGTCTTCTTCAGGATATTGAATGTCTTGCTGACGGACGATCCGTAGTTCCCGATACCGGTGATGATGATGGTGGCCGTTCCAGCGTTGACGTTGTTCTCGTAGCTGAGGGTGTAGTTCGAGTTCCTGGTGAGGGTGGCGCTGCCGTTGTAAATCACGGTCGGATCGGGCTCGATGGCGTTACCGGTGTACACCTGATCGTGGAGGTCGACGACCGTGATGTTGCTGTCAGTGATGGTCACGGGGTCGATGACAACCCTTGTACCGGTGATCACGAAGGAGTTGAAGGTGTACACATAGTTGGAGAGCCTGAAAGCTCCGTTGTCCGAGAAGGTCAGCGCAGTGACGTTAATCCTCTTGTTGATGCCCGCCGATGCGTCGCTGTACTGGGCGGTGTACGTGAAGGCGGGGGTCTCTCCGGGGGCCAATCCGAATATGAAGAGGTCCTCCCTCTCGATACCTCCCTGGGGTCCGTTGCCCAGGTTCTTCTTCCCGTCGTACGTCTTGACGATCTGGGCCGCCGAGGAACCCTCCACCATCAGGACCTTGCGGTCTATGGTCCAGTTGTATGCCCTGGTTCCCGTTCCGCCGTCCGCCCATTCGTATCCGCTGGCCGGGGTCATGTTGAACGTATAGCTATCCGCATCCGTGCCCGACCATTCGCCGGTCAGGGTCCAATACGGGCTGTCGTACTGGGCAGTCTGCTCGCTGCCGTTGTAGGTGAATGTACGGATCTGCGGGACCGGTATCCTGTTGTTGACGACGATGTCCAGGTAGACATCGTTTATCGGCATCACGAAGGAGTTGCCGTCGATCTGCACTCCGTTGACGAAGACGGCGGTGATGACATCGCCGGGGTTCACGGGGTTCACGGTGACGGTGACACCGAGCTGGACCGACGTCCCGGAGGGGATGCTTGAGTAGACGGTGGACACATCGTAGTCGCCGGGGGCGAACATGACCTTTCCGCCGGTGGGGACGAAGGCGATACGGGTACCGACATCGCTCTTTCCGATACCGAAACTGTTCCTGACGTTGATCCTGTCCAATCCGTTGTAGCTCTGTCCGTCGTAGTGTCCTCCGACGCACAGGGTCTGGTTACCCGAGGAGTACTGCACTCCGTCCGATATGGGCAGGAAGGAGGAGTTGCTGAAGGTCGCGGGGTAATCCCAGTAGCTGGCGCTGGTGTATGTCGTGGTGATGTGCTTCAGGGCCTCGCCGATGCTGTGCATCACCGCGTTACCGATGAGCTGCTGGTTCTCGTTGAGTCCCTCGTCGGATCCAGTACGCATCTGCGAACCGTCGTAGTAGCTCGCGTTGGGGTTGATGTTGGCGTTGATGACATCGATGCTGTTCTGCCCGGCGTGCAGCTGTCCGTTGTACGTCCAGGTATCGTCCAGCTGGTCGTGGACCGATCCCCAGGTGTTCTCTAGGAACAGCTTGGAGGCGAACCTTCCGTTGGTGTACGACCCGCTGGCGGTGGTGCCGTTGAAGGTCACACCGCCCCAGTAGGGCCCCTGGAGGTCACCGTCTCCGGTGGTGGCCTTGTGATAGTTGTAGTTGGACATACCCTGTCCGATGGCCAGCTGCGAGTTCTTGGTGCCTATTACGGTATAGGACATCATCTTGTACAGCGTCCACTGGTAGTAGTTCCAAATGATGTACTCCCCTGTCTCGGTCACATCGTTGAGCTTGTCAGCCTTGTTACGGAACGATCCGATGGAGTTGTTGGTCAGGGGGGTCTTGCCCGATTGGGATACGAGCATGCCGTCCTCCTCGGACGCCTCGTAGACTCCCAGGGCGAGGTAGGGCCTTACGGTACCGTCGATGGTATGGGCGTAGGCCTGCATGAGACCCGAATCCACATCGGAGAAGTAATCGGCCTTGTTGGACATCCACAGGTGCTCGTCATCCGAATACCAGTACACGGTGGGGATGATCATCATGATGTTGTAGTCCGAGGCGGTCCAGCCGCTGTAGTACGCGACGTTCTCCGTCCTGCCGGAATAAGCACCGTCGGTGGTGTCCGTGGAGATGATGGCTTCCTTCAGGTTGTACGGGTTGAGGATGTACGCGATGCCTCCTCCAATGGAGGAGCTCTTGTGCAGGTCCCCGTTGCCGGACGTGTTGCCGATGTTGATGGCCACATAGACCGTGTTGAAGGGACCGAGACCGGTCCTCTCATCGAAGCTGAAGTATTCGTTATAATTGGGGTTGGATTCTGAGGTGTTGGGTTCGATGGACCCGGAGGTCACGGTGTAAAGCAGGTTCTCATAGTTCGTATCGGCGTAGATGGTATGGAGCTGGCGATCCTCGCCTCCCCCTTCGACCATCTTCAAGACCTGACCCGTCTGTCCTCCTACAGTCTCCATGCCTGTCGTCAGCCTGTATCCGTAGTCGGTCCAGGGCATGATCACACCGCTGGATTCGGCGTCGTAGGTCTCATCCGGACTCAGCGTCGACATCGGGACCAGGAGCATCAGGGCCACCGCGACCAATGCGAAAAGCAGCTTGACACGGGTGCGGGTCTGACTCGATCTCTTTTCATTGTTCTTTCTTTTACTGCCCGACTCGCCCTGACCTGCTTTGCAGGACTGCGTCGGAGCTCTTTGACTTGGGGCTCTCACGTTATCACACGCGCGTTGATTTCGTTGTGAAAGGCTTGACGGAATATGTTGATGCCTCACTGTTTGAGACTATCTAGTATCCGCCCCTTTTTTTGTATGGCTCTTGGTTAAAGTCTCATGATATAAAAACCTAACATTATTTTATATAGATGAACTGGAAGCATCCATCCACTGTTAAGTGCTGTTAATCAGTTTCCAAGTTACCCTTTTCTTGGATTCCGATTTTTGACTGGTATATGGAAGTTGGCGGATACATCTCACCTGTCGGAAAACCCGTTAGAATCGTAAACACTATCCATCCATTGGAGTGCATGTTTAATCCGTAATCAGTTTAATCTGGCCTATCATGGATGCATAATCCGTCCAATCGTGGATGCGCCGCTCATCATCAGGCATCATCCTGGCGGGCAGGGCCTCTCCATCTCCCATCCGCAAGGAACGAGTACGGGGCGTCCTTTTCCAACCTCTCGAACAGGCTGTAGGGCATGGAGACCGTCAGACGGTCCGGATCGCAGAAACGGCGGGGATAGAACTCGGTCATGCCGAGGACCAGCCTGGGGCTATCGGACTCCCCCTCCTGCCGGGGCACGGCGTAGAGGTGCTCGCAGGCCAGGGCGAACCCGCAGCGGGCGCAGGAATCCCTGGGCTCTCCCGAGAACTGGGCGAGGGTCATGAGCGCCGACAGTTCGAGAGGGTCGACATAGAAGACGACGGTCTCGATGGGATCCCCGGCGGCCATGGCATCCTCCAGTGGACGCATGACGGCAATGTCGTCCCGGGAACCGTAGACCTCGACCTGTTCCAGATAATTGGATCTGGCATGATCCCGGTCGCAGAAGAACCTCCTGCCGTCATCGCCGGAAGGCCCGTCCGAGTAGTACTCCGCCAGCTTCGTGCGGCCTTCGGGATTCTCCCCTCCGAGCCCCAGGCCGTTGAGCGCCCCGGCGCATCTCACCATGCTCCCGTCGGCAGCGACGGCACGGCCCTCTGTCACGCAGGGGATGAACATCGATTTGATGCAGCAGTGCTCGCGCTCCGGTTCCTGAGCGTAGGAGGGGAACGTGTCGGTATGGAAGATCGCTACGGGAGGGTACTTGGGCGAGAGGAGGCGGACAAGGTCGCTCATGGATAAGGGAGCAATGTTCCAAGTGAAAAGGATGCCTGTGGGAGGAGGTCCGCCGGGAGAGATGGAAATCGGTCCCCCGAATCATGCCGAGGATGCTATAGTAGACATAGCCAGATGTCAGTTAGCTGTCATCAGGATGCGGCAGTTACTCCCGTTCCCGGCATCTTATCGTCGGTAAGATCCCGGCCAATCGGAGGCGTCTCACAGGACGAGTTAATATTTATTAATAGAACTTTCAATCACATTTCGCCGATGCGTGTGGATTTCTTAGAGGACAAGGACGCCTACGACACAAGGGTGATCATCCAGGCCCCAGAGCGTTCTCAGGATGTGGAGGAGCTGATAGAGGCCATCATGAGCTTCTCCCCGTCGCCCATATCTGGCTATTCCGAAGGCGTCATGACCAGGATAGTCAAGGACTCGATAATCCGCATCTATTCGAAGGACAAGAAGGTGTACGCCGACACGACCGACGGATCCTTCCTGATAAAGAGCCCCTTGTATCAGCTGGAGGGCGAGCTCCCGAGGAAATTCGTCAGGATCTCGAACTCCGAGATAGTGAACAGCGACCGGATAATCAGGCTCGATCTGAACCTGGCGGGGACGATCCGCATCTTCCTCGAGGGGGATATCGAGTCGCACGTGTCGAGGAGATACGTGTCGAAGGTGAAGGAGGCGCTCATATGAGTGAGGACAGGAGGCTTCTGCTCATCCTCTGCATCATCGGATTCCTGCTGGGCATGGTCCTGTGCAACGCCATCACCATAATGTTCTCATCCACGCCGGACCATATCGTCATCGTGGCGCCGGAGCTCTCCGCAAGGTTCGGCGAGCCGCTGGCTATCGTCCTGCAGACGCTGATCGGGGGGTTGATAGGCCTCATCGCGTTCTCGGCGACGGCCGTCTTCTACGACGACCGCTTCAGCCTGGTCGCGGCCACGCTGATCCACATGGCGGTCTCCGTGTCGGCACTGGTGATCGGAGGCTATTTCCTGGAGTGGGTGGGTCATACCCTCGGCGAACTGCTGCTGTTCATGATCCTGCCGATGTCGATGTATGTGCTGATTTGGTTCTCCGTGTACATCTCGTACAGGGTTCAGATCAAGCAGATCAACGAGTCCCTGGAGCGCAGGCGCTCCGGGAAGGACCGATACCGACCGTTCATCCTCTCAGAACAGCCGTCTGTCGCTGTCCGCGACCCAATATTTTTTTCGAGGCTCGCAGATTGCTCGGCAATCTTAGAGGAGGTCCTATTCATGGATATGAGGAAAATGATTCCGGTCATCGCGATGATTGGAGTGCTCGTGATGTTCATCTGGGGATATCTGGAAGGAACATTCGCCCATAGCTGGTTGGCTGTTATGGCGGCAGGGATCGTCATCGTTGCTGTATCTATCATCGGTAAAGGGAAGCAGGGCAGTTGAATCGTGCGGTCCTTTGGGCCGCCATCTCATTCCAGTGCGGTATCTGGAATAACCAGATACCGAACATCCTCCCAGAATGACCGCCTATCGGATTCATCTTGGGAATCTTTTTACATCATCCAACCGCTATTCTGGTATCATCTTTGATCGGATGGCGGCATGTATCCGGAGGGCCACCGAGGCGCATCCGAAAGGCCGCTATAGATCGGTGGGAGATAACATGAGAGAATCAGGATACAAAGGAGGAAGGACAGGCCTGTCCGCAAAGAGGGCCGTCCTTCTGTCCGTGTCCGTCCTTGCCGTCGTGCTTTCTGCGGCAGCGGTCGCCGTCATCTGCGAGGATGAGGTGCAGGCCGACATGGGCGGCGAGTGCGGGGACGGACTCACATGGACGCTCAGCGGCCATACGCTGAGGATCGACAAGACAGGCACCGGAACGGGGGCCATGGCGGATTTCTACGAGGCGACCCCGCCTCCGTGGTACGGAATGGAGTTCGATACGGTGATCATCGGCGACGGAGTGACATCCATCGGCGAGAACGCTTTCCGCAAGGCGAACATGACCGAGCTGACGATAGCGGATTCGGTCGAATCCATCGGGAACGGGGCATTCTTCAACTGCAAGAACCTCGGGGCAGTGATAATACCGCCGAAGGTCACCTCCATAGGATATTCTACATTCACGTACTGCAGCAACATGTATCAGGTCGATTTCCCGGAAGGGCTGAAATCCATCGGCGAGGACGCCTTCTACGGATGCACGTCCCTGATGGGCATCACCCTGCCGGACAGCCTGGAGGAGATCGGCGAGCAGGCATTCTGCACCTGCGAATCGCTGTTGGCCGTCCTCATACCGCCCGCGGTGACCACGATGGGCGCCTGCGCGTTCACCAACTGTGAGGATCTGCACACGGTCGTGTTCGAGAACGGATGCACGGTCATCGGGGACCTGGCCTTCTACATGTCCGCGAACCTCACCTTCGTGTACGTCCCGTGGACGGTCACATATGTCGGCGAAGGAGCGTTCGACCAGCCTTTCTACGACTCCGACGGCGAGACCATCCTGTCGGAATCCGAGATCCCCGGATACCTCTACAAGGGCGAGGACAAGCTCGTCAGGTACACCGGCGAGAGAGGCGACATCGTCGACGAGGGCACCTGCGGGGACGGCGTCGCATGGACGTTCTACATCGACGGCTCCCTCGTCATCTCCAAGTCCGGATCGGGGACCGGCGCCATGAGCGACTATACCTCGGAGAACAAGGCCCCCTGGATCCATGACGACTACACTGTGCTCAACGTCACGATCGAGGACGGCGTGACGACGATAGGGGACTACGCGTTCAGCATGTGCTCCGCCATGTCCTCCATATCGATCGCCCCCACCGTGACGACCGTCGGCAGCCATGCGTTCAACACCTGCGTGTCGCTCACCGAGCTTTCGTTCCCGGAGGGAGTGGTCTCCATCGGCGACAGCGTCGCGGACTGGTGCATGCGCCTCTCGAAGGTCACCCTGCCGTCGACCCTGGAGTCTGTCGGGGAGAAGGCCTTCGCCAACGGGAACTTCGAGGAAATCGTCATCCCCTCGGGACTGAAGGTCTGGGGCAAGAACGCGTTCTACAGCAGCGACCTCGAGTCGGTCATCGTGTCCGAGGGTGTGACCGTCATCGGCGAGGGTGCGTTCGAGCAGTGCAGGGACCTGGCCACGGTCGTCCTGCCGTCCACCCTCAAGACGATCGGCGACAGGGCATTCATGAGCTGCGACTTCCAGGCGATAGCGCTTCCCGACGGATTGGAGTCCATCGGGGCTCAGGCGTTCGAATCCGGAAACCTCGAATCCGTCGTCATCCCGGGATCCGTCAGGAACGTCGGTGACAGAGCGTTCGCCAGCAATTGGGACCTCGAGGTAGCGGAGTTCAACGACGGGCTCGTCGCCATAGGCGCCGAGGCCTTCTACAGCACGGACATCACCGAGGCCATCCTCCCGGATTCCGTCAAGACGATCGGCGAGGGTGCGTTCTCGTCGTGCAAGTACATGACGAAGGCCAAGCTGTCCTCGGGGATGACCGAGATCCCGGAGAGGGTGTTCTACTTCTGCTCGAAGCTCGAGTCCGTCGAGGTCCCGGCCACCGTGACCACCGTCGGAGCGGCCGCTTTCAAGGACAGTCAGATGCTCTCGGCCATCGCTCTTCCCGGAGTCACGGTCATAGGCGACGAGGCGTTCAGCGGCTGCGGCAAGCTCGAGGAGGCCTCGATGCCTGCGGTGAAGACGATCGGACAATCCGCGTTCAACAAGTGCACGAACCTGTCCGCTGTGGAGTTCCCGGACTCGCTGACGGCGATCGGCCCGTACGCGTACTTCGGCTGTTCCGACATCCTCAAGATCGCCATCCCTGCCGGCGTGACCGCCATCCCTGAGTACGCATTCGCCGACTGCAAGTACATGGCCACGATCACCCTGCCGGAAGGTCTGACCTCGATAGGCGAGAAGGCGTTCTCCAACTGCCTCCTGGTCGAGGTCTTGTCCATACCCGCGACGGTGACCTCCATAGGCGCGGGAGCGTTTGAGCACATCGGAGCCGGAGGCATGGGCATCACGTTCATCAAGGAGATCACGGTCCCGAGGGGCGTCGATTACATCGGCGAGGGCGCATTCGCGGACATCGTCTTCTACGATACCGACGGTGCGACGGTGCTCCCCTACGAAGACCTTCCCGGTTACACCTACAAGGGCAACAGCAAAAGCATGACGAGGCAGGCTGAGAGGATCATCGCCGAGGGCATATGCGGCGACGGCGTCAATTGGCAGTACTACTCCAACTGTAAGCTGGACATAGTCAAGACCTCCAACTCGGTCAGCGCCAAGATGAGCGACTACACTGCGGCCAACCCGGCCCCCTGGAGCGGGTACGATGTTTACGAAGTGTCCATCGACGACGGCATTACGAACGTCGGAGGCTATGCGTTCGCCAACTGCACCTCGATGATGTCGGTGTCGATGCCGGACAGCATCCAGAGGATCGGCGACCACGCTTTCGAGATGTGCTTCGCCATGACGTCCTTCGACGCCCCCGCATCCCTGACCGAGGTCGGCCAGGACGCCTTCAAGGGTCTGGCCTTCTTCGCCGGAGAGACCGAGGTCGAGCCGATAGCGCAGAACCTGGTCGCAGGAGATGTCTGGATGCCTTCCGCGAAGAGATGCTTCGCAGTGAACAACTTCGTTGTGACGTTCGATCCCAACGGCGGAACATCCGACCCCGTGCTCTTGGTAGCGGATTCGACCGGCAAGGTCCCTCAGCTGCCGGACGATCCCGAATACAAGGGGATGAAGTGCGTCGGATGGTTCACCGAGAGGGAGGCCGGTACGGAGATATCCGAATCCACCGTGTTCACCAAGGACACGACCGTCTACGCCCACTGGGAGAAGTCCTCCGGCATCAGCACGACGCTGCTCATCGTGGCGGGCATCTGCTGCGGGATCATAGTCATCGCAGGTATCGTGTTCTTCGTGAGAAGGAAGCCCTGAAACCATCGGCCCTCCGGGCTGTGCCCGGGGGCCGGCTTATCCTTTCCATCACAGGTCTCCATCATTGAGATTGGATGATTTGCTTTATAAACAATCAACAACATTCCCGGACAGGCGATTTTACGGGGAACGAGGTCTTCAACTACAAGATCGATTACTTCAGCAAGCTCTGCAACCCGACCATGTCCGAGGACAGCCGGCTGGGATGGCTGGCGGAGTCGGTGCATCCGCTGAAGAAGGGCAAGGTCATCGAAGTGACCATGGAATTCCCGATCCTTACCATAGTGATGGAACGCGAGGGTGTCCTGACGACCATCAACGTCGATTATTCGGACACCGAGCGCGTCAAGGAGGTCGGGGATGAAGCGGGGAACATCCACGAGAACACGTGGTACGGCGTCATCCTCAACATCAAGTCCAGGGTGAACCACTTCAACAACTGCGTCTTCGAGCGTCCCGTCAACATCACCAACGTGAAGCACGTTTCGTTCAACAACTGCTTCTTCAGGCAGGGCCTTAGTATCAGCGATTCGGTGAGCGCCGAATCCATCGCCATCAGGGAGTGCTACGTGGAGAAGGGGGTCATAGTTTCGGAATCCAGGATAAACCGCCTGTTCATCAACGACTCCCACATAGAATCCATGTACATCGACGAATGCACCTTCGAGAAGACATCGCTGTTCTCCAACACGTTCTTCGACAACGTCACCATGTTCAACCACTCGAACTTCGACGGGTACGATGCGCTGATAGACGACTGCGAGTTCGGGGAGAAGCTGAGCTTCTACAACTGCACGTCCAAATCCAGATTGAACGTGAACAGGATACATTCCAAGAAGCTGAGGTTCGAGAAATGCTTCTTCAGATCGCTCAACGTCGACGATTCGAAGGTGGACGCCGCGGAGGACTCCTACGTGTACCTGGAGGGGAACACGTTCAACGGGGCCGTCTCCCTGGACAACGTGAGATGCCCGAAGCTGTCGATGATCAGGACCAACATGTACGGCGGATGCTTCATCACCCGCCATGACGACACGTCCGAGTTCGCGACCGTCGGCCTGGGTGCGGATGAGGCCCTGATATCTTCGATATACATCAGCGGGGACAGGGTGGGCAACGAGTTCCAGATCGGGAAGATATACGATCATCTGAAGATCGAGGGGACGGAGTTCAACTGCAAGATAAGGCTGAACTGCGTCTTCACGAAGATGGTGTCCAAGGGACTGATCACCCATACCAATCCGGAATCCAGGATGACGGAGACCGAGCCCAAGGTGCTCTTCGAGATCAGCAATTCGATGAAGATGCACAACCAGCCTTACGCATCGGAGTATTTCTACATCGCATACAAGGCGGCCAAGCGCGAGAGGGCGGGCACCATCGGGAAGAAGTGGCACTACACGGCCCACGATCTCCTCAGCAAGTACGGGACGTCGTATGCGAGGGTGATCGCCTGGTCCATAGTGACCGTGGCGCTGTTCACCATCCTCTACTTCGTCTTCGGAACGGTGGATCTGTACACCGCCCTGTATCACAGCGGGAGCACGTTCTTCACCATCGGGTTCTCCGACCTCCAGGGCAGCAACGACATCACGAAGATACTGTCGGTGGTCGAAGGTGCGATAGGCCTGCTCCTGATGACATACCTCATCATCGTCATGACCAACAAGAGGTATTGACGGACGATCGGCTATCCGATCAAGGCTAGATGCATGCAGGTCAGTTCAGATTACACTGACGGGCGTATCAAACTGGTGGGCCTGCCCGGGCTCACAAGTAACTGAGCCAGATTATCCCGAAAAATGGGAATGCTGGCTGATACGATTGCCAATTAGCATAATATGTGTCCACTGGACCCAGAACCTTGTTTAAATACTTCCAGCCTGAGAATCGAACGAAAACCCATCCCGATTGGGATGGTCGAGGTCCGGGGAGGATGCCGTCATCAGCCGCGAGGCAGGATGATAAAATGGCATCGAAAGAGATCATGGACAGGGCGGTGGAGCTCCTGGGTCCGGCGCAGCCGGTATCGAAGCCCACCTTGAAGGAGGACGTCATGTCCTTCAGGAACGGCCACGTGTACGTCGCGCTCAAGATGGTCACGCCGTTCGACAGGGAGAAGAACGAGTACGGAGAGGCATTCCCGAGGATCACCTTCCTCGTCGATGGAAAGTACGTCAGGATGCCCATAGACAGCGATTTGCTGACTAGTCTTGGGAACTTCCTCGTGAAGATGGGGGACGTCCTGGAGGGCGTCAGGATCCCCGAGAAGGAGATTAATGTCG
>Ga0310690_10004724_pt1 | contig 19089 bp, 22 predicted proteins | sample AusTroGonzalo_MG_2_FD_207661 | JGI IMG/M metagenome (GOLD analysis project Ga0310690, IMG submission 207661) | Bovine rumen microbial communities from tropical cattle in Woodstock, Queensland, Australia - Gonzalo_04 (v2) (version 2) | ecosystem: Host-associated > Mammals > Digestive system >...
TTAGATTGTCTGTTTGCTTTTGATAATCATCGTACTTAACGATAGTAATTACGCGGTATTGGCGGTTTGACTTATCTGTTACTTCGCCTGTTGAAATTAGGTGTTTTAGCGCAGTGCGGACGTTCTGGATTGACAAACCCGTTTCTTCGGCGAGGGAAGGCAGGCTGGTAACCACCTGCCCGCGCCGGATCGTCTTACCCATGAACCGGGTGTCTTTGAAGTTTGCCGTCACAAGCAGATGGATGAACAGGTCCTTGGTGGAGGAATCTTTATACCATTCCCATTCAGTGATCTGTCTGTGTATGGCAATGTACCCGCCAGCCTTGTTCACGCTAACACCTTCCTGTAAGCCGTATAGTGACCGATCTTTATCCCGCGCTCGTCCTTCATCCAGACCGTCTCATGCTGGAACCGGTGACCGGCAGCCTCCAGCTCTCTGATCCTGGCTGCCAGTCGCATGATCCGGTATGCGTTCATTGCGTCCAGCGGGGTGATCACGTCGTGCGTCTCAAACCAGTGGAGGATTTTCTCGTTCTGGGTGATTCTGTGTTTCATCATCGCAATCACCTCACTTCGTAAGTTCGTCAACGACAAACGCCAGTTTGCTGCTGACCGCGGTTAACAGTTCACAGATCTTGTCCAGTTTCTGACTGACATAGTAGGTTGTCTGAACCGTTACATTCTGCCTGTGTTCAACAATCTGTGTTTGCTGTGCAAGGTGTGCAGCATTATCATTTTCAACGTTCTCGCTCTTTTCTGTTACCGCCTTTTCGTTCTTTTTCTTCTGGTTCAGAGCGATTGCAGCCAGAATGTCCTTGTATTCCTGGAAGGTCTCTGCCTTTTTGATCTTGTCAACAGACCAGGTGCTGATTCCCATGTATTTCACAATTTCCGGACCTGTCGCACCACTTTCCAACATGATTTTCACTGCGTCAAAACGTTTCTGGTCAATCTTTTGCTTACCCATTATTCCCTCTCTCCTTTCAAATATTCCAGCAGGACTCGTCCTGTCGATCTGCCGTCACAGAATCGAAAACGGACGTTATATTTGTCCTGCATAGTCAACATAGATTTCTTAAGCTTTGCCGGATCAAATTTGTGCCGTGGTAGCCCGTCGGCTCCCCGGGGAGACCGCCAGTTTTCAAGCAGCCCGCCCGGGAGAACCTCTTCGATCAGGACCACAAGACTGATTCCGCATTTCTGGGCAAGCTCACATTCTGCCCGGAATCGCTCGTGTTCTTGAAACACATTGCTTGCCAGCTCTGGAACGCCGTATTTTGTGTCCACACTGATCCCGCCGCTATTTGGTCCGGTCAGCATGTAGTCACCTACCAGCAATTTGGTCCGGACGATCTCGATGCCTTGCTGCTTGCAGTAGGCTTCGATGTTTTTGTGTTTCCCAGGCTGATTCCTGGTGTCTTCCAGTAGCACCATTCATCAGAACCAGGGAAGCTCCGTGTCTTGTGCCGGAGTAAATCCCGCAGGCACCGTCTCATTGGCGTTTTTTGCCGCCGTAGACCCGCCTCTCGGTTTCATCGGGGAGACGATGCCTTTCCGCACATCATCGGCGTTCTCAAGCCGTCCAATGGCCGTGAAAGTGTTTCCGTTGAACTCCCGCTCCTGCATGTTGATCCCGACGGTCTTTCCGACCAGTCCCTGTTCATTCCAGTCCCAGTGGTACCCGGGGTTCGATGCCTCAATCCGGAACATTGCGTCGTTGAAATTGCGGAGATCGCTTTCCGGGTACATTGCCTTCGTATTGTTCTCGTTCGGAATCCGGAGCCGGAAGTCGCCCTTGTAACGCGGCTCGTAGGTTCCCTTTTCTGCCTCTCTCTTGTAGCGGTTCATGAAATAATCCTTGAACTCTCCCTCGGCGACATCCAGCCGGAGGATCAGCGACTGATCCGGTTCCTGGCCGTCGATCTTGACCGCCTTGATCACTGCGACATACGGCCCCGCCGGGAGTTGTCTCGGTTTGTTACTGCTGGCTTCTGATTTAAATCCTGCGAATGGTTTCATGTGTTTTACTCTCCTTTTTCATATTTGTCTTTCAGTTCAAAATATGCGTTGCGATATTTGATTAACTCGCTGCGGTAGAACTTCATGCTGTCCAGATCGACCAATGCTTTTCTGATTGTCTCGCGGACCGTGTCATTCAGGATCGGATTGTTGATGAGCTTCTGAAGTCTGATCCGCTGTTCTTCGTCTCGCTCGTTGATCTTGTGTTCGTGATATTCATGGGCCGTCATGTGACAGCACCCGTCACACAGCTCTGTCTTGAAATGCAGCTTATCCATCTTCCAAGTCCTCCGGCGTGAAATCCTCGTCCGCAAATGGAATCTCTTCGTCATCCTCTTTGTAATCATCCCTGATCCCGGCAACCTTCGCCGCCCACCAGGTGGCAATCGTCTTCGCTTCTTCGCATTCCTGCGGATCAATCGACTCCCGCAGCAGTTTCTGGCACCACGTCCTGTGTCCGCAGTTGTTGTTCGCGCAGGGCATCAGTTTTCGCCTCCCTTCGGTTCAAACCGGCAATCCCACACCTGGCATTCTCCGTTCACCTTGTGCTTGCAGTTTGGGCAATCCCGGTCGTTCAGGATGTTCTCTTCGTGCATCGGCTGGTTGTCTTCGTCATCGTATAAGTAGTTCATAATGCCCTCCGCTGTTAATATTAGAAAACGCATATTACGGGAAATCGTTTTGCACTCCGTTTGTGTCTCGCTTTCTTGTATGCTTTCCTTAAATAAATTCTGGTCTTTGGTTTCCCGTTTTTACCAAACCTGTATTGCTCAGGAAACTCCATTTAGTTATCACCCCCACTGTTCAGCCATTGCTTTGGCTATCCCAGAAAATGTTTTGCTTCTCAGTTTTGCTGTCATCGGATCGTCAAAAGCGTATTTTTTCCCATTCTCATCCATTGCTTGTCCGATTCCTTTTCCAAACCTTGCTATCTTGCCGTTTTTGCAAACATATTCAACAATTTCAGGCTCTACAATTTGCGTGGGTTCCAACACGGGGAGATTCTTTAGCCATAAGCAGGTCGCTTTCTTTGTTGGATGCCCATACTCATACGGCTGAATTATCTGGTCCGGCTTCCGGTAACATGTACTCATGATCCCAATAGGATTCTCAACAGCCACACGATCTGCGTTTGCCAACATCATCCTCATGAAAAATACGCAAGCTTTCTGCTGCCGGAAGTCCATCTGCTTTTCCCGGAACCATCTTGCACCGCTGACAGCCAGATCAGTACACGGCGGGTGAGCGATCAGCAGGTCCCATGGACCATTGATCATGTAGTACCCCCCCCCGACTGTAAAAAACTGGCAATTCCCATTCACATACTGGAGGCAGTCCCCATGAATATGCCATTCAGGATGACCGCCACTGCACATCTCGATGTCGCAAGAAAAAGCCTCGTGACCACGCTCCCGGAAAGCCTTGCATACTTCCTGCGACTCTTCACAGGCAACAAGCACTTTCATCTCATCACCACCCCGGCACCTGGCTCACGGTCTCAGCCATGGCCGCAGGCTTCTTCTTTTCCAGTTTCGCGTCAATCTTTTTCAGCTCAACATCTTGCTGCTCATTCTTCTTCCGCAGGATTTCTGCTTCATCTTCCGGAAGATCTTCCCCGGCATAGATGTAGAGGCCGAGGCCATGACGGGCTGCCGCCTTCGTCATTGACCGCTGGATGGCCTTGTTCACGTCGGAAGATGTCACCCGCTCCAGCGGGATGCTCTTGTTGCTGAAGTCCATGACCGGCAGCATTTCGACGTGTTCCTGTCCGTTGATCGTCAGCCCGGTCTTCACCCAGCACGTCTTGCCATCAGTGAAGTAATTGACCGGCCCCCATTGCGTATCCCGTTCGTAGATCGTGTAGGTAGCATCCGGAAACGCCTTCTTCACTTCGCCCCAGGCCCAGGCCCATGAGAGATACGTCAGGTTTCCTTTCTTGTCGGTCTTATCGTTAACGTTGATCTTGTTCAGCGTTTCAAAAACGCTCTTCTCTTTTTCTGCCATTGTCTTTTCCTTTCCGATCTGCTATACTCAGCATGATCAATGATTTATTCATTGTTCTCTCTCTTGACCGTCGGGCTGCCGTCACAGCTCGGCGGTTTTTTGTCCCATACGATAGCGTCTACCGCCAAACAATGGCAATCTCTGAAGGATGTCCATCGCCTCAATGAAGTGTCCGTTCGTCTTCTCGTCCTGCAAAACGTAGTGCAGCACCCTCCCGTCACTCATGGCGACCATCAGTTCTCCCGGGTATCTCTCGTCATCGCGGAATTTCGGGGTGACTGTTCCGAGCGGTCGAATCTGTTCCATGCCATCTCCCCTTTCATTGTGTCAAGTTTTCCAAAGTATGTACCACCAAGTTTTCCAATAACAGACACAATAGTTTCCTTAATATCCATCGGTTGCTGTTCAATATCATCCTCGTCAGACATATCTTCTAAAAGACCCAACAGAATTGCTTTTTCATCATTTGTAAGTCGCATATCATTCCTCGCTTAAAGCGTCATTTAGTTCGCAATACGCCCCTTTGTTGAATTACTTTCTTACACCGTCTGCGCAGAACCAGTCTGCCCATTTAAGTGTCAACCCATTTGCCTGTCCGCAATCTCCAAACTTTTCTTGTCCCGGAATTAATGATTGATGCCAATATTTGCAATCCTTGCACCGGACAAGTTCTGGAGCATTGTGAGCATCGAAGGAATCAATGGTTTCCTGTGAATACGCTTGTACAATAAACTCTTTCATGTTTCGCAATACTCCCCTATTGTGTCATTTTATACCCACGCATCCGGCGGTATCTTTCCTTCTTCCAGCGCCTCATAATGAATAAAAAAACCGAACCTGTTTCTCTCTGCGATCTGGTTAATATATTCCCGCCATTTCTTTCCTTTGATAAATCCCTTCTGATACAGAAATTCGATCATATCCTTTGGAATGTTTTCCCTTGTATGGCTGCACTCTTCAATCCATCCCTGAAAATCCTTCATCAGTTCCTGTTTCGCCTGCGCCCATTTGATACGCCGTTTCTCTTCCTTTGCCATTTTCTCACCTTCTCGTGTTTATTGCGTCATTGTTGCCTTTTAATCATCTGATAATTCGTCAAAATAGCGTCATTTGTCCGGTCAGATCATCCCCGCACACTTCGCAAAAAACCAAATCACCAGCAAAGGTGCCAGCGTGACTTCCAGCCAGAAAATCCTGCGCTCCCGCAGCTCGGCCTTGCTGACCCTAACAAAGATCTTCTGCCCGGTTATCGTCCGCATCTCGCGGTATTCCTGCATAAATCGCCCCCCCTTCGATCAAATCAATCACCGGCTGTTTCCAGATTCTCAGGTTCCGTCCGCGCCACATATGCGGCAAGTTCAGTTTCCCGTTCTTGGCTGCCAGGTTATAGCTGTAGCTGTCGCCGTCAGCGACCACTGCAAGCTGGAACGGGCTGATCGTCTCGCTGGGAATCTGTCGCAGCCATTCCAGCTTTTCTTCCCGGCTCATCCGCTCACGTTTCATCCCGGTCCTCCTTCTGATCCTCTGCCCAGAACCATGCGTCCGTTTTGATGATGCAGTTCTCGCAGCCAAACACATCGCCGTACCGGTCCATGTAAATCGTGTCGCACTCTCTCCTGCATACCGGGCATTTGACCGGGTCCGGCTCGCCGAAGCCATTGATCTCTGCGTCTCTGATCCACGGGGCATCAGGTGTCTGTTCCATCGCCGCACCTCCGTTTGACATCGTCTTCCATGGAATGGATGATTTCGGAAATCTGCTTGATAATGTCATAGGGAAGGCCCTTCTCTGACCGGACAATCTTCCGGATCGCCTGCAGCGCCAGCTTGTATTCCATGCCTGCTCTGAGCTGTTCGTATTCGTTACTGGGTGCTTTCATTGTTCGTCCTCCTCTTCTTGCTTGAGCCACCATTTCATAACGCTTTCTGCGTCTTTCCATTTTTCGTTCATCTTGATTCCATGCTTCCGATTGTTTTCTATCATGCGTTCAAACGCTCTAAGATACATTCGCCTATAAGATTGGTAGGTATTAAGTTCTTCTGCTGCTGCTGTTGTATTCATCGGGCACCCGATACAACCAATCCGTTTTTTGCCCTGATCATATAGACAACAATGTTTCCATCCACCCCAAGTCAAGAACTGCCATACATCCTCGTCTGTCCAGTCTACGATTGGATTCACAAGTGTTTTCCTCGTCCTGTAGCACATCTCAACCATTCTGCGGTTCTCGTCATTGTCGTCATTCAAGATGACATTCCCATGTTTATTTATTTTGTATAAAGCACCTGTTTCTTCTGCCAATTTTCGTGTCCCGGCTTGTTTCCCGAAAAACACGACTGTCCCTTGGTTGTTAGCCCTGTTTATACTTTCAGCCCACCGGACTCCAGTCACCGTGACTCTACCTTTCCCGCTGCTTTCCTTGAACCACTCGCAACAGTACCTTGCAAGTCTTGTCGGCGGCATTTGTTTTCTGGGAATCAGGTTCCACATGGTAACGACCTTGCCGTCTTTGTCCCGTGGATAATCGAAATGCACGTCCGGATAGTTTTCCCGTATAAACCGGATAACTTCCGGCGGGTCAACGCTTGTCACGTTGTAGTGGGCATCGAACTTCACACCAGCAAGTTTGCACAGGTGATAGACGCACTGGCTGTCTTTCCCGCCACTGAATGCAACATAGTATCCTTCTTCCGGGCAGAATGCTTGCAACCGATGGATTGCCATCTCGACCTTGTCCTTCACAGACCCGTCGGTATGAAACTGTAGCTGTCCGATCATGTTCTTTCTCCTTGTCTGCCTTTCTGTTCAGTTCTGTTCCGTTGTTCAAGTTTCTCAACTCACAGAGCAAAAAAATATGCGCTGATGTTCTCTGGATCAATGCCAAGAATCTCTGTGGCCTTAAAAATCTGTGCCTGAGTGAAGTGAGTACGTCCTGTCAACTTGCAGGAAAGGGTACTCTTTTCAATGCCCAGCTTCTCGGCAAACGCTTTCTGTGAGCCACATTTCTCGACGATCCGTCCCTTGAGTTTAGAATAGTCGAATCTGATTTTTTCCATAGTTGTCCACCTCCCTCCACAACAATATATTGTGTTGGACTTTCCCAACTGCACACATCATATCATAAGTCAATTTTGCATGTCAAGCACAAATTTCAATTTTCCCAAATAAATATTTGAATTTTCACAAATCATATGATATGATTCGTTTTGAGAGGGGGAGCAATATGGGTAACGAATTTGGCAACCGCTTGCGTGAAGCGCTTTTGAAAAAAGGAATCACCGCGTCCGAACTGTCCCGCTTAAGCGGCGTCGGCAAAAGCGATATCAGCTATTACATGAGTGGAAGATATCTGCCGAAACAGGACAAATGCTATCTGCTTGCCCGGGCGCTTGATATTGACCCTGGCTGGCTGATGACAGGCATCGAGCAAAAGCGCGAAGACAAACCTATTGTTATCCCGGATACGGAAACTTTCCGGAATATCATGATGCATATGTCGGCTGAAGATTATGACATCGTCATGGCTGCATTTGCCAGAGCCGAGGCGCGAATGAAAGCGAAAGGAGAACTCTGATGATCAACTACCTACCCAAACTGGATACCCTCCTCTGGTCGCTCAAGTCCAGGGAAGTATTCGCCAGCATTCACGGCCTCAAACACATTCTCGCCGAGCGGTACTCAAAAATCAGCCAGTACATCGGTAACGGTAAAACATACAGACCGCACGACATCAAACTGACCGACAGGCAGGAGCATGATCCGTTCATGGGATGGAAAAATTACTTCACCATTGTCCTTGACGGCGAAGTGATCGGATATTGTGGGGAGTGATTATATGAAGAAGTTGATAATTATCCTGGCTGCCATGCTGCTTCTGCTTTGCGGATGTTCACAAGGAACAGACTATGAGAAAGAGTTTCGTGAAGCAAAAGCAAAACTTGTAGAAATAAACGATCTTGCATACATGATCCGCAAAGAGGCAGAGACCGCTTTACATGAAGGGAAATATACGTCTGGCGAAGAAAAAATAGGCGTATATACAGGAGCAATGGACGAAATCATTACTCTTTGTTATGAAGTGGACGAAAAGACAATCGCATACTGTGGCTATTAGGAGATATTATGAACTGCTCAAAATGCGGCAAACTCATCCAGGATGATGCCGTTTATTGTCCGTATTGCGGGAAAAAGCTGGTCAGCGAGCCACGTAAACATCCGAAACGGGCAAACGGTCTCGGCTCGGTTTACTATGATGCCCGGTCAAAGCGATGGATCGCACAGTGGGTGATCGGGAAGAATTATACCGTCAATGGCATCAAAACAAAGCTCAGCTATTCCTATATCCGCAGATCGTTTATGACAAGAACAGCAGCCCTCAAGCACGTCAACAAGATGGAAGAAGAAGCAAACGCACGACCTGAGTTCACCGTGTCCTACTACTACACCGCCATGAAGGCCGCCCGGATTGACAAGCTATCAAAGGACAAGCAGACGGCCTACCGGATTGCCTACGACCGGATCAAAAAGATCCATGGCAAGGCAGTCAAGGACCTGACTCTACCGGAAATGCAGGAGATTGTTGACAGCGAGTGCAGCACCTATTACCCGGCACACGATATCAGAACATTGCTGAACGGTGTTTTCAAACGGGCCGCCCAAGATGACCGGCAGATCAACGTGAACCTCCCCCACCTGATCGAGCTGCCGCCACTGGAAGAGGAAGAAGTCGATCCGTTCACCGAAGAAGAACAGCTCATGCTCTGGTACAGTTACGAGGCTGGCAATGTGGATGCCGCCATCCCGCTGATCATGATCTATACCGGCATGATGACCGGCGAGATGCGGAAGCTCACAAAGGACATGATCGATCTTGACCGGCGCGAGATCGGAAACTCTGTCGGTTTGAAAACAAAGGAACGGAAGAAACGGGCAGTCCTGATCCCGGATGACATTGTCCCGGTGCTGGAGGATGTGATTGCCAGAGCGCCGGAGAACAACCTGTTCCCCACCAAGGACGAAAACTTCTACCGGCACTATTACAAGGCGCTGGAAACCGCCGGGATCACGAGGCACCTAACGCCTTATTCCTGCCGTCACACTACGGCAACGGTGCTGGCGGTCCATGAGAACGTAGCGCCCCAGGTCCTGCAGCGGGTCATGCGCTGGAAGTCCACCAAAATGGCAGACCGGTATGTCACACCGACCGAAAAAGACGCACGAAAAGCCATCAACAGAATATAATGGCCGTTACTCGTTTGTTACTCGTTCATCCTCTGGAACCGTTGATTTTACTGCATTTCTGTATGCCCTGCTAAGGGAGTAGTGTCAGTGATGGCAGCCCGGGTTCAAATCCCGGCTTCTCCGCTCAGACCCGCGATCTACAAAGGATTGCGGGTTTTCTTATGTCTATCGGTTCTTTGCCGTTCTGTGTCGTTTTTTGATTTTGTTACTCGTAGGGTTACTCGTAGAAAAGCACACAAAAATACCCCGGGGATACCCCCGGGGTTGCTATCAGAAGTCCTCTTCTTCGAGTTCTTCTTCAAGCTGTTTCTTGTCTGCGTCTTTTCTCCATTTCTTGAAGTCGAAACTGTAGTTGGTCATTGACAGCATCTCTTCGATCTCAAACATCTTGTCCATGCCTTCTTCGGTGCCGGACAGATATGCTGCCTGATAGATCGGACGATACTTGTCTCCGATTGTGCCACGGATTGTCTTATCCTCTACACCGTTCTCGTGGAGATCTTCGACTACCGCTTCAAAGGCTGTTTCGTCTCCAGCGTCTACCGCCTTAAGCAGTTCCTTGTTCATGGCTTTGGTTGTTTGAGTCTTGAAGTGCTTCTTCGTATCCTGGACGATGGTTGCAATCGGGTCTTCGCCGTAGTTCTTTGTCGGATTGTAATCCGGGGCTACAACCTTCTTGCCTTCCTGATTCGCATAACTCCATACCTGGTCAACCATGTATGCCTGTACTTCGTCATCAGCGGTCAGATAATAAGGATTCGTCATCAGTTCACTGAGCGTCTGATAGGCAAGCTGCCCACGTGCTACGCGGTACTGATCCCATTCCTGGTCAGTCAGAACAACCTTCCGCGGATTGTCAGTTACCGTAGCACCCAGATCGAAATACTTCGGCGGGTCTTTCGGCACCATGCTGTTATCGCCGGTTGCGTTATACAGCCGTTCCAGCTCGCCCATGACCACGTCTTCCTTCATGCTCTGGATATAGCCAGGGCTGAAGAAATTCTCCGCAATGCGTTCGCCGAGTGGATCGCTCTGGACATTACCCCAGACATCCCTGTACGGAATGTTCGTCTTGCTCCATCCGGGAATCTTGTTCTGGATTTGCTCATATGCATACCGGGCTGTGCCAAGAACACCGCCGCCCTTGCCGCTTTCCACGAAGGACATCCGGCGACTGTCATCAAAGGCGGTTCTTGTAAGAGCGCCTACAAATGACGGCACGTAGCTGGTCACATAGTTGCTCAGAATCTTCGCACCGATCTGGGTGATAGTGCTGTCGTCGCTTCCCTGTGCGGTCTTCAGAAGACTGTTAACGCCGTCCAGCATGGACAGATTGAACACAGGCTCCATCACATTACCCAGCGCATTCACCATGTCTTCCACAGAGAATTCGCCGCCACTTTCAAGTTGATTCTGGATCGCCGCGCCCACAAAGAACGGCATACTCATCGGAGCCGCCCAATCCATCGTGAAGGTTACGTCCTCGCCCAGCAACTGAGCGCCGAAGATGCCGTTCACAATCTTTCCGGGATTGATCGCGTACTTCTGAGCGCCTTTCAGTTCGGCAAACTTGTCATCATCGTCACCAAGTCCGGCAGAAACGGCTCCCATGTTCGCAAGGATCGCACCAACGATCATCACGCCGGTGCCGCTCAGTCCGGAACAAATCTCATCGATAATCTGATTCGGAGATTTTGCGTAGGACGGAATCTCAGTACCGTTCCTGGCTGCTTTCTGGTATGCGTAGAGCTGCCTTGCCTTGTCGTACAGTCCTCTCGCAAGTCCAATGGGGCTGTACTCAATGCCTCTGCGGAGAATGTTAGCCGGTGTCTTTTTGAACGGCAGCGCGGCATCCACAAGGAATCCGGCTACGCCGCCCTTCCGGCTTACTTCATTCAGAGTGCTGGCAAGCTGGTTGAAGTCGCGGTATGTCGCTTTCTGTGCTTCCTGTGTGGCGTATTCTCTTGCCTGTTCAAGCAGCGCCGGATTGCTCTTCATGTCTTCGACCGTGTAGCCGTTGGCAACAATCCAGCCGCCCAAAGCCCTGCGATAGTGACCCTTCAGGAAGATCCAGTCTTCACCTTCAAGGAACTTGCTGTTCACGTCGCTAAGCCAGCCAAGAACACCCTTCAGCGGTTTCGTCTCCCGCTGGATCGCAGTCTCTTCGTTGTACTTAGCTTCTCCTGTCAGCTCATCCTGTCTGAACTTTGCATCCTGCCGCGCAAACTCTCGGATATCCTGTGGCAGCCACGGCCTCAATGTCTTGGTTCTGTTGCCCTGTTTATGGGTCAGTTCCATCAGAGCGCCGGTCTTGTTCTTGATTGCCACCGCCGGAACAAATAGCATATTGCCCAAGATATTCCGGATATGTGTTCTCGGATTTGCCAGCATGGACAGCATCCGGAAAGAGCGTATCCTGTCACGCCAGTTCGCCGGGAGCTGTTCGCCGAGCTGGCGAGCCGCTTCCTTGCGGACCTTGGTGAAGTCGCCTTCCTTATTCGCCGCTGCCGCTGCATCATAAATCCAGTCACTGAAGTGCAGATCAACATTGATACCTTTTGCCTTCAGCCGTTCCTGTTCATTCGTCAGCATCTTCCGCAGTGCTATTTTCCTGCCTTCAGGTGTCATCAGCCGGAAGATCTTCCCTGCCTGCAGCGTCCGACCGGCGGTTGTCCGTTCCTTGTTGTAGGCATCGGCAATCATGATTTCCGCAGACCTGTCGCCCCTTGCTACGGCCATAGCCATCGTAACGAGCGTCCTTGCCACACCATCAGGTGTCTGAGAATCAAACCCCGGACTGGTTACCTTTTCAAGCGATGCCTGGAAACCATCGTCGCCATCATACTGGCGATTGCTCCGAACCCACTGGATCGCTCTGTCGATCTGAGCTTTGTTCGTATCCGGGGTGTAGTTGCTGTGTTCGTACAGCCAGCGCTTTGCCTCTTCTGACAGTTCATCACTATTCTGTGCTTTCTCGCTGCCCCACTGCCGCTGCGGACCTTCCGGTTCTGTCTGATTAGAATAATTTTGATAATGATTTTCTCCCCATTCATTATTATCATATTTACTTCTAACCAATCCTGCTTTTTCAAGCCTGCTCTCATATTTAGGGTCGAGCAAAGTTATAATTCTGCCAGAATTATCAATTGTCGCAACAACATTGCCAGATTTGTCGTACAATCTATTGACAACACGGTCAATCCCTTCTTCGTCCGGTTCAATGTTCGATTTTTTTGTCCACCCAAGCGATCTAATTGCATCGTATATGGGGACAAACTGGCTATTGCGGTTTGAAGCAGAGCTATTGTTGCTACGAGCAGTCTGTTCCGGGTTGTTGTAGTAGTCTTCCAGCCAGGAAGTGATCTGTTCCTTCATCGTCTTTTCGGATGGGAGACTGTAACGGATGTCGGGATTGTTTGTCTGGAAGCGTTCGCTCAGAGGGATGACGTTGCCATTGCCATCATAGGTGACAGTATCGGCAGACTTTACATCGTTCGGATTGAAAAATATGCCGATATCTCCAAAGCCATCGTCATCGAAGTTCCCGCTATCGTATACATTATTGATCCGTACACTGTCGTATCCTTCGCTTTTTGCCCATTCTGCAATCTGCCTTGTACTTAATTCAGATCCTTCCGGGAATGCCATGACTGCGCTGATATCATTGTCTGTTGCATCATATAGTGCTTCAACCGGTATTCCGTTCCACGGGTTAATCTGTGCATCAATAACAAGCTGATTGCCAGGACGTGTGTACAACTGATATACGCCGGATTTTAAATCATCATATGCTCTGTTCGCATAGAGCATAAGATCATCTTTTGTAAAATTATCTGAGTTTTCAAAATGTCCGGTATAATATCCGTTTAATTCAGTAGTCACATGGAATACGTCAGCATCCGGATCATACTGTATGCTCTTTACATCAAACCCTTCTATGTCTTTTACATATTCTGACGCAAAATCAGCCAGTTCCTGATTGCTCATTTCTTTCGGATTCTTGACGGGCGTTTTGATTTCGCGTACATCGGATTCTCCATCAAGAGTATATGTCTTGGCAACTCTCTTGCTGTATGCCACAAAAATCTCGCCTTGATTTTTGTCCATGTCAAATTGTGTAAAACCAAAGTCGAGAGTTCCGTGATATGCCTTATCCGTATAGCCTTTATTGCTGGCATATTCTTTTACATACTCATCCGCTTTCTTTGTTTCTCCGCGCTCGACGGCGGCAAGATACGGAGCATCCTCCGGCAAAGAGTAGCGATACTGTCCATAATTGCCGTTGCGAATAACCGGTTTCGGATTGTCGCGGAAGTCATCAATCTCCAGCACAGGATAATAATACTTGGTTTCTCCATCTTTAATATCGTATTCTGTGCCTTCGATCATGGAATCATTGTATTCCTGTGTGCCTTTTTCAAGCACAATAGGATCGCCAAACTTGACCCTTCCGTATACCATACCGTCCTTGGATAAACCAAGCCACTGACTCCTTGACAGATTCTTATGGGACCGTGTTTCACCCTTCTTAATGCCATCAAGTATTAGATTGATAAAGTCAACGGTCTCTCCGTTTTCTTTGTGGCCGTCCTTGACGTAGATGGTATTCTCTTCGCCTTCCGGCAAACTCGCCCTGGTTTCTTCATCATCCACATACCGCGCCATGGCTTTTTTCGGAGTGTATTCTTCCGGCGCGTTTTCCGTGTTGCCGAGAGTTGCATTGCCCATGTACGCACCGAAAGCGGACTTCGCATACATATTGTATATCTCCGTTCCTTCCCGGGTAATCCGCTCGTCGCGCTTCTGATCGGATTCAGGTTTTACGACTTCACCTCTGGCTCGCTTTGCTTCGTTCTCTGCCATCCGTTCTTCAGCCAAACGCTGCTGTTCTCTGCGCTTGACCTTGAGATAGTCGTGCATGGCTTCCGCAGCAGGAACCGCCTTTGGCAGATCGTTGTTGCTTTCCATGTCTGCCCACTGACCGTTCGGCTGCTTGCGGCCCAGCTTATAGGTTCCGTCTTCCCGCTTGCCGTATTCGTTCAACACACGCTGTGCCTGGTTCATATTGATCCTGGGCTTGACTTCCGTCTGCCGCGATCCTTTGCCATTGTTGTCGTACATCTTGAAGTCAATCAGCGTCTTGAAGTATCCGGTACGAATCGCGGTGCTGCGCTTGTCAGTGCCTTCCGGCAGGCTGAACGAGCCATCACCGTTGTCAACCAAGAACTGCCAGAACTTTGGCAGCCGGTGAGCATCAGCGCACATCTTTAGATAAGTCCTGGCGTTCTCTTCTCCGGACTTGCTGAAGTCCCAATAATAATTCGCACCGACAGGCTCAAAGTTAGACAGGCTTTCACCGGTACGTTCCTTGTGGGTCTGGAAAGATTCGGACTCGTACCCGTCGCGGTATCTGATCGTGAACTTGCCGTTCTCCTGCTTAATAATTTCGTAGTTCGGATGGCTTTCTGCGTTCTTCGCTTTCCAGTTGTCAACCGCCTTCTGCCCTTTATCTTTTTCTTCTACCCAGCGTTTTCCAAGGATAATCCTTTCGTTCTGCGTGGCAGTATAGTCACTGTAACCATTCAGCACAGATACCCGGCTTAGCTCGCCTTTGCTCCATCCGCTCCTGTGGAAAGGAATGATGAAGTCAATTTGCGGATCGCCCATGGCGGCAATGATGTGCTTGTCGTTGATACCGACAAGGATCGTACCGACGTTCGCACTGTACATGTTCCGCAGTTTTATGGCTTCGTCGAAGTCCATGCCTTCTATGTTGTCGAACACCAGGTCGCCGTTCGCGTCCAGTCCGGTCCCCTTACCGATCAGGCTCAAGTTGATCTTGATCCCGGTATCGCCAAACACCCATGCAAAGTTCGGAACCTTGGTGTACGCCTGACTCGTCAACCCGACGGCAGCCATGTCGTATACTGCCTGGATCATGTCCAGCAGATGCGGTGTCTCAAAGTCGCTGAAGCTCTGGATGCGCAGACCGCCGATATCCTTTACCTTCTGAATATCGTTCTTGCTGAGTTTCCGGATATCTCCGTTGTATGCAGTCCGGAGCTGAACCACCTTCGGGTTTGCACTGCCCTTGGCATTCATTGCGTCAATAAACTGCTCGGCGATCTCCCGTGTTTCCGGATTAGCCCGCAGTTCCTGAAGGCCGTCGCTTGTTGTGAGCTGAGCCAGTGTAGGCTTATTGTCGCCTTCGTAGCTGTCCAGCCACTCCTGAGCATACTTATCCAACCAGCGTCTCCGGCTCTCAACATAGCAGATACCGCATGGCGTTTCATATCCCATGTCGCGCATGATATTTACCAGGTCGATCAGATCGTCCGGCATCAGCGCTTCATTCTGCATATCATCCATAGCCTGAAGATAATTAAATGTTCCTTGGTACAGCAACCGCTTCGCACACAGTGTGGAAGCATCCAGCGTGAAGTAGTAGTCCTGGTTCGGTTTCAGGAAGGACTGGAACTGGTTCGCATCAAAGTCGAGTCTGCCCTTGTCTGCCGTAATCATCCGGGCAATGCCCATGGCATCTTCCATATACTTATCTACTTCTTCTTGAGTAAATTCTTGCTGACCGTTATTGTCCTTTTTTGCAAGCAACGCATCCCGGACTCTCTGCCGTTCTGCTTCATCAAATGTTGCAAGGCTGTACCGCACACCGTCTGTGTCCAGAGCAATGGTACCACCACGGAACTCAGATACAAGCGCATCGCCATTATCATCAGTAATAATTGTCTGCGCTGCATTGATATCCGGCAGACTGTTCCGCACCTCTCCTTCCATCTTGCCCCGGGCGCGGTTCCACTGGTTTGCCTTCAGCGCACGTTCCAGCATGTCCATGGTATTCTTGGCTTCCTTCGTCCAGGTGCCTTTCATCCCGGCGGCCCTCTTCAGGAAGTTCTTGATGTTGTCAATGATCCTCCGGACAACGTTCGGATTTTCTTCTGCCATCCGGTTTGCCAGTTCTTCGTTACCGTTCAGCAGCTCGCCCATCAGGTCTGCGGTCAGTTCTTCAAGGGCAAACTTGTAACTGTAGTTCTTCTTCCCGGCATCGTCATACTTCTGCTTTGTCCGCAGAATATCCTGTGCCAGCCGACTGCTGAAGTCTCCGTTGTTCATTGCCGCAATGATACCGTTAAAGTCGGCATCCGCGCCGTATCTCAGGCTTCCGTCGCTCTCTGTCGCGGAACGAAGCAGCGAGTTGGCAAGCTCGGTGTACACCTGTGCCTTCTCTGCCATGTGCAGCAGCTCATGACCGATGGTGAACTTCATCATCTGGTTGCGGGTTGTGTTCCTGTCCAGATAAATCGTGTTGGTCGATCTGTCATACGAACCGTTCTTGTACGGCTGAGTCTGCCCTTCCGTAGTATCAATGATCGCAAAGTTGAATCCGAACTTCTTGGATAGCTGATCCCGGAACTTGCCACGATTCATAATCTCTTCAGCAGACAGATCCTGTGCTTTCAGGGATTCCGGAACAGTAAACCGTCCCTGCTGACGCATATTGTTCATGAACTCGCGGAACATCGGCTCGGACATCTGGAGGATCTTCTGCTTGTCTTCTTCGGAAACGTTCGGGAACTTCTTTTCGATCAGATCAAGAATCGCATTCCGTCCGACATCATCAGCCAGGTCCTGCTCTTCCTGCCGCCGATCCTGTTCCGCAATCTCCTGTGCGCGGTTTACCTGTTCCTGTGCAACCTGCTCCTGCTCCTGCTGGACATTCTGCTGGGTATTCGTAGTTGCCGCAGCGCGGGTCTGGTTCATGATCTCATGCTGTCTGGCTCTCAGCGCGGTCTGGGCATCTGTCAGTTTCTGCTTGGCATTATCCAGCCGGGTCCGCGTATCCGTCTTCTGGGCTACCGCACCGGCAACGCGATTCGTGGCCTGTTCCAGTGTTGCAGCAGTTTCCTGCCGATCAGGGGAAGGATTGTATTCTGCTTCGGCAGCCTGCAAGTTCTGAACAGCGGCAGCGGCATCCTTGTCGGCCTTGTCAAATTCTTCCTCTGCCCGGTCAACTTCACCCTGCGCGGACTCGACTGCCTTCTGTTCTGCCTTTGTGGCAGCAGCCATGTCCTCGCTGGCCATGATATCTGCTTCTTCGTTTGCAATTCTTCCATTCAATACATTCCGGGCAAAGTCAGCCTTCATGCCCTCGCCTTCCGGACCGGCCTGTTCGTTCCTTGCCGTGTTCAGGAAGTTCAGCGCGGCATAGTGGTCAAGATTCCTGCCAGCTTTCGCATCATCAATAATCCCCTGCAGCATCTGGCTGGCATAGCCGTCCGTCATCGCGCCCCAGGCAATCGCCTGCTTCACTTCGGAAGAACGTCCGCTGAACTCAGTCAGCATCTGCCCGATCACCTGTCCGGCCACATCGCCGTCACCAGCAATCGCCAGCACCCGCTGTGCAATCGCCTGTGCGTCCGCATCGCCAAAGCCGGTGCCGTTCTTCAGGATCGCCGCCACGCGGACATCGTTCATGCCGCTGTCCTTGGCGTTCTGGAGCTGCAGTGCAACCGCCTGGTCCTGCTCGCTCTGGCTCTTCATCTCGGCTTCCTTCGCTTCCTCTGCCTCGCGCTCAGCGACATCCTCTTCGGTTTCTTCCACGCCTTCCGTGATGCGGTCAATAAACTGTTCATTTGTTTCTTCCTGCTGAGTAGTTTCCTCGGAAGTATTCAATGCCAGTTTGCTGGAAAGCAGTTCGATCAGTTCGTCATCCGTAATTTTTGCGTCTCTAATTTCCTGAAGTTCTCTCAGTTCTCTGGAATCTTCGGCCTTCATCTTATAAGGGCCGACTTTCCGCTGCTCTGCTTCAAGTTCCTCAAGCCGCGCCTGCTGTTCCGGTGTCAGTGGCTTCTTGAAGTTTTCACGAAGCTCCTCAATCTGTCTGTCTCTTTCAGCTTTTTCTTCCGGACTGAGAATCTTATCCTTCTTGGTAACCCAATTACGGACTCTCTCCTTGCTCTCATCGTTCATCTTCTGGATGAGTTCCTTCCTCGACAAACCGGTACCGGATTTGATCTCTTCGTCGGTCATGCCAGCAAGCGGGTTGGCAGTCTCTTGCAGGGCAGCAGGAACTTGAGCGGTCTCTCCGGGAGCCGCCTCTGTCTCAGTCTGCGCGGGCTGAACCGCTGATTTGTTCAGCACGTTCGTCGCGTAGGAATCTTTCATCTGTTCGGAATCGCTTCCGGTCTGCTCAGAGTTTGCAGCCCGGTGGAGCCTGACAACATCGTCCGCAGTGACTTCCGTACCAGCGGCAGCCTTGTTAATGATCTCCTGTAGAATCGAATGAGACTCGCCGTTCGTCAGCGCAGCCCAGGAAATGTCCGTCTTCGACCGGCCATCAACAGAAAGGATCTCCCTCACAGCTCCCGTTGCTGCCTTGGTATCGCCCTTTGCCATGTTCACAACACGGGTACCGGCTGCGGCAGATTCGGGCTTGCTCTGTTCTTTCACGACGGTTCCTTCCAGCACCGCGCTGATATTGTCAGCCGCCGCTTCCGGTGTCGTGTTCGATTCGCCATTCAGGAAAGCCATGTCTTCTTTGGACTGTGCTTTCCATTCTTCTTCAGAGTGGTTGCCAATTTCTTCCGTCATCCACTTCAGAGCATCCACCTTTTCGATCTGGGCCTTGTGCTGCTGAATGCTCGTCTGAACAGCGGCATATTCCGGGTCAAGGATTCCTCTTGCTTTCTGGTTGATGTTTTCGTCATTGCTGTTCAGAAGATTGATGAACAGTTCTCCGTATGCAGAATTCTTGACCTTCTGCCCTTTGGAAACCCTCTCGTCAATGTTCTTCGCAATCTGATAAG
>Ga0310690_10004725_pt1 | contig 19087 bp, 36 predicted proteins | sample AusTroGonzalo_MG_2_FD_207661 | JGI IMG/M metagenome (GOLD analysis project Ga0310690, IMG submission 207661) | Bovine rumen microbial communities from tropical cattle in Woodstock, Queensland, Australia - Gonzalo_04 (v2) (version 2) | ecosystem: Host-associated > Mammals > Digestive system >...
GAAAAAACGGCGTAATCTCGCTGCGTTCCATCAGTGTCCGTAAAGGCCTGCCATCCATCAAAATATTCAACATAGCCATAAGCACTGGCTAAAGTTGGTCCAGTATGACTTGCCCAATTCTTTGACTCCGGATCAAAGAATCCAACTACTGGAGTATCTCCCCTTGTTGCACTAGTAATCATCATATCGGCAACGGAATCTGTAATATAAGAACCGTTGCGGTTTCCATATTTAGTGAAAACACCAACTTTTAACCTGTTTAAGCCTGAAGACCCGTTGATAGGTTCAGCAGGTGACATTATGATAGCATTATCAAAATAAATTGGAATATTTCTTTTCATAATTCATTTCCTCCTTAACCCATCGCCGCAATATTGGCTTGCGTTTTTTCCGATTTATCTTCATCAGCTAATTCGGGTCTTCCACCCTTATTAGTTATGTTTTTGGTCTACGTTGAGGTACTACTATTTTTTTCTCCAGAATTATTTTTTTTGCTAGAATTTTCATCGCCACTTTGAGTATAAGATGAAAGTAATGGAATCATTTTTTCATCTAAATCTAAGAACTCATTTTCAAAGTCAATCATACTAATTAAATTGCGCTGTTTAACACCCATTGCAACACCTGCGCGCATTTTAGAATAACCAAATTGTGCGCCTTGTAGATATTGACTCTAATAATCCTTAATATTAAAAACAGTAGTTGGTAAAATTTCAAAATCGAATGACAAGCCCGTACGGTCAAAACGAGAGTTCAGTAAGAAACGAATCCACGTATCATATGCATTGAGATAAGTGCGCATAACACTTTCTAATCTCTTAATAACATATGCTAATGAGGAACTATTTTCAGCATTAAATAATAGCTCACTAGTACCTAAAGCATCCCAAGCATTATTGCTATATTTTTCAAGCCTATTATTAGCCTATGAAGCCGCGGATGTATCCTATAAATTTTCTAAAGTAGTTTCACCAAAGGTAGTTAATACATCAACAGTATCTAACTCTTGTAACATACCAGCTACACCCGCATGAATCTATGCCACTTCATCTAATTCAAATACTAAATGTCCATCATTATCAATAGGCATGCGTTGAATTAGTAATTTATAAAGTTCATTCTCATCGCGCTTTTCTTCGCGTCCAACGGCATCTTTTAATTTAGCTAATTCCGGAATCGCGGCAATAAGTAATGGTGTTTGGTCTTCAGAAAAACAGAATGTAACACCACCAGCACTAGCTGGTACCATTACCCAAGGGTCTGCTAACCTACCCGCCTTCCATTCTCTCCAAGCTTTCTAAATAGCTTCTGGAAAGTTTAATATTGCAGCTTCGCGCAACTACTCATCACTATAATTAGTCATAAAATACTAAATATTAAATTCTAATATACTTAAATTATTAAAATCTTTATAGCGTGTACGGCAGTATTCATTAGGTAAATCTTGTACCACCACTTTACTACCATTTTCTTGGAGTATGCCATAATAAATTCCAGATTTTAACCATTCGCGTGTAATACGAGATAAAGTATTTTTAACATCTAATGCTTCAACAAAAGTACATGCACTATAAAATGCTTTTATAATTTGTGCCTATGAACCTTTACCAGATTCATAAATTGGTGTAACAATTGTATCATATAGCGGTAAAGCTGCGAGAAAATCTATGTTATTACGATAACGCGCATTCGTTCTATAATAATAGCGGGACAGCTCGCGAATAGCAGAAATCTCACCAGAGCGAATTATAGTTTCAATTTCGTCTAAAGTAAAATCTCTATCCATTACGCCATTATATCTGCGTCCGCCCCAACGAGAGGTGCGTTCACGAGAATCCATAGGAACGTAATTGATTCGATACTATGCTTTTTTAAACATAGAAGCAAAGTCTTTACTCATAAAATTCACCTCCTACTTTTAGGAGTGAAGAAGCCAAACTATCCAATGTTCTTTTTTCTTTTCTTAAAAATTTCTTTATCTTCATAATGCTTAATGCGATAAAGTCCATATTCAAGCGCAGAGAAACGGTCCTTCTCCAAAGATTTTGATATACGTTCTACTTTATATTTATTTTCAATGCCAGTTGGCTTAATTCTCAAATTATTTAATTCATCCATTAAGCGTGATGTCATTTCATATGGTAGTAAGAAAACTCGTCTATCATAAGCTGTCATTTTCTAGCCTTTCTTTGTTTTCATTAACTTATCTTTTACAATACGTTCATGCGCTAGGAATGATGTAGATCCATTATTTATTGCTGATAAGAAAGCCGAATTTATTTCATCTTCATTAGAAGCAGAAGCTTTAATATCATAAATAATAGCATTATAACGTGGGTCAGGTTCTTCCTATTCACTATGCATTTCTGGTGGTAAATGATGCTCATTATTAAAGACAAAATATGGTGGAAATTGCTCACCAGTTTTAGCATCAAATGAAGGCAGAACCATAGCATCTAATAAACCAATGCCTGGTCCGTTACCGTCGATTACGATTTCGCGCGGCTCAAATAACTATATCAATTTTTTGAGTCTTGGCGCTTGCTCCGTAATATAGTTTGCACCATTTATAACTTCGGTATACACAACTTTCTTACTAAAACGCTGCGCATTTGGTAATACTTTAATTACCATAATAGCTGTATTCGCACTATACCTACCAACGTCGCATCCAATAATATAGAAAGCATTTGGCGCATTACTAGTTATGGTGGCTTTACGTTCACATTTAAGTAAGCTGCGATGTTTATTTAAACGGCGGCTATCAAGCCAAGCATCATCGCTATTACCAGTCCAAATTGATAAATTTTCGCGCGCAAATGAATCTTCGCTTACGTTGTTAGAATAGCGCTGGTCTAACATTGTAGATTTATCAATTAAGCCATAATGTAGTGGGATTTCGTAGGAGAGACCCCAGCAGAAATATTCCTTTGGACGCAACACAGCATTTACAGCAATCTCTATTAAACGCTGATACATATATACAGTGCGATCACTCGCAGTAGTAATAAAGGTTTGTGGAGAAGAGGGTTCATCTAAATTGAGTGTTCCATCAACTTCCATACGTTTAACGTTGAGCTGCGGCCACAGAACTTCGGTATATGCTTCTTCGCTAATTAAAGCACACTCTTCCAAAATAGCTGCGGTTGCGCGCAATCCTCTTGATGTATCCTTCGATACAACTGTAATTTGGCTACCATTTTTAAAATATAATTCGTAGTAGTTCGTACTAGATTTAACACCAGTTTTACCATCATCTGCTCTATTAGCTAATTCTTTTTCCAGAAGAGGCCAATGACGGAAGAACTACGCAAACTTATCTTTCGCTATATTAATAACTGTACCTTTTACTTCGGACGCAATCATTATTGAAGAGCGTGGAAGTAGTATCGCGCGAACTATAGAGCATAAATAAGCTGTGAAGGATTTGGAAGTTGCGCGTGTAGCTGTCCAAAAATGATACCTATAGCGCATACTCGCGCGCAAAGCAATTCTCTAATAAGGTAATAAATGAAAATTTTTCGCATCTTCCGAATCCTATATAACATCTAAGAAAAGGTCTGGATACAATATCCAAAGATTTAAGTATTTTGTGAAAAGTTCTTGATTTGCGTCAAGAAATTCGCGTGTAAGGGTGACACCTTTCTCAATCGGTATTCCATCCCTCATAGCAACTTCGCCAAAATCATTCATCTATACCCCCTCCCTATGTCAGTTCAGCGGCAAGTTCATCATCACCTTCATATTCAATATCAGCCGTCTCATCCAAATCTACTTTCTCATTTTCAATTTGTTCAAGCCTTTCGGTCATATTGTAGCGTGCTTTTTTATCTTCAACCTATTCGGCAAAGTTACCTTCATTAAGGACTAGGCGCTTTAGGTAATTTTGAATATTTTCCATCATGAAGTCGATTGAGTCTTGAGGTTCAGTATGCCAGTTAGGATGCCATCCTTTCTTTCCATAATATACCATCAGTTCACCAACAGATTCAAAGTCTGCTGCAGATTTCGCATTTGATGCTTCAAAATGGTATACTTTGACAATGTTGTCCGCGGCATCCATCAGTTTCTTTACATCAACACCTGCGCGCAAGCCTTCCTTAATATGAAGCTGAAGTTCGCAAAAGTCTCTTGCCTTTTCCTGTAGGATTGGTGTAGACACATTTTGAGTTGCTACAATATTATTATAGAATTTGTCGAGCCATAGGAGCTATTCGGGTTTATATGCGCCCGACCACTCTTTGCGTAGGCGCTTTAACTTCGCCTCACCTAAAGCTTTAATCTCATCATCTATGGTGCCTTCAAGCTGCGCCTATCTCCATCTTTCATTCTCATCAGCCCATCTTAATGGCTCATAGTGGTCATCATATAATAGGTTGAAATACGCTGTAAGCGTATGGTCTTTATGCTATTCGTACAATTGCGTCCACTTATTGAGGTCGAATGGAAGATCAAGCCAGCGCATTAGGCGGTCAACTTCGCCCAAATTATCCTGCTTTACCATCGTTTCGAGGCACGGTGTACAAATATAACATTTCCCGCCAGGAAAGAATTTAGATGGAGTTGGCTAAAATGCCTCAATGGGTCTATCTTGCTTGCATTTGATACACTTTTTCACGTTGGTCATATTCTGCAACGACCCCCTTCTCAATCCTTATCTTTCTTTCACATTCCTTACAGTGACGTGCAAATTTCGATTTACGCGCATTATTCCTACTAAAGAAAAGTGGATTTGCGGGCAACCACTGCTAACATCTTGCGCACTATATCTTTTGCTCTTGCGCTGTCTCCACTTCTAAACGAAGTTTTGCCGCGACTAGTGCAATCTTGCGCGGTATCTCTGTTTGGAACACTGTGGTCAAATGATTATTATGAAAAATAACTCCATATTCTGCCGCAATACAATCAATAATATCTTCGTAAGGAACCTTAAGAAGACGCAATTCAAGCATCCTACTCTTCATTTTGGATAGTCCGGCGAGTGACCAGTACCTATCGAAATCCCAGAATAATGTCCGCCCATACGTATCCAATTTCTCCCACAATTGTAGTTTGAGATCGGAATAATAGGTGATGAAGGCGGCTACGTGGCGTGGGTTCTCCCAATTAAATTTATGTTTGCAAACAACCCACTTTACCTCTTCCTTTCCATCTTTTACGCGCACTTCATAATCCTTAATATCCTTGGATATGAGAGTGGTGTAAGCGTGGTCTACCTTGTATTGCCAGTCCTCGCGCGATACCCAGTAGAACGCATCTGAATCGAAATGGTAGAATTGGGTTTTTGGATGGTCGAGGTTCTGGAAATGTAGACATGGTTTATACGCATCTAGAAGGTCGTATTGCGTTTTGCGCAAATCCACTAAACTATGCTTTAAGCGATATAAACGATAGCTATCATCAAATAGGAGAGTATCTTCATCGGGCGGAAGCTTCCCCTCTAGTTGCATAATCCATTTGTCCATTCGGTCAATAGTTTCCCAAAGATCCACCATACCGGGGATATTGGAGTCACCTGGATCAATCATTTCGCCTGTTTGTTTGTCGTATTTGGGGCGATGGATTGTACGCATTGGTTTTTTGTATGGGTCACGCTTATGCGGTGATTTTATTTGTTCATGGTCAAAGAGCGGATTTTCCAATAATTCGTCAAGGGATATAACTTTTTCGGATGCACGCTAAAAGGTTTTATAGCGCCGTTGCCCATCATCAGTTGTTTCATGACGATGTATGGAATTTTGCCCATTCTCATCTTTACCATATAGGATATATGAGGCCATTTGCTCAAGCTCGGTTGGACTTGGATTGGTTGGCATCATATCTAAAATATCACTAACTGCGCGAAGGCGGTCTGTGTCACGCTCTATTGAAAAATCTAATGAGTATTTTTTTCTCATATGAATCGCCTCCTTTTCTCTATTATATCACGTGGAATATAATGTTGTCAAATGTTTGATTTTATTTTTTAGTTTCAAAATAAAAAGTTGGTGGACTTTTGAAAATAAAAAGTTGGTGGAATGGTGGGAGGCGCCCGGCCAGACCAGATTGTACATCCGCTGTAATCCCAAAAGCTAGCCCCGGGGCGCTGGATGCTGCATCTGGTATGGCCGCTGGCTGCGCTGGCGCTGCGTATGAGGCCGCAAAGCCTTATATTTCAACGGCCGCAGCCCTCCGCCAATGTCATTTTTCTGACAGGGGGCATACCAGAATTGACATCATTTTCGATGGGCAGCGGCCGCCGCGGACCCCGGGATGTACATTCTGGTATTTTTCGTGCGACCCCGGGATGTACTATTTGGTACCAGATATGACAAACTGGCCGGGCGAACAAATTGTTACGAAAGTGTTACAAATTGTTACAAGTTCGTAATAAATAGTCCGCCCGAGTTAGTCATGACTAACTTGTCATTTCTGGTATACCAGATTTGACAAATGCGGCCGCCGGTCTCTCGACAGAGCGCACACTTTAGCACGCTAAAGTAATGAATCACCCACCAACCGAGTAGGTGAATCGGCCGCAGGCGCAAAGGTCAAAGTCAGTCAAAGTCAGAGAATGGGCAAAGAAAAAGATGTACATTCTGGTATACCAGATTGTACATCTCTCGCGGCGGTTCCTCATCCGAGGAACCCGTACCGCGTGAGGATTTTCTCGTTGGTGAGTTCCGCGCCGTTCAGTTTAATCTGAACGTTCACGCCGTCAATCACCGCATCACCGGCGAGGAAGAAGGGAACGGAATCCTTCACCCACTTTTCGGCGGTGAACTTTTCGGTGATCACCTTCTCGAACATCTCGCCCTTGTTCCACTTCTCATCGAGGAGCATATCCGCGGAGCCGAGGAGCAGAGCCTTGGGGAGCAGAGCCTTGAGGTCGGCGGTGGTCGCCTTGATGCGAACCTTGCGGAAGCCACCCTTGGCGGTGGAAGCGCGGTCATTCTTGAAGTAGGCGGAGAGTTCATCGAAGGACATTCCGCAGACCGCGTAGAGCAGACCGGCGAGGATGAAGCCGAAGTAGTAAACATGAGCCGCGGAGTTCTTGTTGTAGGCGGTGGTCAGAGTGTTCGTCATGGTGGGTTCCTCCTTCGTTTATCTTCAAGAAGATTATAACCGATAGTGCGCCGGTTGTCAATAGGTTTTTTGAAATTTGTTGAAAAAACTTTTGTACGTACAACTCGCGGCCGCAGCGGAAAGTTGTACGGTCGCAGCCGTACAACTTAAAGAAGGGCAGGTCCGCCGTGGGTCCGACGGTGTTCTCTCCCTCATCTGTGCTTATTATACCAGACAAAGCATCAGCCGTCAAGCACTTTTTCGCTTTAAGCGAAAAAATTTTTTTGCCATAGGGGGGAAGGCCGTTAGGCCTTCTCCCATGCGATCGGCCAACCGTCACGGTCAGTGCCGATGGTGTAGCGGTGGCCGTCGTACTCGTAGCCGTCTTCCTCGGTATCGTAACCGTAGCCGTCACGATCAAGGCGGTGAGTCGTGATCTTGCAGGCAGTGCCTTTGGTGCGGATGGTCTCGATGTCGTTGTAGTTGGTGATCATTCCGAAGGTGGTGGTCATTGTTTGTTTCCTCCCTCTCTTTATCTTACATACATAGTATAAACGATATTCGCCGGTTTGTCAAGCTTTTTTTAAAAGTTCTTTGACTTTCTTTGACCTTTTCATATACTGTGGTACGAGTTAGTCATAACTAACTATTATTATTCTCTCCCATTATAATATAACATATATATACCCATATGTCAAGCACTTTTTTCATATTAGGCCGAAAGAATTTTCAGCCGGCCAAAAGTCCGCCATACTTTAGCACGCTAAAGTACTAAAGTAGACAGATAAAAAAGAGGAAAGGCCGCAGCCGCGGCCTTTCTGTTAGTCCTCGTAGTAAGCCTTGAGGTCTTCAGCGTCAGCACCGAGGCCCTTGGCGATCTCGTCCATGGCCTTGTCGTAGCGGTCGCCGTTGAGGTTCTTCCATCCATTGGCCTTGCGGATCTCCTCGAGCTTGTCCTCAATGAGGTCGTACAGCGTGATGTAGTAGTTCTCGTTCTTCAGCATTTCGATCGTCTTCTTCATGGTTTGTTTCCTTCCTTTCTTTCGGGAGTGTCCCTCCCTGTGACTATATAATAGCACATCTGCCGGTATATGTCAACACTTTTTGTGAAATTTTTTCAAAGAAATTTTGGGGCGAGTGTTACTCGCCCCTATACCAATTTGTCAAATCCCAAGCGCTATATCTTGCCATGATGACCGCATCATCATATACAAGGTCGGTGCCGTTGTCTTCCATGATGAGGGAAACGCAATCATCGACCGCATAATCTTCGCACCCTTCAAAGGTGAACAGGTGACCGTTAAAGGTCTCGACCGTTACAAGGTCTTCTGCTTCGTTAAGGATGACCACGCGCGCGGTCTGCGGATACAGTTCAGCAGTAGCCACACCACACAGGGCGACAATAACGAGGGTGATAGCGGTGGCAATGGTAGCAATCTTCAGAGTCTTCATAGTTCAATACCTTCCTTTCAAGTACAGTATATCATGCTTTGGTTCATTTGTCAAGGGTTTTCCCTTCCGCATCTTACCAAGGGAAGATGCGGAAGTCGGCGGGGTCGCCGTGGGTCGCAACCCACTTCTCGGCGTCCCTGTAGGAGGCGAAGATGCCTTCCTGAGCCTTGGTAGTGACGTTGATGACTTCGAACATTTTCCTTACTTCCTTTCTCGGAGGGGTTATTCCCTCTCTGTGATTATAGTATAGCAAACCGGCGCCAAAAAGTCAATTACAAAAGTATGAATTAATTGTTAAGATTGTAAGAAGTTTTTGTAACACTTTTGTAACAAATTCAGCGGGCCGGCCAGTGGGCAGTTAGTCATGACTAACTGATGGTCCTCCTCCACCATCCATATTATAGCATGAAAAAATCAAGATGTCAATAGGTTTTTGAAAAAATTTTTTAGGGCGGGATTTCTCCCGCCCGAAAGGACTCTTACAGGAAGAGTTCCTCGCCATCCGGAGTCCGACCGAAGTAACCAGACTCGGAGTCATCGGAGTACATCTCGTAGGTGGTGGCGTACTGCCGGAGAGCTTCCTCGGTTTCGAAGGTTTCGATCAGTTCCTCGCCCATCTCATCGTATCCATACAGTCCGTACATTGCTTTCTTCCTTTCCGGTTTGTTTGGGTTTTCCTTCCCTCTTTCTGATTATATTATACCACATTTTTTCCGGTTGTCAACACTTTTTTGAAAGTTTTTTGAAAATTTTTTCAGCCGGTCGATTGAGATCAGCGATCCCAACCGATCACGGTTTCGGCGTTCCAAGTTTCGCCGTTGGCGATGGTCATCGCCAGAGCCATTAGTTCCGCATCCTCGCGGGTGTTGAAGATGGTTTCGAGGGTTTCCGCTCCGCGCTTCACAGTGTACCAAGTAGTCATTTTCGTTTCCTCCTTCTCTTCCAGGGTTCCTCCCTGTGACTATATATTAGCACATACCGGCGAGATTGTCAACACTTTTTTAAAAGTTTTTTCAAAAAACTTTCAACAGATAAGGAAAGTGTTCTCTTTCGCAACAATCCACAGCATAACCAAGTGCAACAAGAGCAAAAGCCATATACTGAGCATCACGATACTTTTTTGCTTTTGCTTTTACCAAAAAATGGTCATTCTTGATATTCTTTCCATACTTTTCCATATGATAGCGGACTTCACTTTCGATGTGTTCCCGCTCTGCTTTAGTCGCACCAAACAGAATCAGACAGCCGAGCATCTTATAAGAATGATATCCTTTTGCGCGAATATCCTTTGCCCTATCCTTCAGCGCCTGTTTAGTCTGACCAATTTTCGGAATAATATATTCGCCCTCATTATCATTACGTCCTACGTAGAAAAAACTTACCAGATCCCTTTCAGCCTTCATGGTACAATCTCCCTTCCTTTGATGCTTTAAGTATACCACAGAAAAATCCGGTTGTCAACACTTTTTTTGAAAAATTTCAGCCGGTGCGATGAGCGCTTCAAGTGCTCATCTCGCACTCATGCACCCACTCATCAGCGGTGTAGATGAGGAAGCCGAAGTCCTCGCAAGCGGTCTCGAGGATTTCCTGCATGGTGCAGGCATTTTCCCAAGTGGTGAACTCCATGTCGATGGCGGTCTTGGTGCCGTTGTTGTCGATGGCGATGATGATGTAAGCGTTCATGATTCGTACCTTCCTTCCCTCTTTCTGATATAAGTATAGCACAACAACCGCCGGTTGTCAAGCATTTTTCAAAAAATTTTTTGAAAAAATTTTTTCAAAAAAGGGTTGACAAATCCGCGCCGGTCTGCTATAATAAAGATGCACCGAGAGGAGGAGGGACAGGGGGAAGTGCGCGCGCTAGTTAGTCATGACTAACTCAACCGGCCAGTAGGCCGGCCCGGAAAAGTTATACGTACAACTTGGTTACATGAAAAAAAGAGGATTACGCTTCCGCGTAACCCTCTTTCTTCAGTTCCTTCACCCTCGCATTGAGAGCGGTCTTGGTCTTGAAGTACTCGCGACCGAGAGCCATACCACCGTAGCGAGTGGTGAGATAGAATCCTTTGGGCATTTTCACGATATCCATGGTCTTCATAATGGGTTACCTTCCTTTCTTTCGTTCGTCTTTCGACATTGTTATTGTAGCATACTTTCCGGTGATTGTCAACACCTTTTTGAAAGTTTGTTGAAAACTTTCAATTACAGTGCCCACAGGGGTACAAACTGAATATCGTAAACCCCTTCATCATCGAGGGCGATGCCGACCGCGTGGTCATTCTGCAGGATGGTCATATCTACCCATGCTTCGCCATTTTCTTCCATATCCTGTTCAGACAGGATTTCCCAACCTTCGGAATCTACCATTTCTTCGACCTGTTCACGAGTCATTCCGTACTGAATCCGCATCTTATTTACCTTCCTTTCATCTTTCGTGGTTTCCCTTTCCACGGTCTTATTGTAGCACACTTTATTCCGGTTGTCAACACTTTTTCAAAACTTTTTTGAAAAATTTTCGGGTCACTCCCCGAGAAGGCGAGCCTTATAGGCGACCGCCTTCTCGAGCCGAGCGAGAGCCTTCCGAGCCTCTTCGGCGCGATTGTCGAAGGGCTCGACCACCGCGTGACCGCCGTGGGCGATGATATAATCGCGGTGCTCATTCGCGAGCTTCTCATCCGCATAGTAGGCGCGGACCTTGTTGTTGCTGATGACCTTGTATCCCTTACGCATTTCCTTTACCTTCCTTTCCTCTCTCTGTGTCTACATTATAGCATACTTTAGCCGGAATGGAATAGCAAAAACGGGAAAATTTCTGACCAAATATGACATCCACGCCGGCCGGCATAGATGTATAATTTGGTCGAACCTATGACCAAAATTCACATTAAAATTTTTTCAAAAAGGTGTTGACATCCGCGCGCAAATATGCTATAATACGGATGGTGGAGGAGAGCTATGAGTTAGTCGCAACTAACTCGACAGGCCTGTAGGCCGGCCGTACTAAAATCAATTCCAGGCCCGATCTGGCCAGATTACCGGCCGGCCGGTCGATAATGAACACCACGGGCCTGTCTCAGCGCATTTTACGGGCCGGCACTTTAGCACGCTAAAGCGCTAAAGATGTACAAAATGGGATACCAGATTGTACATTGTCCAATCTGGTTACCAGATTTTCCATTGTCTTATCTGGTCAGAGCCTTAAGGACTTCCGTGATTTCAGCGGGAGCGTAAGCACCGAATCCCCAAGCCGTGCGATTCGGCTCTTCGTCATCGAAGAGAACCCCACCGCCCGTGGCGGTTTTCTTATCCGTGCCGTAGGCAACAACCTTGATGGCGTTCCACTTGACGGAAGGAAGATGGCGGGCGAGCCACTCGCGCTTAACGGTTTCAACCGCCTTGTTATAATCATCCGAGCCGTTGCGGGCGGTCCAAGAGATGATTCCGATTTCGTAGCCCTTGCTCTGAACCTTGTTCAGAAGGCGGGCGATATTGGCGAGATTGCCAAGCCCCTTGGCGATTTCGTAGGGGCGGGTATCATTCGCCTTGATGGATTCGAGCCAACCCGCGACCCCGTAGAAGTCGGCGAGCGTGCCATCCATGTCGAACCAAATCCTTGTCATTTCCTTAATCCCCCTTTCTGATTATATTATACACGAACCCCACCGGAATACAATGGAAAATATGAGAAAATTTTTTCCCAAATCCGACATGCCGCCGGGCCGGCGTCGAATAGTTCGGTACCTAACTAAAAATTTCGCCCTACAGGCCCGATTTCATTTTTCTACCGGCCGGCCGGTCGATGGGACGACACTACGGCCCGTCTCAAAGCGAAATTTAGTTAGGTACCGAAATAATAACGGGCCGGCCGGAAGATCAAAGTCAGTCAAAGTCAAAAACAGGCCCGGCCAGTTAGTCATGACTAACTTGTACGTACAACTAACCAGGCCTGGCCCGGTTAGTCATGACTAACTTGTACGTACAAATCCAGCCGGCCCGCGCGCTTTAGCACGCTAAAGTGATAAAGTATTAAACCCACCTACCTAATAGGTGGGCGGGTCTTTAGCACGCTAAAGCATTAAACCCACCTACCTAATAGGTAGGTTGGCCGCAGTACCTCGGCAGGCGAGGTACATCGGCACGCGAGGCATATTACGAAAATGTTACGAAATGTTACAGAAATGTTACAGCTGAAGGCTGCCGGCTGCCGATTTGTTTAGACTTTTGTAACACTTTGTTAACGCTTTGTTGAGACTTTTGTAACACTTTTGTAACAAAAGGGCTTGTGTTCCGGCTCGACCTGTGCTATACTTAGACCATCGAAAGGGGGTTTCCGAAATGACCATGACCGAGATGATGAACGCTTACAACGCGCGGAGCGCGTCCCACACCTACGCGCTCGGATTCGTGCGCGGTGGCAACCTGTACGCCGTGAAGCTGAGCTTCGCCGAGCTGAGCCGTTTCTTCAAGCTCGACCGCGCGAGCTCCAAGCGCGGGGGCTTCGCCAAGATTCGTATCAAGCTGAGCTCCGCCGACCGCGCCGAGCTGAGCCAGACCGCCGAGCTCCTCGGAGCTGAGTCCCTGCTGACCGCCGACCCCGCCCACAACAAGGGCGAGAACTTCGAGCGGGAGCTGACCGAGCGGTGGACCTCCGAGACCTGGGTCAAGGACTCCATCCCCTTCTGGATGGCGGGCGACATCCGGGTGGACGGGGTTGAGATTCAGGTGAAGCTCGATGGGGCTGAGCTGACCAACGAAAAGCTCCTCTCCCGCCTCGCCTAAGGGCGAGCGGGAGATGCTGAAAAAACCCGACATCCCCTGTGATATAATGATTATGGAAAGAGAGAAAGGAGCTACTAAAATGACTTTTCTGATTTGCTACCACGGTACGAGCTACCACCTCGACGTCGAGACCCTCGACGACCTCGCGTCCCTCGCGGACAAGTACGGTTGGGTCAACCTCGTGGTTGACTTCCACAACATGACCATCACCATCAGGTGATGGTCGGTTGTACGTACAACTCCGGGCCGGCTAGTATCCACCGCTGCCGGCCGCAGCCGGCCTCCATCCCGCAAAATTCTGGCCGGCCAGCAAATGTTACAAAACTATTACGAAATCGTAATAGAAAGTTAACAAAAATATACCTTGAATTGTAACAATTTCTATGGTATACTGTTTACAGAAAGAGGAAAGGAAGGTAACCCCAATGAAGTTCACCATCGAAATCAACAATCTGCCCCAGCACCCCGAGCGGTTCACTTACTTCGTGTGCCGTGTCGTGGATGGCGAAGCCTGGTTCTACGGCGCGTGGTACGCCCATCAGGCTGAGGGAGCTGCCCATCAGGCAGCTGAAGTTGACGGCATCGTCGTCAAGGGCGAGAAGGCGTAAGCCTTCCGCCCAAGCTGGCCGGCCGCCACGGCTGGAGGCTGTCAGCTGGGAGCTGGCGAAAAAAATTTTCAAAAAGGGGTTGACAACCGCTCTCCCCGGGTGTATAATTAAGGCACAGAAGAGGAAAGGAAGGTACACCAAGATGACTCGCAACGAAATGATTAACCGCTACAACGCTCTCGCCGTGGCGACCGCCTACATTATCGGCTTCGTGCTGAACGGCTCCCTGTACTACACCATGTCCGCCCACATTGCGGATGACTTCCTCAAACTTGACCGCATGAGTTCCAAGCGTGGCGGTTGGGCGAAAATCCGTGTGAAACTGACGTCCGCCGACCGTAAGGCTCTCGTGGCTTGCGGAAAGGCAATCCTGCTTGGCTCCGCTTCCATGCTCGACACCGATGACAAGTACAACAGGGGCGAGCGGTTCGAACGGGTCATCACCGAAACCCTCACGGGCGAGCGGTGGGTCAAAGACTCCGTACCCTTCAACGTGGCAGGGGATATCACCCTCAACGGCGAGCAGGTACAGATAAAGTTTGACGGTGCCGAACTGACCAATGAAAAAACCCTTATGCGGATTGCATAAGGGTTTGACAAAGGGTCGAACTTGTGATATAATATAGGCGAGGTGAAAGAGATGGAAAAGGTTCTTGTCGGATTCGGTTTTGCGCTCGTGTGCTTCTTCTTCCTGTGTATGCTTGTGATTGGTTCACAGTTTGTGTGGGGTGTGGTTGCAGGTTTGACTATCACAGGTTTCGGATGGATGTTCTGGGACGAATAAGTCCCAGATTTTCCATTAGCGGGCCGGCCCGCCAAATTTTTTTCAAAAATTTTTCAAAAACCCCTTGACATCTGCAATCGCATCTGCTATAATAAGGGCACAGGTTGAGGGAAGGCAAAGCCCGAACATCGGGTAGCCGAGCGGGTGAGACCCACGAGAGTCCGTAAGTCCTCTCCCGATGACACCACCGCGAGCCGAAGTCCTACTTCGCGGTATACAAGGTGTGGAGCCTTGGGGTCCAAAAGGGCTCAAATGTGAGGGCAACAGCAGGGGAGCATCTGGGACCCCGAGGCTGGTAGGATGGATGCAAAACCCCTCTCTTGGGGATGATGAAAAATTTCAACATCGAATCCTATATAATAAGAGTGTAAGAAAGAGAAAGGAAGGTATCCCAAATGCTTTATGACTTCACCGCTTTCGCCAACTTCGCCGACAAAGCCGAGTCCGACCCCCGCCTGTGCGAACTCGCCGACCGCTATGACACCGACCCGCACTCTCTGACCGATGACGAACTCACCGAGATGGTTAATCGGTACGAGCGGGCGCACGGCGAGGAAGTCGACCTCGACGATGACTACCCCGAGGATGACTACTACGAGGATTGGGACAACCTCGAGTGCGGATTTGACCCCTACATGGGTTGCTACTCGGACGATTGCTAATCGTCCGAGTTTTCCTAAAACGGGCCGGCCACAATTTCATTTTTAATTTCATATTATAATATGTTAATTCAGAACCCGCCGGCCCGCCCAAAATGTTAATAGAATTGTAACAAATTTATGCTTGATTTCGTAATAATTCTCTGTTATAATATAGGTACAGAAAAGGAAAGGAAGGAATCCCGAAATGACTTGGTACATTATCTCCCTCACCATCACCGCTTACCTCAGCACTGACCACCCTCATTTCAACTGCTTCCTCTTCACCGAAGTCAACGGCAAGCATGAGTCCAAGGTCATTGATATCAATACCGCCAACAAACTGATGTGGGAACTGAAAAAGAAAGGTTGGGAAACCAAAACCACCGCCGACTATAACCGCCTCTCGCCCCGTGTGTACACCCGCGAAATTCGGTGGCTCCACATCGACAACGGCTATCGTGAAGATTAAGGGTTGACAAATCCCAAAACCTATGCTATACTATGTATGAAAGATTGAAGGAGGAATGAACGATGACTATTACGATGAGCGGTATCTGCCCCCTGTGCGGAAAAGTTTCCTTTGTGGATGTGGATGAGCGCGCATGGAATGCCTACGAAGCAGGCGCCCTTATTCAGGATGCCTTCCCCGAGATGGACCCCATGACCCGTGAAATCCTCATCTCTGGTATGTGCGAGCCTTGCCAGATGACCTTCTTTGAGGAGGATGACGAGGATTGCGACGGTGAGTGCGATGTCTGCTTTGACTTCGATTGCCCTGCCAACGCATCCTATTTCGCACCGCAGGAAGAAGAGTAGACTTTGGTCTACTTTTCTGGCCGGCCAGCCGAAAAATTAATAGAATTGTAACAATTTTATACTTGATTTCTTAACAATTTTATTTTATAATAAGAATGTACCAAGGGAGAGGAAAAGAAAGGAAGGTATCCCGAAATGTTGAGCAGGAAATTCGTAGACCACAAGTACGCACAGGCAACCGTTCTCGAATATGACAATGGAGCAAAAACCCTTATCAGCTACAAGACCCCTGTCATCCATGTGGATGAAGAAGGCTGGCTCGTAGTGCATGGGCTGTACAGCCCGACCACCATCAAGCATATTGGATGGTTTATGCGCGAGCTGGGGTTCAGCTACCAGCTGGCTAAACAGCTGTACAAAGACCACAAGCTGTTCAATATCTACACGGGAGAGGTGATTGACAATGAGTGAGCTGGAAATGAAAGCCGAATATGAATACTATTTGAAATACAAAGCATTCATGTACGGTGAAGGAGTGTGGCTCGTCCCCTATTCCCGATTCGTAGCCCAATATCCCTTCTGGTGCCCCGCATGGCGCCTTGACCTTGATGCCCTCACCAAGTGAGGGCACCAGCCGGCCCGCCGATTTAACAAAAACTTAACATTTCTGTTATTTTTTTGTAACAAGTTTATGGTATAATAATCATGTCGAAAGGGGATTGACGACCATCACCAGAAATCTGGTCGGGAGCCTTGAAATACAGGTACGCGCGATAATCGCCCCAGAGGGTTAGGTATCGCGGAGAGGACAAAAAATTTTCAGAAACTTCTGAAAAACCCCTTGACAATCGCACGAAAGTGTGATACAATAACAATGTCGGGAGGGGCGGACGACCTTCCGAAAGAACGATGGGTGAGCGGACTCGTCCCCCTCACAGTCGCAAAATGCGATGCCACCCACCGAACAGAAACTTTGAAAAAAGTTTCAAAAAACCCTTGACATTCTCACAGAAATGTGATAGAATGAATATGAAAAGAGAGGAAGGAAAACCTCACAAACCAGAAAGGTAAACACCATGAAGAAAGCCACCATGAACACCATCCTGACCCTCATCGCCACCATCGACACTCCCGAAGCCGAAGCTGTTCGGACTGAGCTGACCGCTGAGCTGAACAAGGGCGAAGCTGTGAAAGCTGAGAACGCCAAGCTGTACGACACCGTGAAGCCCATCGTGATGAACGAGCTGGCTACCACCGCCGAAGCTGTGACCATCGGCGAGCTGTACGATGCGGTTGCTGACAAGCTCCCCGAGGGTTTCACCAAGGGCAAACTCCAGTATGCCGTAACTCGGCTGTGGCTCGGTACGGACATCGTCCGTGTCGAGGGCAAGGTGAACACCTACCGCAAGGCTTAATGCCTTGCCCCTCTTAACAGAGGGTTCGCCCTCTGTCGCCCACCCTGCCTGTATGGGTGGGCATTTTTACATCCACGAGTTAGTCATGGCTAACTGCAGGCCGGCACAATTTGAAATCCAGCCGGCCCGTAACAAAAATTTAACAATTTTTCTCTTGACAAATCCCAAATCTGTGATATAATGATAGTGAAAGTGAGGGATGAATCATGGAACTGAAACACATTGAACTGAATACCGATGACATGACCTATGCAGAGGTCAATGAACTTGTACAGAAACTCCGTAACATCCGCGCCCGCAAGGCAGAACTCCATGACAGGGTTAGTACTCTGCGGTGCATGGCTTCCAATATGAAGGAAGCGCAGATGGCATGGGTGAACAAGTACACGGGCGAAGTCTTCGACCCCGATGATTGGACACTCTATGACGAAACCACCCGTACATTCTATCATGAGGAGGAGAAACAGTAATGGCGACGCGCATTGGTAGACACATCTTCGACGTTGACCTTGAAAGCATGGACGTTGAGAAACTCGCAGTACTGCGGGATGGGTGCGAACACTTCATCAAAGAGAAGCACCGCGAAGAAATCCACAAGGAACTGACCAAGATTAATCTCTTGGCGCACACCTATGGGTTTGACATCTGTGTACTTGACTCCGATGACTACCCGCAAGTCATGAATGAGTACACCCTTGCAATCAAAGACAGAGAGTAAGGCGAGTTAGTCTCGCCTAACTCGGCCGGCTAATTTCAGCCGGCCTGCCGATTTAATAATTTTGTAACAAAATTGTGCTTGACTTTTAACAACTTATCTGCTATAATTTAGGTACAGAGAGAGGAAAGGAAGGTACGAAGGAATGAGAACGATTTGGTGGGATATGGATGGCACGATTGCTAACCTGTATGCGGTTGACAACTGGCTTCCGAAACTCCGTGCAGAAGATGCTTCCCCCTATGCGGAAGCTGAAGTGATGTGGAACATGAGTCAGCTGGCTCAGCTGATGAACTCCGTTCAGAAGCTCGGCTATCAGCTGGGCATCATCAGCTGGACTTCCAAGGGTGGCTCGGCGAGCTACAACGAGCTGGTCAAGCAGGCGAAGCTGGATTGGCTGAAGAAGCACCTCGCAAGCGTGAGCTGGGATAGCATCTGCGTGGTAGCCTACGGAACTCCGAAAAGCCTTGTGATGCGGACAGAAGATGACATCCTGTTCGATGATGAAGAACAGAACAGGGATGCGTGGCTCGGTCAGGCTTTCGAGCCTGAAATGATGATTAAGGTGCTGAAGCACCTTCTTGGGAGGAATTGGTAATGTGGATTGAAGACCTTTCTAAAGCGCTTTATGTACTGAATTATGATATAATTCGGCGTATGTGTTGCGTATGGAAAATTGAAAATAATATAATCTATATGACCAACGGCGCAACCTTCGGCATCCCTGAATTAGTAGCCAAATACAACGAAAAGTATGGAGTTAGCAATAGCTAACTTCGCGCCGGCCCGCAATTTGTACGTACAATTTTGTATACAGTATTTTTTGAAAAATTTTATTGACAAATTTCAAATTTTATGTTATAATATATGTAGAGGTTGAGGGAAGATATAAA
>Ga0310690_10004729_pt1 | contig 19069 bp, 10 predicted proteins | sample AusTroGonzalo_MG_2_FD_207661 | JGI IMG/M metagenome (GOLD analysis project Ga0310690, IMG submission 207661) | Bovine rumen microbial communities from tropical cattle in Woodstock, Queensland, Australia - Gonzalo_04 (v2) (version 2) | ecosystem: Host-associated > Mammals > Digestive system >...
CGGGGAACGCATGGTCGGGTTTAAGGCCGGTGAGCAGCAGTTCGCCATCCTCGTAAACGGCCAGTTCGTATTGCTCGTCTTGCACGGTGAGCGCCCACACTTCATCATTCCAGTACAGCAGCATTGTGACCACTTTCTCGCTCACGCTGTGTGCCGTCCAGTGGATTGCGTCGGTGGAGGTGTAGATGGCGTTGCCCTGGCCGTAATAGAGGGTCGTGCCGTCGGAAATGATCTGACGCACGCGGGTGCCTTCGGGCAGGCCTATGGGGTAGCCGAGATCGAGCCAGTCGATGCCTTCAGCCGAACAGTAGGTATGTAGCGCAAAGCCGTTCGAGACGATCATGACAAACAGGTCGCCTAACTCCACGACGCGCTGCTCGCTATCATCCGGCGCGTAGATGCCGTCATTGAGAAGCGTCCAGGAGTAGAGATCGGGATCGACCTGATGCACCGTCGGGCGGATCTCATAGACCTTGGAGGTTGATTTGTCCGCCGAGCGGATATAGAGGTATATCGGTCCTTTGCTGAAATCGAGCGTGTCGTAGCCGGTCAGTCGGCAGGTGGTGTCCGGCATGATCAGTGAAGAGGCACTCGGCGTGGCAGCGAAGGTGAAACGCGGTACGACGCGCTTGAGCGAGGTGCCGTAGAGAATAGAGTCCTGATTCCATACCAAACCGGTGTCCAGACGCTCTTCGATCGTGAAGACCGCCTTGGCTAAACCCGGCATGGAGTCCGCCGCCGCAAAAGAGAACGCAGACAACTTGGCTACCGACGATAAGGTGGTACTGGTGCCGGAATTGTCACATCCGGTGCATAGAAGCGCCAAAAAACCGAATAATATGTAGAAAAATTTGCGCATTTCAATTTTTTTTTGTACTTTTGCACCCGCAAAAGTAAAACTAAACAATTTATGTTATTCGAGTCTCAAATACATGATTTCTTAATGTGGCTGCCTTGGCGTCGTGCTCGCAAGGAGCAGTCCGCCCTTCGCGCCATTGTGGAGCAGCAACGACGTATGATGACGGAGGCCGAGGTAGCGGAGCAGTCCGCGCTTATCCAGGCTCAACTGGAGCGGATGTCCGCGTTCCGCGAGGCACATACCGTGCTGCTGTATTACCCGATTCATAATGAGGTGGACTTGCGTCCGCTGCTCACCAAGTATGCGGGTCAAAAAACATTTTTGTTACCTGTTACCCATCGCCACTCGATGGAGGTTCGTCCCTATGACGGAGAGGATATGATGCGTAAGGGTCATTTCGGTGTTCCCGAGCCGCAGACCGAGACCTATAAGGGGGAGATAGACCTGATTATAGTCCCGGGTGTGGTGTTTGACCAGCACCGTCACCGCATCGGCCGCGGGGGAGGCTATTATGACAAGTTCTTGTCGAAGCAGCTGCATGCCAAGAAGGTAGGCGTCTGCTATTCGTTCCAGTTCAAGAAACACACCATCCCTCATTGCATGCACGACCAGAAGATGGATCGTGTTATCACTCCTCAACTGACCATTGGATAGTCGGTTGACTGTCTCGTATGCGTTGCAGCTCACGGTCGCGCTCGGCCGTGAGTTTTCTTTCACCCTTGCGGTAATAGTAGATGAGGCCGTATAACTGGCATTTCATCAGTTTGGCGTACGGAAGCAGGTCTTTATAGTAATCCTCCACGAGATTCCATATATTCAAAATGATGGCATCCGCCTGGTCGCGCAGCGGCTCGAGGTCTCCGTGTACGCGCTCGGTGTTCTGCACGTGGAAGGTGTGCTGGCGTTGGTGCTCGCAGAAGATGTCATAATGGACCTTCACCTTGTTGATGGCCGGGTTGTAAATCGGGAAACCGCCGTTGGCCATACGCTTCTGCTCGCCCTCGATGATATTTTTTCCCCATTCGAGTATGCCTTCTTCCGTAGACAGATCGGGCACGATGTGTTGGTGCGGATCCAGGCCGTAGAGCAGTTTCTGCTCCTTCTTGATTTCTCCGCGGATGACAGCCAGGTTGAGTACCTGAATGAAATGCGAGATATACATACGTGCGTTCTGGACGATGTGACGGTATTGCTTGTTGGCATTGACCGTAGATTTGTAGTTGTCCTTGGACTGCATGACTACATTCTCAAACTGCACCAGAAACCGTTGCGCTTCGCTCTGCACTTTGTACGGAAGTACCTGCTCGGTATAATCCGCAGTCTGTGCACGCTGAATAGCGTTCTGCAAGGCGTGGAGTCGTGCTAAATCCGTGTTAGGTAATCGACGATAAGGCATTGTTATTTACGATTTGACGATTTACGATTTATGATTTTCTTGTGGCGAGTTGTTCCGCCAGTTCGCGGAGTTGCTCGGTGGCTGCGTTCTGCGGCAGTTTGTCGAGTTGGGCCAATGCGAGGGCGGTGTGCTCCTCCATGACTGTTTCGGCTGCCTGACGGACGCCCAGACGGTCATAGACGGCGGTTATACCGGCGATCTTCTCTTCGTTGCGGTCGGTGGTGATCATCCATTGTAACAACTCGGCCTTGCTCTCCGCATCTGCGGTCTCGAGGGCCGTGAGCAGAAGGAAGGTCTTCTTGTTAGCGCATATGTCTCCTCCGATGGCCTTGCCGAATGTCTTCGGGTCGCCATAGACGTCGAGGAGGTCGTCCTGTATCTGGAACGCCAGACCGATATGCAGACCGAACTGATACAGCGCCTCCTGCTGTACGTTGTCCGCACCGGCGATATAGCCGCCGATACGCATGGCATGTGCGAGCAGTACGGAGGTTTTGAGTTCGATCATCTTCATGTAGTCCTCGATGGTCACCTGGCTCATATGCTCGAAGTCTATATCCAACTGCTGTCCTTCGCATATGCCTGTGGCCATCTCGTTGAACCATTTGAGTACCTGCGGCAGTTTGTCCGCCGGCACGTCGCTCAGCAACTTGTATGCCTCGATGAGCATCTGGTCGCCCGAGAGGATGGCTGTGTTCGCATTCCACTGAACGTGAACGGTGGGGCGTCCGCGGCGTATCTCGGCATGATCCATCAGGTCGTCGTGCAGCAGGGTAAAGTTATGGAATACCTCCAATGCCAGTGCAGCCGGAAGGGTCTTCTCGATTGCATCACCGTTGAGCAGACCGCCGTTCATGATCGTCTGTGCGGCCATGAGGGCCAGAGTCGGGCGAATACGCTTGCCTCCCGAAGCCAAGGTGTATGCGATCGGTTCGTACAATCCCTTCGGCTCCTTGTTCCAATTGAGGCTTTCGATAGCTTTGTTAATATCAATCATACTAAAACTTATTTTCAATGATGTCCGTCAATACGTCTTTCATATCCAGGCCGGCGGCACGTACCTGCTGCGGGATGAACGAAGTCGGCGTCATGCCCGGCGTCGTGTTGACCTCCAGGAGGTTGATGCTGTCGGTGATTATCCAATCTACACGGATGATGCCGTTCGCACCGATAATGTCATATATACGCAGTGTCTCCGACTGAATGGCGTCGCGGATCGCATCCGGAATACGTGCGGGCGTGATCTCGTCCACCTGACCGCGGTACTTGGCGTCGTAGTCGAAGAATTCGTTCTTGGTCACCACCTCGGTGATGGGGAAGGCGACGGCTTTGGTCTTGGTCTTATACACGCCGCAGGTCACCTCGGTGCCCTTCATGTATGCCTCGCAGATGACTTCGTTGCCCTCCTCGAACGCACGCTCGATGGCCGGGAGAATACTGTCCGGTGTCTTCGCTTTGGTGCAGCCGAAGGACGAGCCGCCTACGTTCGACTTGATGAAGCAGGGCAGACCCAATTCGTTGACCACCTGGTCGATGATACGCATCCGATGGTCGGTGTTCATCATCAGGAACTCGTCGTGACGGAGCAGGATAGACTTGGCGATACGGATGCCGAAGCCGTGCAGGTAATGATTGCAGGCGTATTTGTTAAATGTCATCGCAGCCGGCAGCACACCACAGCAGGAGTAGGGCAGACCGATCAGGTCCAGATAACCCTGCAGCACACCGTTCTCACCCGGCGTGCCGTGAATGGTGACGTATGCAAAATCGAAGGTGTGCTTCACGCCCCCGCGCGTATAAGAAAAATCATTCTTGTCTATAGGCTCTCCGGCCAGGCTCAATACCTCCGGGTTGGTGCCGTCATAGTCCGGCAGCGCCACCCACTCTTTGCCCTGCAAGCGCACGACGGTTACGTCGTAGCGCGCCTTGTCCATAAACGAATAAAGGCCGGCAGCAGACCTCAGCGACACCTCGTGCTCGCTACTGTCTCCTCCGGCAATAATGGCTATATTACGTTTCATTGTATCCCTACGATAAAAAAACGCTGCAAAGGTAATAAAAAAAAATGACATATGCAAGCATATGCCATTCTTTTTCGCGTTTTTTCGTCGGAGCGTGTCGTTTATTCCGCTTCCTGACCGTTTGCGGGGTGGGCGTCGTTCTCGCTCATGTTCTTGATGAAGAGGTTGACCAGCCGCTTGGTCACGTAGGTGTGACGGACGGCACGCTGCACCTTATCGCCCACGGACGGCTTGTTGCTGTCGGTGCCGACGGTCTGTTGCTCGGCCTCGGCAACCTGTTTCTCGCGGAGGTCTATCTTGGCGCGGAGGCGTTCCGGCGCATGCTTGTACAGGGCGTTATAGCAGGGCACTGCCGCCTTCATGATATACGGGGTGAGGAAGGTGGTGACCACACTGGAAGCCACGATGATGGGGTATAGCGCAGGGTCGGTCACATGGAGGCTGTTACCCAAAGCCGCGATGATGAACGAGAACTCACCGATCTGGACAAACGAGAAACCCGTCTGCATGGCGTCCTTCATCGTCTCTCCGCCCCACCAACAACCCAGGGTGCCGAAGATGATCATGCCGATGATGATGACCAGACAGGTGATCAGAATGCTCGGCCAGTACTCCACCAGATTGGCGGGGTTGATCATCATGCCGACGGATACAAAGAAGATGGCGGCGAAGACATTCTTGAGAGGGGTCATGAGGTGCTCTATACGATGCGACTCCACCGTCTCGGCGAGGATCGTACCCATGACGAATGCACCGAGGGCACTGCTGAAACCGGCTTCCTCCGCCGTGAGTACCATACCGAGGCACAGACCGAGCGCGAGGATGATGAGCGTCTCGTCATTGAGGTGTTTTTTGACCTTACGCAGGAAGGTCGGTATAATCAGGATACCGAATACGAACCATACGACCAAGGTAATGGCGAGCACACCCACTTTCTCGAGCAGTTCGACTCCTTCAAACTGATGCTTGATGGCGATACTGGAGAGCAAGACCATGAGCACTACCGCCACCACATCTTCGATGATGAGAATACTCGTGGCTCCTTTGACAAATCGCTCCTTGCCCAGCCCCGCTTCGTCGATGGCTTTCATGACGATGGTCGTACTGGACATACACAGCATACCCGCGAGGAACAGCGCGTTCATCATGTCCAACCCGGCCAGTTTGCCGACACCGAAGCCCGATAGCATCATGCCGCCGATGATGGTGAGGCCGCCGATGGCTGCAATCTTGCCACTGGAAATGAGGTTCTTGATACGGAACTCCAGACCGATGCAGAAGAGAACGAACAACACGCCAATGTTACCCCATGCCTCCACGTTCTCGTGACTGACGAGTGTCTCTCCGAACAAGTGAGGACCGACCAGTACGCCGGCAACAATGTAGCCCAATACAACGGGCTGTTTCATTAACTTAAAGAGCAGGCTGACAATACCTGCCGTAATCATTAAGATGTAAAGATCGTGAACCATGCTTGTTTATTTATGATTTATAATTTATGTTTTAAGATTTATGTTTAGAAGGGATATCCGATACCGAAGTTGACGCGTACGGCGTCGAGTGCGGACGGTATGTTGAAATAGTTGGTAATGGGCTTGGTCTTGTCCGGTTGCCAAGTCTTCTTGTCGTACTGATAGTTGAGGAACGGCGCATGAATGGCGACTCCCACGTCGAGGCGGATCACGAGTCCGTCTAGGTCGAGACGCAAGCCTGCACCCGTGCCGAGAGCTATCTGCTTGGCGAAATCAGAGTTGTTGATAATACCGTCGTGCATATCTTCGCGCAGTTGCAGTTGCTCCTTGTAATCGGTGATGCCGGCTGCCTCAAACAGTTCTGCGCCGCTGTACCAGTTCCACACGTTGCCCGCGTCGAGGAAGGTCGCGCCGTACAGTTTCCACACAATCGGGAAGCGGAGCTCGAAGTTGGCTTCTAACTTGACATCACCGGCATGGAAGAAGTTCTGGTTGTATTTCTCGGAATAGAAATTACCCGCTCCGTAGGCATAAGGCGAGGCGGCACGCATACCGTTGGGTCCGCCGGCGTAGAACGCTTCGGAGAGCGGCGCGGTATATGAATTGCCGAGCGGGAGATTCGCACCCGCATAGAGACGCGTGGCGATACATACCTGGTCTGTGAGGTTGAATTTATTGCGTAGTTCCGCCGTCAGTTTGACGAACTGGTTGAAGGTGATGGAGCCGAGCGGCTTGTCTTTGTCGTTCCACTTGTAGCCGAACAGGCAATAGAGCGCGTTGATGAGGTTGCCGGACTCCTTGACGCCCAGGTCGAGCATGGTGTTGACGGCGCGTTTGGAGCGGTAGTTGTTGTAGATGAAGTTATAGCCGATAGACGGCACGAACTCGTTGCCCGCAATCACTTTGATGAGTTGGGGGTACTCGGCGGCCTTGTCGAGCAGACTGTCCGATTCCGCTTTCATAAGCACGACGGAGAGCGAGAACGGAGTGAAGGCGTGCGTGATGTATCGCGAGGTGTGAATGAAATAGGTGAACGAGCCGGACAGTTTGTGCACGCCGTAGCCTCCGGCTATGTTCTCGTACTGGTAGCCGAGCATGTACCGTGTGTCGCCCTCGGGGTTGTTGTCCCCTGTCCAATGCAGGTACGGGAAGATCAACGACGCGTTCGCACCGAACTTATAGGTGTCCGTCTTCTTGGGGTCGCCCGGGTGACGGTTGCGTAACGCCCAGTAGTAAGCGCCGTTACCCTTGAGCGTGAAGGTCTCGCCGTTGCCCAAGAGGTTCTTGATCGAGGACTTGAGTGTCAGGTCGGGACCTATACTGTTATTCGAGCGATAGGCGACGCCGGCGTCTGCGGTGAGGTCGTAGGTACGGGTGATGGTATCCCCGCGGTACAACTCCCGGCGGCGCCAGTCTTTGGTAGCCCGCACGCCGAGGCCGGCTTTGTACAACTCGCCTTCGAGGATATTGTTGTAGTCCCGTTGGGTGTAGGCCCGCAGCAATACGTTACCCTCTTTGGTCAGTTTGTATTCGGCAGAGAGGTTGCTCAACAGACCGCTGGCTTGATTGATCTCCGGGTTGTCCGTCAGGGTGGAGCCCACCGTGATGCGGAAGCGGTCCTTGAAGAACGACTTGCTGATGGATATGTTCATGTCATTGGTCTTGCCGCCGGCATGCTCCGTCTGGGCACTGCTGAAATCTATATCCACCACCTTGCCCACTTTTGAATTGGCCATGGCGGCATTGATACGGCTGTTGATGATGGAGGAGAGGGCGTATCCCTCTTTGTGCTGCGCTACGTTGCTTTCGCCTACGTACATGCCTGTGGCGAGCAGGGTGGCCGCCAGTCCTTCACGCGTGTCCTCGTCCAGGGACGTTAACTCGCGGGTGATCGTCTCGTCTTGCGGAGCCTCCAGGAAGAAGCCGATAGTGTTCAGTCCGATGGAGTCGACTACTCCGTTCACGCGGACGCCTGTCCGGAAATCCACGCGGCGGGTCTCTTCGCCTTGCGACTGCACGTCGGCTTTCACTTTCTGCGAAGCCGATATATCCAGCATCGTCTGACCGACCGGTCCGTTGAAGGCCACATGACTGCCCGAGTCAACGTGGAACGGCATGATCGGGTAGGCCTTGGGCGAATAGCGAATGAAACCGTCATCTACGTTCACCTGCCCGCCGAGGTTGAGCGGCACGCTGTCTGCCAGGGCATAGCGCACATTGACCGTGCCGTGCGGCTTGATCTGCGCGAGGTTCTTCTTGTCTATAGGGTAGGTGATGTCTGTTACCGGCAGAATGGTTACGTTGACGTCCGCCACGATGCTGTCCAACGGACCGGTGACGGCGCCTCGTATGTCGGTAGCCAGATCGCCATGGACGGGAATGGGGCCGTCCTTGACCAGTTTGACCGGTGCAAAACTGTCTGCCGTCAGTGCGATATCCAGACGCATGCTATTGAGGTCCAGACCGCCTGTCAGGGCCAGATAGGTGCTGTCCGCGCCGTAGATGGGCAGGCCGTTGAAGTCCACTTTGTTGTGCTGCATGACTACCGGCGTCTCGCCCAAGCCGAGTTGGACATTATAGGGCTTGTATAGCGCCGAGACATTCAAGGGAAGCACCTCGGCCGAGAGGTCCACGTTATTCGGCAGACCGTCCACCGAAGCCTGTGCACGGATGGCTCCGTTCAGTTCCAAGTCGGCCATTTTGATGATGCTGTCCACTATCTCCAACGGTATATCGTCCAATTGCACATCCGCCTTGATCGCATGGGCATACCTCTCGGAGCGGGCGATGGCCATCCGGACCGCACGGCTGCCCAAGTCCATCTCGCCGAACACGAGATCGTCCAGCGTCAGCCGTCCTTCACCGTTCAGGTCATTGGCGGCCCGCGCCATATTGAGCCACAAGTTGGCGTCGGTCTTCAGACCGTGCAGCGACATAGCGCCGTCTGTGGGTTGGCTGTGGGCGTATAACGAAGCGTTCGTACTGTCTTCTTTCATCGCCACCTGTATCCGAGCCGTAGCGGCCGGCAGACGAAGCGCCGTGCTGTCTTCGGGGTGGTTGATCTCCGGTATAGAGGCGTCCAAGGCCAGATCAGTCCGGGCGGAGTCCGAACTCAATCGCAGATCCACTTTCTCTATATCCAGGCCCGTTTTGTCTATGATCCCCTGTGCCGGACTGCCGTGCCGTAATGCGATATTCGCCTTGAGGTCCGGGATGAGACGGCGTAGTGTATCTAAGACCGTCAGGTCGGCAAGGGAGGTGAGCGGTGTCATGAGGGCGGAGTCGCCTACCGCACGTAACAGCGGCTGTATCCTGTCCACCAGCTTCATCACATGCATCGGACTATAGATGTCCGCCGTGAGCCCTTCGGTGGACAGATCCAGGGTGGTGACGGAGTCGGTGGTGAAATGCAGGTCGAGTTGGTCTGCATGGAAATCCTCGCCGGCCACATGCGCTCTGATACGGCGCATCTGCGTACGGTAATCCACGCCGATCTGCTCAATCGTCATAAAGCGGCTCACGCGGAACTGATGATCCGTCAGGGCGGCTGCCCGCAGACTGTCCCCGCTCATCGCAAAAGGCAGATGCAAGGTGCCGTCAACGGTGCCGTTGGCCAGTTCGGCATTCAGCCGCATGCCGGACACATTGATATTCTCGTAGACGGCGTCTGTGAGGTGCATCTTGATTTTGCTCCTCATCGCCCGCGATTTGGGGTCAATGCCTTTGCCCGCCGCGTCTATCTCACCCGCCAGGACGACATGCGTGCTGTCTTGCAGGAAGGGCGAGAGATCGACTTTCTCTACCTCCACATGGGCGTCGTAGGCCTCATCGTCTATGTCGTAGGAGGCTCTGAGCCTTGCCTTGCTGCCGCGGAAATCCGCATCGCCGACGACATGCACCTGCATCGTCTCGAGGTTCATCTCGGTGGCGGACAGATCCGCCTTCGCGCCCATCTCGTCCGAGCGCACATGCAGTCCGTTACTGGTGATGAGTTGGCGGTTGAGTGCAACGCACGCGTCGCCGTACAGGGTGTCTATCGGCAGTGAGAAATTGCCTATCGAGAATGTAGTGCCGCCTATGTTGATGCGTCGGGCGTCATAGGTGTTGCCGCCTACATCGGCCAGGACGTTCGTCGAGAGCGTACGGGTGAAGAGATCCAGACCGATCGGCGTGAGTACAAAATGTATATTGCGCAGATCGCCGTCCGGCGCCTCGAAGGCCATGGGCATAGGCGTAGTGTCCTGTGCGGTCGTGTCGGGCGGTGTGCTCCGCAGGTCAATGCCCACGTAGGTGTCGTACAGGCGCAAGCCGTGCAGCGGGTAACGGCCTTGGGCTATGTTCACCTCCGGGCTTGATACGGCCAAGTGCCCCACTATGGCGTCAATACCCACCGCCGCAATCATACTGTCGGAGTGGAAGGTCGTCCGGTCGAGTTGTAAGTGTTCGACGACTATCGGTGTGGCCAACAGATCGAGCGCTTGGCCCTGTTCCCGTCGGGTCTTGGCGAGGGCTCTCAGGCGCAGCGTGCGCGCGTAGATTAATGTGTCCTGACCGCGGTGGCCGACGAACAGACTGTCTATGCTTACCTCCAAGGGCAGGTCCGACTGACCTTTATAGGCGCGGTAGAGCACCATTGGGGAGTGGTGGAACGGCGAGAGGTAGAGGGAGTCGAAGTCTATGTCCAAGCCTGTCTGCTCACGCGCGACGACCAGACCTTTCTGCACCGCAGTCCCCCGCACCGCCGGTACGTACAGCACGCATGCCACGGCGACCAGCACCAACAGCACCAGTCCCAACGCACCGCCTACGATACCCAGCGGAATCTTCCAAATCAGCTTCCTCGCGTTCATTTAAAAACTCTTCTGAACGCCGAATTTCAGACCGTACAGGCCGGGTGTGAATTGGTTAGCCAAGAGGTTTTTCAGTTTGCCGGAGAAGATGATCACGTCATTCGTGTACTCGTTATAGCGCGCACCCGTGTCCGGATTGGTATAGCAGAACGTGGAGCCGCTGTATCCCAAGGACAAGATGGAGAAGAATATCTGGAAGGTACTCTTGCGGTTGAACTGGTATGTGATGACCGGCGAGACCTGCGCACCATAGGTGATGCTATGACGCAGTCCGTCGTAATCAGTACCGGACACATCACCGGCTGCCACACTCGGGAAATCCATGCCGGCGTAGAGGTGTGCCTCCAGCCATATTCCCAATTTGCCATTGAACATACTCTTGAGCCGGTAGCGAACGTAGGGCGTCACGCTCCAAGAGCCTTGATGTACCCGCAAATCGGTAGAGTACATCGTGTCAAGGCCGGCAGGGGTCTTGTCCTCAACTGTGTACGTAGCCATCGTATTCTGATAACTACCGCCTACGCGGAGTCCTAAATACAGCCGCTCTTTCAATTTCCATCCAATCTCCGGTTCGAGGGCAATAGAAAAACCATTTTCCTTGCGTTGCGAACGCGAGTCGTGGTGGTAATAGATATCGAAGTTATAGCCGTAATAGAGTTTCTTCTTCCATTCGGGAACGGGCTTGAGAGCCAGCGTCGCGGTGCTGTCTTGCGGTGCCGGTGCTGCAGCACTATCCGCTACGAAATTAGGTGATTGAGTCTCACCGACAACCGTCGCTACTCCTCCCAATCCTACTGCAAGAGGGTCACTTTTCTGTGCCATCAGGGAAACTGTGCTTATGATGGCTAAGGCTAAGCATAATTTACGAATCATACGTGTGTGATTTTATTTGTGGCTGCAAATTTACAATAATTTTTCGAGATATGCAAATTTATCGGCAGTTTTTTGTATTATTCAAAGCATAAATAGGGGGCGAGGCGTCGGAGATCGTCTTCGGAGAGGGAGGGGAGGGAACGGAGATCATCGATAGAGTGGAGACGGACCCGTTGTCGGCGAAGGGTATAAATGTCTTTGGCTTGGCGGTAACGGAGATAGGGATGACGCTGCAGACGGTCTATGCTGCAGCTGTTGACGCGGATGGGAAGGATAGCCGATGTGTCCACGGTGAAATGGTTTAGGAGCGTGTCTAAACGGCATTGGGCTAAGGTGGTGTCGGTCAGCTGCACCGCGCTGTAGTAGCCGCCTAAGGCTTCGCGATAACGGATAATCTGCACGGCTGTGAAATGACCGATTCCGCGAATGAACTGCAGGTCGGTCGTGTCGCAATGATTGAGGTCGAGGATAGTATCTTTCTTGGCATGCTTGACGTAATGCCATCCGACGGAGTCCCGCCAGAGGGAGTCGGCGAGGCGGAAAGAGTCGTATTGCTGCTGACGGATCCGTTTCCACTCCTCGCGGCGCATGGAGTCCGCCATGCGAAACGAGTCATAGCGCTGTTCACGCTCTGCGGCCCATTGGACATAACGCAGGGAGTCGGCGAGACGCATCGAGTCCTTGCGCTCCTCCCATGAACGCCGGTGCTTGTGCGGCTCCTTGGGCTCGGGTTGGCGCGAAGGCCAGACGGCGACAACGAACCAGGCGATGAGGGCTGTGCCGAAGAGGATAGCGGCGCCGAGGCGTTGTTCGCGGGAGAGCAGCATAGGATTATTGGGGATTAACCGTACTATGCACGGTGCCGTCGGCGAGGTGAGTGGTGATAATGTCTCCGGGCTGAAGGTCCTGCACGGAGCGGACAACCTTGCCGTCCCGGGTGAGAAGGCTGTAGCCCATCCGGTAGATGCGCTCGGGGTTGCAGGCGGCGAGGCGTTGCTCGAGCAGTTCGACGCGGTGGCGTCGTATCATGGTCTGCCGTTCGGCCGTGCGGTGCAGCCGCACCAGCAGATCCGCCACGCGGTCCATCTGCGCGTCCATCCGGTGGATCAGCCACTCCGCAACGGCGGTAGGGGTCTTGAGCGCCTCATGAGCCACCAGGTCGAGGATGGATACGTCGCGGGTGTGACCGATGCCGGTGATCACAGGCAGTTCGTATTGCGCACAGACGGCGCAGAGAGTGTAGCGGTCGAAACAACTGAGGTCGGTGGTCGCACCGCCGCCGCGTATTATTACGACTATGTCGTAATGACCGGCCTCCCCTGTATGATTGTCAGCGGATATTTCTTCCAAGGCCGCAAGGATGGATTTCTCGGCGGCTTCGCCCTGCATGGTCGCCCCGAACAGACGGAGTTCAAAACAGTACGGGGAGTTTTCCAACTGGTGCTTGAAGTCTTCGTATCCGGCGGCGTTAGGGGACGAGATGACGGCGATACGGCGGATGAGTGTAGGTAAGGGCAGTAACTGTTGGGCGTCGATCAGACCGTCCGCCTGCAGTTGGGCGATGGTCTGTTGGCGCTGACGTGCCAGGTCGCCGATGGTATAACTCGGGTCAATGCCGACGACGGACAGGCTCAAGCCATAGACGGGGTGGTACTGTATCTCCGCCTCTACGAGCACGGCCATACCCGGTTGCAGCCGCTGACCCGTCTCGGACTCGAAATAAGCCATAAGCATCTCCTGCGTGCCGGCCCAACAGGTGGCACGCATCTTGGCGGTCTTGCCGTCGATGAGTTCGAGGTACATATGTCCCCCTTTGATGCTGAGGCTGCTAATCTCGGCTTTGACCCAATAGGAACCGGCCAGACTGTTGTCCAGCGCTTCGCCGATGAGGGCACACAGTTCAGTTAGGGTTAACGCCGCCATGGATCGCAGAGAATACAGTGTTCTTGAGGTTGGAATCCGAAGAGGAAAGTAACGCGCACGCCCACCGACATATTCCGCAGCCAGAACGCACTCGCGTCCTTGGTGGCGAACACGTTCTCCATCCGGTAGGTCGAGAAATCAAACATGGTCTCCATCGGCATCTCGTAGAGAGGCAGGGCGGTGTTCGGACATATGTTGAGAATGCCGAAGTTGGCGAAGGCGGCGAAACGGATGCGTCCGTCCATGCGGTCAGAGGGACGTACGCGGTAGTCCTTGGCACTCTGCCGCGTGTTGTACTCGTAGCCTAACTCGACATGCGCCATGAGGTCGAACTTGAGTTGGAGTTGCTGCCCGGTCCGCTCGATGGGTACGTCTTTGCGGAAACCGTGGTTGTCCATCTCTTCCCATATGCCTATATACCGCTCGTAGAGACCGGTGGTGGTGCAGGTCGCTTTCTGGCGGGAATTGCCCCAGAACGCATAGTTGGCATGCACGCCCGCGAGGAAATAACCGATGCCCTGTGCCCCGAAGAAATAATGGCCGAAGTACAGCGGTATCTGTCCGTATATCTGCTGCGACAAATCCTGACGGCCGGTGAAGCGGTGCTTGAGCGTGTATTCGACCTCCTGTCCGTTCCAGTTGTCGTGCATATGCTCGTGGTAGATGGAGGTGTCGGCGAGATGGTTATAAACCCGCTGATAGACGGCGCCTATACCTGTCTGAAGGATGAAGCCGCTGTACTGGTATTCGTACAGCAGATGCAGCCCTCCCATGCCTCCGCCCGGCAGCATCGAGGTGGCCGGCATCGGACTGACGAAGGACGACCATCCGCCCTCGAGAGAGAAGCCGATGAGGTGGTGGCTGCCCGAGTACTGCGATGCATGCAGGCCGAACAGCACGTCGGTCTGGTTCTCCACATCGCGGGTGGAGAAGCCTCTCTTCTTGCTCATCTCCAGTTCCGAGTTGTTGGAAGCGGAGTAGCGTCGCTGCGCCCAAGTGAGGGGCGTGAGCAGGCAGAGAATCAGAAGGATGATATATCGCAGTTGGGGCATTGTTTGCTTACTATTACTTTGATGGCTCTATAGGGTTCTTCCGGCGTGTCGTTGGACCATAGTTGTACTATGTACAGTCCTTCGATGGCCGGCATTTCGATCGCTGTGGCGTCCGCGCGGAACACACCCTCGCTGACGAACCGTCCTCCGGAGGTGGTGATGCGATAGGTGCCGTCCTTACGGGAGAGGATAGTGGCGTAGGGGTGCGCCGTCGTGATGCAGGTCGGCGTGACGGCGAGGTAGCCCTGTGTCGGTGCGTAGTCATTGACAACGGGATTGGCGATGGCGACAATCGGGCAGGACGGGAAAGCCTCCGTCTCCCCTTCGCGGGTCAGGACAACGTGATATTCGGTGCCGACTTTCAGTCCGGTGGGGAGATAAAGGTAAGGCTTGGTCTGACCCTCCAGGAGCGAATCGCCTTCGTACCACCGGTACTCCGTCCATACATAGCCGCCGTTGTACTTCTCATTGAGCAGCGCGATCATATCGCCGTGCCGTTGCTCCAACAGCCAGTCCGGGTAGTGGATATGCAGGGTGTACGGATAACTCATCAGGCGGTCGCCGTCGCATACGCCGTTCTCAAAGCCGATGACGGCGGAGTAGGTACCCGGCGTGGGGTAGTTGTCCGGCGTGCCGAAATCCGGTACGGGCAGTTCGAGCGTGTATGCCGTGTTCGGCTTGAGCGAGGACGGGAGAGGTAAGCCGTACAGGTCCTCGAAGCCCTCCTCCTTGGCTTCCTCGCTATACCTCACGTTATAGGTCAGCGGCGCAAACTCGCCGTCGTAGAGGTAGTGCAGACCGTAGGTGTTGCCGCTGCCCGAGTGCTCGAGGCAGACAGGCTCCGCCTCGACGGACAACTGCGTCGGCGGCAGCACAAACAACGTGAGGACATAGTCGATCAGACAGCCCCATTGGTTGAGACGCGAGTCCGTGTAGGTGCCCGAAGCGACGAGCGTCTGCTCGAAGAACTGATAGATCTCGCCGGCGCAGATCGTGTCTTGCCACAGGGAGTCCTTGCTCGGCAGGATAGTGAGGTGGAGGCAGAGCGTGGAGTCGCAGCCTGCCCCGAGGGTCTTCAGACGGAGGGTGTCGTAGTAGTGTTTAGGCGCGTCCCAGTTACGGGCGTCTGCCAGTTCGGCATCATACGAGCGGCCGTTCCACGTGAAGTGCTCCGCCGCCGAGCACAACTGGATATCAATCGGGATCTCATACGACTGGTCCACTAACACATGGAGGTAATAGACGGAGTCGCAGCCGTTGACGGTCAGGCCCCGGATGGTATCGTAGATATCTCCCATGAACTCGGAGGTATAGGTGTTGTGCAGCGTGCCGTTGACATACCACTCATATACATCGCCGGAGCAGATGGACGCCTCGGTGTAGAAATGGTAAACGGGATTGACGCGGTAGTGCAGCGTATAGATGGAGTCGCAGTGACATCCGGCGGTCTTGAGACTGTCGTAGAGGGTGAACCACCCCGTCTCGTCGGTCGGGATCGTGCTGACCGGTCTGCCGGACGGGTCGCGCAGGTTCTCCGTGTGCTCTTTGCCGTTCCGGTCGTACCAGTGGAAATCTTCGTACTGGCATGCATAGAGCGTGTCCACCCACTTGTTGTAATCCGGAGCGCCCCGGTAACCGTAAGAGGGGTTGAAGGTCGGGAACAGGTGAATCTCACGTCCGCACTCGTATTCCTCCGGTTGGAACTTATGCACTACCTCCGTGATCAGGTTCTCGGGGTCATAGGCGATCTCAATGGCCTGCCAGAGGATCGTATCGTTGTAGCAGAGCGTGCGGGAAACATTGTACAACTCGCCCGGGAAGATGGTCAGTTCCAGTACATGTACCGAGTCCACCTTGCCGTCATGCGTCAGGAGACTGTCATATACGAAGACCACGCCTGTTTCGTTATCGCCGATCAGCATGTTCAGGTTCTCCTTGCCGTGCCAGTCGAACTTCTTGTTATGGCAGGTATAGGTGGCGGTGTCGTAGCGGTAGGTGGGGAACACATGGAGGGTCATATAGACGATGGAGTCGCAGCCGCTCTCCGTGTGCAGGGTGTCGGTATAGTGATGGATACGGACGGTACGGCCCCGTGACGAGTAGTCGATCGGGTTGCCCGCTTCGTCCAGGTTGAAACGGCTGCCTTTGACGGAGTCGAGCGTGTGCTCTCTCCAGCCGGTGGCGTCGGGTGTGGTGTTACCGCCGAAGAGCCAGGTCGAGTCGTTGTCGCCGATGGAGTCCGTGATGAAGGTCTCCACCAACCGGCACAGGCTCAGCCGCAGGTAGGTCGTACTGTCGCAGCCGAGGACCGAAACGGCGGACTTGCGGTAGAGCGAATCCTGCGTCACGATCTCCACTTGGTCCGCACCGGCTTCGATACGCAACTCGTCGGCCGTCTTGGCGCCCGAGCGGTAGTCGTCGAAGTCTGCACCGATGAACAGCGTCTTCGGACTGTAGAAGGTCAGCGTGTCGTTGGACTTGAGGCCGCGGATGAACTCAATATAGGTGTAGTCGGAGTTATAAACCTCGTTGACGGTGAGGTCGAGCGTCCATATACTGTCGCAGATGACGGAGCGCTCGATGAGTGTGTCTAATCTCGGGTGGCGGTACTCGCGGGCCCGAGTGCTGCCGTACTCACTCACGAAACAGTGGCCTACCTGAACGGTGGGGATGGAGTCCCAACTCGGGTCCATCGGCACGCCGTTTATGTAGAGCGTATGGCCCGGACCCATGTGACCGGGCCAGTAGTAGCCCGACGAGTCCTGACAGGTGATCACAGGCACCGTGTCGGAGTAGGCTGGGAAGACGGTCAGCGAGAGCACGTAGATGGAGTCCAAACCGATGACGGGCCAGCGCGTGGTCAGGCTGTCGTAGTAGAAGATCTCCGTCGGAGCCGTCACCTTGGGCACCTCCACCTCCTTGCGCCAACCCCAGTAATATCCGTTGTCGGAGCAGGTGTAGGTATAGGTGGTGTCGCGGAAGACGGTCCCCACACGCAGCGAGAGGGATACGGCCGAGTCACACTGCTGCTCCACGCCGTCTTTGGTATGAATGATGTCCGTTTGGTAGGTCGTGCTGATATTATACTCTTTGAGCGTCGGGTCATAGGTCACGGTCCATCCGGCCGGGTAGGTGCCTCCTGCGGGTTTCATCACCACCACCTCCAGATTGTCGGGGTTGTCGATGGTCGTGGCATGTTCGCCCGCGAGCAGTTTGCCTGCCCATTCGTAGGTGTCATCGTCGGCCATGTGGTGGTCGGTGTGTACGTCGTAGTCGGGCATGAGGATGACCACCTGGTAATAGACGTCATCGCAGTCCGTGCCGGAGTAGTAATGCACGGTGTCGCTCAACTCGAAGATGCGCCGTTCCTGGCCGTCCGTCGGGTACTCGGCCGTGATCATGCCGCCGAAGGTCTTGACCGGGCTGCCTTTCTCGTTGTACCAGAAACTGTTATGCCCTTCCCACTGGTGGAGCACGACTTCGCCCTCGCGGTAACAATAGACGACGCTGTCGCGGTGTACGGGCAGCGCGTTGACGATGAATACGTAGCGGAAGGTGTACTCGCAGCCACCCTCGCCGATGAAGGTCATGGTCTGCCCGTCAATCGGTACGCCGGTCGGTTGGCTGTCCGGGTCAAAGTACCACGATTCGTTCATATGGTAGCGGGTGACGGGGCCTGCGTTCTGGCAGAGCCGTACGGTGTCGGTGGCCAGCTCGCCGGCCACGAACATGAGCGTCAGTTCGTACCGCACCGAGTCGCAGCCGCCGGCAGGACAGTCGGGGCAGGACTGGTATTGAATAGAGTGGGTATAGACCTTCGGCGTGTTGGTATTCTCCGCCGACTTGGTGATGGTCTGTATCTCGTGGCCCTGATCGTCCTTCCATACGTACGAACTGCCGCAGAACGATACGGAGGTGGTGCGCACGTCGGTCGGCATGACGCGCAGGTGGAGGGTCAGGGTGGAGTCGCAGCCGTCATAAGTGGCGCCGTGGCCGACAAAGTCCTCCAGGGCCGCATCGCGACAACTGTAGGTCTTCAGCGCACTGGTGCCGTCAAACGTCCATGAGCCGTCCGGCATGGCCACCCACCGGCTGTCCGTAGCCCGCTGGGCGAAAGAGGCGGCGAAATCAATATTGGTCTGCGTCTGGTAGCCCTTGGAGAAGAAGTCTCCCAGGCTCGCGTTGAGGTTACCCAAGTCTTTCTCGCAGAGCGTGGTGTCCACTGTGTCGCGGATGCTCTCGCATACGAAGAGCAGCAATGTGCTCACGGAGTCGCAGCCGCCGGCGGAGAGGTAGCGTCTGGAGATAGTATCTATTCCCGGTTGGTACTTGTATTTCTTATAATCGGGCAGGGTGTCCGTCTTGGTGGACTCGGTGTAGTAGAAGGTCGTGGCGTAGTGCTCGGAGGGGGTGGTCAGGGTGGAGTCGCTGAAGAACTCGAACTCGTCTCCGGCGCACACGATCCGCCACACGGTATCGTTGTACATGGCATGGACGCGTACCATCGTCTGCAAGGTGTCTGTATGCACGTCGTCGCAGAACAGCGGCGTGCGGTAGAGCAGCGCCTGTACCGTGTAATCCACGAAGGGATCGCGGGAGCTCTTGACCTCCTCGGGGAGGATG
>Ga0310690_10004730_pt1 | contig 19067 bp, 39 predicted proteins | sample AusTroGonzalo_MG_2_FD_207661 | JGI IMG/M metagenome (GOLD analysis project Ga0310690, IMG submission 207661) | Bovine rumen microbial communities from tropical cattle in Woodstock, Queensland, Australia - Gonzalo_04 (v2) (version 2) | ecosystem: Host-associated > Mammals > Digestive system >...
TAATGAAAATATCTGCTTGGCATAAGGCTAAAGGTGATAACGTAAGATGGTATGAAGCATTTGATGGATTAGTTGAAAAGTACGACAAGGTATATATGAGTAAGGTGTTTAGTTTTACGCCTGACTATGAATATCCAATATATGCGGATGAAGTAGAAAAAGGTGGTAGCGGATATTGTATCGAATTGGTAGATGGGAAAGAAATTTATCATAAGGAACGTGATAAGAGTTTACCAGAAGAGATAGAGCATATATATCCCGACTATTCTCTATATCCAGATCAAACAAAAGATACAGCATACGGTTTTCTTACAAGAGGTTGTCCTAGAGGATGCGGGTTTTGTCACGTAGAAGCGAAAGAGGGTAGATGCAGTAAAAAAGTGGCAGACTTATCAGAGTTTTGGAGAGGGCAGAAAAACATAATATTATGTGATCCAAACATATTAGCCTGTAAAGACCACATGGAACTGTTACAACAATTAGCGGATAGCGGTGCAAAAGTAAACTTCAATCAAGGATTGGATATAAGGCTTGTAAATGATCGTAATATTGAATTGCTAAAACAGATACGATTGGATGGAATACATTTTGCGTTTGATCGGTGGCAGGATAAAGACATTATAGAGCCAAAATTAAGAGAATTTGCAAAAAAGACCGGATATCACAGGAATAAAGGAAAAGTGATGGTCTATATTCTGACAAACTATGATACGACACTTGAACAAGACCTATACAGAATACAGTTATGCAGAGAATTAAACTTTAGTCCATATCCTATGATTTACGACAAAGAGCATTGTGAACCAATTTACAGAAAATTACAAAGGTGGTGCAGTAACTTCATATTTTGGTCAGTACCAACATTTGAAGAATATTTGAAAGGAGCGAACAATGATTGATTGGATAACCGAAGAGAACCCCGAAGATGCAGATGCGTACATTGTAACGTGGGAACATCCTAGATACAATGGCAGTAGGTTTATCGGTATATGTGAGTGGGATGGCACACGCTGGCTGGTTGAAGATATGGAGCAGAGTAAGATGTATAGCGATCCGCTGATTATCAAGGCTTGGGCTGACGTAGATGCGTACAGGGGGGATGCAGAATGACAAAGAAGGAATATATATTAGATTTTCTCAAAGAGATTAACTACGCATATAACCATCCTGCTATGTATGACGATCTGAAACGTCTTCTTAATGAAATGGAAGAAGAGATTTTGGAAAGTGCAAATTGCAAGTGGATTCCAGTAACAGAAAGATTGCCGGACAAATTAAAAAATGTATTGATTGTTATAGAGGAAGATGAAGTATGCGAAGTGGCATATATGCGTAATACATATAATGCAACATATAAGGCAAATGGAGCAAAATATGAGTTTGTATTATCAACAGGAGTTACATACGCTTACTATGAAGTTGATGCGTGGATGCCGATACCAACATATAACGGAGGTGATGCAGATGCAGATAGTGATTGATATTGATGAAAAATATTACGAGTTATTAAAACACGATGTTCTTGTGAATAGAAACGATTATAAGCCAATCGTTTTAATAGCAAAAGGCAAACCACTTCCGGCAGGTCACGGAGAATTGGTCGATCTTGAAAAGATGATAGAAGATTTTTGGGATGGTAATTTTATGGAAATACATAAAGATGATTTATCGAAAATTCCTACAGTAATCGAAGCAGACGGAGGTGCGGAATGACAAGAGAAGAAGCAAGTAAAGAATTAAATATACATTTGGTACATTGGAAACGCCTATTATTTGATAAAATTTGTCCGCAAGACGAGGGCGAAAGAACGATTAATGCGCTTAATATGGCAATCAAGGCGTTGGAGCAAGATCCTTGCGAAGATGCTATCAGCAAACAGGCTGTGCTTGAACTGATTGCAGATTATAATTTAAGCATGGGGCAAGTTGTAAGAGGTATTCATGCATTACCACCAGTAACACCACAGCCGAAGATGGGAAAGTGGATATACAGGAAGGAAGAAGATTCCTATAGATGTAGTTTATGTGGATTCCCTTGCCACAAAGATAATTTGGGTGCAATACCTACAAAGTATTGTGCTGGATGTGGTGCGGTAATGGAGGTGTAGAATGACGATAGGTGGAGCGTTAAGTGAATTAAATAATCTTTTGAAAGCAGATGATATACCAGTCTATTACAAACCGTCAATCAAGGCTGTAATTGATACTATCGCATTAAGCAGTTCAGAAAAGCCGAACAAGTGGGTAGGGGCTGATGTTCTGAATCATTGGATAGGGGCAGAGTTGCTTGACAAAATAAGAGCCGATATAGACAGCTATTGTAGTGATAACAGAGATAGAAATGACGGATTGTATATTGCTATGCGGATTATCGACAAATATCAGGCAAGCCTGACAGTGGCAGAAGGGAGCGATAAAGAATGAGTGAGGATTGGCTTATAAGAGCAAGTGATATGACAGTATCGGAACGGAATACAATCTATGAAGCAATAATGAAAGTTGAAACTGAACGGGAGAAGGACGGCAATTATCGCAAAATGTTTGCATGTGTATTCAACAAAGATTGGGTAAACGACATTACGCCATGTGGAATTGAAGAAAAGAAAATGTGCTATCACAAGGCAGAAGGGAGCGAGGAATGAAGTTAGTGGTTGATATTCCAGAAGATTATTACAAGGCGATAAAAGAAATTCCTGTCGAACAATCAACAGCAGATATGATGATTATTTGTAACGGCACACTGCTTACTACAGATGCAGTAGACCGTGTGACGATCAAAGAGTATCTATCGAGTTGCGAAGTGGCACAGACGAAGAGGGGGCGGTGGATAACATGGAAAGAAGCTGGTAACGAAATACCATCAGAAACGAGGTTTGAGTGTTCCGTATGCCATGATACCGCACAGACCTTGTGTAATGGGTTAGATTTATTAAGTCCGTATTGCCCGAATTGTGGGGCAAAGATGCAGGAGGTAGAAGAATGACAGGTGAATTTACACTCAATAGTCCACTTACAAAAGAGGATTGGGACAAGATCGCAGATGTAGAACTGGAAAAAACAAAAAGAATTTGGTTTAAAACTCCTAGTGGTAAAAGTGTTGAGTTTATCCCAATGTCTGTGATTGATACTATTAAGGCAGAGATTATTGAAGAATATAAGTTAGAATCTGAAAATTTGTATGGCAACGGAATGAACAGGTGTTTTGAAATAATCGAAAAACACATAGACGGAGGTGCGGAATGATTTATAAAACACTAGGCGATAGGCTGAAATATTGTCTTGAAAAACGAGGTATGAGCCAAAGGGAGTTTGCTGCAAGAATAAACACAACGGAAGCGACGGTGAGCAGATGGATATATGGGACTAGGCAGCCGAAAGCAGATGCTATAGTTGTGATTTGTCAAAAGTTAGGCATATCTTCTGACTGGCTTTTGGGACTTATGTAGGAGGTGATTTTGAGTGAAAGATACTTGTGATAAAGGAAAAGTAGTCAGAGAGTGGGAAACCGGAGACAGCGAGTGCAATGCCTACTCTCAGGAATACGAGTGCGGTGCGGTCTATAACAACAACTATATGGATGTTATTGGTTGTCGGGATCACGATTGCTTTTGGGATTGTGGAAATTGCCGATATAAGTGTCCGAAGGAAGTGAGGGACGGTGAATGAAAGATCATAGCTGTTTGGATGGGATTATCAAAGATACAAATGACAAGTTTCTTATTGCCTATGATAAAGGCTACAATCATGCAATAAGGGACACAATAGAAGGTGATAGGGAAAGGATGGATAACATTCGCAAAGATTCATACGAACGTGGCGTAAAGGATTTATGGGAGAGTGTCTGTAAATTTATGGATGCTGATATCGTATCAGACAAAGAAATCTGGGGATGTACTAGCTGGGATAAGTTTGCACAGTTATCGCCATCCGAAGTGATAGAAAGACTTAAAGAGTACGATGAAAAGCATAATTGCATAGATAAAATCTGTAATAATTGCAAGTATAGTGATAATGGGATGGTTGGTGGAAATAAACAAAGGTGTGCGTCTTGCTATTACGATGAGCAATTAAAAGGTAACACATTATTTGAACCAATGGAGACAGATAGCAAGATCGAAGTAGGGGATGTGGTAAAAAGAGCAGATATAGATAAATCTTTAGTAATCATAAAGTTTACGGAAGAAGGATGGGCGTTAGGAATGAATGAAGAAGGTAATATATCGGATGTGAAATTATCTGTCTACAAAAAAACTGGAAAACATTTTGAACAGATAGCGGAAGTATTCAATAGTCTAAAGGATGATACCGATGCTTGAAATGGTAGAACAGTACGAACGCTGCTATTATTTGGGAGCATATACCGGTCAGGAATGTGAACTATGCCCACATAGGGGAGAGTGCAGCGGATCAGAAAGTGAGGATGATGACGAATGAGATGTCCGAATTGTAAAAGAATACAACGATTTACCGAAAAGGAAAAGATATTAACTATGCAAAAAGGCGAGATAGAATCATTTTGTCATAATTGTGGAACGATCCTTGTTGTTCATAAATATGATGTAGATCCGAACGAGAAAAGAAAACATAACAAGGAAGTTGGAATATGTACGCAATGCGGCTGTCGCCCAGCAGTGGAAGGATTGAAAACATGTGAACACTGCCGGGAATTATATGGACACAAGAAAAAAGAAGTTATGTCTAGCGGATATTTTGAACTTTTCCTGAGAAGAGATGAACCAAAGAAAAAAGAGAATCAGTATGAGATAGACGAATTATCTAAAATTGCACATGACAAAGGAATATCATACGGAGATTTAGTAGCAATAATGGAAGGCAGGAAGAAAGAACGAAAAGACTTGGATTGACCGATTTAGCACAGATTGATAAAATATTATAAAAGCCATTGCAAGACACTTCCTACACAGAAGCCTAGGACTTACCCTTTCGCCTAGGCTTTTGTGTTGGCATCGAGTTTATCTACGATACGGTCCAGATTACGGACAATAGAGAAAAGCGCGTCGTCAATAATTTGCTTATTGTCTTCCTGCTGGATTCCGAGTTTAACTAGATGCAGGTTGGCGGATACTTCCTTCAATTCTTCTTTGATATCATCATTCATTCGATTTTCCTCCGGCAAATGCGTGTGATTTTGATAGCCCCCTACCTTTTTATTCTATCACAAACTCAGCAAATTCCTGAATAGATTTTTGAAAAAACATCAACAAAAATGGGTATGGGCTACTGATCGATTATTTTGATCTAGTTTTCTGCATTAGTTTCATAAATGCAGTTTTCCGGATCATTTAAAATATTATTTCGGATATATTTATTGACTTTGGCTAGTCCTTTGGGAGATAGTCCATAACATAACCGGATCGTTTCACCGATTGCGGTGTTGGTGTCTTCCGGTATGAAAGATATAAAATCGTCGGCAGCATCAAGGGCTTGTATTATCATTGCAATGGTCTTGGGCCGTGGTATGCACGTATCGTGCTCCAGCTTATTGATATACTGCTGGCTTGTACCACATATTTTAGCAAGTTCCTTCTGCGATATACCCTTGCGGGCTCTAACGGCTTTTATTGTCTCCCCAAATGTCATAATATACTCCCTTATGCAATAGATACGTTGGATGTCAATGCAGCTTCCATCTGGGCGTCACTGCGTTTGATATAAGTCATTGTGGTGGTAGTGGAAGAGTGCTGCAATGCCTGGCACACTGCCATTACATCATAACCGGTCCGTGTATACAGATCGCAAGCAAATTTCTTTCTAAAACTATGGGTGCTTACATTATCGATTCCTATATACCCTGTTACGGCTCTAAGCTGCTTCCATACTGCTGCAGATTTGATGTCAAATAACTTTCCATCTTTGATAACGGTGTGGCGCTTATAGTCTTCGATAAAGTCTACAATTGCCTGGGGTACAATGAACGTGCGCTTCTTGCCGGTTTTTTGCTCTTTGATATTCAATCTGTGGATTGATCCATCACGGATAATACTTTCCGTTGTCAATGCAATAATATCACCGATACGGCAGCCTAAATTTGCCTGCAGTACCAGGATCGTTGCAATCTGGTCATTAGGGCGGTGCTTCACTCCATTATACTCGTATCCGGTCCGGAGTAACAAGATAATTTTTCTGTATTCGTTTTCTTCAAGTGCTCTGCAAGTATATTCTCCCATAATGATGATCTCCTTTCAGATTTTTTTAAAAATTTTTTTCGCGGACCTATTGCAACAGATTTTGATACCCCCTGGGGTCTGATCGCTTTTCGGGCCCGGCCAAAACCGGATCAAAAAATCGAAAAATCGTTGAGCAAAAAGGTTTTCGATTAGGCGGCCCGGTTTTTGGGACCGTTTTTGTCATTGATCCAGAAAATCGTACTTCTGGCGGTGTGGCCTGGCTGCCGGCCGCGGGTGGTCCGGCTCGCGTTTTGCCCCTGTGCGGCCGTTTGTGTGGTGGGGTGGTAGTTTGTACGGCTTGCGGTGTTTCCGTGCGCCCTGGGGCATTCTGGCAAGCGTGGCTTGGTGTCATATGTGTGACTGCTTCCGGACCTTCTGCGGCTTTTCCTGCTGTCTCTGCATCGGCTGCGTTCTTTTCCTGGGCTCCTGCGGTGTTTTCTGTGGTTCCGTCGGGAGTTTCATCTCTTGCGGTCTGTGTAGCCTCCTGTGGCTCTGTTTCTGCTGCGGTGGTAGTTTCTGCGGCTGTGGCGCTTTCTTCCGTCTCTGCAGCTTCTAGCGCGTCAACAACTAACCGCGCAACGTTTGCGGCGTTGCCTCTGGCTTTCGGGTATCTTTCCGGGTGTGAAAGATACTCTTTGCACTTGTCCAGGGCTGCCAGCTTGCATTCTTCTTTCGTGGCGTGGTGGCGTGTAATAACTTCACCTGCGGCCGTTCTGAGTCTCCACATGATTAGGTTCGGCTCTGGCTTGTATTGCTCCATTACAAGCCCGTTCATGTGATCTTCCTCTAGTTCTTCGGCGCTGTCCAGGGCTCCGGATGTGACAAGCCCGTGAACCACGCATGCAAGCTGGCTGTATTTCTTCATGTATCTCTCTGCGCGTTCGGTTCTGCGGTCGTTCTCGTTTCCGTTTCTCCATATGTCCGCGTGATATACTTCTATTGTTGCCGGGGTGATTTCTCCAAACGTGATAAAATACTTGTCATGGCCGTTCTTGGTTTCGATAATGTAAAGCCCTTTCAAATGATCTAAATACAATAGATTATACTCAAGGGCGCCATGTATGATTCTATATTCTGCAGTATAACCGCGGCGGCTCTCCGTCCGTGTTACTGTGATATTAGCTCTTACTCTGTCGGCGTTGCTGGCTGCGATATTAAAAAACATGTTCGGCTCCTTCCTGCCCGCTGTGGGGCTGTGTGATAAAATTTTTTCAGGATCAATAAAATTTTTTCCCCAGAAAAGCGGGGCCGCTTTCGGTGGGGTACTTACTAGCATAATAATTAAAATATCCAACTATTGACGGGTGCATGTTCCTGATTCCGTGCGCCTCTGCTCTTGTAAAGTCTTTCATGCTGCTTGTCCTCCCTTCGTGATAATATGCAGATGTAAATCTGTATCATTGCCGGCGTGTACAAAATGGCTTATTAGCTGGCGCTCTGTGTGTATGCTTCCGACTTCGTACGGGTCGCCGCCTGCGCTTACATAGTTCTCATGCATTGCCGGTACTCCGTCCGGGTCTATATAGGATAATTGCCAAACTACCCCGGGCCGGGTGGAGTGGTGCAAGATTCTTCTTTGCCCGCGTTCGGTGATATATTCGGCCGCGATAAAATCACCGGAAAAGATGATCTTTGCAAGCTCCGCGGCTCTGGCTGCTTCTTTGGCTTCGGCTGCTTCCTGCTCTGCGTCCGTCCCTAGGAAAAAAACAGTATAATCTATATTAAGTGCCGGAAAAGTCTTTCTTGCTTCGTTCATGTTCGTTCCTCCTCATAATGAAATAATTATGATGTTGATAATTTCGCGGGCTTCTTCTTCTGTATATCCTGACGCTAACAAATTTGTAAAAATGGTTTTGATTTCGATCTGTGTCATGTTCGTCCCTCCTTATCCTTCAAAACGTGCGCCAAAAAAGAAATATGTCTTGTTTTTGCTGGCTTCGATTTTCTCAAAAATGATAGTATTATCTTTTATGCCGCATCCTCTAAAATCGGCCCCTTTTAATAATTTGTGATATTCGGCCGGGGTGTATAACTCATTAGCAATTAAAAACCGATCAATATATAACTTGCCGTTCCTCCTGGCCTTTAATACCTGCGCTTGGTCAAATTGCGGTAACACTTTGTAATATGTCATGATGGTGTTCTCCTTTCTGGGATTTTTTTAGTTGGATCAATGATTTTTTTGTACTCTATGCGCTCGATACGGTCCCACAATTTCATGTTGTTCATGGCTTTCAATATGTCATAATATTGACTTTGCAGCGCTTCGGCGTTTTCTGCCGGGGTTCCTGTGACGGTGATAGAAAAAACTGTGCCGTCTGCGTGGTAAAATGTATATTCCCCTTTTGCCAGGTATAACAAGTAATAAATGCCCTTCACCTGCTCAAAACGGCCTTTTTTTATCATTCTTAAATGTGTATACATTGCGCTTCCTCCTTATTTTTTTGTATCAGATAGCCCGCCGCCGGTATCGGGCCGGGGCCGGTGGTGCTGGTCGATTCTCTCCGGGGGCTGTGTTTTAATCGGTGCAAGTGTAGCCGCTGCGCTTCAAGTCCTCAATGAGTTCCTGGCGCTTCTTCCGGGTGATAACGATCATGTCCCGGTACGGCATGCGGTTCGTGCTGTAAGTCCTGGCGCTGTGGTCAATGGTCAATGTGTACGTGTTGCCGTTGGTGTCTCTCTTTGTCTTGTATTCCTGCATCATGTGCGGTCCCTCCTTTTATGCGTATTCTTCCATGCTGTTGATTAACTCATAAATATCTGTGTTCGGTGCGATTCTTTCAAACTTCGCCGCGGCTCTCTTGCAAGCCTTCCATGTTCTTTCTGCGGTCCGGCTGTCGGTGTCGTATCCGTACTCGCTGCAAAAGTCTTCAAATGATTCGGAACCGCTGCAAGCGTCCGACAAAAAGCAGTAAAAAGCGTTTATTATGTCGTATTCGCTATCAAGTTCCGGGTGTGCGATACTTGCCCAAAAATCAAAACTTGTTTTCTTGCCGGTTTCGGTGTTCCTGACTGTGACGGTGTGGTGATTCCAATTTTCGCGGCCGTTTCCCCACGGTGCGCACTTGCTGCCGGTGTAGGTTGCTGTGATAATGAATGTTGTGAACTGTGCTCTCATATCTTTGGCGCCTCCTCTGCGCGTCTTGCTGTGTGTGGCCTCCTGGCCGGTTTACTTTGTATAATCTGCGCTTGTGATCTCGTTATATAACAGATGGTTCTTTTCGCAGTAGTTGAAAAATTCTCTTTGTATCTGTCTAGCGTTGTCGCCCTGCTTGCCGGTCAAGATGATTTCGAACTTCCCGCCGGTCCTCCAAAATGTGAAGGTGTAGCGGCCTTTTGCCAGTGCTATCAATTCATAATCGCAGCCGTTGTCTATAATCCTTCCTTTTCCGATATCCTCAAGGGCTTCTAATAATGTCATTTTGTTGGCCTCCTTTCTGGGAATTTTTTAAGTGTGATCCGGATTTTTTCGGGGCTTCCTGACGTCCGGCCTCTTAGCATTCGGCCGGCTCGCCTGGCGTCTGCTCCCTTCCGGGGTTTATGCTCTTTTAATGGTTACGCCTTCAAGTGTGTTATATGCTTTTACTTCTGAGTTTGTGAGTTCTGTGGTTCCTACGTACTGACCATCTACGAAAATTTTGTATACCTGCATTTTGTTTTCCTCCTTATGTTTTATGGAATTTTTGCTGTTGTTTGTTCTGTTCTTAAGATCATTATAAACTTTAAAGTTTAATTCGTCAACTATAAAATGCAATTTTAAAGGGTAAAATTTAACCAAAGAATTGCAATATAAACTATGCAGTTTATACAAGAAAATAGAAAATTGACATATAAAACTAAATGTGTATAATGTAAACTATGAAGGAATTATCTATACTTGAAAATATAAAATTATATGCAGCACGAAAGAACATGAGCATGTCAGACTTAGCGCGGGCTCTTGACAAGTCGCCGCAAAACTTCAACCAACAATTAAAACGCGGTGATTTTCGTCTGTCGGATTTGGAAAAGATCGCCGGCGTGCTTGGTGTCTCTTTTGAGTGGGATTTTATAGAAAAAGACCAGGGCGAAAAAGATCATATATAACATGTGATCTGTGTGCACGCTTCCGGAATTGCTCCCGTGGGCGTCCTGTGGTACAATAGATATAATTGAATAGGCGCACATGCGCCGGTGGGCTGTTAGGATTCCCTATAATACAGATAGAATTGAGTCTGTGTTATAGGGTTTTTTGTTTGTGGGTGGTGAAATATGGCTTTTACTTTTAAAGAATTAAAACAGGCACGAAATAACGTCATGGATTCCTTCGGGCTAGACTCCCATGACGCTTCGAAAGTAGTTGGATATTTTAACGGGGGAGGGCCGGTTCTGTGTCCGGATATAGTCACGGCTATGATTAACGGTGATCTGTCCGACGTGGGGCCGGCTCTGGCTGCTTTGGGACTTCATACGGATGACAAGCCCGGAAAAGATCAAGAAAAAATTGGGTGTGATCCTCCAAAAATTTTCCCAGAAAAGAACACGGAACCGGAAAAAGGAAAAAAATTTTCAGGATCAAGAAAAAAAAATGATTCTGATACGAAAAAAAGACCGGTGACAAGTGATCTGTGTGGGGCCGGGGATAGTCTGCAGCGTGTCCAGGGTGAAAGCAAGCAAGCAAACAAGAATAATCCGGAATGTGGGGCCGGAATTGGGCCGGAATGCTGCCAAGGTCAAACGGATGACATAGAAACGGATGTAAACCCGCACGCGCTGCCGGTCGGCTTATATGATGATATTTGCGCCACTATAGAAAACTACTGCAGACAATATGACATCACGGAACCGTTAAAAATGCATCCGTCACAATGGAAAAGCCTATGCATCTATATAGGCCAGGGCATAAAGGCGCGTGCAATCCTTCAAGACAAGTCAAGGTATAGTGAAGTAGGTTTTTGTTATGATGGGGCGCGGGTGGCGGCTCTATTAGATTTATATGAATACATTTGCGGCCAGTATAAACAAGTGCCTTTTGCCTACAATTTCATGCACTTTGCCGGCATTAGTAGGCAATACTTCGCGGATTATGGCGATAGATTAACCTCCGGGCGTGTCAACCTCAAACAAAAAGCCTATGATATCCAGCGGGCCGGCCTTGTGGAAGCTGTGACGGGTGGCGGGTCGGCCACTGTTGGCAATATATTTCTATCTAAAGCGCTCGCCGGCCTTCAAGAGACCGTAACAATTCAGCATGTAAGCGCTGCAAGCACTCCGGCGGCCGTGGCGCTGCCTGTATTCGGTCCGGATGGCGGTCTATTGGAGGAAAAGCGGCCGGAATAGTTAATAAATGTGACAAAATAGTAACTTTTCGGGCGGTTGGGCGGTCCTGGGCTGGTGGTCGGGTATGGGTCCCGCACGGAATGCCCCCGGCTGCGCCGGGTTAGCTGTTCATCGACCTAAAAAACAAAGTTTTGTACCACAAAAGGTGAGAATATGGGAAGACCAACGGATGAGAAGAAGGATAGGACGATAAAACTGCGGATTAGTGAGGAACTGTATGCGGATCTAATAACGAGGGGCCCGAATATGTCGGAGACGATTCGGAAAATCCTGAAGGGCGAAAATAAAACCGCTGTTGATTCTGTACCACAAAATGAAATAACGAAGATAGTGGAAGATATGGATGAAATGGCGGGGTGTTGCGGAGTTCCTTTGGAAGATATGGTGCATCAGTTCTTCGGGATGTTGGAAGACGGTAGGTTGAGGTTTGAAAACGGGGTTATGAGAGCAAATTGTGAACCGTGGGTGGAGGAATTCAAGAGTGTGTGCCACGATTTGTGCATTCCAGTTGAAAAAGCAGCAGAGGGTGCGATAAAGGCCATGAAACGAGGTGTCTTATGATGCCGGATAAATGTTATGGGTGTGAATACTATGATGAACTGTTTATTCCGGAGACCGGGGACGAATATGAGTTGTGTACGAAACCGGATGATGTTGAGTGTGACGAAGATCCTGATTATGGAGGGTGAATATGCATATCTGGCATAGAGGGGAAGAGTATCTGTTGTGTTTTAGAGGGCGAGTGCTGTTTCGACTGCCTAGGTTCATCGGGAGGTGGTTAAGTGAAAGATGAAAGCTGTCCGCACTATGATGTGTGCTTGGAATTTTACCCGGATATCGAATGTCCGGGAGAAGAGAAGTGTTTGGAGCCGTGCAATTCCTTCTGGGATGGCATAGAAGCAAACGAAAAAGCGGAGTTGGATATATGGTACGGAGGGTCAAATGAGTGAGTTTAGATTGATAAAAAGGGAAGATATTGAAGGATTGCGGTATACGAAACTCCCTTGGGATGTATGTATAAAAAATCGTCCATATCAGGTAATAAATGTAGATGGTTTTGTGCATACAATAGGTGGTCACCTTGATTTTGGGAAGGGTAATAGTTTTTGGGCCTATCCGTTAGATGAAGAAATGAACTATGACAATCTTATAGAGTTTAATGGATGCCCGGGAGCCAGGTGGGGAATAGAGTATTATCCTACGAATTACATCAAAACAAAATGGGATGAATCAGAAGTAAGACAAGGCAGGCATTTGATTATTACAAGAAACGAAAAGCCCTTTTACGATGGATTTTTGACAATCCATGAGGCGCTTTCTCTTGTTCTGGATAATAAACTGTCTGAGCATCCATTGGATCTGAATAATAGGGACTTTGATAAAAACTGTGTAGGGCGGAAGATATGGTATCGTTCTGAACCGGCGATTATAGAGCGATATGTAAATGGTCAGGCTTGCATCATCATAAAACCGGACGGAATGGAAAGATTTTCTGTACCTAAAGAGCATCAAGACAGCGATATACCATATTACGAAGAAGATACATTGAAGGTGGATATATTCAGCAAGAATGTCTGGTGGTTTAGGGAGTAAAGGTTATGACGAAAGAAAGAGCGATAGAGATAATTCAGACGGAGAAAAAGTGCGTAGCAAGAGCGAATATCTGTGATCGTGACTGTGCTAATTGCCATTTGGTGCTGCCGGAAGAAGAGATTTTGGCGGCATATGATATAGCTATCCGGTCTTTGTCGCATCATATAGTCCCTTTTGGGAAGGTGACAAGTCTGGATGATGGGAAATGATTGTGGAGATCCCCGAAGAAATGTGAGTGGTGGTGGAAAAGGTAGACACTAAAACTGTGTGACAAGCAGTAAGACAAGAATCGCAAGTCAAAGCGAGGATGCCACAGTATACCGAGAATGATGTGGCAGCCAGTTCATGTAAGGTGCAAATCCTTACCCACTCAATAAGGGCAGGGTACAACTCTTGGGTTGATACCTGACTGTAGCAAGTTGTACGTGAAGCCTGCCCTTTATGAAAGGAGAGAGTATGAGTTTTATAACAAGACAACCTAATGGATTGCTGTGCCGGTTCTCATCGGTGGTGGATTGCCCTACTCATTGGAATATGACAGATGAAGAGTATGTGGCATTCCGGATGGAACTTGCACGGGATGAAGCGAGAATGCTCATAAAGAACGATATGGTTCCGTTTGAGCGTGTGAAGGACGAGTTCTGCCCGAATAATATGACGGAGGAAATGTTCGAAGTCGTGATGAAACAGATGGAGTTACCGGCAGAAGATGCGAAGAAACAGAAGGAAGCTAATCCTAAGATATTTGAAATGTCCTGAATGTGGGAAGATCAATGAGATTATGGGAGAGTGTGGCCGGAAACGGAAAGTCGGTCATATTAAGACTATGGTGTGTTTCTACTGCCGGAATAAAGTGGATATGGAAGAGGTAAACGAGTGGCAAGCCCAGAACTGATCAGAGCATTTGAATCCTATAAGACTTATACCGTAAAAAGCGACAAGGCAGACGAGCGTGTGATAGATGCGTGTGTCCAGGCTGCGAACGTTGCGTATACCGGAGAAAAAGATATTCCGTATGGTAAGGAGATATCCGCTTTTTCGCATTCTCTGATCGATAGATGGGTAAAAGAGAACACGAACGGGAACTTTTGGATGTTTGAGCGGTGGGCGCAGGAGAACCAGAAGAGCCATAACGTGATAAACCAGGCATATGATCTGTTTAAGATAGAATCTCCGCACTTGTTTACCAGTTATATGTACTATATGGAACGGAATAGGGACTATAGCAAGCGGTTCTATGTTCCCAGACGGAAAACACTGTGGCTGCCGGCCCAGGATATGCAGGATTTGGAAGATGATCTGTTAGATACTTATGGATTGTCGATGCCGAGTCGCGTGGGTAAGAGTACTCTATGCATTTTCTTTTTGACCTGGATAGGGCTGCGGAAGCCTATGTCTCATAACGCGATGGGCGGACACTCAGGGCAGCTGGTTAAGAGATTCTTCCGCGGCCTGGAGAATTTGACGGACACGGATGAGTATAAGTTTGCGGAGCTTTTTCAGTATGTAAACCCCACAATGAAGAAGGTTGTGGAGAAAAAATCGTCTGATCCGGCGGAGTTAACGATCAACCTGGGGAAGAAAGACGAGTTTGCGACTTTCACCTGTCGAAGCACCGACTCGACCTGGACCGGCGCGGTGGACGTAAGTGAAGATGGATATTTGTATGTGGATGACCTTGTAAGAGATCGTGAGCACTCGCTTTCTGCTTCCAGAATGGAGAATACATATCAGGAATACCAGAATAAAATGCTGGACCGTATGAATGATGGTGCCAAAAAGATATTGGTAGGTACATTGTGGTCCGTACTTGATCCGCTGGTGAGGGAAGAAAACGAAAATGACGGGAACCCACGTGCAAGGTTCCGTAAGATACCAGCTCTGAATGAGAACGATGAAAGCAATTTCCAGTATGAGTTCAAAGGATTTTCTTCAGAATATTATATTAGTTACCGGAACCGCTTGGATAAGGCAGAGTGGATGGCGAAGTATCAACAGGCTCCGTTTGTTCGTGAAGGTCTGACTTTTCCGATTGAGGAATTGAGATTTTTCGATGGCAATGTACCTGATGATAAGTGCCGGACAATTGCAGCACTTGACCCGGCATTTGGCTCCGGAGATAGTTTGTCTATGCCGATATGTAAGGATTTTGGCGATAATAAGTATATCGTTGATTGGGTACACGACAAACGGACAGTGGCATATACGATACCTTTGGTGGCAGATAAAATCCTGGAACATACCATTACTGAGTTGAAGATAGAGAAGAACAGAGGTGGCGACTTGTTCGCTGAACAGTTGCAGAAAGAATTGGATGCAAGAAGAATAAGGCATTGCCATATCACCTTGGAGAACGCTCCGGTGAAGATGTCGAAAGAAGATAAGATCAGCGGTTATTCAGACTTTGTGAAGAGACAGTTTCAGTTTTTGACCGTCAGGAAGTGGACGGATGACAGTAATTTCGTTTATGTGGCATCTGAACAGTATCGGAAAGCAATTGATGAAATGACGATGTTCTCAGCAGAGGGTAAAAATGTAAATGATGACGCTCCTGATGCAATTACACAGCTTGCAATGATGTTTGAGAAGAAGCAACAACGTAAAGCAGTAATTATGAGATCACCAATTTAGGAGGGAGAAATGACAACAAGAGATTATTTGACGCAGTTAAGAGTGATTGATTTGGAGATTTCTATGAATCGCAGCGAGGAACTATCCTGGCTGGAGCTGGCCACTAAAATAAATGGCGGCCTGTCTGAGATTAAGGTAGAAGGCTCGTCTTCTCCGGATCGTATGGAAAGCCTGGTTGTGAAGGCCGCTGACTGTGCTCTGAATGCAAAGAGAGAGCGAGAACGCTTGGTTTATTTAAAGACCACTATAGAGCGTCAAATAAAGGAAATAGAAGATAGCGAGATGCGGTTTATGCTGTGGGGATATTACCACGATAAAGAGACGGTTCATTCACTTTCTAAGAAAATCCCGACTTCAGATCGCAATGGAAGACGCATAATCGAGAAGGCTACAAAAGCGTTTGAAGAGAAATGGGGACATACATATATGTAAAACGCCTGTTTTGTCCTATTTTATCATATTATGTCATATTGAAAAGGAAAAGTCGCTTTGATATAGTAGAATTAGCGAAAACCGGAAAGGCAACGCATGGATTTATCTCGTTCCGAAATTGAATATCTCATAGATGAATTTATTGTGAATGTTTCAAACGCGGAACGAAACAGGAACCTAATGCGGCGGCGTCTTATCGACGGTGTTACATATGAAAAGCTGGCAGAAGAATTTTCACTAAGCGTCTGCCAAACAAAAAATATCGTTTACAGTATGACAAAACTGTTGGAGAGTCATGTTTAACGGAATAGATGTGAGCTCCTATCAGGGAGACATAGATTTTGAAAAACTGAATGTCGATTTTGTCATAATACGTGCCGGTTGGGGCCAGAAAACGCTTGATAAGAAGTTTAGAAGGAATATCGAAGCGTGTAACCAGAGGAATATACCTTGTGGAGTGTACTGGTTCTCATACGCATATACGGCAGAGATGGCAAGAAAAGAAGCGAAGGCTTGTTTAGCCGCAATATCACCATACCGGATCACGTATCCGGTATGTTTTGATTTTGAGTATGATTCTGTGAGTTATGCCGCTAAACACGGAGTTAATGTTACGAAGCAACTGGCTTCAGATATTGCTCTTGCGTTCTTGAAAGAGATAGAGATGGCAGGTTATTGGCCGATGAACTACACTAACCTGGATTTCTATAATCGGTATTTTGATGATCGTGTGAAGAAATACGATCTGTGGGCGGCTAGGTACACGCAGAAAGAAAAAGATATTGTGAAGAGCGCTGGGTTGTGGCAGTATTCCAGCACTGGCCGTATGGACGGCATAAAGGGCAATGTAGACCTTGATAAGTCATTTAAGGACTATCCGGCCTTAATAAAGATTAAAGGCCATACAACGGCTGCAGAGAAGCCTAAAGACGCTCCTGATCTTGATGTGTCGAAAGATGCGTATAAAATACCAGATGTATATAAAAGTGTGTTTGACGCAGGATACTATTATAATCGGTATCAAGATTTGAGAGATGCGTTTGGACCAAAAGCGACAAGCCAACAACTGTTTGAGCATTTTGTGACATACGGAATGAGAGAAGGCAGAAATGCTTGTTTTGGTTTTGATGTTAAGAAATACCGTGAGAAAATGTCTGATTTGAACGAGATATACGGTGATGATTGGCAAGCGTATTTCTTGCATTATATGTTGGTGGGGAAACAAGAGATTGCCGAAGGCAAACGCTCTAGTTTCTGATATTTTCTACCTTTCAGGAAGGAGTCACCTTGGCGGGCGACTCCTTTTTGAATGAAGGAGGCAGTATGATTATTTTGAAAGATGCAGAATTTAGACATAACGCAGAAGGGCAGAGAGTAGTTGAAGCGACTCTTTATGCGGATAGTTTATCAGGACTGCCAACTGAATGTGCAGATATTGATGGGCTTTTGGAAGATGATGTTTTGGATGCCGGAAGCACGGCTCTTAATATGACTACAGGTGATATTGCCATGTTTGACGGTACTTCCTGGAATAACTGGTAAGGGAGGGTACAGAAATGGGTTTGGATATGAATACTCTTGGCGCTGCCAGGGCATATACCAAAGCGACTGCGGAGGCTATGGGTGCCGTTAAGGGCGCTAATTGCACAATTTCTGATATTTCCGTAATTACCGGTGGCCATAGAATCACGTTTGCTTGGAAAGATAACCAGGATGTTACCCATACATCTACTCTGGATGTAATGGACGGTGCAGAAGGTAACGGCATTCACGTTGCGTATGTGGTAGGTTCTACACCGTATGCTAGTGATTGGCTCTCTTATACTCCGAGTGGGGCGCCGTTTACTCCTGATCCGGATGATATCTATGTAATTGCGTCTAGTGGAACATATTTGAATACGATGTATCGCTGGGATGGTACCGCGTATGCATGTATCAGTGGCGAAGGCGGTTCTTCTGCTCTTACAAGTGATCTGACTGTATCTGTGACGGTTGGTGGTATCACAAGTGGTACTACACTTGCGTCCGGAACGTCTTTAGAACAGATTTTCCGTGATATGCTGAACCCGGTTGCATATCCTACACTTACAAATCCGAGTGCAACACTGTCTGCGACTAGTGCGAAATTGTTGGAGAAGGGTGGAACGCTCTCTACAACATTTACAGCATCTTTCAATCGTGGTTCGATCAATCCGGCATATGGTACGAGTGGATATCGTTCCGGCACTGCTACTGGATACTCTTTGAATGGTGGCACATCCCAGGTCGGAAACACATGGAGTGCGACTGTTACTGAGTCTCAGTTGACATATCAGGCAAGTGTAAGCTATGCAGCAGGTGAGCAGCCGAAGGATAGCGTAGGAAATGATTATTCTACGCCGCTGCCGGCTGGTTCTGTTAATTCTAACACGATCACTTATGAGTTTGTTGACGCTATGTGGGCTAACACAGCGGCGATTGCAACGATTGCTAAACTGTCTTTGGTAAGCAAGTCTACAAAGCAGCGTGATATGACATTCCCGGCTCAGACTGTGGCTAATCCGGAAGTATTTGATATTCCGGCGTCCTGGACCGTTACAGCAGTGCAGGTTAAGAACGATCTATCCGGTGCTTGGGAAGATGCGGCAAGTCAGTTTACCGTGACGGATACCACACATGATAATGCTGGTGGCGTATCTACGAACTACAAGAGATACACCTTCAATATGGGTGTGGATACCGGATCACGTCAGATTCGCGTTAAGTGGTCATAAGGAGATAGATTATGGCAAGACAAAAAGGTATGCTCAATCTGAGCGGTAATATCGAGGTCAATGCAGGTGCGCCGTTTGATGCAAGAGAAGTGGTTCCTGCAAAGGCGGATTTGACGGTCGCAGACAACTTTCCATACCCGTATGTTGGTAT
>Ga0310690_10004732_pt1 | contig 19056 bp, 18 predicted proteins | sample AusTroGonzalo_MG_2_FD_207661 | JGI IMG/M metagenome (GOLD analysis project Ga0310690, IMG submission 207661) | Bovine rumen microbial communities from tropical cattle in Woodstock, Queensland, Australia - Gonzalo_04 (v2) (version 2) | ecosystem: Host-associated > Mammals > Digestive system >...
TACCAATATTACCGTCGCCATAGTAGGGCAAGAGGTATTCTTTGTCTCTCTTGTATTTATCATTGCCTTTAAATCCATTGACGACTCTGAATTTAGGAAGACTCTTAATATAGTCAGCCTCTTGTTCAGACGTCATGTTGGCAGTCACATTGGGATCATAATAATAATAATAGATGTAATTCCAGTCGCCTTCAGTAGTATTCATCTGGATGGGAACCAACGTCACAGGAGAACCGTTACTAATCAGATAGTTGTTGTACATGTTAAAGTATTTGCTGTTCGTAGCAATAGTCTCCCATTTCCACCGTATTTTTTTAGATAGGTATCGCAGATAGTCTTCACTGTCTTTTCCTCTTCAGCGGTATAGTCATTCTCAATAGTTCTATAGATATTACCGTTACTGATTGTCCAGACGCCAAGATTGACATCGGATGGCGTCCAAAGGCGGTCGTTATCCCAATTGGAACCAACCCATTCTTCATATACGTGGCTGTCGATGGTGAATGGGGCACCGAGTTTTGCACGCTCTGCATTGAACGAAGCCTTAGAATTAGAGTATTCAAGTCTGATCTTGCTGGCGTCTGGCAACTCGTCGATGTTTGTAGCCCTCGTACGTGCCTTGGCTGCACTGGCAAAACTGACTTCTTTGTCATTCAGGCTAAACACCTTCACATAATACTCTCCCTTACTATCGACGCATGCTGCTATCAATTCTTTATAGATGTTTGGAGCATCATACAGTAATGTGACTGTGCTACCTTTGCTGACTGCTGCCTCGTTAAGAACTCTTGCCTCGTCATTGCCAAAAGGAGATTCGGTGAGAATCTGTACTTTCACAATGTCGGCAAGGTCAGCATCGGCAGTAATCGTGATGCTTCCGGAAGAAATGGTGTTCCAGTCCTGTTTTGGGTCAATAAGACCAAAGATCTTTTCAGCGTTAGCATTGATAATTGAAGAGTCGTCGAAATCAAAATCTTTAGTACAACTTGCAAATACCAATGCACCTGTTAGCACATAAAAAACTATTCTTTTCATGATAATTTGTTTTGTTTCTACTTTAAATAAACTAATTTTGCTGCAAAAATATAACTATTTACCGATAAACAAGCATGTCATCGTTATAAATAGCATTTATTTAACATTATTTACAATTCAAAAGTGATTTTTCCGTTTATTTGCCTACCTGTAAGGTAGTTTGGCACTGCCCACTGACGATTCGTAACGTCTGTGACCCAATAATAACTGTTGACATTTGAAATGCCAAATAGATTCAGACAGTCTATGCCGACCCAGATTCTCGGGCGGCGGGGACCGGATGTGTGTTCTTCTTGTGAACCGATAGCCAGCCAACTCATACCGATGTCAGCTCGCTTATAGGCTGGGGCACGGAAATTCTGGTGCTCAATGCCTCGGTGTGGGGCTCCGAAAGGAAGTCCGTCGGCAAAGGCGAGGCGCAGGGTCATCTTCCAACGGTCTGTGCCGGGGAAATAGTCGGTGAAATGAAGGTTGATGGCATAGCGCTGGTCATTGGGCTGGGGGAAAGAGATGCCGTCCATCTTCATCTGTGCCTTCATGACGGAGAAGGTCAGCCAGGAGTCTGTGCCAGGCACAAACTCACCGAAGAGTTTCAGGTCGATGCCTGCCGTGTAGCCACTGGCGAGATTTCCTCCGTAATAGGTCACTTTCACATTCTGCACGTTATAGGGAATCAGATTGGAAAGTGCCTTGAAGTAAGCCTCTGCTGTGAAGCGGAAGGGACGGTCGAGCATCTTGAAGCGATAGTCCATCGCAGCGATGAACTGCAGGCTTCGCTGACTCTTGATTTTGTCGTTGAGTACAGCCGTAGTAATGCTGCTCTGCGTGATGGTATCCCTCATTTCTTTATAGAAGGGAGCCTGGTAATAGAGGCCTGTGGCAAAGCGGAACGTGTAGTTGTGATTGAAGGCTGGCACCAGTGCGATGGAGGCCCGGGGCGAGACAATGGTTTCTTTGTTGAATGACCAGTTGGCTAAGCGTACACCGTAGTTGAGCGTGAAATAGTTCTCACCTTTCGAGAATTTGAAGGCATCCTGTATGTAGCCCTCTATACGGTGGCTTTTCACGTCGTTTTTGGCAGTGAGGGTGTAGATGAGGTCGAGACGGTCTGCCGTATGAGGAACGGAGTAGCCGCTGGAGTCGCGCATCTCGTATTCTCTCGACTGTTCCTTGATGTGTTCTGTCTTGTAGGTCAGTCCAGCCTCGATGTCGTGCTTGCGCGTCTTATGGCTACCGATGAGTTTAAAACTTACCATATCAGCCGTCAGATAGTTGCGGGCATGTTCCATGTAGGTTCCCACGCCGAGGTTCTCACTCGACTGTGTATCGTCGAGCCAGTATTGTCCCTGAATGTCGTAGGCCTCCTTCTCTTTGGTGTGGAAGGCTGATGTCAGGAATTTTATCTTGGTGGAGTCGCCGAAGTTCCGTGTGATGCTGGCTGTACCGAAGAGCGTGCGGAACACGTCTTTCTCCTGACCGTCGAAATACACTTTAAATGACTTCACATCTTCCATCGTACCGAAAGAAGTCTCTCTGTCCTTGGGCTTGAAGTTGTAGTGATTCTCTGAGATGTTTCCGATGAAATCCAATTCCCACCTCTTGTTGGGTGTATAACTAATATATGTCTGATAATCAAGGAAATTTGGTCTGTATTCTCCAGTAGTTTCCAACGAGCCAAGCAAGTATCTGTTGGTCTTGTATCTGATTCCGTGACTCATGGAAAATTTCTTGTTGCCGATGCCGATAAACCCGCTGGCACCAAGGAGTGAAGCGGTAGCAGTGGCTTCGAACTTCTTCGGACGGCGGTAGGTGATATCGAGGGCCGATGACATCTTGTCACCATATTTCGCCTCGAATCCTCCTGACGAGAAGCCAATCTTATCCACCATATCAGCGTTGATGATGGAGAGGCCTTCCTGTTGTCCGCTACTGATGAGCAGGGGACGATAGATCTCCACATTATTAATATAGACAGAGTTCTCATCGAAAGAGCCACCACGGACATTATACTGCGACGACATCTCGTTGTGGGTCGATACACCCGCCTGTTGCTGAATCAGTTCCTCCACGGCATTGCCAGTAGTGGAAGGGCCACGTCTGGCATCTTCAATATCCAGTTGTTCTGTGCCAGTGGTTTGTCTTCTGCGTTCCGTAATAGTTACTTCCTGAAGAGCCTCCATTGGTTGCATGACGATTTGTACTGTCATTTTCCCCTTCGGCTTACGGAATACTCGTTTGCGTGAGGCATAGCCCACCATCGTAAAGCGCACCTCAACGGAATCTGCTGATTGAAGGGTGATCTCGAACTCGCCCTTCAGGTTAGTCATCGCCACCTTTCCCTGTTTGGGACAAGAGACCGTGACCAGTTCCAGTGCGTTCTCCTCGTTGTCAACCACTTTCCCCTTCAGCGTGAAGTCGTCAGCCATCAGGGTGGTGCCCGTCAGGAGCATCACCAGTATCAATATCATTCTTGTGAACCGATGTTTCATCAGATAATATAACGCATGAATCGCCTGATTATTGCCTTTTGCAAACTTTTGCGAACCGAAAAAACATTTGCAAACTATTGCGAACGGAAAAATTTGGCAGATTCAGAAATAATGTTTACCTTTGCGCTATGATTTACGAAATACTCATAGGAATCGTGCTTTACGCAGTGCTTTTCGTGGTCACTGTACAAAACAGCCGTCGGAAGGTGATGGTGATGCAGGAGCGACTTGATAAAATACGCGCCTTGCAGGAGTCACAGCAGGCACAGAGTCAACAGAGTATCGCACAGAACGAGGCGAAGATACGTGAGTTGGAGACCCTGCTTCAGAAACTGGGTGACGAAAACTCGCTGCTACGTCTGGAACTGGAAGAGAAGAAAGCCACTCTTGATTATAATAATAAGGTGGCGATGATCGAGAACGAGAAGCGTCAGCAGGCCGAGACGGTCATCTTCTCCTCAGACATCTACCATCGCATACAGGAATGCCTGAACAGCGGACGCAGTCTGACGCATCATGACTGGACAGCCCTGTCAGAGATGGTGAACAGCATCTATACCGGTTTTACGGAGAAACTCTACAGTCTCTATCGGATGACAGAACAGGACTATCACGTCAGTCTGCTCATCAAGGTGAGAGTACAGCCGAAGGACATCGCCCTGTTGACGGCTCATTCGAAGGAGAGCGTGGCTTCCACCCGCAGCCGCCTCTATCAGAAGGTCTTCGGACAGAAAGGCTCATCGAAAGACTGGGACGATTTTGTATTATCACTCTAAAAATATACATTAAACAATAAACGTTATGATTGAGTATTTAGCACAACACTTATGGCAGATGTGGGCAGTAGTTGCCGTGGTCTGTCTGATCCTGGAGTTGACGGCTGGTGACTTCTTCATCATCTGTTTCTCCATCGGGGCTGTCTTTGCTGCTATCACAGCGGCCGTCGGAGGTGGGTTCTATCTGCAACTGCTGATGTTCGCCATCTTCACGCTGGTCAGTCTCTTTTGGGTTCGTCCCTTTGCCCAGCGCTATCTGCACAAGGGCGAGGACAACCGTGTGAGTAATGCCGATGCATTGATGGATCGTCAGGGCAGGGTAGTGGAACCGGTGAAAGCCGACGGTTATGGTCGGGTTCAGATTGACGGTGATATCTGGAAAGCCGTTACTAATGAGGCTCAGGACATCCCGGAAGGCGCCAACGTGCGTGTCGTGGGACGTGAGAGCACTATTATTACAGTAGAAACTATTCATTAACATTAAAAATCAATAATTATGGACATTATGACTTACGTACTTATTGCCATTGTCGTCTGCGTGATTCTCTTCGCAAAGATGGCACTCGTGATTATCCCCCAGTCGGAAACCAAGATCGTGGAACGTCTCGGACGCTACTATGCCACGCTGAAGCCGGGTATTAACATCATTATCCCGTTCATCGACCGTGCCAAGTCGATTGTGGTGCTGAACCACGGACGGTATCAGTATTCAACGACCATCGACCTGCGCGAACAGGTTTATGACTTCCCCAAGCAGAACGTGATCACGAAGGATAACGTGCAGACGGAGATCAACGCGCTGCTCTATTTCCAGATCGTGGATCCTTTCAAGGCTACCTATGAGATCAACAACCTGCCCAACGCTATCGAGAAGTTGACCCAGACCACGTTGCGTAACATCATCGGTGAGTTGGAACTCGACGAGACCCTGACCTCGCGCGACACCATCAACAAGAAGTTGAGCGCCGTGCTCGACGATGCCACCGACAAGTGGGGTGTGAAGGTGAACCGCGTGGAGTTGCAGGACATCACGCCTCCCGACTCTGTGTTGACAGCGATGGAGAAGCAGATGCAGGCTGAACGTAACAAGCGTGCACAGATCCTGACATCCGAAGGACAGAAGGCTGCCGAGATTCTGGCTTCTGAAGGTGAGCGTACTGCTATCGTCAACAAGGCTGAGGCTGCTAAGGAACAGGCTATCCTCGAGGCAGAAGGTGAGGCTCAGGCTCGTATCCGTAAGGCCGAGGCTGAGGCTAAGGCTATCGAACTGATTGCTGAGGCCGTAGGCAAATCCACCAATCCCGCTAACTACCTGTTGGCCCAGAAGTATATCCAGATGATGCAGGAACTGGCTGAGGGCGACAAGACGAAGACGGTCTATCTGCCATACGAGGCTACCAACCTGTTAGGCAGCATCGGTGGAATTAAAGACCTCTTCAAAACAGAATAATACAATTTTGCAAAAAAACAGGGCAGAATGTAGCGGTTTCGAATAAAATTGTGTAACTTTGCAGCCGAAAATGGCACTTTGCCACTTTAAAAAGCAAATTCAAACTGTATGGTACACAATATTTTCAAGGGACTGGGCATCGCCCTTATCACACCTTTCAAGGAAGACGGCTCCGTTGACTATGAGTCATTGATACGTCTGATAGACTATCAGCTCAACAACGGTGCCGACTTCTTTTGTATTCTCGCAACAACAGGAGAGACACCGACGTTGACAGCTGCTGAGAAACTGAAGATTAAGGACCTGGTGGTTGACTACGTGCAGGGACGTGTACCTATTCTCATGGGTTGTGGCGGCTATAATACCGCTGCTGTTGTGGAGGAATTGCAGACGGGTGACTTCCGTGGCGTGGATGGTATTCTCAGTATCTGTCCGTATTATAACAAACCCTCGCAGGAAGGACTTTATCAGCATTTCAAGGCAATCTCCGCTGCGACCAAACTACCCGTTGTCATGTATAATGTACCTGGTCGTACAGGTGTTAACATGCAAGCCGCTACCACTGTCCGTCTGGCTCGTGACTGTCAGAATATTGTGGCCATTAAGGAAGCCAGTGGTAATCTGGAACAGGTAGATGAGATTATCAAGAACAAACCCAACGATTTCGATGTCATCTCTGGTGACGATTCGCTGACATTCCCAATGATCTCTTGTGGTGCCGTAGGCGTCATTAGTGTGATTGGCAATGCGCTGCCGAAAGAGTTTTCGAAGATGATCCGCCTGCAGATGCGCGGCGAGTACGACCCAGCGCGCAAGATTCACCATCGTTTTACCGACCTCTTCTCGTTGCTCTTCGTCGATGGTAATCCTGCCGGTGTGAAGGCAATGCTCTCTGAGATGGGTTTCATTCAAAACATTCTCCGTCTGCCGCTCGTGCCAATGCGCATCAAGAACATGCAGCGCATGTCGGAGATTCTCAAGGAACTGAAGATTTAAATCCGTAAATCTCTTGATGGAGGAGTCGAAAGTCATACACGAGATTACCCCATTGATGGGTAAGGATGTGCTATATATTGCCGACCGTCGTAAGAAGGAGTTCACATATCCTATCCACAACCATAGTGCCTTTGAACTGAATTTTGTTGAGCATGCTCCTGGTGTGCGCCGTATTGTGGGCGACTCCAATGAGGTTATCGGTGAGTACGACCTTGTGCTGATTACCAGTGCTGACCTGGAACATGTCTGGGAGCAGAACACCTGCGAAAGTCAGAACATCCGCGAGATCACCATCCAGTTCGACATCAACTTCGGCGATGATACCCTTTTTAGCAAAAATCCCTTCGCCTCAATGAACAAGATGATGCGTGAAGCCCGCAAGGGACTCTGCTTTCCGATGGATGCCATCATGAAGGTGTATCAGCAACTCGACACGCTGAGCAGCATTCAGGACGGCTTCTATGCTTTCACGCAGTTTATGACAATTCTTTATGAACTGTCACTTTGCGACGGGGCCCGTACGCTGGCCACGAGCAGTTTTGCGAAGGTGGAGGTGTCGAGCGACAGCCGTAGGGTGCTGAAGGTGAAAAATTATATCAGCCAGAACTACCGTGACGAGATTCGTTTGCCCGAGGTAGCAAGCCTGGCCGGCATGAGTCCCAGCGCCTTCAGCCGTTTTTTCAAGTTACATACGGGCCGTAACCTGAGCGACTACATCATAGACATGCGTCTGGGTTATGCCAGTCGTATGTTGGTTGACAGCACCCATTCTATTGCAGAAATTGCATATGGGTGTGGCTTCAACAATCTGAGCAACTTCAACCGCATCTTCAGGAAGAAGAAGGGTTGTAGTCCCTCTGAATTCCGTGAGAACTACCACAAAACGCGTATTATCGTGTGAATAATGCACTTTTTTCTAAAAAAGTTCCAAAAAGATTTGGTCAGTTCAGAAAAAGTACGTACCTTTGCACCCGCAAAAAGGAACAAGGGGTTCCGTAGCTCAACTGAATAGAGCATCTGACTACGGATCAGAAGGTTGTGGGTTTGAATCCCGCCGGAATCACAAGAGAGAGAAAATCGAAAGATTTCCTCTCTTTTTTTGTTGTTCCAAAAAATAGTTGTATCTTTGTAGCCACAAAAGAAATGAGATATGGAAGATTCTGGTTTAAACAAGTATTTGGATGAGATAGGCCGTGAGTCATTACTCTCGGCAGAGGAGGAAAGTCGTTTGTCAGAACAGATTCAGCAAGGTAACGAGCATGCGCTGAACAGACTGGTGGAGGCTAACCTGCGGTTTGTAGTGTCTATTGCCAACCAGTATAAGGGTAAGGGATTGCAGATGGAAGACCTTGTTAGCGAGGGTAACTTAGGCTTGATGAAGGCTGCCACTAAGTTTGATGCCTCGCGAGGCACTCGTTTCATCAATTATGCTGTCGTCCATGTTCGTCAGCAGATTGAGCGGGCGTTGGATCAACAGACGGAGCCTCCTCGTAAACTGAAGCAGATGTCAACTTCCGTCGATGCCCCGTTGGGTCACCGCACGAACATGAGTCTGCTCTCTGTCCTCATCAATAAAGATGCCCCAATGGCTGATGAACGAGTCTATTCCGAGGCTATAGAAGATGCCATCGAACAGGCCCTGCAGACGCTTGATGAACGGGAGAGCAAGGTGGTGAATGCCTTCTTCGGCATCAACCAGGAGCACGAAACGATGGCCGAGATAGCTGAAGATATGGACCTGAAGCGCGAGCGTGTCCGCCAGATCCGGGACAAAGCCATTCGCAAACTTCGCAAGGCTTATAACATCAAACTTGGAGAATTGAACAAATAATTAAGGGGCTCAACAAGAGCCCCTTAATTTATCCTATCAGTTCCACGCTTCGCTTGAGGAACTTATCGAGTGCCTCGCCTTTCAACATGCCGTTCTGCAGCAAAGCCAGGTCGATGAGTTGATGGACGATGCTGTTGTCCTTCGCATAGTCGGCAATGACAGTCTGTTTCTTGTCCTTCTGCTCCTGCACGGCCTTCTCAGCCTCGGCCTTCTGGTCTTTCTCCTCCTGCGTGATCTCGTCCCATTTCTTCTTGTCCTGCGCCTGACGGATGGCAGCGAGCCGGGCCTCCTGACCCTTCAGTTCTGCCTCGATGGGCTTCAGGGCTTCTTCTGTGGCTGCCTTGCTCTCGTCGAGCACCTTCTTCACTAATGGATGGTCTGAGTTCAGCACAAGGTTGAATGAGTCGGGCATCTGTCCGTAGAAGCCCATGCCTGCCTGGAACTTGCTCATGTCCTTCATACGACGCATATATTCGTTCTGGGTGATGATGACAGGACGGGCCTCTGTGCCGAGGGCATCCACCTGCACCATAAACTCAGCCTTGTCGATCTTAGGCAATTGCGTGCGGAAGACGGCTGACAAATTGTCACTCTCAGCCTCGGAGAGGTCGGACTTCTTCTTGTCCTCCTTCACAATCAGACGGTCGATGATATCTGAATCGACACGAGTGAAGCGGCTCTTCTCGAACTTCTGCTCCAGGGTCTGGATGGTAGGCACGTCGAGTTGTCCGTCGAGCAGCAGCACGCTGTAGCCCTTGTCCTGCGCGGCCTTGATATAACTGTACTGTTCCTCCTTGTCCTCTGCATAGAGATACACCAGCATGTCGTCCTTGTCCTTCTGGTTGGCCTCGATGAGGGTCTTGTATTCGTCGAAGGTGAAATACTTGCCCTCGGTGTCCTTCATCAAGGCGAAGTCCTTGGCGCGGTCGTAGAAACCATCCTCGCTGAGGATGCCGTAGTTGATGAAGAGTTTCAGGTCGTCCCACTTCTCCTCGTACTCCTTACGGTTCTCGCTGAAGATAGCCTTCAGACGGTCGGCCACCTTCTTGGTGATATAGGTGGAGATCTTCTTCACCTCACGGTCGCTCTGCAGGTAGGAACGCGACACGTTCAGGGGGATGTCGGGCGAGTCGATGACACCGTGCAACAGTGTCAGGAACTCCGGCACGATGCCCTCCACCTGGTCGGTCACGAAGACCTGGTTGCAGTAGAGTTGTATCTTGTTGCGCTGCAGTTCGATGTTTGACTTGATCTTGGGGAAGTAGAGGATACCCGTGAGGTTGAAGGGGTAATCGACATTCAGGTGGATCCAGAACAACGGCTCGTCGCTCATGGGGTAGAGTGTACGGTAGAAACTCTTGTAGTCCTCGTCCTTGAGTGTGCTCGGGGTCTTTGTCCACAATGGCTCCACATTATTAATGATGTTATCCTCAGCGGTATCCACCATCTTGTTCTCGTCCTTCGACCATTCCTGTTTCTTGCCGAAGGCGACGGGCACGGCCATAAACTTACAGTACTTGTTGAGCAGGCCCTCGAGTTTGTACTTGTCGAGGAACTCCTTCGAGTCGTCGTCGATGTAAAGGATGATGTCCGATCCGTGTTCTGTGCGCTCAGCCTCGTCGATCTCGTAGGCCGGCGAGCCGTCGCAACTCCACTTCACGGCCTTGGCACCTTCCTTATACGACTTGGTGATGATCTCCACCTTCTTCGACACCATGAACGAAGAGTAGAAACCGAGACCGAAGTGGCCGATGATGTTGTTGGCATTGTCCTTGTACTTCTCGAGGAAGTCCGTCACACCCGAGAAGGCAATCTGGTTGATGTACTTGTCGATCTCTTCCTCCGTCATGCCGATACCGTGGTCGCTGATGGTGATGGTGCCTTTGTCGGCATCGAAACTGATGCGGACGGTCAAGTCGCCCAGTTCGCCCTTGTACTCGCCCTGTGCCGCCAGCGTCTTTATCTTCTGCGTGGCATCTACGGCATTGGAAACCATCTCACGGAGGAAAATCTCGTGATCACTATAAAGAAACTTCTTGATGACCGGAAATATATTCTCAGTCGTCACACCAATGTTACCTTTTTGCATAATCTTCAATTCTTCAATTTTTCAATCCTTCAATCCTTCTGCAAATTCCGTGCCAAACGAAGAGAGGCGGCCCCTGCCTTTTACAGCAGTGCCGCCTCCGTATCATGGTTAAGGTAAGATATTGTTTCTTATTTGAAGATCAACTGGGCGAACTCGAAGAGGCTGCGACGCCAGGTGTGCCACTCGTGGGCTGTACCCGGAGATTCGTAACCGACGGCATTCATGCCGACTTGTTCCTTGATGTTCTTGGCTGCCTCAACACAACCCATGTTCTCCCTGCCGCCGCCGCTCATGAAGAGCAACTTGACGTTCTTGGCGAAGCCTTCAGAACCCTTCACCTGGTCAACACTCCATGCACCGCTGCTGAAAGAACCGACGTATGCGAACTTCTCAGGGTTGGCAAGTGTGATCTCACGGGCCTGCATACCACCCATTGACAGACCGGCGTATGCACGGTGCTGGGCGTCGGCAATCACGCGATAGTTCTTCTCGACCATCGGGATGATATCATTGAAGAGCACATTCTTGAAGCCCTCGGAGAAACCACCGAAGCCACCAAAGCCACCACGACGGGGACCACCCTGTCCGGGAGCACCCTGCGGGCGCTGGCCCTGAGGCATCTGAGGCATTCCCTGGGGAGCGCCCTGTGGACGGGCACCCTGAGGAGCAGCACCCGGAGCGCCCTGAGGACGGGGACCGCCACCGAAGCCGCCGAAACCACCCTGCTCGCCCGGACGGCTTGTGTTCAGACCATTGTCCATCACGATGATGCAGGGAACAGCCTTGCCCTCGGCAATCAGGTTGTCCATAATCTGGGCGGTATGGCCCTGCTCGGCCCATCCGTACTCGTTCTCACCCATACCGTGCTGCAGATAGAACACAGGGAATTTCTTGGTGGGATTGGTGAAATATTCTGCGGGCAGATAGATATGGCAGCGACGCATCTTCTCCGTGTAGGTTGACCAGTAGAAGACCTCACACATCGAGCCCTGCGGCACGTTCTTCACCTGCCAGAAATCCTGGTCGGCTGAAGGAACCTCGATACCGCTGCCCCAACGGCTGGCACCATAGTAGTAGAGGCTGCCTGGATCGGGCACAGAAGCGCCGTCGATATTCAACTGATAGTAGTGGAAACCCTCGTCCTGCGGCTCGGATGTTCCTACCCAGTCACCGTTTGCGTCCTTGGTCATCGTATAGATCTTACCGGCGATGTCGAGTCCTACGAATTTAGCATCGGGAGCCGTGATCTTTGCACGTACCATACGCTGTGAGTTGACCATCGGATACTGCTTGTTGTCCTGATTGGAGATAGCAGGCTTGAAATCTTCAGTGACGTTTTCTGTTACAGAAGCAACGATGGGGTTCTGCCTTGGCGCACCGAACTGTGCTGACGCTGTCAGACATGAGAGCGCCATTAATGAAAGAAAAATCTTTTTCATAAGTTGTACATTTTGTTATTTGTAAATGATATTTAAGTTAATTGTTACGCTTACAATTTTAATATCAATTTGACGTAATTAACTCAAAAAAGTAAAAAATGCCCTGTCATTGTTAGGGAAGATTAACATTTCACGACGGTTTCATCGTTTCGACCTGTCCTTGATGGACTGCTGCAGTACGGGCAGTTGCTGCCTAGCGGCAGTGATGCCGGCCTGAATCATGCGGGTGGCGTTCTTGTTGCCGAAACTGGTGAGGTCGAGGTCGGGGAGGTCAGGGTGGATGTAGATATCGGCGTTCTGGCGGTTCTTATTGTATTTCTCGATGTCGGGACGGTTAGTGATCCATTGGATGATGCCGCCCACGCCGAACAGGTCGGCTATGGCGGAGATGCCGCTGAGGTCTGCCTGCTTGCGGGGTTTCAGTTCACTCTGTTGCAGGTCGATGGCAATCACGATGTCGGCCCCCATCTGTCGGCACACATCCACAGGCAGGTTGTTCAGCATGCCGCCATCCACCAGCAGTCTGTCGTCACGGACGACGGGCTTGAAGATGCCCGGTATGGCCATCGACGCCCGCAGGGCCTTGCAGAGCACGCCTTTCGACAGCACCACCTCCTCAGCGGTCCTGATGTCGGCAGCCACGCAACGGAAGGGAATCTTCAGACTCTCAAACTCCGTACAGCCCCTGGCAGACACCATCGAGTCGATCAACTGTTCTATCCTGCCGCCCGACATCATGCCGATGCCCCGCGTGTTGCGGTCCATCACAGGGAAACCGAAGATATAGGTCACGCCATTCTCGGTCTTCAGGGGTTCACTGCTCAGCGCCGCCTTGCGGTCGGTGAGCAGTGAGAGCCACTCCTGCGTCTGGAACAGCGTCTCCAGTTCCCGGGCCGAATAGCCTGCCGCATAGAGACCACCCACGATGGAGCCAACGGATGAGCCTGCGATGTAATCCACCTGTATGCCAGCCTCCTCGAGCACTTTCAGCACGCCCACCTCGGCGGCTCCCTTGGCACCGCCGCCACCCAGGGCCAGTCCGATCTTTGGCCGCCCCGCCATCGCAGGCAGCATCAGGAAAAGGCCTATTAAAACAATGAATATCCTCTTCATATAGTGAGAAAACACCCTAATATTAATATTTATTTCTTGGCTTTGGCGCGCTTCTCTATTGCCTTTCTGTAAGCCTTCTGCTCTTCATTGGTAGCTAAGCCTGTTTTACAACGGAATTCCTGACGCGCCAGTTGTATTTGTTCCAGGAAACGTTCGCTGGTATGCATGCGGGAATAGACGGCAGCGGCAGCCAGACGACCTGCATCCACGTCGCTCTGCCAGTGGGCACCAACAATCACACGACTTTCACCGTACATCATACCACGTTTCAGGATGGTGTCGGCCTGCTCGGGATTGATCTCTGAGAGCAACAGGGCACTACACCAGCCGAGAATCGTGTGACCTGAGGGATAGGAGAAGTTTCGGCGCAACTCCGGCTCGAACTGCGGCGTAGCCGTGTGTTCGTGGAAACGCATGAACGGACGGATCCGCCTATAGTAATGCTTAGGAAAACCGCTGATATTCTCACAAGTGGCTTTCGCATCACGGAGCAACTTATAAGTCTCTGGTGTATCTTCCTCAGACATCTTCAGGCCGAAAGGTTCACTGAACTCCTGCATAATGCATTCAAGGCTATAGACGGCATCGCGGATGGCAATCTCGGTACGTTCCTTGTCCTTCAAGCGCATCTCCTTACCCCACATATACTGCATGATGTCATATGCAAAGGCTGCTCCAACGGTATCCGGAGGTGCAGGACACCACTTGAGCATATTAGGTAACTCTCTGAATGAGAAATATGGCTCTGGTTTACTCTGTGCCGAGGCACAGATAGTTGCCGTCATCATGACAGCCATCATTATGTACTTTTTCATTATCTGTTATTATGAGTTGTTGATTATTTGCTTCTTTTTCTGCGACAAAAGTACAAATAATAGCTGATAGTTCCAAACTTTTAGGTGAAAATGTTTAAATCTTCGCCTATGCATTTCCACCTGAAACATTTGGAGGTTTGCTTATTTATTTGTAACTTTGCACGCTGAAAGCCTGCGAGTCTCGGCTGCGCTTATATATATAATAAGGTATAAGATGACTGCAAAGAATAAGAAAAGATGTTGGCACTGTCTTTCCGGACAGGAACCCACGGAGATGGACAAGACCATCATGTATTGGGAGAACAAAGGCAAGGAGGTGCCGACGCGCGAACTGATAAAGACCCCTGAACAGATAGAGGGCATCCGCAGGGCGGGTGTCGTGAATACGGGCGTGCTCGATGCGGTGGCCGCTGCCATCCATCAGGGCATGAACACATTGGAGATTGACCAGATATGTCGGAAGTACTGTGAGGAGCACAACGCCATTCCCGCCTGTCTGAACTACGGCGGTGATGAAGAGACGCCTCCTTTCCCTATGTCGGTGTGTACCTCGATCAACGAGGTGGTGTGTCACGGTGTGCCGAAGGAAGAGGATGTGCTCGAAGAGGGTGACATTATCAACGTGGATTTCACAACCATCGTCGATGGCTACTATGCCGACGCCAGTCGTATGTTCATCATCGGCAAGACCACGCCAGAGAAGGAACAGTTGGTGCGCGTGGCGAAAGAATGCTTAGAGATCGGCATGGAGGCGGCGAAGCCGTATTCATTCGTGGGCGACATCGGTCATGCGATAGAGAAGCACTGCAAGAAGTATCACTACGGTGTGGTGCGCGACCTGTGTGGTCATGGGGTAGGGAATGCCTTCCACGAGGAGCCCGACGTGGCCCACTTCGGTCACCGCGGTACGGGGATGTTGCTTGTGCCAGGGATGGTGTTCACCATCGAGCCGATGATCAACATGGGAACATGGCGCGTGTTTATCGATGCTGATGATCCGTACGGCTGGGAGGTCATCTCAGAGGATGAGATGCCCAGTGCTCAGTGGGAGCATACGCTGCTGATGACGGAGCACGGGGTGGAGGTCTTGAGTTACTAGGCCTAGGAAAGCCTAGGAGGACCTAGGCAATCCTAGAATTATTAAGAGATGAAAAAAGTAATATATATACTTGGTATAGAGTCGAGTTGCGACGATACGTCGGCGGCGGTGCTCAGAGATGGGGTGCTGTTGTCGAACGTGACGGCTTCGCAGGCGGTACATGAGGCGTTTGGCGGTGTTGTGCCTGAACTGGCTTCACGGGCTCACCAGCAGAATGTGGTGCCAGTTGTGCATGAAGCCATCAAGAGGGCCGGGATCACGAAGGAACAACTGTCGGCGGTGGCTTTTACGAGAGGCCCGGGGCTGATGGGCTCGCTGCTCGTAGGTGTGAGTTTTGCGAAAGGTTTTGCCAGGTCGTTGGGCATCCCCCTGATCGACGTGAATCACCTGCAGGGGCACGTGATGGCGCACTTTATCTGTGAGCCGGAGGCTCTGGAAAATCCGGGACTTCTGGGGAATCCGGGGCCGGCTAACAGGATTCCCCCGCTGCCGTTCCTCTGTCTGCTGGTGAGCGGCGGCAACTCGCAGATCGTGAAGGTAAATGCCTATAATGATATGGAGGTGCTGGGACAGACCATCGATGATGCGGCCGGGGAGGCGATCGACAAATGCTCGAAGGTGATGGGATTAGGCTATCCCGGTGGTCCGATCATCGACCGGCTGGCGCGACAGGGGAATCCGAAGGCCTTCCACTTCGCAGAGCCGAACATCCCCAACCTCGACTACAGTTTTTCAGGCCTGAAGACATCTTTCCTCTATTCCTTGCAGAAATGGGTGGCAAAAGACCCTGATTTCATTGAGAAAAACAAGGAGGACATCGCTGCGTCGTTGGAATGGACAATTGTGGATATCCTGATGAAGAAACTGAAGAAGGCTGTGAAACAGACGGGTATCAAGCATGTGGCGGTGGCTGGTGGCGTGAGTGCCAACAACGGATTGCGCAATGCCTTCTATGATGCCCAGAAGCGCTACGGCTGGACGATCTACATTCCGAAGTTCAGTTATACGACGGATAATGCGGCGATGATTGGCATCGTGGGGTATTACAAGTATCTGGATAAGCAGTTCTGTTCCATTGATGCCCCGGCCTTCAGTAAGGTGACGTTCAAATAAAAAAGATATGGATTTTGAAGCAAAAGTGATTAGCAGGGAGATCAGTGAACTGCTATGGGAAATGGAAAAGACCGTCAGTACGGCGGAGAGTTGTACGGGAGGCCGTATCGCCGAGGCCATCATCGCTGTGCCTGGCGCCTCGAAGTATTTCAAGGGTGGTATCATCTCATACGTGAATGAAATCAAGGAGTCATTGTTGGGTGTGGATCCCAAAGTGCTGGAAGAACAAACGGCTGTGTGCGAGGAGGTTGCAAAGGAGATGGTGATTGGTGCCTGTAAGGCCCTGAACACCAATTATGCCATCTCTGCGACGGGGTTTGCCGGGCCAACGGGCGGCACGAAGGAGATTCCTGTGGGCACCATCTGGTTGGCATGTGGCAATGCCGACAGAATCTCAACTGTCAAAGTAGAGGAGGATTATGGTCGGGACATCAATCTGGCCATTGCCACCAACAAGGCCATGCAACTCTTTTTGGACTACCTGAAGGGGGAAAATTTCGAGAAAACGGAATTGGAAGGTTAAAAAAACATAAATCGCCTCTTATTCTCAATTCCTTACTCTCAATTCTCAATTAAAATGTGTACCTTTGCACCCTGTTTGGAATAAGTTAGTAAAAAGTACAAGTAAAAAAGTAGATAGAAATGTCTAAAGTTTGTCAAATTACAGGAAAGAAGGCACAGATAGGTTGTAATGTGTCTCACTCAAAGCACCACACGAAGAGAAGCTTTGACGTTAACCTGTTCAGCAAGAAATTCTACTATGTAGAAGAGGGTTGCTGGATTCAGTTGAAGATCAGCGCTGCTGGCCTTCGTATGATTAACAAGGTAGGTCTTGACGCTGCATTGAAGCAGGCCGTTGCCAACGGATATGTAGATTGGAAGGACATTAAAGTGATAGGAGAATAATAGCGATGGCAAACAAGAAAGCAAAGGGTAATCGCGTCCAGGTCATTCTGGAGTGTACCGAGATGAAAAACAGTGGTCTGCCCGGCACAAGTCGTTATATTACGGTGAAGAACCGTAAGAATACGCCAGAGCGTCTGGAGCTGATGAAGTATAACCCCATCCTGAAGAAGATGACTCTTCACAAGGAGATTAAATAATACGACTGAAGTATGGCAAAGAAAACCGTTGCTACCCTCCATGAAGGTTCAAAGGATGGTCGCGCTTACACAAAGGTGATCAAGATGGTGAAGAGCCCCAAGACGGGTGCTTACATCTTCGACGAGCAGATGGTTCCTAACGAGGCAGTTAAGGACTTCTTCAAGAATTAATCAAGAATCAAGATTGATTTTACATAAAAATGAGAGGTTGCAAAGCAATTTGCGACCTCTTTTTTTGTATTCTCACCAAAAATGATTATCTTTGCGCTGTGAAATAGTAAGATTATGGGAATTTTTGGATTTTTCAATAAGGATAAGAAGGAAACGCTCGACAAAGGTCTGGAGAAGACCAAGAGTAGCGTGTTCGACAAACTGACGCGTGCCGTAGCCGGTAAGTCGAAGGTCGATGACGATGTGCTCGACAATCTGGAGGAGGTGTTGATCTCGAGTGACGTGGGTGTCGATACGACGCTGAAGATCATCGAACGGATCGAGGAGCGTGTGGCCCGCGACAAATATGTCTCTACGTCAGAACTCAACGGTATCCTAAAGGATGAGATTGCGGCTCTGTTGGCAGAGAACAATTCGGAAGATAATGACAACTGGGACTTGCCCAGCGACCATAAGCCCTACGTGATACTGGTGGTGGGCGTGAATGGCGTGGGTAAGACCACAACCATCGGTAAACTTGCCTGGCAGTTCAAGCAGGCTGGCAAGAAGGTGTATTTAGGTGCTGCTGACACCTTCCGTGCCGCTGCCGTAGAGCAGATATGCATCTGGGGTGAACGGGTTGGCGTGCCTGTGGTGAAACAGCAGATGGGCAGCGATCCAGCCTCTGTGGCTTTCGACACGTTGCAGAGCGCCAAGGCCAACGGTGCTGACGTGGTGCTTATAGATACGGCTGGCCGACTGCACAACAAGGTGGGACTGATGAATGAGTTGAAGAAGATCAAGGAGGTGATGAAGAAAGTGTTGCCCGAGGCTCCCGACGAGGTGATGCTCGTGCTCGACGGCTCTACGGGACAGAATGCCTTTGAACAGGCCAAGCAGTTCTCGGCGGTGACACAGATCACTTCGCTGGCTATCACCAAACTCGACGGCACGGCCAAGGGCGGTGTGGTGATTGGCATCTCCGACCAGTTGAAGGTGCCTGTGAAGTACATCGGACTGGGTGAGAGGATGCAGGATCTGCAACTCTTCAACAAGCGACAGTTCGTGGAGTCGCTGTTTAACATTGAACGTTGATGAAGACGATAGACTTTATTTCGCTTGGATGCTCGAAGAATCTCGTAGATAGCGAGATTCTCATGGGCTTGATGGAGGCCAACGGCTATCGGTGTACGCACGATAGCGATGACCCTCAGGGCGAAATCGTCGTCGTCAATACCTGTGGCTTTATCAACGATGCCAAGGAGGAAAGTATCAACACCATCCTCGAGTTTGCCCAGGCCAAGACGGATGGAAAGATAGAGAAACTTTTCGTGATGGGATGTCTGTCGGAGCGTTATCTGGCCGACCTTGAGCGGGAAATCCCTGAGGTGGACGGCTGGTACGGGAAGTTTAACTATAAGCAACTGCTGAAGGATCTGGATAACCCGGAAAACCCGGAAGCCTCGGATATCCCGAAGAATGCCCCACGCCATATCACCACGCCGCAACATTATACTTATATCAAGATCAGCGAGGGCTGCGACCGTCACTGTGCCTA